>Ga0126307_10003615_pt1 | contig 10600 bp, 16 predicted proteins | sample Plot28_FD_89955 | JGI IMG/M metagenome (GOLD analysis project Ga0126307, IMG submission 89955) | Serpentine soil microbial communities from UC McLaughlin Reserve, CA, USA - Plot28 | ecosystem: Environmental > Terrestrial > Soil > Grasslands | place: USA: UC McLaughlin Reserve, Lake County...
CAGCGGCCGACAACTTCTTCACCACCTACGCCGAGGTCATGACCCAGCTCGGTCGCGAACGCGGCTGGGGCCGGATGACCCGCGAGCAGTTCGACGCGCTGGCCGGTCTGCACGGCGCGGTAGCGGTCGGCAGCCCGGAGCAGGTGGCCGAGAAGATCCTGTACCAGCACGAGATCTTCGGACACCAGCGCTACCTGATGCAGTCCTCGCTCGGCGCGGCCCCGCACCGGGAGGTGCTGCGCTCGATCGAGCTGCTCGGCACCGAGGTCGCGCCGATCGTCCGGACAGAGGTCGCGAAGCGCGCGGGCGCCTACCCTGGCTGATCGGGAGTCGAGCGAGGAGGAACGAGCTGTCCGAGGACTCAGCAGCGGGGACGCAGACCAGCACCGAGGACGCGGTGCTGCTGTTCGTGGGCGGACCCCTCGACGGCCGCGTGGAGATCCGCGCCGCCCGGCACGGCGCCCCGCTGCCGACGGTCACACACGTCCATCTGCACGACGGCCCCAAGGTCGTCCACCGCTACGACCTCGAGCCGCTCATCGACGGCGTCGGCATCTACAACCTGCGGCCACCCGCGCGCCGGCCCGCCCGCAAGGACTGATCACCAGCCCTGCACCCGCCGCGCCTCGGCGACCACGCGGTCGAACCGGGCCCGGTCCAGCGCCGCACCCTCGCGCCTGACCGTCGTCGGATCGAGGACGAGCAGCCGGTCCAGCCGCACCTCGCTCGGGCGCCCCCGCGCGTCCCAGGCCCCGGATCCCACGTCGGTCCAGCGCCGGCCGAAGCGCGCCTCGTCGGCCGCGTCCCGGTCGTGGTCCTGGCTGGACAGCATCAGGCCGAGGAGGTGACCACCCCGGCGGCCGATGACCAGCACCGGGCGGTCCTTGCCGCGGCCGTCGTTCTCGTCGTAGGGCACCCACGCCCACACGACCTCGCCCGGATCGGGCCGGCCGTCCTGGCGCGGGCGGTACTCGACGTCGGGCTCCGCCGGTCGAGCGGTGCCGCGCCGGAAGAAGCCGGCGACGAGCCGGGCCACCCGGCCGATGCGTTCCTCGCGAGCCATCCCGGCACCGTACGGCCCCCGAACCGACCGGCCCCGAATGTCACATGTGACACGTTGGCACCATTTGGTCACGGAGGGGGTTCATCCTGCCGATATGGGGGCACCATGTCGCCACGGGGCGCGGGGGCTCCCCGGGAGAAGGGGGACTCCCAATGACGACATCCGAACCGGTACGGCCTGCGGTACCTCGGGTGCGCGAGGTGCAGGCGAGCGTGCTCGCCGCCTTCCAGCTCGTCGAGGACGCGCACTACTTCGGCAGCGACCGCCGGCCGCGGCGCCACCGCGCACGGGTCATGGCCGAACGGGCCGTCGCCGACCGCAAGCTGGCACGGGACCTGCGCGCCAGTTAGAAGGAGGACCCCGTCCTCCTCACCCCTCGCCAGCTCAGGGCGAGCCTCGGGACGGGGCCACTAGGTCACGCAGAACTCGTTGCCCTGCGGGTCGGCGAGCGTGGCCCACTCGAACGGCCCCTGCGCGCCGCGCCAGAGTTCCGTCGCGCCCAGGCCGACCAGTCGGGCGACCTCCGCCTCGCGGCGTTCGGCACCCACGCGGATGTCGAGGTGGACGCGGTTCTTGACCGTCTTCGGCTCGGGAACCAGCTGGAACAGCACCCGCGGTCGCCCCGGGTCGGGCGAGTGCAGGGCGGCGCCGACCTTCCACACCAGCGCGCCGCGGTGCTGCGTCGTGTCCTCCTCCGACGCGGCCCCGGTCTCGACCATGCGGCCGATGAAGGCCTCGTCCTGCGCCTCGATCTGCCAGCCGAGCGCCTCGGCCCACCAGTCGGCGAGCTCGTGCGGGGCGGAACTGTCGATCACGACCTGGAAGTCGAACGCCATGGTCGGAACGTAGGGCAGATCCCCGACAGGTTTCAGAGCTCGAGCGCCAGCCCGGCTCGCAGCGTGGCCTCGTCCGGGACGGTCGCGTCGCGGCAGTGGTCGCGCAGCACCTGCGAGAACGGCGCGAACGCCGACCGGTCGACCCGGCGGTCCGGGTCCCACAGGCCCGAGCGCATGACCGACTTGGAGCACTGGAAGTAGGCCCGCTCCACCTGCAGGACCAGCACCGACAGCGGCGCCCGGCCGAACTCGGTGAAGTCGATCCCGAGGTCGTCGGGGCCGTGCAGCGTCGTCGTCCCGAAGACGCGCAGCGTCTCGTCGATGCCGGGCACGAAGAACATCAGGGCCGCGCGCGGGTTCCCGGCCAGGTTGCGCAGGCTGTCCACGCGGTTGTTGCCCTGCCGGTCGGGCATGGCCAGCCGGTGCTCGTCGAGCACGTGCACGAAGCCGGGGGCGCCACCGCGCGGGGAGACATCCGGCCAGCCCTCGGAGGACGACGTCGCCAGGGTCGCGAACGGCGCGAGCCGGATGAACGCCGCGCAGTGCTCGTCGATCCGGTGGATGACCTTGTCGAGGACACGCTGGCCGGGCGCGCGGTAACGGTCCAGGGGCGAGGGAGGCACGGGGCCGACGGTAGCCGCCGGATAGCGTGGCCCCCCGTGCCGCCGGTGTGGAGTTCCCCCGTCCGTTTCGTCGAGTGCGACCAGCAGGGCATCGTCTTCAACGCCCACTACCTGGTCTGGGCCGACGAGGCGGTGAACACCTGGTGGGTCCGCCGCGGCGTGGACTGGGCCGCCGTCAACGCGCAGGGCATCGACTACGTCGTCGTGGCGAGCGCGCTGGAGTGGCGCTCGTCGGCCCGCTACGGGGACACCGTCGAGGTGGACGCCGACCTCGAGAAGCTCGGCCGCACCAGCCTGACCCTGCGGTTCGTCATCCGCGTCGGAGAGCGCGAGTGCTGCGTCGTCCGCACGACCTACGTCTGCACGACCGGCGGGACGTCGTCCCCGTGGCCCGAGGAGATCCGCTCGCTGGTCAGCGAGAGCTGACCCGCGTCACCAGCCGGCCTTCTCCTGGCCGGACAGCTCGGCGATCGCCTCCATGATCGTGTCGGTCACCTCGCGTCGGGCCTTGCCGTTGCCGGCCTTGCCCGTGAGCTCCGGGAACGTCAGCGGCGCCCCGAAGGTGACCGAGACGTGGTGCGGACGCGGCCAGCTGGCGCCGATCGGCTGCACGCGGTCGGTGCCGACGACGGCGACCGGGACGACGGGGCAGTCCGCGGTGAGTGCCAGCCAGCCGACCCCGGTCTTGCCACGGGCGAGCCGGCCGTCCCGCGAGCGCGTCCCCTCCGGGTAGATCCCGAAGCCGCCGCCCGCGTTCAGGACGGTCATGGCCGTGTCGAGGGCGGCCTGGGCGGCGCGGTGCGTCTCGCGCTCGACCGGCAGTGCGCCGAGGGCGGTGAACAGCGTGCGGGACAGCCACCCGCTGATCCCGGTGCCGGTGAAGTACTCGGCCTTGGCGAGGTAGCCGACCCGGCGCGGCGCCATGAGCGGGATGACCATGCTGTCGATGAACGACAGGTGATTGCTCGCGATGATGAACGGGCCGGTCGCCGGCACGTTCTGGCGGCCGACGACGGTCGGCCGCAGGGCGAGCAGGAACAGCGGTCGCAGCACGAACCGGGCGATGAGGTAGACCACGCCGCGCTTCCCTCCCCGGGGCCTGGGTGCCCGCGCAGACGGACGCGTCGGCGGGTGGCACGGGCATTGTCCCGAACGCCGCCGCCGGGTGGGGAGCCGGGCGGTCCTACCGGAGAGGCTGGGAGGGCGGGCAGGCGTCCCGGATGATCGACCGGACGTCGTCGGGCAGGCGGGTGCGGCCGGCCGCCGACTCGGTGATCACCAGCGCGACGTCGCGGACCTTCCGGTGTGTGTGGCTGGAGATGTGCGCCAGCAGGTCGAAGGCGACCTGGTCGCTGCAGCTGGTCAGCAGCATCAGGATGCCCTTGGCCTGCTCGATCGACGCCCGGCTGGCCATCGCGGCACGAAGCTGACCCACCTCGGTCTGGAGGGCATGGGCGCGTTCGGTCGCCGAGCCGGGCGGGTGGCATTCGGTGATGTCGATGGCCATGCCCTCGACGGCGATGACCGCGCCGCCGCCGTCCACCCGGGGCTCGCCGACGAGGACGACGTCCCGCTCCCGCCCGTCCGCCCGGATGATGCGGGTCTCCAGCGCGAAGTCCCGGCCGGTGGCGCACGCCCCGGAGATCGCCTCCAGGACACGGGTGCGGTCTTCCGCGTGCTGGTACTGCAGGTAGGCCTCGGTGTCGGGCACCGGAGCGCCTGCGGCCAGTCCGTAGAGGGCGAACATCTCGGGCGACCACCACCAACCGCCGGTGGCGCGGTCGTAGCGGTACCGCCCAGCCACGCGGATGCCGGCCGTCGCACCCTCGTTTCTGAGTCGCGAGACGGGCGTGGACGGCATCTGCAGCGTCGCCGCGTACGGGGCGCGGTCGACGATTCGCTGCTGGGACACGGCCTGCGAGGACATGCCTTCCCCCTTGCCGAGGTGAGCCGGCTGGCCTGCCGGACCGCGAGGCCGTGTTTTCGTCCCCGCGGATCCGCGGCCTTGCGAGAGGCCGCCGCTCTGATGCGAGGACCGTACGGCCAGTGCCCGCGGCTCGCAGGGGGCCAACGGCGGGGGGCAGAACTGCCCAGGCCGTAATGCGGCGGGCTCGCCGCGTCGTCACCGTGGGTGCTGGTTACGCGACCGGATGCTCAGCCCCGTCCCGGCGAGCCGGCCGCTTCCTTAGGATCGGCGGTCATGCGCCTGCCCGGCCGTTACGACGGTGTCGCCCGACCGATCGTCACCTACGGCAGCAACCCGGTGCTGCACCGCGCGTGCGCGCCCGTGACCGAGTTCGACGAGGGGCTGCGGCGGCTGCTCCTCGACATGTTCGCCAGCATGGAAGCGGCCGACGGGGTCGGCCTCGCGGCCAACCAGATCGGCGTCGACGCGCGAATCTTCGTCATCGACTGCCCGGACGCCGACGGCGGGGACGTCGTCGGTTACGCGATCAACCCGACGCTGACCCTGCCCGACCCGGTGGACGACGAGCCGGCCGAGGAGGTCACCGAGGAAGGCTGCCTGTCGGTGCCGGGCCCGTACGCCGAACTGCCCCGGGCCTTCCGGGCGCGCGTGGACGGTGTCGACGTCAAGGGCGACCCGGTGACGATCGAGGCGACCGGCATGGCCGCCCGCTGCCTGCAGCACGAGGTCGACCACCTGAACGGCACGGTGTACGTCGACCTGCTCCCCGAGGAGCAGCGGGAGCGCCTGCTCGCCGAGGCGGCGGGGCCGAGCGGCGACTTGCCTGCATGAGGCTGATCCTGTTCGACCTCGACGGCACCCTGGTCGACTCGGCCCCCGGCATCCATGCGTCGGTGCGGGTGGCCGTCGCGGCGGTCGGGCTGCCGGAGCCGTCGACGCCGCAAGTGCGGGCGATGGTCGGCCCGCCGCTGCAGGACGGCTTCGCCCTCGTCTTCGGGTTGAGCGGCCCCGACGTCGGCCGGGCGATCGACGCCTACCGGGCGCACTACGCGGCCGGCGCGATGCTCGAGGCCGCGGTCTACCCGGGGATCCGCGAACTGCTGGTCCGGCTCCGCTCGGACGACGCGATCCTCGCCGTCGCCACGAGCAAGCCCGAGGCGTTCGCCGTCCGGATCCTGACCCACGCCGGCCTGTCCGAGGCGTTCGCGTCGGTGCACGGGGCGACGCTCGACGGCGCCGTCCGGCACAAGGACCGGGTCGTGGCCGCCGCGCTGGCGCGGCATCCGCACGGCCGCGACCCGGTGCTGGTGGGCGACCGCGCCCAGGACGTGCTCGGGGCCGCGGCGCACGGCCTGCCGTGCATCGGTGCGGGCTGGGGACCGGCGGAGGACGGCGAGCTGGAGGCGGCGGGCGCAGCCGCGATCGCGGCCACCCCGGCTGACGTCCTCGCGGCGCTGGCGGCCCTGCACTGAGCCCGATGGTGGGAGCCGATGGGTTGGGGCATCTGACCGTGCATGACCGAGTCTGCCCCGCTCCGTGCCCTTGCCCTCGTCTGCAGCCTCAAGCCCTCGCCCGCGCCGTCCAGTAGCGACCTCATGGCCCGTCAGGTCCTCGAGGAGCTCGCCAAGTACGGCGTGACGGGCGACGTCGTGCGGGTGGTGGATCACGACGTCAAGCCCGGCGTCGAGGTGGACATGGGCGACGGCGACGAGTGGCCGGCGATCCGCGCGCAGATGAAGGCTGCCGACATCCTGATCGTCGCGACCCCCACCTGGGTCGGTCACATGAGCAGCGTGGCGCAGCGCGTGCTGGAGCGTCTGGACGGCGAACTGTCGGAGACCGACGACTCCGGCCGTCCGCTGATCACCGGCAAGGTGGCCGTCACCGCCGTGGTGGGCAACGAGGACGGCGCGCACAAGATCACTGCCGACCTCATGCAGGGCCTCAACGACATGGGATTCACGATCCCGGCGCAGGGCGGCACGTACTGGAACGACGTGGCGATGGGCAGCCGCGACTACCAGGATCTGGACGAGACCCCGGAGGCCGTCGCGTCGACGACGGCGACGATGGCGGAGAACGCGGCCGCCCTGGCCCGCGCGCTCAAGGGCAGCCCCTATCCGTCGAGGTGACCGCCGCTCAGGCGGCCAGCACCTCGGAGACCTCCGACCGCTGGCCGGCCGCCGGCTGCGCGAGCGCCCGCCGCGCGCGCAGCAGGCCGCCCGCGGCGAGGAGGGCGAGCACGACCACGATGCCGCCGTAGACCTCCGTCGTCCGGGTCAGTCCGAACGTGCCGACGGCGACCCCCGCGGCGATCGCCGGAACGCTGAACGCGAGATAGCCGACGACGAAGATCGCGGCCAGCAGCCCGGCCCGGTGGCCTGCGGCGACGCCCCGGGTGATCGTCGAGACGGCGCCGAGGAACGCCGCCCCGAAGCCGAACCCGGTCACGACGGCCGAGATGAACAGTAGCCCCGCCGACGTCGCGAACAAGGCGCTCACCGTTCCGGCCACGCCGACGATGAAGACGAGGGCACCGAGCAGGAGTGCCCGCTCGGGCGGTGACGTGCGCAGGGCGAGGGAGCCGACGATGCCGGTGCCGTTCAGCGCGAGGATGAGCAGCCCGCCGACGAGGTGGTTGTCGATGCCGAACACGTCGGCGACCAGCGACGGCCCGAGCGACGCGTAGAGCCCGCCCAGCGCCCAGCACGCGACGAGGAGCGGCAGGGCGACGACGAAGGCCCGGCGGTGCGCCGGTGGCACGTGCACCTGGGGGCGCAGGGAGGCCAGGGCGCCGGGAATCCGCGCGGAGCTCTCGGGCAGCAGGTAGGTGCCGGCTGCGGCGAGCAGGAACACGACGGTCAGGACGCCGAAGACCCAGTCGGTGGGCGACGGTACGAACTGGACCAGCAGGCCGGCGGCCACCGCGCCGATCGAGAGGCCCACGCCCGGCGAGGCGCTGTTGATGAACGCGCCCAGCGGTCGGTCGCGGTGCTGGAGGTCGAGCACCGACGCACCGAGGGTGCTGGTCAGCGCGCCGGTCGCCAGCCCTTGGACGACCCGCGCGGCAAGGAGCCAGCCGACGCCGTCGGCGAACAGGAACAGCGCCATCGAGGTGGCCTCGAGCACGAAAGCGGCGATGAGGACCGGGCGCCGTCCAACGTGGTCGGAGAGCCCCCCGACGACGAGCAGCGAGACCAGCAGGGCGAACGAGTAGATGCCGAAGATCGTGGTGAGCACGCCCGAGCTGAAGCCGAACTCCTCCTGGTACACGCGGTACAGCGGCGACGGCACGCCGGACGCAGCGAGCATCAGCACGAGGAGGACCGCCACCGACCAGAAGGCGGCCGGCCGGGACAGTCGACGGGAGGGCACGAATGGGGGCAAGTCCCTGCGGGCGCGCTGAATTCCCGGCCCCGGCGCGTCGGGAAGCCCACACGCCCCCGAGTGGTTGAGCACGACGTGACGCAGTACGAGATCGACCTGCACTCGGAGTTCCTCCGCGCGGACCTCTTCCTCGCCGTGGGCCGGCCGACCGAGGCCGCCCGGCTGCTGGAGCGCGTGGTCGAGGCCGAGCCCGCCAACGAGGCGGCACTGGAACTGCTGGCCCGCTCCTACTTCGGCTCGGCGCAACTGGGCCGCTCGGAGGCGACCCTGAACCGCCTGGTCGAGCTGGCCCCGACCAACGGCTGGGCCCGCCGGGCGCTCGCGCGCACGCTCGAGCGGCAGAGCCGCACCGACGAGGCCGCCGTCCACCACCGGATGGCCGACGCCCTCGGGGCGGAGTGACGTGCCGGCGTACTCGGTGAACGAGGCGGGGGTCGCGCGGGCGCGCGAGCTGATCGACGCCCGGCAGTACGTGCTGCGCAGCGAGTGGGGCCGCGTGCAGCCCTCTTCCGCGGAGGAGAACGACTTCCTGCAGCAGCACTCCTGGGCCGACTACTCCGGCTGGCACCTGGGCCTCACCGCCGGTGCGACCGACGAGACCAAGGCCCGCTACGCCTTCGTCTACGGCGACTTCCGCCGGCTGCACCGCATGGGCCTCATCGCGTGCCACTACCGCGCCGCCGAATGGGGGCACAAGGAAATCGAGCTCGCCGCACACGACCTGCTGCAACGCCTGGACGCGGTGCGGGCCTGACGCAGGCGGAGCGTGACGCCACGCCGCCGACGACGCCGTCCGCGACCGAGGGCCCCTCGTGAACGGCACGGTGCAGCAGGCTCGCGCCCCATGGGAATCATCGGACGATCGGTCCTCTCCGCCGACCGCGGCACAGCACGACCTGAGCCGCAGGGCGGCGGCCGCGGCGATCGGAACGTCGGTGGCCGGGAGGGCGACAAACCGGACCGGCCGAAGCGGGACGACGAGCAGCCCGACGGCGACGAGTCGACCGAACGCAACGTCGGGGGCTAGCCCGGCCCGATCGGCACGGGGCGTGCGGCCGCCGTGCCGCCGCCTCGTACCGTCCTTGCCGTGACCATCCCTCTCCGGCCCGGCGCCGCCCGGCCCGCGAGCCGCCCGGCGGCACCCGACCCGCTCGCGCCCCTGCTCGACCTCCCCGGTGTGCGCGACGCCGCCGACGGCGCCCGCGCGGGCATCGACCGGCTGCTCCGGCACAAGGTGCTGCGCCGCGAGTCGGCCGGGGTGAGCACGGAGTCCGCCCTGCGCGGTGCCCGTGCCTCCGCCGCGCTCGAGGGCGTGGACGTCCCGCTGCCCGAGCTGCGCGCCGGGGACGTCGAGGACCCGATGGTGCAGGGCGCGTTGCGGGTCTCCGCCGGGCTCGGGTCGATGGTCGAGACGTGGTCGCGCGCGCCCGGCCAGGTGCTGGCCCGCCTGCACGTGCTGGCCGCCGCTGACCTGGTCGGCAGCGGCGAGCTCGGCCGGCCGGCCCCGCATGCCGGCCCACGGCTGTCGGGCCTGTTCTCCCTCGTCACCGGGACGACGGCGGCTCCCGCCGTCCTCGTGGCGGCGCTCGTGCACGGCGAACTCGCGTCGCTGCGACCCTTCGGCACCGCGGACGGCGTGGTGGCCCGCGCCGCCGGCCGGCTCACCGGCATCACCCGCGGGCTGGACCCGAAGGCGGTGTCGGTGCCCGAGGTGGGCTTCGCCGAACTGGGGCGTGACGCCTACGCCGCAGCGCTGGCCGGGTACGCGGCCGGAACTCCGGAGGGCGTGGCCGGCTGGCTGGTGCACTGCTGCCGGGCGACGGAGCACGGCGCCCTCGAAGGCCTCGCGATCTGCGAGAGCCTGCTCCGCGGCTGATCTGCGGGCTGCCCGGGGAGCGCGAACACTGACCGGGTGGAGTACCTCGAGATCGACGGTCTCGGCCCGGTCAGCCGGATCGGGCTGGGCACCTGGCAGTTCGGCTCCCGGGAGTGGGGCTACGGCGACGCGTACGCAGATCGAGCGTCCCGTGACATCGTCCGGCGGGCCCGCGAGCTGGGCATCACGTTCTTCGACACCGCGGAGATCTACGGCTTCGGCCGCAGCGAACGCATCCTGGGCGCGGCGCTCGGGCACGAACGCGGCGAGGTCGTCGTCGCCAGCAAGGTCTTCCCGGTCGCCCCGTTCCCGTCGGTGGTCCGGCAGCGGTGGGCCGGCAGTGCCCGCCGGCTGGGCCTGACCCGGATCCCGCTCTACCAGGTCCACCAGCCGAACCCGCTGGTCCCCGACTCGGTGATCATGCCCGGGCTGCGCAGCCTGCTCGACGAGGACCGCATCGGTGCGGCGGGCGTCTCCAACTACTCGCTCGCGCGCTGGCAGGCGGCCGACACCGCACTCGGCCGACCGGTGATCAGCAACCAGGTGCAGTTCTCCCTGGCGCACGCCGCCCCGCTGGACGATCTGGTGCCGTTCGCCGACCGGGAGAACCGGCTGGTCATCGCCTACAGCCCGCTCGCGCAGGGCCTGCTCGGCGGCCGCTACACCGTCGACAACCGCCCGGGTGGCGTCCGCGCGGTGAACCCGCTGTTCGGCACAGAGAACCTGCGGCGGGTCGCGCCGCTGCTCACCCTGCTGCGGGAGGTGGCGGACGCCCACCGCGCGCGGCCCGCGCAGATCGCTCTCGCCTGGCTCCTCGGCCTGCCGCGGGTCGTGGTGATCCCGGGGGCCTCGAGCGTGGAGCAGTTGGAGCACAACGCGGCCGCGGCC
>Ga0126307_10003616_pt1 | contig 10600 bp, 9 predicted proteins | sample Plot28_FD_89955 | JGI IMG/M metagenome (GOLD analysis project Ga0126307, IMG submission 89955) | Serpentine soil microbial communities from UC McLaughlin Reserve, CA, USA - Plot28 | ecosystem: Environmental > Terrestrial > Soil > Grasslands | place: USA: UC McLaughlin Reserve, Lake County...
CAGCGGCGGAGGCGGGGCTGACGCCCGTCGCACGCTTCGGCACCTGGGACCAGGCCCCGTTCGTTTCTGGGGGCGACTACGTGGTGACGGTCGACTCGAAGCGGTAGGGCTTGACCCGTTGTCGGCGCCGCGCTCGCACGCCGACGCGTCCGCCGCCCGACCTACACCACTCCCGCGAGCGCGAACCCGGCGGTCGCGGCGACGAGTCCGACGGCGACGCTCCCCAGCGCGTTGCACCACGCTGCGCGACTCGCACCCGACTCGAACAGCCCGAAAGTGTCGTACGAGAACGAGGAGAATGTCGTGTACGCGCCGATGAAGCCGGTCCCCACGACGGTGCGGATGTCGGGATCGAGGCCCTGGTAGGTGACCAGTCCCACCACCAGACCGAGCGCGAACGACCCTGAGACGTTGACGACGATGGTGCCGTACGGGAAGCGCGACGCGGTCCGCGATTGCACGAGACCGTGCACCGCGTAGCGACCGAGCGCGCCGAGCGCGCCAGCCAACGCGACCAGGCCGAGCATCAGTCGTCCTGGTGCGGGTCGAACGCGAACGAAGGACGGTGCAGCACGCGACGCGCGCCGGCGATGCCCAGCGCGACCGCGGCGAATCCGACCACCAGGCTCACCACCAGGTAGATGGCCGCGAGACCACCGTCGCCGTCGCGGGTCAGCAGGACGCTCTCGACCATCCACGTCGAGAAGGTGGTCAGCCCTCCGCAGAATCCGACGGCCACGAATGCGCGGGCAATGCCCGACGCGGCGCGCGGGTTGGCCCACACCACGACCGCGATTCCGAGCACGAGCGATCCGGCGATGTTCGCACCGAACGTGGCCCACGGGAACCGTCCGCTCATCACCGGTTCGGCCAGCGCGAGCTCGTAGCGCGTCACGGTCCCGAGCGCGCCGCCGACCGCGACCGCCATGAGCATCCACGCGCGGTGCCGGGCGGTCACCGTTGCAAGCTATCGCCGTTGCGTCAAGCTGACGTGTGGCCGATCGCGCGCGTGCGTGCTGATCCGCGTTGGCGTCGTGACTATGCGCCGAGGATCTCGTACTCGCTGATCTCGCGCGCTTCCTCCTCATCGTCGGGCGTGGCGAACTCGTCATGGCCGTGCGCCGGGAGGAAACGCCACGCAATGACGGCAGCGAGGACGATGAACGCCGCGGCGATGGGATACGTGATCCGCATGGCGTCGACGAACGCATCGCGTGACAACTGCACGAGCGCACCACCCTGCTTGGCCGGGAGGCGGTTGGCCAGCTCGAGCGCGCGCCCGACCGAGTCGTGCAGCGCGGCCGACGACGCCGCAGAGAGGTTGGCCGCCTTGTCGGCGTAGTGGTGATACGCGGCGAGGAACACGCTGCCGATGATGGCGACCCCGAGTGCACCACCGGTCTGGCGCGTGGTGTCGTTGATCGCCGACCCGACGCCCGCGCGGCTGGGCGGCAGTGATCCCATGATCGACTCGGTGGCGGGCGCGGAGGTGAGTCCGAGGCCGACGCCGAAGAGGAAGCGCACCGCGCAGCCGCCGACGAACGACGACATGATCATGTCGGAGCCGTAGCAGACCATCGCCACCGCGGCGACGAGCAGTCCCATCACGACGACCCACTTCGTCCCCCATCGCCGCACGAGACGTGGCGCATTCGGCGAGACCACCATCATCGCGATGGCGACGGGCATGGCCAGCAGCCCCGCTTCGAGCGGCGAGTACCCCAGCACGAACTGGAAGTACTGGATGAGGAGGAACACCGAGCCGTAGAGCGCGAACGACGTCAGCGTGAGCACACTCGATGCGGCCGAGAACCGCGCATTGCGGAACACGCGGACGTCGATCATCGGTTCCTTCGCGCGCATCTCCCACAAGGCGAAGACGGCGAGCAGGACCAATCCCGCGATGAACGAGGCCACGACTTCGGGCGCCGTCCACCCCTTGTCGGGTGCCTGGATGATCGAGTACAACAGCGCGACGAGCGTGAGGATCGACAACAGCGCGCCGATCGGGTCGAGCGGCCGGTTGTCGGGGTCACGCGAGGTGGGGATGAAGAAGTATCCCATCACCAGCGCCGCCGCGCAGATGGGCACGTTCACGAAGAACACCGAGCCCCAGTAGAAGTGCTCGACCAGGAGCCCTCCGAGCATCGGTCCGAGCGCGACGCCGATCCCCGACACGCCGGCCCACACGCCGATGGCCTTGGCCCGCTCGCGACCGGTGAACGTGTTGGTGAGGATGGACAACGTGGTGGGGAAGATGAGCGCGGCACCGATGCCCATGAGCCCGCGCGCCACGATCAGCATTTCGGGTGTGGTTGCCAGCGAAGCGAGCCCGGAACAGCCGCCGAACAGCAGGAGACCGACGGTCAGCGCGCCCTTGCGGCCGTACTTGTCACCGAGTGCGCCCGCGGTGAGCAACAGGCTCGCGAACACGATGACGTAGGAGTCGATGATCCACTGCAGGTCGGAGCCGCTGGCACCGAGATCGCGCACGATGGTGGGGAGCGCGACGTTGAGGATCGAGTTGTCGACCGTGATGACGATCAAGGACATGCAGAGGACGGCCAGCGTGTACCAACGACGCTCGTATGCCTTCTCCGCGCTGAGCATGCCGTGCCGTCCGGCCCTTCTCCCCCGCTGCTACTATTAACTGACTGGTTAACACTTTACCCGGCGGAGCGACGACATGGCAAACCGCGATCCCGAAGCCACGAAGGCGCGGATCCTCGCCGCTGCGGTGCGCGAGTTCTCCGCAAAGGGCATCTCCGGCGCACGGGTCGACGCCATCGCCGAGAGGGCGCGCGTCAATAAGCGGATGCTCTACTACTACTTCGAGTCGAAGGAGGGGCTGTTCCGCGAGATCCTGCGGCGCCGGCTGGAGGAGGGCGCCGCGAAGGTGCGGGCGAGCAACGTCTCGGATCCCGACCGCCTCGCCGAGCGGACCGCCCGACTCGCGGGACAACGCGAGTACACCCGTCTCACGATGTGGGAGGCGCTCGAGACCGATCCGGATCGTCCGGTCAACGAGGAGCCGCGGCGCGCGCTCTACGACGACTGGGTGGACGCGGTGCGCGAGGAGCAGCGCGCCGGTCGGTTGCCCGACGACCTCGACGCCGCGCAACTCGTCCTGAGCGAGCTGTGCCTCACGATGGGGCCGTTCCTCCTCCCTCAGCTCACCCAGCTCGTCACCGGCAAGTCGGTGAAGGATCCCGAGTTCCTCGCGGAGCGGGAGAAGTTCCTCCGCGTGCTCGGGAAGCGCCTCTCGGCGTCCTGAAGAGGCTCAGACCTCGGCCGCGTCACGGGCGTCGGCCGCGCCCTCGAGCAGTGATCCCGGCGTGGGTCCGCCCACCTGGGCGCGGAAGGAACGCAACGTGTATCCGGTGAGCACCGCCGGGCCGACGGCGCGGGCGGTCGCGGAACGCGGGAGCCCGAGCATCGGCGCGAGCTCACCGAAGTAGGCACCGGCATCGGCGCGATGCAGGAGCTCTTCGGAGCCGTCGTCACGCTCGCGGAAGAGGTCGACCTCGCCCTCGTCGATGACGTAGACGAGATCGCCGTGGTCGCCCTCGCGGAACAGCACCTCGCCGGCCGCGAGCTCGCAACGTTCCGGCGGACGCTCGGTCGTGGCGGCACGCGGCGTGAGGTTGACGATTGCGTCGGCCAGCGGTACCAGGCGGTCGTCGTGGGTGGCGACGACGACCAGGCGATCGTTGTCTGCGAGGTTGCGCAACAGACGGATCACGCCCTCGACCTGCAGGTAGTCGAGATGTGCGGTCGGCTCGTCGGCGAGGAGCACGGGCGGGTCGTGGGCGAGTCCGCGCGCGATGGCGACGCGTTGCTGCTGACCGCCGGACATGTCGCCGGGCCGGTGGTGTGCGCGCTCGGAGAGGTCGACCGATGCCAGCAGCTCGTCGGCGCGCTCGCGCGCTTTGGCCTTCTTCCAGCCGGCGGCGCGCAGCGGCACCTGGACGTTCTCCGACGCGGTGAGCGCGGGAAGGAGGTTGAACGCCTGGAACACGACTCCAACGGTGTGCCGGCGGTACTCAGTGAGTGCGTTGCCCGAGAGTCCGACCACGTCGGTGTCGACGACGCGCACGCTGCCCGACGCGGGCGTGAGCAGGCCGGCGATCACCGAGAGGAGGGTCGTCTTGCCGCAGCCGCTCGCGCCGAGCAGCAGCACCAGCTGACCGGAGCCCGCCTCGAGCGAGAGGTTCGAAATGGGTCGCACGACGTAGCCGCCGCTCGAGTATTCGATGGTCAGGTCCTTGATGCTGAGCACGTCTCTCCTCGAGGATCAGCCGAAGGCCAGCGCGGGATCGACGCCGACTGCTCGCCGCAACCCGACGAGGCTCGACGCCACCCCCGCGATCGCCGCGATGATCGGCAAGGCGATGTAGGTGCCGGTCGAGATCTCCGTGTTCATCGGCACGAAGCCCTTGATGACCAACGTGAGCAGGGCCGCGACCGCCGCGGACGCCACCGAGACCACCACCGCCTGGGTGACGAGTCCGGCAAAGATCGACCGGCCCTTCACGCCGATCGCCTTCAGCACCGCGAAGTCACGGGTCTGCTCGAGCACGGTCATGTACACGATCGATCCGATGATCCCGACCGCGATGAGCCAGAGGAGCACCCGGAGGAAGTCGATGGTGCCGGTGGCCTGCTTCAACGGACGCCCCAGGTCGGCGACGGCCTGGTCGTTGGTCAGTGCCCGGAACCCGTCGGGTACGGCGGTGGGAAGACGCTCGGTGAGCAGCGCCGATGCAAGCGGTTGGCCGGCGTACGTGAGCGTCTGTGCGTCCTCGAGCGTGACCACCGCAGTCGGCGAACCGGCGAAGATCGTGCGCCCCGAGTAGGTGCCGACCACGTCGAAGGGCTTGCCGAGATCGAGCTTGTCGCCCACGTCGAGCCCGAGGCTCTCGTCGACGACGACCTCGCCCGAGCGCTTGGCGTCGCGCCCACTCGTCGCCTTGGGACCGAGCCCGCCTGGCTCGATGCCGAACACCATCACGTCCTTGTCGCCGTGTGGCACGCGGGTCATGGCCATCGCGGCCACCTCACCGCCGCCGTGCACGTCGTCGACCACGGCATCGGGCGTGAACACCTTCGAGTTGCTGAACGGTCCGGCGGCACTCGTGGGCACGACCCATCCCTTGACGCCGAACGCGTCGACGCTGCGGTCGATCTCGGACTTGAAGCCCCCGCTCACCCCCGACAGGATCAGCGCGATCGCGAACACCAAGCTCGTCGCGAGGATCGCGATGATGAACCGCCGGCGCCGGAACTGCAGGTCTCGCCACCCGATGTAGAACACGCGGCCTCCTAGTGGCTCATGTCGGCACGGAGACAATCGACGCGTGGCCCTGCGGCATCGAGGTCTCGCGCGGCGTGCTCACGTGCGCCGACCCGACCGGGTGCTGTGCATGCCCGTTTGCCCCGCTCGTCGTCATCCGCCGGAACTGTCGAACCGGCCCCTCAGGGTATTTCTACACCATTGGGACAAGTAGTCAGGCCCGGTCGCTGACCGGGCCTGACTCATGAAGCTGGCGAACCTGCGTGGAACTAGAGCGCAGCCTTCTCCAAGATGTGGATCCCGCAGGACGAGCCGAGGCCGATGACGTGGGCCATGCCCACCTTGGCGCCGTCGATCTGACGGTCGCCTGCCTCGCCGCGGAGCTGCGTGGTGATCTCGAACACGCCGGCCGCGCCGGTCATGCCGATCGGGTGGCCCTTCGACAGCAGACCACCGGAGACGTTGACCGGCATGGTGCCGTCACGCCAGGGAGCCTTCTTGTCGATGAACTCACCGGCGCCACCCGGCTCGCAGAGCCGCAGGTTGTCGTAGTGGATGAGCTCGGCAGTGGCGAAGCAGTCGTGCAGCTCCACCAGGTCGAGGTCTTTGGGACCGACGCCCGCGAGCTCGTAGGCCTTGTCGGCCGCGTTGCGCGTGAGCGTGTTGACGTCGGGCTGCGACTCGCCGCCTTCGCTCCACGGGTCACTGGTGAGCACCGACGCGCTCACCTTCACCGCGCGCTTCTGCTGCTCGAGCGACAGCGTCCTGAGCTTCGACTCCGACACGAGCACGATCGCCGCGGCGCCGTCGCCGGTGGGGCAGCACATCGGCAGCGTGTTCGGGTACGAGATCACGCGGGCGTCCATGATCTCCTCGAGCGTGAACACCTTGTTGTACTGCGCCAGCGGGTTCAGCGCCGAATGCTCGTGGTTCTTCTGCGCGACCTTGGCGAATTGCTCGAAGCCCACGCCGTCGTTCTCGTACGCGTACTCCATGCCCGCCTGACCGAACACCGCCGGCATGGTGCCGGAACCGAGCCAGCCGTCGACCGGCATGACGCCGCCGTAGCGACCCTCAGGCTCGAACTTGTTGGCGCCGCCACGCGCCGCGTTGCCGGCGAGGAGGCCCATCTTGCCCATCTGCTCGGCGCCGATGGCGAGACCGAAGTCGGCGTTGCCCGCTTGGATCTCGACCAGCGCGGTGCGCACGGCCGTGGCGCCGGTCGCGCACGCGTTGACGACGTTGTAGATCGGGATGCCGGTCTGGCCGATCTGCTTCGCGACCTGCTGGCCGATGCCGCCCATGTTGAACATGCTGCCGGCCGCGAGCACCTGGATGTCGAAGATGGAGACGCCGGCATCGTCGAGCGCGTTGAACGTGGCCTCGGCGGCAAGGTCGACGACGTCCTTGTCGGGGTAGCGACTGATCTTGGTCATCGAGGCGCCGAGCACCCAGACGGATTCACCCATTGGATCGTCTCCTTGTTCTTCTGAGTGTCAGACGGGCTCGAAGCCGAACACCACGGCCTCGGTGCCTTCGTCGTCGGTACCGGCAACGAACGTCGTGAGCTGCACCTTCATTCCGAGCGTGATGTGCTTGGGGTCCGGTTCGACGTTGACCACGTTGGCCTTCACGTCGCCACCGCCGTCGAGGTCGACCACCGACGAGACGTAGGGCACGGGCACGCCGGGCGCCGCCTGGTGCACGATGGCGAACGAGCGCACGACGCCGGTGGTGCCCACGCGCTTCTTGGTGAACTCGCGATTGGCGCAGCGACCGCAGGCGTTGCGCCGGTCCCAGAACAGTGCACCGCACTTGGTGCACTCGTTGGCCTCGAGGTGCGGGTCGTCATCATCGAGGACGAGGTAGTCGACGATCGGGATCTGGTTTGCCATGTCTGCTCGGTCCCCCCGAGGCTCGGCGATGATGTCGTCCGACGCTACCCCGTCGTCGTCGTCCCGACCACGTCCGGAGCGTCCTCGTGACCGCCCTCCAGGTGCGACATCCACGCTTCGAACATCTCCGCGTAGCGCCCGCCCGGGCGGTCGACCAGCTCCTGATGCGTGCCCAGCTCGACGATCTGCCCGTCGTCGACCACCGCGATGCGGTCGGCCCGCATCGCGGTGGAGAGGCGGTGCGCGACGATGATCGCGGTGCGACCCTCGAGCACCGCATCGAGGCCGGCCTCGACCTGGGTCTCGGACTTGAGGTCGAGGTTCGACGTGGCCTCGTCGAGCACCAACACGCGCGGCGACGCCAGGAACGCGCGGGCGAGCGCGATCAGCTGACGCTCGCCCGACGACAGGGAGACGCCCCGCTCGTGGACCGGTGTGTCGACCCCTTCCGGGAGACGTGCGATCAGGTCGGTGAGCCCGACGCGGTCGATGGCCTCCGTCACCTGGTCGTCGGTCGCATCCGGCTTCGCGAACGCGATGTTGTCGCGCATGGTCCCCGCGAAGAGGAACGGCTCCTGCGGGACCACGCCGAGCTGGCGACGGAGCGAGTCAATCGTGATGTCGCGCAGGTCGTGCCCATCGATGGCGACCTGACCCTCGGTCGGATCGTAGAAGCGCGTGACGAGCTTGGCGATCGTCGACTTGCCCGCGCCAGTGGGACCGACGAGCGAGATCGTCTCGCCGGGAGCGATGTCGAGGTCGACCCGGTGCAGCACGGGCATGGCGCGGTCGTACCCGAACGAGACGCGCTTCAGCGTGACCGCGCCCTCGATCGGCGGCAACGGCGCCGCGTCCTCCGCCTCTTCGACGGTCGGATGCGTCTCGAGCAGCTCGTCGAGCTTGGTGATCGCAGCCTGACCCTGCTGATACAGGTTGTACTGCTGCACCAGCGACTGGATGGGTCCGAAGAACGAGTTCAGGTAGAGGATGAACGCGGCGAGCGCGCCAACCGAGAGCGTGCCGTCGCGCACCATGTTGCCGCCGATGAGCAACAGTGCGGCCTGGCCGAGCAGTCCGACGAATTCGGTGCACGCGCCGTACGTCGCCGCGATGTGCGCGGTCTGGTCGTTCGCGTCGCGGTAGTGCCCGGTGACGTTGCGGTGATGCAGCACGTTGTGGCGAGCCCGGTTGAACCCGGTGACGACCCGCACACCCGACAGGCTCTCGGACAGGTCGCTCAGCACGTTCGCGATGCCGTCGCGGACGCGGTTGTACCCCTTGTCGGACGCCGATCGGAACCACAACGACAGCCCGGTCACGATCGGGACGATCAGGAGGAGCGTCAGCAGCGTGAGCTCGACGTTGTAGAAGAACAGCACCACGGTGACGATGACCATGGTGAGCCCCTGGAGCGCGAACTGCGGAAGCCCGTCCTGCAGCAGCTGCTGCAGCGACTCGATGTCGCTGGTCATGCGGGTCATGATCACGCCCGCCTTCTCGTCGGTGTAGTAGTCGAGCGAGAGGCGTTGGAGGTGGGCGAAGGTGCGGACGCGCAGTTCGAACATGACGCGCGACGCGACGCGACCGGTCGTGGCGACGCGGGCGCCGCTCGCCAGCGCCGAGACCACGACCGCGAGGATCGCGATGACGCCGATGATCGTCAGCGCGGTCCAGTCGTGCGGCGTGATGCCGTCGTCGATGCCCAACTTCACGAGGGCCGGTCCGGCCTGCACGCACAGCGCTTCGATCAGGATGAACAATCCCGAGAGCGTCATCATCCCCCGATGCGGACGCAACATCCGCCGCAGGCTGACCCCGGTCTCCTTCATGCGGTGGGTGAACGTGCCCTCCGACGCCCGCCAGCGCGGGTCGACCTTCAGGTCGGGTTCGTCGGCCAGGAGCTTCTCGACGCCCTGGCGCATCTCCCATGGGATGCCCGCGAACGGGAGACCGTTGCCCGGGTTCCCCGGCGAGCCGCCGACCGCGCCGCCCATCGGCGCGCCGCCGGTCATGGTCCCTCCACCCCACGCCATCTCTAATTGCCTCGCTCACTGCTCGCCGGGCCATTGCCCGTTGAGGTGTCCCTCATGCCGCGGTTCGCTCGCATCAGTCCTCGTCTCGCATCTCGCCGATGTCGGCGTCGAGGACGCGGGAGCGCGTCACGTCGTCGGCGACGACGGCATCGAGGTCGGTACGGAGATCGACGTCGGTGTCGGTCTCGAGGTCGGCCTCGGCGTCACTCTGAGCAAGGATCTCGGCGTAGCGCGGCTCGGTGGCGAGCAGGTCGGCGTGCGTGCCCTGCGCGATGACGCGTCCGCCCTCCACCACCGCTACCCGGTCGGCGAGGCTGATGGTCGAGAGCCGGTGGGCGATGATCAGCGTGGTGCGGTCGGTCATGAGCCCTCGCAGCGCCTCGTGGATCTGCTGCTCGATCTGCACGTCGATTGCTGAGGTGGCGTCGTCGAGCACGAGGATCGGCGGGTTCACCAGCAACGTGCGCGCGATCGACAGTCGCTGCCGCTGACCACCCGAGAGGGTGAAGCCGCGCTCCCCCACCACGGTGTCATAACCCTCGGGCAGCGCCTGGACGAACTCGTCCGCACCGGCGGCGATTGCTGCCGCGCGCACATCGTCGAACGACGCGTCCGGCCTGCCGTAGGCGATGTTCTCGCGGATCGACACCGAGAAGAGGAACGGCTCGTCGAGCACCATGCCGATGTGGTGACGCAGGCTCGGCAACGTGAGGTCGCGCACGTCGTGACCGTCGACACGCACGGCACCGCTCGACGCGTCGTAGAAGCGCGCGAGGAGTCGCGACGCCGTCGACTTGCCGCTTCCGGTACGCCCGACGATCGCGACGGTCTCGCCGGGCCGGAGGTGCAGCTCGAAGTCTTCGAGCACGGGCGTGCCGTTCGCATAGCCGAACGACACGTCGTCGAAGTGCACGTCACCGCGGCACTCGACGAGGTCCACTGCGCCGGGCCGGTCGACGACGTCGGGTTGCTCGTCGAGCACCTCGTAGATGCGCTGGGCCGACGCCGACGCGCGCTGACCCATCATCAGGATCATGCCGAGCTGGCGGAACGGCGGCTGCAGCATCAGCACGTACGCGTTGAAGGCGATGATGTCGCCGACCGTCGCGTGCCCGTTGATGGCGAGGTACCCGCCGTAGAACAGGACGATCGCCTGCCCGAGGCGCGGCAGGTTCTCGAGCAGCGGCGACCACTTGGCGCGGATGTCGGCGTCCTTGACGTTGGCCCACTCCGCGCGCATCGCCGCGCCGGTGAGGTGCTGCAGCTGCTGGTCTTCAGCGGCGAACGACTTCACCACGCGGACGCCATTGATGTTCTCGTCGACCACGGTGGCGACGTCGGCGAGTCGTGACTGAATGAGCCACGACACGGGGAACATC
>Ga0126307_10003617_pt1 | contig 10597 bp, 10 predicted proteins | sample Plot28_FD_89955 | JGI IMG/M metagenome (GOLD analysis project Ga0126307, IMG submission 89955) | Serpentine soil microbial communities from UC McLaughlin Reserve, CA, USA - Plot28 | ecosystem: Environmental > Terrestrial > Soil > Grasslands | place: USA: UC McLaughlin Reserve, Lake County...
ACGCTCATCGGGCAGACGACGAGAGTGGGACCGAGGTCGTCGCCGCCGGGCTCCTCGCGCTCGGAGGCGAACATCGCGATCGCCTGTACGGTCTTGCCGAGGCCCATGTCGTCGGCGAGGATCGCGCCGACGCGGAGGTCACCGAGCAGCCGCAGCCAGCCGTGGCCGCGCTCCTGGAAGGGGAAGAGCGGGTGCGTCATCGTCGCCGGCGTCGGCAGCGAGCGGAAGCTGCGCTCGTCGGTGTCGAGGAGCGCCCGGAGCGGCTGGTCGAGCGAGACGTCGCCGAGCTCGAGGCCGGCCGCGTCCGTCTCGAGTCCCGAGACGGCGCGCACGAGCTCCACGATCCCGGCGCCGGCCCGGCGGCGGTCGAGGAAGCGAAGCGCCTTCTCCACGTCAGCCTGCCGGAGGGTTTGCCAGCGGCCGCCGATGCGGACGAACGCCTCCTTCGCTGCGGCGAGCTCGGCCAGCTCCTGCTCGGTCAGTTCCGTGTCTCCGACCGCCAGCCGCCAGTCGAAGCGCGCGAGGTCGGTCGGCGAGAGGAAGCCGCTTGCGCGGCCGCGCGGCACGCTCGTCGCGGTCAGGTTCACGCGCACCCGCGCCGTCGAGCGCAGCCACGAGGAGGGCAGGAGCACCGGAATCCCGCGCTCGTCGAGCCGCGGCATGCCGTCACGGAGGAAGCCGCGGACCTGAGCCTCCTCGAGCTCGAGCTCGACGGGCTGCCCCCGGTCGAAGGCGATTCCGAGCTCGCCCAGCAGCGGCTCGAGCTCGCTGAGCTGGCGGTTCAGGTCGCCGCGCGGGTCGCCGGCGCGAAGGAAGGCGAAGACATCGTCGTCGCGCGCCCAGAGCAGCGAGGCGGGCAGGCCGAGGGTGGGGTCGTCGGCCGCCTGCAGCCACAGCTCGAGCACCAGCCGGTCGTCCTCGCGCTCGTCGAGATGAAGCCCGAGGGTCCAGGTCGTGCGCGTCCTGTGCGCGAGCCCCGCGTTCACCCACTGCGCGAGCCGTCCGTCGAGCGTGGCGAGCCCGGAGTGCCGCGGCAGCGTCGCGTCGGGGGCGGTCAGGCCCTCGAGAAAGAGATCGAGCGCGGTGCTGCGCCCCGTGCGCCGCGGGGCGAGGCGCACCCCGTCCGCGCGGAGCCGGTCGCGGGCGATCTGATCCACGAGCACGGGGTAGAGGTCGTGAACGGCTTCGGCGCGGTTGCCGCCGAATGCACCCGCGCCGACCGGCGGCAGCGAGCCTGCGATGGTGTCGAGCGCGGCCGTGACGCCCTCGTCGAGGGTCGCGCCCCAGAACGCGTGCCACCAGCCGCCGCCGTGGTCGAGCGACGGGTGCACGAGCCCTTCGCCGACCGAACGCTGCGCCAGCCGCACCACCGCGAAGACGGCACGAGCACTGGCACCGAGCTCCAGTCCGTCGGGCGGGGCCTCCGCCAGCGCGACGACCTCTGCTGGATCGAGGCGGCGCGCGGAGACGGCGCGGCCGGCCAACGCGACGTCGGCGATCGCGGCCAGTCCGATCCTCAGGCCGCCCGCAGAGAGCGTGCCGTCGCCGGCGCGTTCGAAGACGAGAGCGGTCGCGTCCTCCTGCCAGACCACCTCGAGGGTCGGCGGGGCAGCCTGAGGGCGGAGCTCGGTTGCTGGCTGAATCGACACCGACCTATCAGAGTAGGCGCAAGCGACGACGTCCCGCTTGCCCTGGGTTTCAGGAGCCGTCAGTCCAGGCGGAGTCGGAGCTCGATCTCGCTGCCGTGGACGACGCCGGTCTGCTCGAAGCCGAAGCGCTCGTAAAAGGGCAGCGCCGAGTTGGGGCCGGGCACCACGCTCAGCGTCACCTCCGACGCACCGTCCGCACGCGCCTCCTCGAGCAGCAGCTCGAGCGCGCGACGGCCGACGCCCTTTCCCTGGTGGGCCGCGTCGACCATGAAGCGCCAGATGTAGAAGACGTGCTCCGTCGGGTCGCGCCAGACCATCACGAATCCCGCCGGCTCGTCGCCGTGATAGACGGCGCGGAACCACGCCTTCGGTTCGAAGTACGCCTCGGCGATCGAGACGGCGTTCGGGGCGACGAGGCCGTGCTGATCGGTGCCGACCTCGAGCTTCGTGATCGCGCGGACCGTATCGCCCGTGATCTCGCGCAGTGTCGTCTCCGCGGCCATGCCGCGACTCTAGTGTTGACGGCGATGCCGCTGCAAAACCGCGTCACGCCGCTGGGTGAGCTGGTCGCCGACCGCGCGCGGGGGCTCGTGTACGGGAACCGCGGCTGCCTGCACGACGACGAGCAGCGCATTCGCCGCTCCTGGCAGGTGAAGCGTTGGATCGCGTGCCGGCTCGAGTTCAAGGGCCGCACGCGTGAGCTGATGCAGCCCGGCCGCTACACCGAGCTCTTCTTCCTGGACGAGGCAACCGCGTTCGCCGCGGGCCACCGCCCGTGCGCGGAGTGCCGTCGCCCCGACTACGACCGCTTCGTCGGCGTGGTCGGCATGCGCGCCGACGCGATCGACGAGTGCCTGCACGCAGAGCGGCTCGACTCGTCAGAGCGGCGGCTCCACCGGGCGAGCGCGGCCGGCCTCCCAAACGGCGCCTTCGTGCTCGACGAGGGCCAGCCCTGGCTCGTGCTCGACAGCGAGCTGCTGCGGTGGACTCCCGCCGGATATGCGGAGCGGCAGCCGCGGCCCGACGGCGAGACGACGCTGATCACGCCGCCCACCCTGGTCGACGTACTTCGCTCCGGCTGGCAGGGCGACGTCGACTTCCTCCATCCGACCGCCCGTCAGCCAAATGTCGATCCAGGCGGTGCCGGTTCGTTCTAAGGGCGACCAGCCGCGAGAAGGAGGAACGGCGATGAAGTTCATGCTCTTGATCCACCAGCGCGACGCCGCCCGGCCCGGGCGACCGGGCGAGGGGAACGAGCGCGCCGTCGCCGCCTGGGAGAGCCTCTCCGAGGACGAGCAGCGGGCGATCTACGGCGAGTGGCAGGCGATCAACGAGACATCCGGCGTCACCGCCGGCGCGCAACTGCAGCCGCCGGAGACGGCTGTGACGGTTCGGGTCGAGAACGGCAAGCCGCTGAGGATCGACGGGCCGTTCGCGGAGACGAAGGAGGCGCTCGGCGGGTACCTCTTCTTCGAGGCCGACGACATCGACGCGGCCGTGGAGCTCGCAGAGCGTATCCCGACCGCCCGCCTCGGCGGGGCGATCGAGGTGCGGCCGGTGGTGGAGTGGTGAGGCGCTGATCGGGGGCTGGCTCGATCCGGGCGAGCTGCGCATCGGCCTCGGCTGCATGCGGCTGGAGCCGGACGAGTTCGACCCCGTAATCGGCGCGGCGGTCGCGGCCGGGATCACCGTCTTCGACACCGCCCGCGCCTACGGCGTCGGCGAGCGGCTGCTCGCCGACGCGCTCCGGCGTGCGGGCGGCGCCGGCCGGGCCCGAGTCGTCACGAAGGGCGGAATGGCTCGCCCGGCGGGCGGCGCCTGGGCGCCGGACGGCAGAGCGAAAGCGATTCGCGCCGACTGCGAGGCGAGCCTGGCCGCGCTCGACGGCCTCCCGATCGACCTCTATCTCGTCCACGCGCCGGATGCGCGCGTGTCTTGGACCACGACCGTGCGCGCGCTCGGCCGGCTCGCGGAGGAGGGGCTCGTGGCGCGCGTCGGCGTCTCGAACGTGAACCGGCGCCAGCTTGACGAGGCTCTCGAGCTGGCGCCGGTGGCCGCCGTGCAGGTGGCGCTCTCGCCCTTCGACGACCGAGCCGTCCGCGGCGGGGTGCTCGAGCGCTGCGATGAGCTCGGTCTCGTGCTGCTCGCCCACTCCCCACTCGGCGGGCCGAAGCGCTCCGGCCGCGTCGACGCAGCCGAGACGCTGGCCTGGCTGCTCCGGCTCTCGCCCGTGGTCGTCCCGATTCCGGGGGCGAGGCGGCCGGAGACCGTTCGCGCTTCTGCCGTGGCGGCTGCGGCCGCACCGGCGCCTGCGCGCCGGGCCACCAGGCGGCCTGCGACCCGCACCGGCGCCGAGGTCGTGCTCGTGATGGGGGTCCCGGCCGCAGGCAAGAGCCGCATCGCCGCCGGCTACGCCGACCGCGGCTATCTCCGCCTGAACCGCGACGAGCGGGGCGGGTCGTTGCGGGCGCTCGCTGCTGCGCTCGACAAGGAGCTCGCCGCCGGCGCCCGCACTGTCGTCCTCGACAACACGTACCTCACGCGCGCCTCACGCAACGACGTGATCGAGGCGGCGGCTCGCCGCGGTGCTTCCGTGCGCTGCATCTGGCTCGACACACCGCTTGCGCAGGCGCAGGTCAACCTCGTCCTCCGCCTGCTCGACCGTTTTGGCGAGCTGCCGCCGCCTCTCGAGCTGCGGCAGCTGGCCCGGCGGGAGCAGGGCGTGCTGGCGCCGACCTCGCAGATGCGCTCCTTCCGCGAGCTCGAGCCGCCGTCCGCGGACGAGGGCTTCGCCTCGGTCGAGCGCGTGCCGTTCGAGCGAGCGGCCTCTGGTGGTGCGGCAGGGGTTCTCGTCGCCGCGCGCGCGTTCTCGGCGGAAGGATGCACGCACGCGCTCGCCGACGCCGATCCTGCCGCGTCACACCTCGTCTACGACTGGAACCCGGACGGCGACTCGTCCCTCCTCGACGCCGCCGTGGCTCGGCTGGCGGCCGTCGTCGCCGGCCCGGTCGAGGCGGCGCTCTGCCCGCATCCGGCCGGCGCGCCCATCTGCTGGTGCCGGCCGCCGCTGCCGGGGCTGCCGCTCGTGTTCACGCGCCGGCACAGGATCGATCCTGCCGCCTCCGTTCTCGTCGGCTCCGGCGCCGCGCACCGGACGCTCGCCCAGACGCTCGGCGCCCGTTACCTCCCGATCTGATCGGAATACCCACTGCCGTCGCCGCGTTTGGCACCGCATGGAGCTCCCGGTCGGGATCCTGTACGAGCATCCGCAGTGGTTCCTGCCGCTCTTCGCGGAGCTCGATCGCCGCGGCGTGGCGTACGAGCGCATCCATGCAGGCAGCCTCGCCTTCGATCCCGCCGACGCCGAGCCGCGCCACTCGCTCGTCGTGAATCGGATGAGCCCGTCCGCCTGGACGCGCGGACAGACTGCGGCGCTCCACGCGACGCTGCACTACCTCGCGTACCTGGACCGGATCGGAGTTCCGGTGCTGAACGGGCACGACGCGTACCTGCTCGAGCTGTCGAAGGCGCGGCAGCTCGCGCTACTCGCCAGTCTCGGCCTCCCTCATCCCCGCACGCGCGTGATCGGCCATGCCGGTGGCGCCGCCGACGCTGCGGCGGATCTCGACTTCCCCGTCGTCGTGAAGCCGAACGTCGGTGGGAGCGGCGCCGGCATCGTCTCCTTCGAGTCGCTCGACGAGCTCGCCCGCGCGAAGGTCGAGCTGGTTGTCGACGGTACGGCACTCGTGCAGGAACAACTGCCCGCCGAGGGCGAGGCGATCGTGCGGGTCGAGGTGCTGGATGGCCGCTTCCTCTACGCGATCAAGCTGCGGCTCCTGCCCGGCAGCTTCAACCTCTGCCCGGCCGACTACTGCGACCTCCCCGGCATCGCCGACGGCGTCTCCGGCCGCGGCCTGCCGATCGAGGCCTACGAGCCACCGCCGTCGGTGATCGAAGACGTCGAGCGGATCGTCGCCGCTGCCGGCCTCGACCTCGGCGGCGTCGAGTATCTCGTGGATGCGAGGACCGGCGTGCCCACCTACTACGACATCAACGCGCTCTCGAACTTCGTCGCGAACGCCCCGGAGGTGATCGGCTTCGACCCGTTCGTCCAGCTCGTCGACCTGATCGTCGACCGCGCCGCCGTGCCGCTTTCGGTGGGATGAGAGTCGTCGTCGATGCGGGCGCCGTCCTGCACCTCGTGCGCGAGGAGATCAACGTCCCGCACCAGCACGAGCTGCTCGCGCCGACGCTCCTCCGCTCCCAGGTTCTGTCGACGCTCCACGACGCGGTGCAGCGCGGCGAATTGGAGGCTGAGGTCGCCCTCGAGCAGGTCGCCCGCGTCCGCAGGCTGAAGATCAGGCTCCTCGGCGACGCCGTTCTCCAGCGGCGGGCGTGGGCGATCGCCGACGTCCTGGGCTGGGCCGAGACCTACACAGCCGAGTACCTCGCGCTGACGCAACTGCAGGCGGACGCGTTTGTGACGCTGGACGACGAGCTGGCGCAAGAAGTCGCGGGCGTGGTCGCCACGGCGACGCTCGACGCGCTCCGATGAGCGCCGGGCTCGAGGGAGGCTGCTCCTGCGGCCAGATCCGCTATCGGTTGAGTTCCGAGCCGCTCTTCGTCCACTGCTGCCACTGCCTCAACTGCCAGCGCCAGACGGGGAGCGCCTTCGTCATCAACCTGCTGATCGAGACCGACCGAGTCGAGCTTCTCGCCGGCGAGCCGACCCTCGTGCCCGTGCCCCGGGGCGGGAAGACGCAGAAGATCTGGCGCTGCCCGAGCTGCCAGATCGCGGTGTACAGCCAGTACACGACCCCTCGGCTCCGCTTCGTCCGCGGCGGCACCCTCGACGACCCGTCCTCGATCGCCCCCGACGTGCACATCTACACTCGCTCGAAGCTGCCCTGGGTCGAGCTGCCGGAGTCGGTGCCGGCCTTCCGCACGTACTACGACACCGAGAAGCTTTGGCCGCAGGCCAGCCTGGAGCGGCTTACCGCCGCCAAGTCGGCACGGCGCTAGGCGCTCTCGATCAGACGCAGCATCGCGTCGACCGCCTGCTTGCGCGAGAGGCCCTGCCGGCGGACGAGCGAGCGCCAGGTCTCGAACTCGAGCGCGTGGCCGATCGCCCCGCGGACGGCCTTCCGGCGGGGCCAGCCGCGCGCGAGCGCATCGGCGAGCTCACGGGTCGCCTCGTCGGTCTCCGCCAGGACCTCCGCGTTCGCCGCGACCAGGGACGCATCGCGCCGGAGCACACCGAGTTCGGACTCGACGTCCTCGTACCAGCCGTAGAGGTCCGACAGCGCGCCGCGGAGGCGCAGCTCAGGCGCGTCCAGCTCGAGCCAGCGTTCGACGTCCGGTCGTGGGTGTTGGCCTCGCCAGTGCGTTGAGCAGGCGCGAAAGAGTGTCCGGTCGTCGGGGAAGTGGGCGTAGACCGTATGGCGCTCGACGCGTGCCCGCTCTGCGATGGCCGAGATCGTCGTCCGCGCCGGCCCCACCGATGTGTGCAGCGCGACGGCCGCCTCGACGATGCGCTGCCTCGTCTCGGCCTGACGTCGTGCACGTTCCTTCAGCTCGTATCTTCGCTTCATTGCACATCAGTGTATCTCGAACTTGACAAGGCCGAGCAACTCCTTCACAATCGGTGCACAATTATGTGCAACGAAAGGAGCTAACGATGTTCACCTTCGACTTGGACGAGTTCGACCTCGCACCGACCGCGCCTGGCCTGCGCGTCAGCTTCCCTCTCCACAGCGCAACCGGGACGGCGAGCACCGCCACCGTGCTCTTCGAGCTCGACCCCGGTGCAGAGTTGCCCGTGCACACGGACAGCGCTGAGGAGCTCCTCATCATCGTCCAGGGCTCCGCCGAAGCGCGTGTCGGCGACGAGGTGGGGCGGATCTCGAAGCACGACGTCGCGCTCGTGCCGCCGATGGCGCCGCACGGGTTGCGCAACGTCGGCGACGACGTGCTTCGCGTTCTCGGCACGTTCTCGAGCTCGACCGTCGTCTCGACGTTCGAACGGCCGTTCGAGCCGGGCGGCCCGCAGGTGCTCGTGATCGGCGCGCCGATCCCGGTCGCAGGCCACCTGGAGGAGGCGGTGGCCGCGTAGCTGCTCCTTCGTCCGGCGCTCGGGAGGCCGCAAGACCGGCGGCCCTCCCGGGCAGACGATCGGCGCCGAGCGGCGCCGATCGCCGATTCGAGGACTGTGTCGCTTCGGATGCCTACCCCTCGAGCGGTAGGTCTCCTTGCATCTGGTTGTTGACCTCGCAGAGGTCGTCGTTGCCGTCGGCACCGCGGACGGCGGAAAGCGCCGGCCGCCCGTGGTCGAATCGTCGTAGAGGGCATCGAATTCGCTTGTGTTTAGCCGCTCGCGCCGGGGGTAGAACCGAAGCCCCCCGGGCCCAGTCCCTGCTTGCGGGCACGTTCTGCCGAGGGAAGGGGTCATCACGTCAGCACGCAGCGCCAGCTCGACGCCGTACGACGTCGTCTGTTTTTCGCACCTCCGTTGGGACTTCGTCTGGCAGCGGCCGCAGCAGCTGCTGAGTAGGTGCGCGCGCGAGCGGCGTGTGTTCTACGTGGAGGAGCCCGTCTACGGGGCTGCACAGGCGCAGCTGGAGACAGCAGAGCCGCAGGAGGGCGTAACCGTCGTCGCACCGCATCTTCCGGCGGCCGCGAACGAGGACGAACTCGGCTCCCTGGTCGAGAGGTTCGTCCGCGAGCGGGTTGCGGCTGACTACGTGCTCTGGCTCTACACGCCTATGGCAGTGCCGCTCATTCGCGGTCTCGACCCGCGCGTCATCGTCTACGACTGCATGGACGAGCTGTCGGCCTTCCTCGGCGCGCCGCTGAACATCGCCGAGTTGGAGCAGGAGTTGCTCGGGCGCGCCCAGCTCGTGTTCACGGGCGGCCGGAGCCTCTACGAGGCGAAGCGCGATCGGCATCCATCAGTCCATCTCTTTCCGTCGAGCGTGGACACGGCTCACTTCGCGGCAGCCCGCAAGCCGCTGCCCGAGCCCGCCGACCAGGCGGCGATCCCACGGCCGCGGCTGGGGTTCTTCGGCGTGATCGACGAGCGGATGGACCTCGAGCTGATCGCGGAGGTGGCGCGGCTGCGGCGGGACTGGCAACTCGTTCTGGTCGGCCCGGTGGTGAAGATCGAGGAGGCGACGCTGCCGCGCGAGCCGAACATCCACTACCTCGGGATGAAGGACTACGACGAGCTGCCCGCCTACCTCGCCGGCTGGGACGTCGCGCTGCTGCCGTTCGCGCGCAACGAGTCGACCCGCTTCATCAGCCCGACCAAGACGCCGGAGTACCTCGCGGCCGGGCGGCCGGTCGTCTCCACCGGGATCGCCGACGTCATCGATCCATACGCCAAGGCGGGGCTCGTCGAAGTGGCGAACGAGCCGAACGACTTCGTAGCCTCGGTCGAGCGCGTCATGGGCACGAACGGTGAGCGGCAGCGCGCGGTCGACTCCTTCCTGATGGAGACCTCGTGGGACTACACCTGGGCCGACATGGCAGAGCTCATCGCGGCGGCGGCCGGGCGGCCTCGCCGCTCGGCGCCGACGCGCAGTCCGGGGTTCGATGCCGTCGTCGTCGGCGCCGGCTTCGCAGGCTCCGTGCTCGCCGAGCGGCTCGCCTCGCAGCTCGGGCAGCGCGTGCTCGTTGTCGACCGCCGGAGCCACATCGGGGGCAACGCCTACGACCACTACGACGACGCCGGCCTCCTCGTGCACCGCTATGGGCCGCACATATTCCACACGAACTCCGCGGACGTCTTCGCGTACCTCTCCCAGTTCACGGAGTGGCGGCCGTACGAGCACCGGGTGCTCGCCAGCGTGGACGGGCTGCTGGTGCCGATTCCGATCAACCTCGACACCGTCAACACTCTCTACGGGCTGCGTCTGACGGCGCCGGAGCTCGACGACTTCTTTGCCTCGATCGCGGAGCCGCGCGCCCGGGTGCGCACGATGGAGGATGCGATCGTGTCGCAGGTCGGCCGGGACCTGTATCTCAAGCTCTTCCGCAACTACACGCGCAAGCAGTGGGACTACGACCCCTCTGAACTGGACGCAGCGCTCGCCGCCCGCGTGCCGACGCGCAAGAGCCGCGACGCGCGCTATTTCACAGACAGCTTCCAGGCGATGCCGAAGCACGGCTACACCCGGCTGTTCGAGCGAATGCTCGCGCACCCCAAGATCAACGTGCTGCTCAATGCCGACTGGCGCGAAGTTGAGAGTCTGTTCGACCACGAGCGGCTCGTGTATACGGGACCGATCGACGAGTTCTTCGACTTCCGCTATGGCTCGCTTCCGTACCGGTCGCTGGAGTTCCGCCTCGAGACCCACGACACCGAGCGCTTTCAGCCGGCGGCGGTCGTCAACTACCCGAACGAGCACCCCTACACGCGGGTGACGGAGTTCAAGTGGCTCACTGGGCAAGAGCACCGCAAGACGACGGTCGTGTACGAGTACCCGCGCGCCGAGGGCGCTCCGTACTACCCGGTCCCGCGGCCGGAGAACGAGGAGCTGTACAAGGAGTACAAGGCGCTCGCGGCGACCCGCGACGACGTCACGTTCGTCGGCCGGCTCGCAACGTACCGCTACTACAACATGGACCAGGTTGTCGCCCAGGCGCTGGCCGCTTTCAAGCGACTGCGTGACGGCGGCCCTTCGGAGGAGGCACGTGACCTCGATCGCGCGCTCGCGGCAGAGACCCGAGCTATGGGCGGGGCCGGAGTGCACGGTCGCGCGCGTCGGCGATAGCTACTTCGACCAGCTCGAGCTGACGGGGCACCGCCGGCGTCGATCCGACATGCTCCTCTTTGCGCAGCTGGGCGTCACGGCTCTCCGCTACCCCGCCCTCTGGGAGGACGTCGCCCGCCGAGGCTGGGGCTGGGTGGAGGAGCGGCTTGCGATGCTGAGGGGGCTCCACATCCGCCC
>Ga0126307_10003618_pt1 | contig 10597 bp, 11 predicted proteins | sample Plot28_FD_89955 | JGI IMG/M metagenome (GOLD analysis project Ga0126307, IMG submission 89955) | Serpentine soil microbial communities from UC McLaughlin Reserve, CA, USA - Plot28 | ecosystem: Environmental > Terrestrial > Soil > Grasslands | place: USA: UC McLaughlin Reserve, Lake County...
AGGAAGATGCCGCGGCACTCGGTGCACTGGTCGACGGTCACGCCGCTGCGCTCGTAGCTGCGCATCGGCGCTTGGCACTTGGGCCAGGTCAGCTCCATGCCTGTCCCGACGAGCCCCGGCCACGGCGAGTTCCCGCCGCCGAACCGCGGCAAAGTGGACCCGAGCGCGGCAAATTTGCCCCGTTGAGCGCACGTTGATCACGCTGGCGTGATCAACGTCCGCTGAACAACGTCGGCCGGGCAACGTCCGCCGGGCAACCGGGTCAGAGGTTGCCGCGGCGCTCCTGCTCGCGTTCGATGGCCTCGAAGAGCGCCTTGAAGTTGCCTTTGCCGAAGCCCAGGGAGCCGTGCCGCTCGATGAGCTCGAAGAACACCGTCGGCCGGTCGCCGATCGGCCGGGTGAAGATCTGCAGCAGGTAGCCGTCCTCGTCGCGGTCGACCAGGATGCCCCGCCGCTGCAGCTCCTCGATCGGCACCCGCACCTCGCCGATGCGCGCGCGGAGCTGCGGGTCCTCGTAGTAGGAGTCCGGCGTCGACAGGAACTCCACGCCCTCGGCGCGCATCTGGTCGACCGTGCGCACGATGTCGTTGGTGGCCAGGGCCAGGTGCTGCGCGCCAGGGCCGCGGTAGAACTCGAGGAACTCGTCGATCTGCGACTTCTTCTTCGCGACCGCCGGCTCGTTGAGCGGGAACTTCACCCGGTGGTTGCCGTTGGCGACGACCTTCGACATCAACGCCGAGTAGTCGGTGGCGATGTCGTCGCCGATGAACTCCGCCATGTTCACGAAACCCATGACCTTGTTGTAGAAGCCGACCCACTCGTCCATGTGGCCGAGCTCCACGTTTCCCACGACGTGGTCCAGGGCCTGGAACAGCCGCTTCGGCGAGCCCTCGCGCTTGGTGTAGCCCGAGGCCCGCTCGACGTAGCCTGGCAGGTAGACGCCGTCGTAGCCCGAACGGTCGACGAGCGAGTGCCGGGTGTCGCCGTACGCCGCGATCGAGGCCATGCGGACGGTGCCGTGCTCGTCGCTGATGTCGTGCGGCTCCTCGATGACCCGGGCGCCGGACGCCCGGGCATGGTCGACGCACTTGTCGACGTCGGGCACCTCGAGAGCGATGTCGACGACGCCGTCGCCGTGCGCGCGGTGATGGTCGAGCAGCGGGCTGGCCAGGTCGACACCGCCCTTGACGACGAAGCGGCAGGACCCGCTCTTGAGGACGAACGCCTTGTGGTCGCGGTTGCCCGTCTCCGGGCCGGAGTACGCCACCAGGTCCATGCCGTAGGCCGACTGGTAGTAGTGCGCGGCCTGGGTCGCGTTGCCGACGGCGAGGACGATCGCGTCCCAGCCGGTCACCGGGAACGGGTCGCTGGTCGCGTCGTACTCCACCAGCCCGACGAGCTGCTTCAGCTGCTCCGGCGAGAGCTCCGCGGCCTTCTCGGCGTCGGTCAGGGCGGGGATGGCAGAGGTCGTCATGGGGCCTGATGCAACCGGTCGGCCGACAGGTTGCGCAAGATATCGCCGAGGGACTGGACATCCTGCCCAGAATCAGGCCCACCGCACCGGCTAGGCTGCGCACCGTGCCCATCGACGAGCTCGACGCCCGGATCGTCGAGCTCTTCACCACCGAGCCGCGGGTCGGCGTCCTCGAGTGCTCGCGGCGGCTCGGCGTTGCGCGTGGCACCGTGCAGGCCCGTCTTGACCGGATGTCCCGGGACGGCGTCGTCCGCGGCTGGGGACCGGAGGTCGACCCGGCGGCGCTGGGCTACGCCGTGACCGCCTTCGTCACCCTCGAGATCCGGCAGCACCCGTCCGACGAGCGGCAGCCAACGGGCGGCCGGGCGGCGCACGACACCGTCGCCGAGCACCTGGCGGCCGTCCCGGAGGTCCTCGAGGCGCACACGATCACCGGCCCCGGCGACGTCCTGGCCCGGGTCGTGGCGCGGTCCAACGCCGACCTGCAACGGGTCATCGACCGGGTGCTCGCCTCCGACGGCGTCGTCCGGGCGTCGACGGTCATCGCGCTGGACACCCAGATCCCTTGGCGGCTGCTGCCTCTCGTCGCCGACGCGACACGGGCAAAGACGTCGTCAACGTGATGGGCTGTCGCCCCGGGGCACGGCACCATCCGACGGTGCCCCGCGCCCCCGCCCTCCGGCTGCTCGCGAGCGCCGTCGTCGTCGGTGTGGTGGGTGCGGCCGGTGCGCTGCTGCCCACGGCCGGGGCCGCAGCCGCGAGCGCCCCCTTGTCCCCCACCGACCAGCGGACCCACGACCGGCTCACGACCCGGTCGGGGGACAGCCGGCTCGGACCGGACCTGGCCGGGCTGGTGACCGACCTCGGGACCGGCCGGACGATCTGGTCCTCCCACCGCGCCGAGCGCCAGCTCGCGGCGAGCAACGTCAAGCTGCTCACCGCGGTCAACGCGCTGGAGGCCTTCGGGCCTGACCACCGGTTGCGGACCACGGTGGTGGCCGGCGCCACCAGCCACCGGGTCGTCCTCGTCGGCAGCGGCGACCCCTCGCTGTCCCGGGCCGACCTGCGCCGGCTGGCCACCCAGACCGTGGCGGCGGCCACCGCTGCCGGCACCGGGTGGGTCCGGGTCGACGTCGACGACTCGCTGTTCCCCAAGCCGCGGCCGGCGCGCGGCTGGCGGTCCGAGTACCTCATCTCCGAGGTCTCCCCCGTGCGGGCGCTCGTCGTCGACCAGCACCGCCGGTGGGACACCAGCCTCGACGCCGGGCGGATGTTCGCCGACGTCCTCGAGCGCAAGGGCCTCGACGTCCGCCGGTCGGTGTCCCGGGTCACGGCACCGGTCGGCGCGGCGACCATCGGCGTGGTGACCGGCGACGACCTGGCCGCCACCGTCGCCGACATGCTGCGCACCAGCGACAACGACGTCGCCGAGGGCCTGCACCGGCTGGTCGCCCTGCAGACCGGCTACCGGCCGACCTGGCCGGGCGCGGCGGCGGCACAGGTCGCCGGCCTGGTGCGGCTCGGCATCACGCTGCCCGCCGGATCGGTCTACGACGGCAGCGGCCTCTCCCGCGCCGACCACCTGAGCCCGCACGACCTGGTGGCGGTGCTCCGTACCGCCTTCGACCCGACCCACCCCGCCCTGGCCCCGCTCCAGCAGGGCTCGCTCGCGGTGGCCGGCGTCAGCGGCACGCTAGCCCCCGACTACCTCCGCTACGTCACCGCCCCGACCAGCTGCGCGGCCGGGCTGATCCAGGCCAAGACCGGGTCCCTGCGCGGCGTCGTCGCACTGAGCGGCTATGCCCGGGGCGCGGACGGCCGGCTCAAGGTGTTCTCCTTCCTGCTCAACCACGCCCGATCCACGCTGGCCACCCGGCGGGCGGTCGACCGGCTGGCCACCACGGTCACCGGCTGCTGGTGACCTGCTGCTGACTGCTGCTGCTGACCGGCTGCTGCTGACCGGCTGCTGCTGACCGGCTGCGGTCCGTGACGGCCGCAGCCCACCCGGAACCGTCCGGACCCGATGCGCCCGACCTGTCCCGTTTCCGGCCTAGGATGACGCCCAGCCGTGTAGGACGGTCCAGACCCGGCCGTCCTCCAGTCCCCTTGCCGAAGGACCGTGCATGGATCTCGTGCTGTCCACTCGCCAGGTCGACGACCTGGCCATCGTCTCCGTGAGCGGAGAGGTCGACCTCGAGACCGCCTCGCAGCTCGGCGACCACGCCCTGGACGCCTTGCGTGACGTGTCGCCCCACGTGCTGCTCGACCTGACCGACGTGACCTTCATGGACTCGACCGGGCTCAAGGTCCTGCTGTCCATCCAGCGCCGCGCCGACCTGGCCGGCGGGTCCTTTGCGATCGCCGGCGCGTCGCGGTCGGTGCGCAAGATCCTGTCGGTCACCGGGCTGGACCAGACCTTCACCATCCACGAGACCGTCGACGAGGCACCGACCTCCCGGGCCTGACCACCTGGAGTGGTCTACGGGCGGCCAACTGACCGGGTCAGCGGCGGCGCAGCGCCCAGGAGCGGATCAGGTCGATCCGCGCCTGCAGCTGCTCGGCACTGGCCTGCGCGGCGGGCGGGCCGCCGCAGGCCTGGCGCAGCTCGGTGTGCACCGCCCCGTGCGGGAGGCCGGTCCGATGGTGCCAGGCGCCGACCAGCCCGTTGAGCTCCTTGCGCAGCGCCGCGACCACCCGGTGCGTCGCCGCCGCCCGCGCCGGGTGGACCGGGTCGGCCGGATCGACCGGGTCGGCCGTGCCGGCCCCCCGGCCCCCGGCGGGCCGGCGGCGGGACGTCCGGCCGGCCTGCTCGCTGGCCCGGGCTCGCAGCAGGGTCGCCACCTGGTCCGGCTCGAGCAGTCCGGGCAGCCCCAGGTAGTCGGCCTCGTCCTGCGAGCCCACCGCCGCGAAGCCGTCGGCCGGGCCGAACTCGCCGCCGTCGAAGAGCACCCGGTCGAAGTGCGCCTCCGCCTCGAGCGCCTCGAACGCCGCGTCGTCCGCACCCGGCTCGGTGCCGGTCCGGTTGGCGGCCGCCACCAGCGCCTCCTCCTGGGCGAAGAGGCCGTGCTCGTCGGTGTCGGACGGTGACCGGTCCAGGGCGTGGTCGCGCTCGGCCTCCATCTCGGCCGCGTGCTGCAGCAGCAGCGGCACCGACGGCAGGAACACCGACGCGGTCTCGCCACGCCGCCGGGCCCGCACGAAGCGCCCGACCGCCTGGGCGAAGTAGAGCGGGGTCGCCGTGGAGGTGGCGTAGACGCCGACGGACAGCCGGGGCACGTCGACGCCCTCGGAGACCATCCGCACGGCGACCATCCACCGGGCGTCCGAGTCGGCGAACTCCTCGATCCGGGCGCTCGCGCCGGCCTCGTCGGAGAGCACCACGGTGGGCGCCTGGCCGGTGATCGCCCGCAGCTGCGCGGCGTAGGCGCGGGCGGAGGCCTGGTCGGTGGCGATGACCAGGCCGGCTGCGTCCGGTACGCCGTGGCGGACCTCGGTCAGCCGCCGGTCGGCAGCCGCGAGCACCTGCGGGATCCAGTTGCCCTGCGGGTCCAGCGCGGTCCGCCACGCCTGCGCCGTCGCGTCCCGGGTGAGCGGCTCGCCCAGGACCGCGCTGACCTCGTCGCCGGCCCGGGTGCGCCAGCGCATCTGCCCGCTGTAGGACAGGAAGATGACCGGCCGGACGACCCCGTCGGCGAGGGCGCGCCCGTACCCGTAGGAGTAGTCGGCGGCCGAGCGGCGCACCCCGTCGGGCCCGACGGCGTACGTCACGAACGGGATCGCGCTGGTGTCGGATCGGAACGGCGTGCCGGTCAGCGCCAGCCGACGGGTCGCGGGGTCGAAGGCCTCGCGCACCGCGTCGCCCCACGACAGCGCGTCGCCGCCGTGGTGCACCTCGTCGAGGATCACCAGGGTCGACCGCACCTCGGTCCGGCGACGGTGCAGCACCGGGTGCGCCGCCACCTGGGCATAGGTCACGGCCACCCCGGTGTAGTCGCGGCCGACCGCCCCGTGGGCGTTGCGGAACTGCGGGTCGAGGGCGATGCCCACCCGGCTCGCCGCGTCGGCCCACTGGTGCTTGAGGTGCTCGGTGGGGGCGACCACGGTGACCGCGTGGACGACCCCGCGCTCGAGCAGCTCGCTGGCGACCCGGAGCGCGAAGGTCGTCTTGCCGGCGCCGGGCGTGGCCACGGCGAGGAAGTCGCGGGCCGCCGGCCCGGACCGTGCCAGGTAGGCGGACACGGCCTCCTCCTGCCAGGCGCGCAGGGCGCTGGCGGTGCCCCAGGGGGCACGCATCGGGAAGGCCGGGGACAGGTGGGAGGCGGCGCTGGTACTCATCGGTCCGGCGAGGCTAGCCAGGTCGGTCCGACGACATGCGGACGGTGGGGGGAAGCTCCGAGATCAGGTCCGGTCGTGCTATCGCGTGTCGGCCGCAGGCACCACCCGGTGCGCCGCCAGCGCGCCCGCCACGCAGACCACCGCCATGACCAGGTCGATCAAGAGGTACGGCGTCGCACCCACGTCTCCCGCGCCGGTCAGGTCGGTGGCGCCCCCGGCGTACGCCGCGAAGATCGCACCTGCGGCACCGATGAGCACGATGGACCCGAGCCCGTCGCTCACCTGCAGCGACGCGGCGTTGGCGCCCTGCTCACGCGGCTCGGACAGCTCGAGCACCAGGACGCTGAGCGAGGTCAGCCCGAGCCCCATGCCCAGACCGGCGACCGTCCAGCCGAGGGCGGCGGTCGCGGGCGGCACCCGGCCGGTGGCGGTCAGCGCCACCAGCCCGATCGCGACGAGCACGAGGAGGAAGCCGACGGTGAGCAGCACCCACCGCGGGGTGCGCAGGGTCGGCCGGCCCTGCAGCCACGCGCCGAACGACCAGGTCAGGGCGGCGCCGGTCAGCGACAGGCCGGCCAGCGTCGTGGCCACCGACCGCTCCTCGATCAGCATCAGCGGGATGAAGGTCTCGGCGCCGAAGAAGGCGCCGGCCATCACCCCGCGCAGCACCACCACGGTCGGCAGCCCGCGGGCGAGACGGAACGACCCGGGGGGCAGCAGGCGCGGCACGCTCACCGCGAGCAGCGCCAGCCCGACGACGACCAGCCCGGCGGCCGGCCGGGCGTGGTCGGTCAGCAGCTGCCCGCCGTACTGGAGGAGGCCCGCGCCGAGCGCCGCGACGGCCGCCGCCGGCACCCGGCTGCGCCGCGCCGCGGGGTCCGGCGCCGGCTGCCCGTCCTCCGCGGCCACCGGCCCGTCCATCCCCCGCAGGTGCGGGCCCACCAGCAGCGCCGCGCCGGCGAGCAGGGGAAGCACGCCGAGGAACACCCAGCGCCAGGACACGTGGTCGGCGAGCAGGCCGGCGATCGGCGGACCCACCAGCGACGGCAGGATCCACCCGCTCGAGATCGCCGAGAAGACCCTCGGCCGCAGCGCCGCCGGGAAGCCCCGCGCGACGATCACGTAGAGCGCGACGATGTTGAGGCCGGCCCCGAAGCCCTGGACCGCCCGGGCCAGCACGAGGACCCACATCTCGGTCGCGAGCCCGGCCAGCAGCAGGCCCACCGCGAAGGTCACTGCCGCCGCGGCGAACGGCCGCACCGGCCCGCGCCGGTCGGACACGTCGCCGGCGACGACCATCCCGAGCAGGCTGGTGGTGAGGAAGACCGAGAAGGCCAGCCCGTAGACGCGCAGGCCGTCCAGCTCGCGCGCGGCGACCGGCATCGCCGTGGCGACCGCGATCGCCTCGAAGGCCACCGCCACGACCACGCCGACGACGCCCACCACCATCGCCCGGTGCTCCGGCGCGAACAGCCGCAGCTCCGTGGCGTCACCTGCCGCCGGCGCGGCGGCGGGGGGCTCGGAGGTCACGGCCACCGATCATGCCTTGCCCGGCCCGGCCCGTTCCGGCTACACCTTGACCGTGACCACCACCGAGACGCCCAGCGCCCTCACCGAGCTCAGCCGGCCCGGCCGGGTGGCCGACGAGGGAGAGGGCATCGGGCTGGACGAGGCCGGACTGGCCGCCCGCAACCACGGGATGCCGCTGGAGCTCCTGGCGCACGACGTCACCCCACTCGGGGCGCACTACCTGCTCACCCACTACGACATCCCGCTGGCGGACGCGGCGACCTGGACCCTTGAGGTCGGGGGGCTCGTGCGGTCGCCGCTCTCCCTGTTCCTCGCCGACCTGCGGGCCCGGCCCGCGGTGTCGCGCACCGTGACGATGGAGTGCGCCGGCAACGGCCGGGCCTGGCTGAGTCCCCGACCGGTCAGCCAGCCGTGGCTGCACGAGGCGGTCGGCACGATGACCTGGACCGGCACTCCCCTGGCCGGTGTGCTCGCCGACGCGGCACCGCTCGGGGGTGCCGTCGACGTGGTCTTCACCGGCGCCGACCACGGCATCGAGAAGGGCGTCGAGCAGGACTACCAGCGCTCGCTCTCGGTCGAGCACGCGACGGACCCAGAAGTGCTGCTGGTGTGGGCGTGCAACGGCGTCGACCTGCCGCCGCAGCACGGCTACCCGCTGCGCCTGCTCGTGCCCGGCTGGTACGGCATGGCCTCCGTGAAGTGGCTCCGCTCGGTCGAGGTCGTGGACCACCGGTTCGACGGCTACCAGATGCGGGCCTACTCGCTGCGGCAGACCCCGGAGGAGGCAGGCGAGCGGCTGACCCGGATGGCCCCTCGTGCACTGGTGCAGCCGCCCGGCTTCCCGGACTTCTTGTCGCGCCGCCGGGTGGCGCGTCCCGGCCCGCAGGTGCTGACCGGCCGGGCCTGGTCCGGCTGGGGCGAGGTGGTGTCCGTCGAGGTCAGCGTCGACGGCGGCGCCACCTGGGTCGGCGCCGAGCTCGGCCCGCAGCCGGACCCGCGGGCCTGGCGCTCGTGGACCTGCCCGTGGACGGCGGAGGAGGGGATGCACGTCGTGTCGGCGCGGGCCACCGACGCGACCGGCCGTACGCAGCCCGCCGAGCCGGCCTGGAACAGAGGGGGCTTCGCCAACTCGGCTCCGCAGGCGCTCGAGGTCCTGGTGGTCCCGGCCGACGACCGAGGCGAGTCATGACCGGCCCGTCCGACACCGTCCCCACCGACAGCGAGCTCGCCGCCATCGAGAAGGAGCGCGACCGGATCCGCGCGACGTACCTCCGGCCGGACGGCGAGCGACCGGCGTCGTCCGCCCGCGGCCTGCACCACTTCGCGGTTGTGTGCTCCGACGTCGAGCGGACCGTGCGCTTCTACCAGGACGTGCTCGAGTTCCCCTTGACCGACATCTTCGAGAACCGCGACTACCCGGGCTCCAACCACTTCTTCTTCGACATCGGCAACGGCAACCTGCTCGCGTTCTTCGACTTCCCGGGGCTCGGCGTCGGCCCGTACGCCGAGGTGCTCGGCGGGCTTCACCACATCGCGATCTCGGTCACGCCCGAGCGGTGGGAGCACCTGCGGGCCAGGCTCGACGAGGCCGGCGTCGAGTACCAGCTCGAGAGCAAGGTCTCGATCTACTTCCGGGACCCCGACGGGACCCGGCTCGAGCTGCTCGCCGACCCGCTCGGCGAGATGTACGGCAGCAGGGTGCTCTAGCCGTTGCTGTCGGCGCCGTGGTCGCCGTCGTCACCTGGGGGCAGCTGGCCGAGGATCTCCTTGCAGGTCGGGCAGACCGGGAAGCGGCCCGGGTCGCGGCCCGGGACCCAGACCTTGCCGCACAGCGCCACGACCGGGTCGCCGGACAGCGCCGACTCGAGGATCTTCTCCTTCTTGACGTAGTGCGCGAACCGCTCGTGATCGCCGTCGTCGTTGGAGGTCTGGGGAGTCGTCTGCTCGATGACCTCGAGCCCCGGGGCTGACTGCGTCATGCCGCCCAGTCTAGGCAGCGCTCAGTTCAGCGACGGGTCGGCGAGGTAGGTGGACACCATGGCCAGGTCGCCGCCCTGCCGGCGCAGCACCTCGCGCCAGAGCCGGTCCGGGTCGGTGGTGAAGGCGTCGGCGAAGGCGCCGTCGGCGCTGGCCGGCACGACGTACCAAGCACCCCCGTGCAGCTCGTCCTCGAGCTGGCCGCCGGCCCACCCGGCGTAGCCCGCGAAGATCCGCAGGTCGGTGAGCTCGGCCGCCAGCAGCTCGGGGGGCGTGTCCAGGTCGACCAGGCCGAGGCGGCCGACGACCCGGCGCCACCCCAGCGGCTCCTCGTCGTCGTCGGAGCCCGAGGGCACGAGCGCCAGCCCCAGGGCCGAGTCGAGGGCGACCGGCCCGCCCTGGAAGAGCACACCGGGCGCGCTGGCCAGCGGCTGCCACGACGGCAGGACCTCTGAGACGTCCACCTCGGTGGGCCGGTTGATGACGACGCCCAGCGCGCCGTTCTCGTCGTGGTCGAGGACCAGCACCACGCTGCGTTCGAACGGCCCCTCGCCCAGCTCGGGCGTCGCCACCAGCAGCCGGCCGGCCAGCTCCGGGTGCGCGCCGGAGGGCAGCCCGGGGTCGTGCGCGCTCATGTGCGCCATGATGCCCGGAGTCCGCGCCGCGTGCCCGACCGGTGGGCGATCAGCAGCCCGAGCGCGGTCCCTGCCAGGTCGGCGGCGACGTCGGCCGGCTCGCCGCTGCGGCCGGACAGCAGCCGGGCCTGCACCACCTCGCTGACCACGGCCTGCGCCACCAGCAGCGGCACCAGCACCCGGTGGGGGACGCCGGCCCGGCAGCCTGCCCAGGCCACCGCCCCGAAGACCGCCGCATGGACGAGCTTGTCGACGTACGGCAGGCCGTTGCCGGCGGCGCGCGGCCAGTAGAGGACGGCGAGCTGCACCGCGACCGTGACCGCGAGCAGCGCGCGGTCCAGCCCCCGGGACGTCACCGGGCCGCGAACCCCTCCTCGGCCGGTGCGAGCGCCAGCTCGTCGTCGCCGAGGACGCTCGAGCCGGTCGCCCGCACCGCCTGGCTCACGGCCGCGGCCACCGTCGACGACACGTCGGGATGGAAGACGCTGGGCACGATGTAGCTCGCGTTGAGCTCGTCGTCGGTGACCACCGCCGCCAGGGCTCGCGCCGCCGCCAGCAGCATCTCCACCGTGATGGAGTGGCTCTGGGCGTCGAGCAGGCCGCGGAAGACGCCGGGGAAGGCCAGCACGTTGTTGATCTGGTTGGG
>Ga0126307_10003619_pt1 | contig 10595 bp, 9 predicted proteins | sample Plot28_FD_89955 | JGI IMG/M metagenome (GOLD analysis project Ga0126307, IMG submission 89955) | Serpentine soil microbial communities from UC McLaughlin Reserve, CA, USA - Plot28 | ecosystem: Environmental > Terrestrial > Soil > Grasslands | place: USA: UC McLaughlin Reserve, Lake County...
GCGACCTGGTCTACGGACTCGGCACGTTGATTACCGGGGTGCCCGGTGTGCTGTCGCGCCGGATCGACCCGCGCAATGGCACCGTGATGGTGTGGGGTGCAGTGAATGCCGGCGTGGCCGCCAACGCGATCCCGCAGTCCGGCACGCTGGCCGGCACCATCCGCACCGCCAGCCGCGACACCTGGGACTCACTGGAATCCATTGTGCGCGAAATTGTTTCGTCGTTGCTGCAGCCGCTGGACATCGAGCACATCCTGCAGTATCGCCGCGGTGTGCCACCGGTGGTCAATGAGGAGATTTCGACGCGCATCCTCACCCACGCGATCGAGGCCATCGGATCCGACGTGCTGTGCGACACCCGTCAATCCGGCGGCGGCGAGGACTTCTCGTGGTATCTCGAGGAGGTGCCCGGCGCGATGGCGCGGCTGGGGGTGTGGACAGGCCGCGGCCCGCAACTCGACCTGCATCAGCCGACGTTCGACCTGGACGAGCGGTCGCTGGCGGTGGGCGTTCGGGTGCTGGTCAACATCGTCGACCAAGCCGCCCAGTTCTAGCTGCGCCGAGCGCCCGTGTGTTTGTACACGACACGCCGCGGATTGTTGGCATTTCGCGGTCGGTGGGCTCCGTAGCCACTGTCCCCAATCCGCTGTTCATCCACAGCGAGGCCGGCACCGCCTACCGCTGAGTTCGCTGGGTCTTGACGATCGAGGCCATGAATTCGGATCTTGACGTGTTGCTCGATAGCCAATGCGGCGTGGCCACCAGCGGTCAGATACTCAAATCTTGACTAGGCGAGGCTTCGAAGCAGAGCTGAGAACCGGCCGTCGAAGTTGCACGTGGTCTACGTCGTCCCCGGGTGTTGGCGACGCTCGACGCTGCACTGCGCAGCGGTACCTGCCGTCGGGCCGACCTGTGGCGGGCCGCCGTCGAACAGGCTGGTCGGCGCGGGATCGTCGCGGTTCGAGACCTGATTGCCGTCGCAGATGGCCGAGCGGAATCGCCCATGGAGAGAGAGGCGCGGCTGGCGATGATCGATGGTGGACTGCCGATACCGGAACTGCAATTCGAAATCATCGAGGGAAATGGCAAGCTGCGCCGCGTGGATTTCGCGTGGCCCGAAGCACGCGTCGCCGTGGAGTACGACGGCATTGATTGGCATAGCGATCCGGAGGCGATGCGTAAAGACCGCCGACGTCGCGCGGCGCTCGAAGACGTTGGTTGGATCGTCGTGTCGGTCGTGTTCGAGGACGTGAGATATCGGCCTTGGGAGTTCGTCGCCGCATCGACGCGCACCTTGGCCGCGCTCGTGCCGCGTGAGGGGCCGCAAAATGCCGACAATCTGCGGCGCGTCGCGCACAAACACGGTCGCTCGCGGGGAAAGGCGCTACGTGCCGGGGCCGATGTTGCGTGCCGGGCGAGTACGTATATCGTGAATGTATTCCGCTGGGGCGCCAGCGATTTCGGCGGCGTCGGCCATCACGCCGAGGTAGCGCGCCGACGGTATGCCGCCCTCCCACGCGTCCACGACATACAGCCAGGCCAGCACCGGAGTGGTGTCTGTGTCCGACGACAGCCGTTCCACCCGACATCGGATCTTCTTGTGGATTCCGAGCTCTGAGCCTTCCCAGCGGTCTAGGTTCTGCTCGTCGTCCTTGGTCACGTCGTAAAGCACCACGAAGACCTTCGACATCGGATCCTCGACGACGGTGGCCAGCGCGCCCTCCCAGCCGATGTCCTCGCCGCCGAACGTCAGCCGCCAGCCGTGCAGCCACCCCGTTCCCGCCATCGGCGAATGGGGAGCCCGCTCCAGCATCTGCTCCGGATGCATGTTCGATCCGTAGGCGGCGTATAGCGGCACGGGGAAAGCCTAAAGGTTCGCTCACTGGATCCGGAGGGCAGGAGCGAAGCGACCGGGGATTAGATGGGCGATCAACGGCGCGCTTGGCTAGGTTAAGGCGGTGGCAACCCGCATCGTGATCATCGGCGGCGGGCCCGCCGGCTATGAGGCGGCGCTGGTCGCCATGGCTCGCGGCCCCGAGGTCGTCGACGTCACCGTCGTCGACTCCGACGGCATCGGTGGCGCCTGTGTGCTGTGGGACTGCGTGCCGTCCAAGACGTTCATCGCCTCCACCGGCGTGCGCACCGAACTGCGGCGCGCCCCCGACCTCGGCTATGACCTTGAATTCGAGGATGCCAAGATCTCCTTGCCGCAGATCAACGAGCGTGTCAAGACGCTGGCCGCCGCGCAGTCCGCCGACATCGCAGAGCGGCTTCGCAGCGAGGGCGTGACCTTGATCAGGGGTCGCGGCGAGCTGGTCGACGACGTGCCGGGCATGGCAGCACACACTGTGAAGGTCACCGCGCACGACGGCACGACCAGCACGATCAAGGCCGACGTGGTGCTCATCGCCACCGGGGCCAGCCCACGAGTGCTGCCCGGAGCCGAGCCCGACGGCGAACGCATCCTCAACTGGCGCCAGCTCTACGACCTATACAAGCTGCCCGAACACCTCGTTGTTGTCGGCTCCGGTGTCACGGGTGCCGAATTCGTCAATGCCTACACGGAACTCGGCGTGAAGGTCACCGTGGTGGCCAGCCGCGACCAGATCCTGCCCCATGAGGACTCCGACGCCGCCGCTGTACTTGAAGACGTGTTGGCCGACCGCGGCGTGACGCTGGTCAAGAACGCCCGCGCCGAGTCCGTCACCCGCAACGGCGACGGCGTACTGGTCACGATGACGGACGGCCGCACCGTCGAGGGCAGCCATGCCCTGATCACGGTTGGCTCGGTGCCCAACACCAGCGGACTCGGCCTTGAGCGCGTCGGCATCGAGCTCGGGCAGGGCAACTATCTGACTGTCGATCGTGTGTCGCGGACGTCGGTGCCCGGCATCTACGCGGCTGGCGACTGCACCGGCTTGATGCTCCTGGCCTCCGTGGCCGCCATGCAGGGACGCATTGCGATGTACCACGCGCTGGGCGAAGGGCTCGAGCCGATCCGGCTGCGTACCGTGGCCGCCGCGGTGTTCACCCGACCCGAGATCGCCGCCGTCGGCGTGCCGCAGTCCAAGATCGACGACGGCTCCGTGCCGGCCCGCACGATCATGCTGCCGCTCAACACGAACGCCCGTGCCAAAATGTCGGGTCTGCGGAAGGGCTTCGTGAAGATCTTCTGCCGTCCGGCCACCGGCGTGGTGATCGGCGGTGTCGTGGTGGCGCCGATCGCCTCCGAACTGATCCTGCCGATCGCGTTGGCGGTGCAAAACGGCAACGACGTCGAGGACCTCGCTCAGACCTTCTCGGTCTACCCCTCGCTGTCGGGTTCGATAACGGAGGCCGGCCGACGGCTGATGGCGCACGACGATTTGGACTGATTCTCTGCGCACGCGAGGAGCAGGACAGTTCCCGCGGACGCGAGAAGCAGGACAAAACCAGTAACCTGGGAACGGCACAACGTACCGGCGAGTAACAAGGAGCCCATTCGAAGTGAAGGACCCGAACCCCGCACCGGGCAAGGGGCAGACCTTCCTGGGCCCCAAGCAGCGGGAACAGGCCTGGGAGCGGCTCGGCAGCGAGCAGTTCGACGTCGTCGTCGTCGGCGGCGGCGTGGTCGGGGCCGGAGCGGCCCTGGACGCCGCCACCCGGGGTTTGAAGGTGGCGCTGGTCGAGGCCCGCGATTTCGCTTCCGGAACGTCGAGCCGCTCGTCGAAGATGTTCCACGGCGGGCTGCGCTACCTCGAACAACTGGAGTTCGGCTTGGTCCGCGAGGCGCTGCACGAGCGAGAGCTGTCGCTGACGACGCTGGCGCCCCATCTGGTCAAGCCGCTGCCGTTTCTGTTCCCGCTGACCAATCGGTGGTGGGAGCGACCATATGTGGCCGCGGGCATCTTCCTGTACGACCAGCTTGGCGGCGCGAAATCGGTTCCTGCGCAAAAACATTTGACCCGGGCGGGCGCGTTGCGGCTGTCGCCGGGACTCAAACGGAGCTCGCTGATCGGCGGTATCCGGTACTACGACACGGTCGTCGACGACGCCCGCCACACCATGATGGTCGCGCGCACCGCCGCTCAATACGGCGCGGTGGTGCGGTCATCGAGCCAGGTGACTTCGCTACTGCGCGAAGGGGATCGGGTGGTCGGAGTGACCATCCGTGACTCGGAAGACGGCGCGATCACCGAGGTTCGAGGCCACGTGGTGGTCAACGCCACCGGGGTGTGGACCGACGAGATCCAGGCGCTGTCCAAGCAGCGCGGACGGTTCCGGGTGCGGGCGTCCAAGGGGGTGCACATCGTGGTGCCCCGCGACCGGATCGTCAGTGAGGTGGCGATCATCCTGCGCACCGAAAAGTCGGTGCTGTTCGTCATCCCCTGGGGCACGCACTGGATCATCGGCACCACCGACACGGACTGGAACCTCGACCTGGCCCACCCCGCGGCCACCAAGGCAGACATCGACTACATCCTCGGGCATGTGAACACCGTGCTGGCCACGCCGTTGACCCATGACGACATCGACGGTGTTTACGCAGGGCTGCGGCCACTACTGGCGGGGGAAAGCGAAGAGACATCCAAGCTGTCGCGTGAGCACGCGGTCGCGGTGCCGGCCCCTGGCCTGGTGGCCATCGCCGGTGGCAAGTACACCACCTACCGGGTGATGGGGGCCGACGCTATCGACGCGGCCGCCGAGTACATCCCGGCCCGGGTGGCGCCGTCGATCACTGAGAAGGTGCCACTGATGGGCGCCGACGGCTATTTCGCGCTGATCAACCAAACTGAAAGCGTCGGCGCGCATTACGGCCTGCACCCCTATCGCGTGCGCCACCTGCTGGACCGGTACGGCTCGTTGATCGGCGAGGTGCTGGCGACGGCCGAGGGCCGCCCGGAGCTGCTGACGCCGATTACCGAAGCGCCTGTGTATCTGAAGGTGGAGGCGTGGTATGCCGCCGCGGCCGAGGGTGCGCTGCACCTGGAGGACATCCTGACCAGGCGGATGCGGATCGGGATCGAATACCCGCACCGCGGAATGGATTGCGCCCGTGAGGTCGCCGAAGTAGTTGCGCCGGTGCTGGGTTGGAGTGCCGAGGACGTTGACCGCGAGGTGGCGACCTACATTGCGCGGGTTGAAGCAGAGGTAATGTCACAGGCTCAGCCTGACGACGAGTCCGCCGACGCGCTGCGGGCCGCGGCCCCGGAAGCGCGGGCCGAGATCCTCGAGCCGGTGCCACTCAATTGAGGCCGGCGCCGCTGCCTGTGTGCGACGGCCTGGGTCCGGCGCGGGTGCGACTGCGCGGCGGGGTGGTGGTGGAGGAGTTCCGCGCCCGGTGGGGTGAGGCGGCCGCAGCGAAAGTGCTTGCGGGGGAGGTGGTCTTGCCCGACGGTGCGGTGGTCGATGTGACGACGGTGTTGCCTGCCGGCGCGCACGTGTACATGTACCGCGAGGTGCGCAACGAGGTCGCGGTGCCGTTCGACATTCCGGTGCTGTACCGCGACGACGACATCGTGGTGGTCGACAAGCCGCACTTTTTGGCGACCATGCCGCGAGGACGCCATGTCGTGCAGACAGCGCTGGTGCGGCTGCGGCGTGAGCTCGACTTGCCAGAGCTGAGCCCGGCTCACAGGCTCGACCGGTTGACCGCCGGTGTGCTGTTGTTCACCACCCGACGCGAGCTGCGGGGCCGGTACCAGATGCTGTTCGCCCAAGGGCTCGTACACAAGACGTATCTTGCCCGCGCAACCGTCGATCGCGATCTTGAACTCCCGACGACCGTATGCAGCCGAATCATCAAGCGGCGCACATACTTACAAGCAGTCGAAGAACCGGGAGAGCCGAACGCAGAGACACTGGTTGAACATGTCGGCGACGGGCTATACCGCCTGACGCCGCGCACCGGCCGCACCCATCAGCTCCGAGTGCACATGGCCTCGATTGGCCTGCCGATTATCAACGACCCGTTGTATCCGGACGTGGTCGACGCGGCACCCGACGACTTCTCACGACCCATGCAACTTCTGGCGCACAGCCTTGAGTTCCGGGATCCAGTTAGTGGACCGCATCAGCGTGAGTTCGTAAGCACACGCACGTTGTCAGCCGGACAATCGCGGTGACGTAGGACGACTGAGCCGTCATCAACGACGCTCGGGCTGGTCCACCACTTGTTCCCCCGCAGCGATCACCGCGCGATTGCGTTCTGCCACGACCGCAAGCGCCATCTTGACCAGCCGCCGGTCATAGCTCAGATATCCGTTGACTTCGTTCTCGACATCGGTCGTCTGGGTGTAGATGGCGCCCGACAAACCGCCTCCTCGCACCACCTTCTCCAGATCGCGGCTGACCTCGACATACCTCTCGGTCAGGCGCGCCTGGCTGTCGGTCATCTCGTAGGCCTGCGGCCGTCCCGGCCAACTGTTTCCGTTGAGCACAAAGCCAACGCCGCCGTACTCACCGTCCATCACGACCCGGTGCTCGAGGGGCACCGGACGGTTGTCGAGTTTGAGCCGTTCGTCGTGCGGCGTCGCTGGGTTGTCGTGCAGCACCGGACGGCCGGGACCGACGTAGGTGTGGTCGTCGTAGATGTCCCCGGCCCTGGTGTCACCGCGCGACTTGCAGCAGTTCACTCCACTGTTCGCGTTCACCATCCGCGTCGGGTCTGCTGCTTTCACTGCGTTCGCGATCCTGGCCGTGTCGAATTCACCCCAGCCCTCGTTGAACGGCACCCAGCCGACGATCGAGGTAACGCTGCGCAGTTGATCGACCATCTCCGCCAGCTCGCGCTCGAAATGCGCCTTCGCCTCAGGAACCGGATCTGGGGCGGGACCTACAGGGACATCCAGCGAGACGTCCAGCGACGGCATGTCCTGCCACACCATCAGCCCGAGCTTGTCCGCCCAGTAATACCACCGCGCCGGTTCCACCTTGGCGTGCTTGCGCACGAAGTTCATCCCCAACTCCTTGGTGCGCTCGAGGTCGAACTTCAATGCATCATCGGTGGGCGCCGTATAGATTCCGTCCGGCCAATACCCCTGGTCCAGCGGCCCGTGCAGGAACGTGATCTTGCCATTCAGCGCGATCCGCGGCCTGCCCTTCGCGTCATTGACAGTGCCGATCGTGCGCAACCCGGCATAGCTGGCGACCTCGTCGATTACCTTCCCGAGTGGGCTTACCAACCGGACCGTGAGGTCGTAGAGATACGGGTCATCCGGCGTCCATGGGTGCGGGTTCGGCACGCGGAGAGTCAGCGTCGCACCCGCTGAGCCGATCGAGCGCGCCACCTCCTCACCATCTGGCTTGGAAACCACCACCTCGGCGCGCTGCCTGGTCGTCCCGGAAACCCTTGGTGTAACAGTAAGACTCGTCAGGTCCGGGATGATGTCGAGCTTTTCGATGTGTGCAGTGGGCACCGGCTCCATCCACACCGTCTGCCAAATGCCCGATGCACCGGTGTAGAAGAGCCCGCCGGGGCTGTTGCGCTGTTTGCCAACCGGGAATGGGTTGGATTCGTTGCGGTCCTCCACCCGCACGGTTATCTCCTGCGGGCCCGGCCACCGCAGCGCCTTGGTGATGTCCGCGCTGAACTCGGTGAACCCACCTTCGTGGTGGGCCACCTGCTGGTTGTTCACCCACACGGTCGCGATCTGGTCGACCGCGCCAAAGTGCAGCAGCACCCGCTGCCCACGCCAGATGTCCGGCAACTTGAAGACCTTGCGATACCACATTTGGTCGTCGTGGCGCTGGATACCGGATAGTGCTGACTCCGTGGGATACGGGACGAGGATCTGTTCGCGGTATGCGTCTGCCGGGGGAGGTCCGGCCAGGGCGGTCCCCTTGGACCGCCCGGTGTAGCTCCACACGCCGTTGAGGTTCATCCAACGGGTCCGCGCCATCTGCGGGCGCGGGTATTCGGGCAGCGCGTTGCTCGGTCCCACCAGGTGAGTCCACGGCGTCGACAAGGGTGGCGCCTTCGGTTGCCAGATCACTACGGCGTTGGCCGGCACATCAACCATCATGGTGACAACTAACAGCGCGAACCACACGGCCGCGAAACGGCCGATCCGCGCGGGATTCAACCTCACCGACCGCCAGGGACTACGACCACCGCGAGCGCGTTTGGGTCGCTTGTGACGAATGGGTGTTGGTTCCGGTTGGGATTCGCGGCGATACGACGACTCGGAGCCAGCGGGCAAAGTTATACCCCCAAGGTTGAAACCCGGACAAGGCCGACGTGCGCCGTGTACCCCCGCCCGGCTCAGCACGTCATTTGTGCATAGCAAACGCATCGAGCCAGGTGGTGACGATGGAATCCGGTGGTTGCCCTACGAATTGCGCCGAAACCGACCGGGACGGTGCGGTTGCCGATGGCAAATGTAGCCTAGTGGCATTCAAGATCGCTACAAGACCAAATGCGTTTCGTGCCGTCGCATTTCATCAGGTGTGTCCGCTTGCGGATCGGAGGCTGCAATGCTAGAAGTCGTGCGAAAACCAGAGGTTATCGCGTCGGCCATGCCAGACCGTCGGCACTGTATCAGGGCGCCCAGGCGTGCGATGCTTCCCTAGGGAGCAAAATACGCGTCAGCGCGACTTCTCGCGGGCTGTTTTCAACTTTCTGGCGGTTCATACCGCACTCGCTGCAACAATCGACAGGATGGCCCGCTGCGCTCGCAGCAGGGCAGTAGTTCTCAAGGAGTCGCTAGCCATGAGTTCCCTGGAACCGACGCCCGAACAGTTCGCGGTGCTCGCGGCGCGGCCGGCCGGCGAACCCGTCGTGATGATCAATCTGCTGCAGTTCAAGGCCGACGGTGGCCGCGAGAGCTGTCTGCGTTATACGCAGGAGGTCGCTCCGCACCTGCAGCCCGTCGGTGGGGCCGTTCGCTACGCCGGCGCATCGCCACGTGTGGTCATCAGCGACGGCGAGAAGCCTTGGTGGCGGCCATGATCGTCGTCGAGTACCCGTCGCCCGCGGCGTTCCTCGACATGGTGTCCAACGAGGAGTACCTCATGGTGCATGAGTACCGCGCAGTCGGACTGGACCGCGGCGACCTGATCGCCACGTCCACCTGGACCATGGCCGATTAGCACCATGTATCTGGTCACCGGCGCCGGTGGAGGGGTCGGCAGCGTCAGCCGCCGCGTCGTTGGGCTGCTCCTCGACAGTGGCGAGCAGGTGCGCGCGATGGTGCGCCGAGACGACCAGCGCGCCGATCAACTGAGGGCGCTGGGCGCGGAGGTCGTCGTGGGCGATCTGACACGGGCTGCTGACATCGCCGCCGCGATGGACGGCGTCGGCAGGATGTTCTTCAACATGAGCGTTTCGGCGGACTACCTGCTGGCCACCGCGGAGGTGTGCGCGGTGGCGCTGGAGCGGGGTCGACTCGACGCGATCGTCAACATGTCGCAGATGACGGTGTCACAGATGACGTTGACGAGCACCGATGAGTCCCACCATCAACGGCTGCACTGGCTGGCCGAGCACGTGCTCAATTGGTCTGGCCTGCCAGTCATCCATGTACGGCCAACCGTTTTCCTCGACAATCCGCTGTTCACCTTCCTCGCCGCACCCACCATCCGGGACCGCGGCGTGCTCACGCTGCCGTTCGGAACTGGCCACACCTCGCCGATCGCCGCCGCCGACGTGGCGCGCGTCGTCGCGGCCCTGCTGCGTGATCCCGCCGACCGCATCGGCGACGTGTACGAATTGACCGGCCCGGAAGTGCTTGACGTCACCGGCCTCGCAGAGCAATACAGCCGCGCACTCGGTCGGCCGATTACCGGCGAAGATGTCCCGTACGACCACTGGCAGCGCGACAGGCTCGCGCCGATCGGCCTGCCGGAGCACGTCGAGCAGCACATCGCCACCATGGCGCGGCTGCATCGCGAGGATCGCTACAACCGGGCCACCGACGACGTCGAGCAGATCACCGGCCAGCCGGCCCAGACCGTTGAGCAGTACGTGGCGTCGCACGCCGATCTGTTCTACTAAGCCGCGTGAATCGCGAAGCGTTTGACCGTCTCTTCGACATGACTGGCCGCACGGTCATCGTGACGGGCGGCACCAGAGGCATCGGCCGCGCGCTGGCGGAGGGCTTCGTCTTGGCCGGTGCGAACGTCGTGGTAGCCAGCCGCAAGGCCGACGCCTGCGAGCAGGCCGCGCTGCATCTGCGCGGGCTCGGGGGCCAGGCCATCGGCGTGCCTACACACCTCGGCGACGTCGACGACCTTGCCGCCCTGGTCCAGGGGACGATCGACGAGTTCGGCGGCATCGACGTGGTAGTCAACAACGCCGCCAACGCGCTCGCGCAGCCGCTCGGAGACATGACCGTCGACGCGTGGACCAAGTCGTTCGAGGTGAATCTGCGCGGACCGGTGTTTTTGGCGCAGCACGCCCTGCCGCATCTGAAGCGGAGCCCGAACGCGGCAATCTTGAACATGGTGTCGACGGGCGCGTTTCAGTTTGCGCCCGCGGTGTCGATGTACGCCGCGGGCAAGGCTGCACTCTTGTCGTTCACCCGCTCGATGGCCGCCGCCTACGCATCGCACGGCATCCGGGTCAACGCGCTCGCGCCGGGACCCGTCGACACCGACATGATGCGCAACAACCCGCA
>Ga0126307_10003620_pt1 | contig 10594 bp, 9 predicted proteins | sample Plot28_FD_89955 | JGI IMG/M metagenome (GOLD analysis project Ga0126307, IMG submission 89955) | Serpentine soil microbial communities from UC McLaughlin Reserve, CA, USA - Plot28 | ecosystem: Environmental > Terrestrial > Soil > Grasslands | place: USA: UC McLaughlin Reserve, Lake County...
CCGGCAAGGGCCGCTACCCGGACGAGCCGGGGGTTAGCGAGCCCGGTCCCGCCGTCCGCCGCCTCGGACGCGCGGAGCGCTCCTCCGCCTTCGGCACCTCCCTGGGGGACCTCTTCGGCGGCGAGGGCGCCGCGGGACGCGAGCGCCAGTACGGCACCGCCGGCAGCGGCGGTGCCGCCGTGAACCCGTCGCACCTGCGGGCAGTCCCCGACAAGTCGGCGCCCACACGCGTGAGCATCGTGGAGCCGGCCAACTTCAACGACGCGCAGGCTCTGGCCGACCGCTTCAAACGGCAGCAGCCCGTGATCCTCAACCTCCAGAAGGCCGACCAGGAGCTGTCGAGGCGGATGGTGGACTTCTGCTCCGGTCTCACCTATGCCCTGGACGGCAACATTCAGACCGTTGCCAACCGCGTTTTCCTGCTCACGCCGCGCAACGTCGAGGTCTCGGCCGAGGAGCGCAAGCGGCTCGCCGAGCGGGCGTTCTTCAACCAACTCTAGGGTTTGGCCGGGTCCGCTACCAACAAGGTCGGCGTCATCGGTGCGGGCAAGATCGGGGGCTCCCTGATACAACGCCTCTCCGAATCGGGCATCTTCGATCTAACCGTCAGCGACGTCCATGCGGAGCAACTCGATCGCTTTGCCAAGAGCTACGGCGTCAAGACGACCTCCTCCAACCTGGAGGCAGCAAAAGCGGCGGATATCCTAGTGGTCGCGGTGAAGCCGTGGGACGTCGGCACGATCCTGGACGAGGCCGCCCCGGCGTTCGACGATACCACCAAGGCGGTCGTCAGCGTGGCAGCCGGAGTACCGATCAAGGTCATCGCCGCGCGGCTCCCCGAGGGCGCGGCGGTCTTGCGGGTGATGCCCAACGTCTGCGCGGCCGTCGGGCTGGGGTCGGCGGTCGTCGCGGCGAACGGGCCCGGCGAGGCACACGTGGCCGCCGTAATGGACATCTTCGCGCACGTCGGGGACGTGATGGAGTTGCCGGAGCGGCTCTTCGATGCCGCTACGGCGCTGCACGGGTCGGGGCCGGCCTACGTGGCGCTCTTCGCCGACGCCCTTATTCAGGCCGGGGTGAGGGAGGGCATCCCGCGGGACGTGGCGCGGCGGCTCGTCAACCAGACCATCGGAGGGACGGCCGTGCTGCTCAAGGAGCGGGCGGCGCACCAGATCCGGGACGAGGTCATGACGCCGGGAGGCACGACGGCGGCGGCGTTCGTGGCGATGGAGAAGGCGGGGTTCGTGGCGGCGGTGTACGACGGCATCGAGGCTGCTACCCAGCAGGCCCGGAAGCTGGCGGAGTAGTGTGGTGGCTGGCGTTGCAGCTGTTCGGGTTCAGCGTGGCCGGGCTGCTTGCGACGTTCGTGCTGTACGCGTACTACATACTGCTCGGCGCCATTTTGTTGTCTATCCTGATCAACTACCTGTACCTGTTCCTGCCGTCGAGCGGCTTCGTTTCGGCGATTGCCGGCCCGGTGCGGGCGGTGGCGGACCCTATATTGAGGCCGCTGAGGAGCGTGATACCGCCGTTGAGGCTGGGCGGTTTCGGGCTGGACCTCTCGCCGATCATAGCTATCATTCTCCTGTCGGTGGCCCGCTCGCTCTTGCTGACCATTATCGATAACTTTATCCGACCTGTAACGGGGTGATCTCATGGCAATTAGACCGATAGACGTTCGGCGCAAGGAGTTCAAGAGCGGTTTCCGCGGGTACGACGCGAACCAGGTGGACGACTTCCTTGACTCGGTGGCGGACGAGTTCGAGCGCACCTACGCCGAAAACCGCCGCATCACCGAGGAACTAACGGTCCTCAAGGGACGCCTCGAACAGTTCGAGGAGCTGGAGGGCGCCATCCGCGAAGCCCTCGTCCACGCCCAGCAGGTGGCCCGCGACCTCCGGCGCAACGCCAACAAGGAGGCGGAGCTGACCGTGCGCGAGGCCAAGGAGCAGGCGCACAGGATCCTAGCCGACTCCTCCGCCCGGGTCGAGCGGGTCCAGGAATCGTACGAGGTTCTGCGCAAGGCGAAGCAGGACTTCAACAACGACTTCCGGCATCTCCTGAAGACCTACGCCGACGTGATGGAGAACGCGGACATCGCCTCGGCCAAGGAGATAGAGGGCTCCCTGCGCGAGCGCCTGGACACCGAGTCCATCGCCGTCGCCCGCCAGGCCGCCGAGACGCAGCAGATGGAGGCCGCCAAGATCGAGGTCGAAGCCGCGCAGGACGCCCCGGAGCCGCAAGAGGAGGCAGCACCCGACGACGCGACCCAGCGCATCGAAGCTCCGCCCACGACGCCGGAGCCGGTAACGCCGGACGAGACGGCCGCGAGCACCGCCGCGGACGCCGATGAGCCGGAGGTGGATCTGCGAAAAGAGTCGAGCGGAGCGCAGGGGGCGTCGGATCGGGAGGAGGTCACGCGCAGGGAGGCCCCGTTCGCGCCGGCGGAGGACTCGGGCGCCTCGGACGAGGTGGACCGGGAGGAGCCCATGCCCGCGGGGGAGGGCCGGACGTCCGACGACTTCTTCGACAAGGACCGGGAGGACCAGCCGGAGGATCGGGAAGAGGAGGGGAGGATCTTCCGGGCCAGCCGCTTTTTGCGAAGGCGTGCCTGAAGACTTCGTCCGACCGTCGAAGGACGGCGCCCTTTTGAGGCTCCGGGTCCCCCCCGGGTCGAAGCGCAGCTCCGTAAACGGCCTCTACGGTGAGGCCGCGGTCCGGCTCTCCGTCGTCGCCCCGCCCGTGGACGGCAAGGCCAACGCGGAAATCGAAAAGTTCCTATCCGTACTCCTTCACGTCCCCAAAGGCGACGTTTGCGTAGTAGGCGGCGCGTCCGGCTGGGACAAGACCGTACTCGTACGCGGCGCGCGGCCGGAGCAGGTTCGGACCCGCCTCGGTGCCCTTCTTTGACGGTCGCGGTTCGCGCTGAACGACCGTAGCCACAACTTCGAGGTCGAAGCGGGGGAGGCCGGAGAGCGGCTGGATCGCCTGATCTCCCAACGCCTCGACGTGAGCCGGAGTGCGGCGCGGCGCATGATCGAAGACGGTCTGGTACACCTCGACGGCAACGAAGCAGCCGTCCCTTCCCGCAAGGTCCGCGGCGGTGAGCGCGTCGAGGCCCGGCTCGTCGACGAGAGCCCCGAGCCCGAGAATATTTCCGTCCCCGTGGTCTTCGAGGACGAGCACCTCCTGGTGGTGGACAAGCCCGCCGGTCTCGTCGTACACCCCGGCGCCGGTAACCCTTCGGGGACGCTCGTCAACGCGCTGCTGGATCGGGGCATCGCTGGCGGAGAGGACCCGGCCCGGCCCGGCATCGTTCACCGGCTGGACCGTGACACCTCCGGTCTTATGGTCGTTGCTAAGGGGGAGCCGGCATACTCGCCGTTGGTGGCGGCACTCTCGGCGCGGCGTGTGAGGCGCGAGTACCGCGCTGTGGTAGTCGGGGAGGGGTTGCCGGCGACGGGGACGGTGGACTCTCCCGTGGGACGCGATCCTACGAACCCGACGCTTATGGCCGCGGGCGTGGGGCGGCCGGCTGTGACGCGCTTCGAGGTGTTGCGCGGGGCGGCGGAGCATGCGATGTTGCGGGTCCGGTTGGAGACGGGGCGGACGCACCAGATCCGGGTCCACATGAGCGCCATCGGGCACCCGGTCTACGCCGACCCCCTCTACGGGATGCCGGTCCCGGGCCGCCGCCTCTGGCTGCACGCCGAACGCCTCGCTTTCGAGCATCCCGTCACCGGGGAGCCGCTGGAGTTCGAGTCGCCCATCCCGGAGGATTTGCGGGAGTTGGCGGTCGAGCTTGACGCTTCATTCCCGCTCTGATAGCGTGCGCTGCAACTTGACCATCCTTTAACGGCGTCCAGAGAGGCGCTAAGGAGGTAGGAGCTTGAGCAGATCAAGCGTAGGCGAGCGCCCCCGCTCGGTGGTGCTCACCCCGGACGGCATCGACCGATCCTTACGACGCATCTCTCACGAGATCCTCGAGCGCAACGCCAGTTCCCTCGACGAGCTGGCACTGGTCGGCGTACTCACCCGCGGGGTCCCCTTGGCGCGGCGCATAGCCGACAACATCCAACGCTTCGAGGGCCTCGGAGTGCCGGTGGGCTCCCTGGACATTACGCTCCACCGCGACGACCGCGAGCCCGGCGGCGAAGAGCCGACGCTGCACGGCAGCCAGGTGCCATTCGACGTGGCCGGGAAGACGGTCGTGCTCGTGGACGACGTGCTGTACACGGGGAGGACGGCGCGGGCGGCGATCGACGCGCTGCTGGAGATGGGGAGGCCGGCGGCTATACGGTTGGCGATCCTGGTGGACCGCGGACACCGCGAGCTGCCCATACGGGCCGACCACGTCGGCAAGAACGTCCCCACGAGCCGCGCTGAGATCGTGCGCGTCAGCCTGTCCGAGAGCGACGGGGAGGACGGGGTGATCACCGTTGCGCGCTAAGGACTTCATCACCCTGGAAGGCGTCACGAAGCAGGACCTCCGAGATGTTCTAAACCTCGCCCGGGACTTCGCCGACGGGCGCGCACTCGGAATGCTCGCCGGCAAGACAGTGTGCCTGGCCTTCTTCGAGGCTTCGACCCGCACCGCCGTCTCCTTTGAGCTCGCCGCCAGGCGGGCGGGGGCGGTTGTGATCTCGCTTTCCGAGAAAGGATCGGCGATACAGAAGGGCGAATCTCTGCTGGACACCGTCGTCACCCTCGACAGGCTCGGGGCGGACGCCATCGTGATACGCCACCCCTCCGCCGGCGCCGCCCGACTCGCCGCCCGCCACACGAACGCGGCCATCATAAACGCCGGCGACGGTTGCGGCCAGCACCCGACCCAGGCCCTGCTCGACCTGCACACCCTCTCCGACGCTTTGGGCGGCTTCGACGGGCTCGCCGGCAGGAAGATCGCCCTCGTCGGCGACATCCTGCACAGTCGGGTGGCGCGCAGCGTTATCCCCGCATTCCGGGCCGCGGGCGCCGAGGTCGCGCTCGTTGCCCCCCGCACTCTCCTGCCGCTCGACGCCGGCGCCTGGGACCTCCCGATACTCCCATCCGTGGACGACGCGCTGGACTGGGGCGCCGACGTCCTCTACGCGCTCCGGCTCCAAAACGAGCGGATGACCGGTGGCTCCCCGCGCATCCCCTCGGTCGCCGAGTACGCTCGGTACTACGGCGTGGCGCGAAGGCACCTAGCGGGTGGCGCGCTCGTGATGCACCCGGGTCCGGTCAACCGCGGCGTCGAGATCTCCGGCGACGTTGTGCTCGATCCATCTTCTCTCATACCGGCACAGGTCGCCTCCGGCGTCGCCGTCCGCTCGGCGGTACTCGCCCTCACCACCGGCGCCGTCGAGAGCCGGGTGGCCGCGTGAGGGAGGACCTCGTCATCCGGGGAGCGCACGTCCTGGATCCCTCTTCCGGACTCGACGGTCCAACGGACGTCCGCCTCGTCGCCGGCCGAGTCGCCGAGATAGGCGACGGGCTGCGCGGTACCCGTCACCTCGACGCCGACGGCCTCCACCTCTTCCCCGGTTTTGTGGACGTACACGCCCACTGGCGCACCCCGGGTCGCGAGGACGAGGAGACCATCGAGACGGGCTCCGCGGCTGCCGCCGCCGGCGGCTTCACCTCCGTCGTGATGATGCCCAACACCGACCCCATCGTGGACAAGCCCGTGGTCGTCTCCGGGCTCGTCCGGCGCATCGAGAAGGAGTCGCGGGTGCGCGCCCACGTTTCGGCGGCGCTGCACGAGGGTCTCAAGGGGGAGCGCCTAACGGAGATGCGTCTGCTCAAGGAAGCGGGGGCGTTCTGCGTCTCGGATGACGGGTTGGGTACGCAGTCCGCGGGCGTTTTGAGGAACGGCATGCTCTACGCGAAGACGGCTGGGCTGCCCGTGATCCTGCACTGTGAGGACCACACCTTGGCGACCGGCGTGGTCCACGAAGGTGCCGCCGCCGCGCTTGCTGGCCTGCCGGGCTCGCCGGGGAGCGCCGAAGACGCCGCGACGGCGACGGCGCTGGTCCTCGCGGCAGAGACCGGGGCGAAGGTCCACATCACCCACGTCTCCACCGCCCTCTCGGCCGCGCTCGTCGGCTTCTTCAGGGACCGAGCGGACGTGACCGCCGACATCACCCCGCATCATCTGACCCTCACCGACGAGCTGGTCGGGACGCTAGACGGCACGTACCGAGTCAACCCGCCGTTGAGACCGAGGGACGACGGGATCGGCGTAGTGGAGGCCCTCAGAGATGGTATCCTCGACTTCGTAGCCACCGACCACGCGCCGCACGCCTCCGAGGAGAAGGAGCTACCGCTTGAGGAGGCCGCGCCGGGTTTCTTGGGACACGAGACGGCCTTTGCGGCACTGTACACGGAGATAGTGTTAAAGAACCGGCTGTTGCTTCCACGTCTCGTCGAGGCGATGGCTTCGGCGCCCGGATCTTGGATCGGGGGTGCCGGCTCCATCTCCGTTGGGGCGCCTGCGGACCTCGTGCTCGTGGACCTCTCTGAGGAATGGACGGTGCGGGCGGAGGCCATCGTGAGCCGGTCGGGCAACAGCCCGTACCTCGGGTGGAGCCTCAAGGGCCGCATCGCGGGAACGACGGTCGGCGGCGAGTTGATACACGACGGAATGGGAGCAAGGTTTGGAGCACGGATTTAAAGGGGGTCGCAGCCGGGCGCTGGTCGTCCTCGAGGACGGGGCGAGCTTTCCGGGTTGGACGTTCGCGGGCGAGGGCGAGGTCGCGGGCGAGGTCGTCTTCACTACCAGCATGGTCGGTTACCAAGAGACATTGACCGATCCCTCCTACCGCGGGCAGATCGTGCTCTTCACCTACCCCCTGATCGGGAACTACGGCGTAATCCCCGGCGACGACGAGTCCTGCAAGGTGCAGGCCGCCGCCACGCTGGTGCGCGAGTATACTTCGTACCCGAGCAACTGGGCGAGCGAAAGGTCCCTGGCGGACCTCCTCGACGAGTCCGGCGTGATGGGCGTCGAGGGTATCGACACCCGCGCCCTCACCCGTCACCTCAGGGACAGGGGCGCGATGCGCGGAATCGTCTCGACCCTCGAGCACAACGTTAGCGTCCTGCGCAAAAGGGCCACCGCCCACCCGGCGATGGCCGGCCTCGACCTCGCCTCGACGAGCGCCCAGCTCACCGAGCCCACGCTGCTCCCGGCGTTCGGGGAGGAGATCTGTCGCGTGGCGGCCCTGGACTACGGGGTGAAGGGGTCCATCTACAAAGAACTTCGCAGCCGCGGCGCTTCGGTGCTGGCGATCCCCGGCTCCGCGAGCGCCGAGGACATACTCGCCGAGAGCCCGGACGGCGTGTTTCTCTCCAACGGCCCCGGCGACCCGGCGGCGCTGCAGGACGCGGTCTCGACCCTGCGCAACGTGGTCGGGGAGGCGCCGGTGTTTGGGATCTGCCTCGGGCACCAGCTTCTCGGGCTGGTCCTGGGGTGCGAGACGTACAAAATGCCGTTCGGGCACCATGGGGCCAACCATCCGGTAAGGAACTTGAGGACGGGGAGGATCGAGATCACGAGCCAGAATCACGGCTTTTCGGTGCGCGAGGAGACTATGCCGCAAGGGGTCGAGCTGACCCACCGCAACCTCTACGACGGCACCGTGGAGGGTCTTAAAAGCGAACCGCTGAACGCCTGGAGCGTCCAGTACCACCCCGAGTCGAGCCCCGGCCCCCGAGATTCCGGCTACCTCTTCGACGAGTTCGTGGGCAAGATCTCCGAGAAGATTCCGGCGTAACCCTTGCCCCGCCGCGACGACATATCCAGCATCCTCATCATCGGCTCCGGGCCGATCGTAATCGGCCAGGCCGCCGAGTTCGACTACTCTGGCACGCAGGCCTGCCGGGCTTTGCGCGACGAGGGATACCGCGTGGTCCTCGTCAACTCCAACCCCGCGACGATCATGACCGACCCCGAGGTCGCCGACGCGACCTACGTCGAACCCCTCACCGCCGAGACGGTTGCGGAGATCATACGCCGCGAACGCCCCGACGCACTCCTCCCGACCCTCGGCGGACAGACGGGCCTGAACCTCGCCATCGAGCTGCACGAGAACGGCGTCCTGGACGAGGAGCACGGCGTGGAGCTTTTGGGCGCCTCTGTCGAGTCCATTCGCAAGGCCGAGGACCGGCTCCTGTTCCGCGACGCGATGGAGCGCATCGGGCTGAAGGTCCCGGAGAGCAAGGTCGTGCGCCGCGTCGAGGAGGCACTGGAGCTAGCGCGCGAAATAGGCTACCCTCTCATCATCCGCCCGAGCTTTACTTTAGGCGGCAAGGGCGGCGCGACCGCCCAAGACGTCGACGAGCTGAGGACCGCCATAGAAGTCGGCCTCGACGCGAGCCCGGTGCGCAGCGTCCTCGTCGAGCGCAGCGTCGCCGGCTGGAAGGAGTTCGAGCTAGAGGTCATGCGCGACCTCGCCGACAACGTCGTTGTCGTCTGCTCCATCGAGAACGTCGACCCAATGGGCGTCCACACCGGCGACTCCATCACCGTCGCCCCCGCCCAAACCCTCTCCGACCGCCAGTACCAGACCCTCCGCAATGCTTCTTTACGCATAATACGCGAGATAGGGGTGAGCACGGGAGGTTCGAACATACAGTTCGCGGTGGATCCCTGGGGGGACGACTTTTACGTGATCGAGATGAACCCGCGGGTTAGTAGATCCAGTGCGTTGGCGAGCAAGGCGACGGGGTTCCCCATTGCCAAGATCGCGGCGAAGCTCGCGGTGGGATACACGCTCGACGAGATCCCCAACGACATCACCCGGGCGACCCCCGCATCCTTCGAGCCCGCTCTGGACTACATCGTGACCAAGATACCGCGCTTCGCGTTCGAGAAGTTCCCGGGCACGTCCCCGCGGCTCACGACCAGGATGCATTCCGTGGGTGAGGTCATGGCCATAGGCCGGACGTTTACGGAGAGCCTGCAAAAGGCTATGGCTTCGCTGGAGGTAGAGCCCCAGGACATCGGGGCCGGGCTCGACGAGCCGAGCCCGTACAGGATTTTCGCGGTCTTCGACGCCTTGCGGGCGGGAACGGACATAGCGGAGATCTCCGCCCGCACCGACATAGACCCGTTCTTCGTAGCCTCTATCGCCCGCATCGTCGCGGCCGAAGAGTCCGTCACCGAAGTCCTCACCGCCGACGAGTTGTTGGAGCTAAAGAGGATCGGTCTCCCCGACGAGTCCATAGCCGTCGCCGCGGGCACTTCGACCGAGGTGATACGCGGTGTCCGCCGGGCCCTGGGCGTCCGCCCTACCTACAAGTCCGTGGACACCTGCGCCGGCGAGTTCCCAGCCCGCACCCCCTACTACTACTCGACCTACGAGACCGAGGACGAGGTCGAACGCGGGGATGGGGCATCCGTCGTGGTACTCGGTAGTGGCCCGAACCGCATCGGGCAGGGCATCGAGTTCGACTACGCCTGCGTCCACGCGAGCTACGCGCTGCGGGAGGCCGGCTACGATGCGGTGATGGTCAACTCCAACCCCGAGACCGTCTCGACGGACTACGACACCTCGACGCGGCTGTACTTCGAACCGCTGACCGCCGAGCACGTGCTGGAGGCCGTGAGGCGCGAAAATCCGGAAGGGGTCATCCTCCAGTTCGGCGGCCAGAGCCCGCTGAAGCTGGCCCGCGAGCTGGAGAAGAACGGCGCGAAGATACTCGGCACCAGCCCCGACGCGATAGACCTCGCCGAGGACCGCGCGCGCTTCGGCGAGCTCTTGACCGAGCTCGGCATACCTCACCCGCGTTTCGGGACCGCCAGGAGCGCCGACGAGGCCCGGCGGGTGGCGCACGGGCTCGGGTATCCCGTCGTGGTGCGGCCGTCGTATGTGCTGGGCGGGCGTCGGATGGAGATCGTTTACGGCGACGAGGACCTCGACCTGTACCTGAAAACCAGCGTGAGCACCGACCCGGAGCACCCGATCCTCATCGACATGTTCAAGGAAGATTACGTAGAGGTAGACGTGGACGCGGTCTCGGACGGGGAAGACGTGTACGTCGGAGGGATCATGGAACACGTCGAGGAGGCGGGGGTTCACTCCGGGGACTCCTCTTGCGTGGTGCCCCCGATCACGCTGCACAGGGCGCTGCTCGAGAGGATTGAGGACCACACGCGCCGGCTTGCTCTGGCCATAGGCGTCGTGGGCCTGATGAACGTGCAGTACATAGTGCGCGGCGAGGACGTGCTGGTCATAGAGTGCAACCCCCGCGCCTCGCGCACCGTCCCATTCGTCTCCAAGGCCACCGGTGTGCCGCTGGCGAAGGTGGCAACGCGGGTCTTGGTGGGGGAGAAGCTGCGCGACATGGACCTCGGGCCCCACTCCAACGGGCGGTTCAGCGTCAAGGCGCCGGTGTTCCCGTTCGACCGGTTCGCCGGGGCCGACCCGTTACTCGGGCCGGAGATGCGCTCGACCGGGGAGGCGATGGGGATAGATCGCTCCTTCGGGGGAGCGTTCGCCAAGGCGCTTACGGCGGCGGGCCAGACCTTGCCCGCGTCGGGGAGGGTGTACATCTCGGTCGCCAACCGGGACAAGCGGGCGGTCGTCTTGATCGCGCGGGCGTTCGCGGA
>Ga0126307_10003621_pt1 | contig 10593 bp, 8 predicted proteins | sample Plot28_FD_89955 | JGI IMG/M metagenome (GOLD analysis project Ga0126307, IMG submission 89955) | Serpentine soil microbial communities from UC McLaughlin Reserve, CA, USA - Plot28 | ecosystem: Environmental > Terrestrial > Soil > Grasslands | place: USA: UC McLaughlin Reserve, Lake County...
CACGCCGTAGCCGTGTCGCGCCGCCGCCTGCTCGCCATCGTCATCGGGGGCGCCGTCCTCCTCGCCGGCGCGTTCGTCGGTGTCGTGCTCGCCACCTCCGGCTCCTCGTCGGAGGAGCTCGTCGTGTACTCGGCCCGCTCGCACTACGGGGAGGAGGAGCCGTTCCTGCGCTTCGCCAAGCAGACGGGCACCGACATCACGTTGCGCGGCGGGTCCGCCTCGGAGCTCTACGAGCGGCTGCGCTCGGAGGGCGACAACACGCCGGCGGACGTGCTCATCACGGTCGACGCCGCGAACCTGTGGCGCGCCGAGGACGCCGGCATCATCGACTCCTGGGAGCCGCTCACCGAGCGCGCCCGCACGATCATGCGCTCGATCGAGCGCGTGGGGGAGGACGAGGTCACGACCTACGAGGGCCTCGGCGACCCGCGCTGGAAGGGCCGGCTCTGCCTACGCTCGGGCACGAGCGACTACAACGTCTCGTTCGTCGCGGACCGGCTCGCGAAGGACGGTCGCGCCGCCACCGAGGGGATGCTGCGCCGCTGGATGGCGAACGACCCCGAGATCCTGGGCTCGGACGTGGACGTCCTGGCGGCGATCGCCGAGGGCGACTGCGACGTCGGCCTCACGAACACGTACTACCTCGGCCGCGAGCTAGAGGAGGACCCGGACTTCCCCGTGGCGCCCGTGTGGGCGGACCAGGACGGCCGCGGCACGCACGTGAACCTGTCCGGGCTCGGCGTGGTGCGCGGCGCCGATCACGCGGAGGAGGCGCGCGAGCTGATCAGCTTCCTCCGCACGCCCAGGCAGCAGGAGGTGTTCGCGCAGAACAACCACGAGTTCCCGGTGGTAGAGGCTGCGCAGGCGTCCGAGGAGATCGAGCAGTTCGGTGACTTCAAGCGTGACCCCATCGACGTGGACGGCGCCGGCCCGCTGCTCGGCGACGCGCTCGAGCTGATGGACCAGGTGGGGTGGGACTAAGGGCGACCATCGCCTGCGCCCTCCTGGTGGCCGGCCCGCTGGTCGGCCTCCCGCTCTCGTTCGTATTCGCTCCCGACGCGCTCGACCAGTTCACCGGGTTCCTGCCGGAGGCCGTCTCCGCAACCGCGGCGCTCCTGCTCGGCGTGGGGCTCGGCACGCTCGTGCTCGGAACGTCGCTCGCCGCGCTCGTCTCGTTCTTCGAGTTCCCCGGGCGCCGGTGGATCGAGTGGGCACTCGTGCTCCCGCTCGCGATGCCGGGGTACGTCTTCACGCTGTTCGCCCTCGGGCTCGACCTGCCGGGCATCCGCTCGACGCTCGGCGCGATCGGCGTGTTCACGCTCGTGCTCTACCCGTACGTCTACCTGCTCGCCCGAGCGGCGTTCCTATCCCAGTCGCGGACGCTGCTCGAGGCGGCGCGCGGACTCGGCCTCTCGCGCGGGCGGGCGATCCTGCGGGTCGGGCTGCCGATGGCGCGGCCGGCGATCTTCGGCGGCGTGGCGCTGGCGCTGATGGAGGCGCTGGCCGACTTCGGCACTGTGAACCTGCTCGGAGTTCGGACCTTCACGGACGCGATCTACCGCGTCTGGTTCAACGCGTTCGACCGTGACGCCGCGATGCAGCTGGCCACGCTGCTGGTGTCGGTCACGCTGACGCTGCTGGCGCTGGAGCGGCTCGCACGCGGGCGCGCGCGGCACGCCCAGCTCGCCGCGCGCGGCGAGGCCGTGCGCGCCGTCCGGCTGCGCGGGCTCGCCGCGGCGGCCGCGGCGCTCGTGCCGCTGGCGCTCGTCGCCGGGGTAGTGCTGGCGCCGCTGGCACAGCTCGGCGCGTGGTCGGTCGAGTCCATCCGGGATGGCCTTCTACCCGTCGACTTCGGGCCCGCCGTCCGCAACAGCCTGCTGCTCGCGGGCATGAGCGCGGTGCTCGTGCCCGTGGTGGCGCTGCTGCTCGCCTACGGGGCGCGCGCCAGCCGCTCGAAGGCCGCCGCCGGGGCGGCGCGCACCGCTACGATCGGATACGGCCTGCCGGGCTCCGTGGTGGCCGTGGCGGTGATCGTCCCGCTCGGCTGGATCGAGCGGAGGATCGACGGAGTGGCGGGCACCGGACTACTCCTGACGGGCACAGTGATCGGACTCTTCTACGCCTACCTCGTTCGGTTCCTGGCGCTTGCCTGGGGCTCGATCGAGGCCAGTCTGCTGCGCATCCCGCGCCAGCTCGACGAGGCCGCCCGCGGGCTGGGCGCCGACCGGCTCGACGTGCTCGCGCGCGTGCACGTGCCGCTGCTGCGCTCGGGCCTCGCGACGGCCGCGCTGCTGGTGTTCGTCGAGGTCATGAAGGAGCTGCCGGCGACGCTGCTGCTGCGCCCGCTCGGCGGCGACACGCTCGCGATCGCGGTCTGGCAGGCGACGACGGAGTCGCTTTTCGAGACCGCCGCGCTCCCCGCCCTGATGATCGTGCTCGTGGGGCTACTGCCCGTGGCGCTGATGATCCGCCTGTCGGGACGCGGCGGCGCGAGCGAGGTGGAGGCGTCCCCCGTGGCGCCCGCCGCGGTGGACGAGCCGGAGCTGGTGCCGGCATGAGCCACGTGCGGATCCGCGGGCTGTCGAAGTCGTTCGGCGAGGTGGCGGCCGTGCGCGAGCTGAACCTCGACATCGAGCCCGGCGAGCTGCTCGCCGTGCTCGGCCCGTCCGGCTGCGGCAAGACGACCCTCCTGCGCACGATCGCCGGCTTCGAGCAGCCGGAGGCCGGGTGCGTCGTCGTGTCGGACGAGGTGGTTGCCGGGCCGGGCCGGATGGTGCCGCCGGAGAAGCGGAGGGTTGGGATGGTCTTCCAGGACTACGCGCTGTTCCCGCACCTCAGCGTCGAGGGCAACGTGGCGTTCGGGCTGTTCACGCGGGAGCGCGAGGAGCGCGAGGGACTCACGCGGCGGACACTCGAGCTCGTCGGCCTCCAGCACAAGGCGAGCTGCCCGGTGCACGAGCTGTCGGGCGGCGAGCGCCAGCGCGTGGCGCTCGCGCGGGCGCTGGCGCCGGAGCCCGAGCTCGTCCTGCTGGACGAGCCGTTCTCGAACCTCGACGCGACGCTGCGGGCCGGCCTGCGCCGCGAGGTCGAGCTGATCCTGCGCGACGCCGAGGCCACCGCCCTGCTCGTGACGCACGACCAGGAGGAGGCGCTGTCGCTCGCCGACCGGCTCGCGGTGATGCGCGACGGCCAGATCGTCCAGGTTGGCCCGCCCGTGGAGGTGTACGGGTCACCCGCGACGCGCTGGGCGGCTCAGTTCGTGGGCGAGGTGAACGTGCTGTCGGGTGTCGCGCGCGGGGACGGCGTGGAGACCGAGCTGGGCGTGTTCGACCTGCGAGCGCCGGCGTCAGGGTCGGTGCAGGTGGCGGTGCGGCCGGAGCAGCTGGAGCTGCGGGCCCGGCGCCCGACAGACGGGTCCGACGCCGGCAACGCCGAGGTGATCGACCGCGAGTTCCGCGGCCACGACGTGCTCTACCGGCTGCGCCACGAGGGCGGGAAGACGCTGCTCGTGCAGCTGCCCTCGCTGGAGCTGCACGACGTCGGCGAGACGGTATTCGTCCGCCCGGCCTCGTCGGCCTCGGTCACCCCGCTGGCCGATTAGGGTCGCGTCATGGAACTCAGGCGCATCGCGGCGGTCGAGTCCTCTCTGACCGACGCGACGGCCGCGCCGAAGCAGGGCGACGAGGGGGCGCCCGACGCATGGCTCCTGTTCTCGCCCGGCATGCTCCCAGCGCTCGAGGGCATCGAGCCGGGCGACCGGATCGTCCTGATCACGTGGCTCGACCGCGCCGACCGCGAGGTCCTGCGGGTGCATCCGCGCGACGACCCCGCGAACCCGATGCGCGGCGTCTTCGCCACCCGCTCGGCCGACCGGCCGAACCCGCTCGGGCTCCACGAGGTGGACGTGCTGGCGATCGAGGGCGACCGAATGCAGGTCCGGCCGCTGGAGGCGCTCGACGGGACACCGGTCGTGGACGTGAAGCCGGTCCTGTGAGGCGCGCTCGCGTTAGGGTCGGCCCATGAAGCTCTTCGTCTGCTGGGGAACGTTCCGCTCACCGCGGCCGGGCGGCCACCCGTGCCGCAACGCGCACGAGGCGCTGACGAAGGCGGGCTGGGACCCGGACGTCGAGAAGGCCTACGGCCTCGGCATCCTCGGAACCGCCCTGAATCCGACCCGCCGCGAGGTCCGCAAGTGGAGCGGCCAGAACATGGTGCCCGTGCTGGTGACGGACGACGAGGAAGTGATCGTCGGCGGCGGCAAGATCGCCAACTGGGCCCGCGACAACCCGGCGAGCGGGGCGGACCGCGCGGCCTGATGTGACCGTGTGAGCACGCCCGACCTCTCGGACCAGCTGCTTCGCACCGCCGAGCATGTCGCGGCATACCGCGCCGGCCTGGGAGAGCGGCCGGTCGCGCCGCGCTTCGACCCCGAGGCCGTGCGGGCTGCTCTCGGCAGGTCGCTCCCGGACCGGGGCGCCGCGCCGGGCGAGGTGATCGACCAGCTCGTGGAGGCGGTCGAACCCGCTCTCACCGCGACCGCCGGGCCGCGGTTCTTCGGCTTCGTCGTCGGCGGCTCCCTCGACTCAGCGACGTGCGCCGACATCCTCACCACGGGCTGGGACCAGCACGCGTTCAACGCCGCCTCGTCGCCCGTGTCGGCGCTTGTCGAGGAGGTGGCCGGCACGTGGCTCAAGGAGGCACTCGGGCTGCCCGAGGCGTGCTCGTTCGGCCTGACGACGGGCGGCCAGGGCGCTAACAACGCCGGCCTCGCGGCCGCCCGCCACCGCGTGCTGGAGCGCGCGGGCTGGGACGTAGAGGCGCACGGGGTGTACGGCGCTCCGGCGATCCGCGTGGTCGCGAGCGAGGAGCGGCACGCCACGATCGACCGCGCGCTCCGGCTGCTTGGGCTCGGGGCGAACGCCGTCGAGCCGGTGCCCGCGGGGGAAAACGGCGCGATCGACGCGGAGGCGCTTGCGCGGGCGCTCGAGGACAGCTCGGGCGCGCCCACGATCGTCTGCGTCCAGGCGGGCAACGTGAACACGGGCGCCTGCGACGACCTCGCCGCCGCCTGCGAGGCCGCCCACCGGCACGACGCCTGGGTGCACGTGGACGGGGCCTTCGGGCTGTGGGCCGCCGCCAGCCCGACCCAGCGGCACCTCGTCGCGGGCATCGAGCAGGCGGACTCGTGGGCCGTCGACGGCCACAAGTGGCTGAACGTGCCCTACGACTGCGGCTACGTCTTCTGCGCCGATCCGGAGGCGCACGCGGGCGCGATGTCGTACACGGCCGCCTATCTCGCCGGCCGGGGCGACGAGGCGACCCTGCGCTCTCCGTCGGACTACGTGCTCGAGTCGTCGCGCCGCGCCCGCGGCTTCGCTACCTGGGCGGCGCTGCGCGAGCTCGGCTGGGAGGGGCTCGCCGAGCTGGTCGACCGCTGTTGCGCGCTGGCCCGGCGCTTCGGGGACCGGCTCGCCGAGATCGAGGACGTGGAGATCGGCAACGAGATCGTCCTCAACCAGGCGCTCGCCCGCTTCGGCTCCGACGAGCGGACCGACGCACTGATCGATGCCCTCCAGCGCGACGGCACCTGCTGGATGGGCGGCACGACCTGGCGCGGTCGCCGCTACATGCGGGTCTCGGTGTCGAACTGGTCCACCACCGAGTCCGACGTGGACCGCTCCGTCGAGGTGATCCGCCGGCTGCTCGCCGAGCTCCCGTGACCGAGCACGCGCCATACAACGCACTGTCCGACCCCGACGACGTGGCGCGCTTCCACGACCGCTGCAGCGACCTCATGCGCGAGCTGCTCGACCACCTGGCCGAGACGCCGGGGCAGCCCCGCCCGTTCGGGCAGGTCGAGGACGCGCTCGGCTGGCCGCGCCGCCGGATCGCCTCGATGCTGGGCGGCGCGTGCCGGCTGCGGCAGACCGAGTTCGGCGGCCGTCGCCCCTACCGGCTGAACGACGAGGGCTCGGCATCCGGCCGCTGGGAGATCTGGATGGACGACGACGCGGCACGGGTGGTCGGAACCGCGCGTCGTGACTAGGCCGGGCGGTCCGTTTCCGCAGGAGGCCTAGAGCTCGGCTCGCTCTATCGTCCGGGCCACGTCGGCCCGAGAGCTGACTTCGAGCTTGCGGAAGATGTTGCGCATGTGCGTCTCGATCGTCTTTTCGCTCAGGACCAGTGTCCTCGCGATCTGCGGGTTCGTGTGGCGGTCCACGACCAGCAGGGCCACCTCCCGCTCACGCGGGGTGAGGATCTCCACTCCCTCGGCGTTGGGATCCTGTGGACGTGTGCGCCTGCTGAAGCGGCGGCCCAGCCTGCGCAGCTCGTGCTCGGCCTCGGCGCGGTAGCGGCGGGCGCCGCACTCCGCGAGCTCTCGCGCGGCCCCCTCCAGCTCCGCGATGGCCTGCTCGCGCTCGCCGGCCTCGGCCAGCGCGCGGCCTGCGAGCGTGCGCGAGCGCGCGGCATCGACGCGGGCGCCTGCCTCGGAGCCCGCGGCGGCGGCCGTGCGGGCCCACTCCGCCGCCGCGCCCGGATCTCCGGAGGCGAGCGCGAGGGCCGCCGATGCGCGGTGGGCCATCGCGGTAGCCGCCATACAGTCCAGCCTGCCGGCGATGTCGAGGGCGCGCTCGGCGGTTCGCTTCGCGTCGGCGAGCCGGTCGACCGCGAGCCAGCAACGGGTCAGGAGCTCGAGATAGTGCGCCCTCCAGCCCTCCGGGATGCGGGGAAGCTCGTCGCCCTCCGCCGCGGCGAGCAACACGCCGGCCGCCCGCTCCTCCTCACGGGTCTCCACGAGCGCGCTCGCGAGCGCCCAGCGGGCATAGGTCGAGACGAGCCGGTCGTCGAGCTCCCGAGTCGCCTCGACGCTCTCCGTCGCGAGCTCGAGGGCCAGGTCCAGGTCGCCCGCGGCGACGGCGACGTAGGCGCGGCTGAGCAGGTTCCAGCCGAGCGCCTCGACGTTGCCCGACAGGCGGGCCGCCTCGATTGACTCGTCCGCCATGTCCGCCGCCTCGGCTATTCGCCCGGTGTGGTGCAGCACCGTGATCAGCACGGGCGTCAGGAAGGGCGCGATCTCCCCCTGGCCCGAGGCGGCCGCGATGGCCAGTCCGCGCGCGGCAAGCGCGGCGGCGTCGTCGTAGCGGTGGAGATAGAGGTCCGCGGCGCTGAGGTTGCTCACCGCGTCCAGACGCCCTTCGAGCCGGTCATCCGGAAGAGTGTCGACCAGGACCGCCGCCGTCGACCGGAATGCCTCCGCCTCGGAGACCGGCCCGATGAATGCGGCGGCCACCGCGAGGACGGAAAGGCTGGCCGCGGCGAGCGACTCGTCGAGTGTCTCCGCGACCACCAGCGCGCGTTCGCCCCAGTCGCGCATCCCCTCGTAGTCCATGCGGTAGAAGTCGCCGCCGGCCAGGTGAATCATCAGCTCCACGGCCTCCGGGGACGATGGGTCGGGCGCGGACTCGAGCTCTGTCGTGAGCCGTGCGCGTGCCTCCTCGTGGTGTCCGAGGAGCTGCTCGACCGTGGCACAGGACGCGATCAGCCGGACCCGAAGGGCCCGGTCGGCGTCGGAGGTGAGCTCGATGCTCTCTACGAGAGCCGCGCGGCTGGCGTCGAAGCGGCCGGTCGCCGTTCGGGCGCCGGCGAGCGCCATCAACAATCTGACTCGTTCCTCACGTGGTGCGGTGGCGGGCAACAGGTCGATCGCGGCGGAAAACCAGCGCGCGGCGCTCACCGGCGCCCGTCTTGCCGCCGTCTCGCCGGCCTCGCTCAGGAGCGCCACCGCACCGAGGTCGCCGACCCGGCCAGAGTGCTCCACGTGGTGAGCCCGCGCCGCGACGGGTGCTCCGCGCTCCACGAGGGCGCCGGCGCAGCGGCCGTGAGCGGCAATCCGCGCGCCCGGTGAGCACGACTCGTACACAGCGCGTCTCACGAGCGGATGGCGGAACCGGAACCTGCGCGGCACCTGGGTCGGGTGCGCGAGATCGCGGGCGATCAGCTCGTCGAGCGCGTCGAGCGCTTCCAATTCAGGCATGCCGGCGCTGCGGGCGGCGAGGCCGAGTTCGAAGGGGTCCCCCGCCACGGCGGCGCCCTCGGCCAGCTCGCGTCCGGCCCGCGAAAGCACATCAAGCTCTTCGAGCGTCGCCGCCGACACGGCCGCGGGGATTCCCGCGGCGCCGGAATCCGGGTTGGGGTAGCGGCGCTCACCGCCCAAGCGCGCGAGCTCGAGCAGATAGAACGGGTTGCCGCCGCTCGCCTCGTACAGGGCTGCGTAGCGATCCTCGTCCTTCTCCTCCACCAGCCCCCGGGCCTCGCCGCGCCGCAGCGGCCCCAGCGCCAAGTGGAGGTCGGTCTCCCGGAGGCCGTGGCCGATCGCGGCCAGCAGAGTGCGATCAAGCTGTCCCTTGCGGAACGTCCCGACCACGATGACGTTGGCGCGCGGACGGCGACGGAGGAGGTGCGAGACCAGCTCGAGCGATGCACTGTCGGCCCAGTGGAGGTCGTCCAGCCCGAGAACCACCGCGTGGCGCTCGGCGAGGCACTCCAGCAGCTCGCTGACTGCGCGTTGCGCGCGGAAGCGCTCACCGGCTGTGGTGGGATCGTCCGAGCCGGGATCGAATGAGCGCAGCGCCGGGAACACCCCGGCCAGCTCCAGGAGGTCCTGCGCGTCCAGGCGCTGCAGCACCGCCGGGTCGAGCGACTCCAGGAAGTCGTCCACCGCATCCACGAGCAGGCCGAATGGAAGGTCGCGCTCGAACTCCGCGGCGCTCCCGTGCAGCGCGACGCAGCCGGTTTGTTTCGCCAGGCCAAGCAGCTCGGTCAGCATGCGCGTCTTCCCGATGCCGGGCTCGCCGCTGACGAACAGGAAGCGCGCCTCGCCCGCACTCGTCCCCTCGAGCAGCTGCTGGATCAGCTCCAGTTCGTGCTCACGACCCACGAGGGGAGTGGCGGTGTACGTCATGTACGAGTCCGAGGACCACGATACCGGCATCCACTAGCCGGTTCAGGGGATTCCCCCGATGGCAAGGGCCCGATCACACGCCATGCTGACGGCCGTGCCCCGATTCGTCCTCGAGCACAGCCACAGCTCCACCGAGTGCGGCGCTGTGTTCGCCGCGTTCAACGCCTTCAAGAGCCCGCTGCGCGGCCAGGCTACTACCGCCTCGTGCCACTACGGAGGCCATCGGATCTGGTGGGAGGTGGAAGCCGCGAGCGTGGACGCCGCGCTGGCGCAGCTCCCCCGCTACGTGGCCCAGAGGACCTTCGCCTCGCGCGTCCGGCCGGTCGAGATCCCCTGAGGCCCGAATCTCAGGGGTTTCCCCTGATTACACAGGTGCCGGCAGGCCCGACGCTATCGCGACTTGCCGCAACCGCACCGGGAGAGAGCCACCGTGAAGAAGTCCCGCAACCTCGCCGCACGCGCGGCGCACTGGAGCGCCGAGCACCGCAAGACGGCCATCTGGGGCTGGCTGGCGTTCGTGATCGTCGCGACATTCGCGGGCAACGCGGTGGGCAAGAACACGATGCAGGGCGCCGACCTGTTCTCCGGCGAGGCGGGCAAGGCGGAGACGGCGCTCTACGACAAGGGTCTCAGGCCTAACACCGAGCACCTCCTGGTCCAGAGCAAGAGGCTCGTGGTCGGCGATGCGGAGTTCACCGCGACGATCGAGGACGCGACCGCGCGGCTCCAGAAGGCCGACAACGTTCGCCAGGTGCACTCGCCCCTGACGGGCGATGCGCCCGTCTCGCGGGACCAGCATTCCGCCCTGATCGACTTCGAGATAACGGGCGACACGCTCGAGGCCGCCAAGCGGCTCGAAGCCTCCCAGGCGGCCGTCGCCGCCGTCGACAAGGCCCACCCTGGGATGCGCGTGGAGCAGTTCGGCAACGTCAGCTCCAACAAGGAGCTGAACGACACGTTCACGTCCGACCTCGGGAAGGCGGAGCTGCTGTCGCTCCCCCTCACGCTCTTGATCCTGATCGTCGCCTTCGGCGCCCTCGTGGCGGCGCTTGTCCCGCTGCTGCTCGGAGTCACCACGGTGATGGCGGCGCTCGGGCTCGTCGCGCTGCCCAGTCACCTGTCCCCGATCGACGGGAATCTCCAGTCGGTGATCCTGCTGATCGGTCTGGCCGTCAGCGTGGACTACAGCCTCTTCTACCTGCGGCGCGAGCGTGAGGAGCGCGCCGCCGGCCGCAGCGAGCGCTCCTCGCTCGAGGTCGCCGCCGCCACGTCGGGGCGAGCCGTCCTGATCTCCGGCCTCACCGTGATCGCCGCGATGTCGGGCCTGTTCCTCACTGGGGACAAGACCTTCCTCTCATTCGGCCAGGGCACGATCCTGGTGGTCGCCATTGCGATCGTGTCCTCGCTCACGGTCCTGCCCGCGGTGCTTGCGTGGCTCGGCGACCGGGTCGACAAGGGGCGCGTGCCGCTGCTGAACCGCAAGCGCGGACCTGCCGGCACGTCCCGCTTCTGGTCGGCGCTGGTGGACCGGGTGATGCGGCGCCCGTGGGCCGCGATCGCTATCGCGGGCGGCGCCCTGCTGCTGCTCTCGGTCCCCGCGCTCAACATGCACCTCGCGGTCACCACGACCG
>Ga0126307_10003622_pt1 | contig 10591 bp, 8 predicted proteins | sample Plot28_FD_89955 | JGI IMG/M metagenome (GOLD analysis project Ga0126307, IMG submission 89955) | Serpentine soil microbial communities from UC McLaughlin Reserve, CA, USA - Plot28 | ecosystem: Environmental > Terrestrial > Soil > Grasslands | place: USA: UC McLaughlin Reserve, Lake County...
CAGCCCGCCCATCGAGTGGCCGACGAGGTCGACGCGTCGCTCCAGCTGCTCGGCCAGCCAGTCCGCGGCGGCCTCGAGTGGGAGGCGCTGAGGCAGGTCGATGAGGCGCACCTCCCGCTCCCCCTCTAGCCGCGGGACGATCGGCTGCCACCAGTCGGCCGACCCCGAGAGACCGTGCACGAGAACGACGGGAGTGCGGTGCGAGGCCACCTGACAGCTGATACCACTCACTGGCGATGCACGCCCGCCGAATCGCCCTGCTCGCGGCGCTCTCGGCGCTCGCAACGCTCGCGACGTTCGCCGTCGCCGCCGACGCGGGCGTCCGACGGACGATCGTGGTCCGTTAACGAAAGAGATCGCGCTCGGGCGGCAGCACGAGATCGGCAGCCGTGCCTTCGCCGGCCACGTTGAGCCCGCGCACGACCGCGATCGGAATGCCGTCGAGCTGCCAATCCCCGCTCGATGAGCGCGGAGAGAAGTCGCGTCGTCTGCTCATCCGTCAACGGGAGGCAAGTTGGCTGCGCCTCGCGTCCTCGCGGAACGCCCATCCTGGTCATAGAGCTCGGGACGCGCGGTACAAGGAAGCAGAAGCGGCACGCCTTGGGCACCGCGGCCACGACCGTCGAGAGCAGCAGACGAATACACTACGTGCCGGGCCGTGTGGCGGAGCGATGCCTGATGCCTGATCCTCAACCGAGCGCCTGACGGAAAGGAGAAGGCGTGACGGAGGCTTCGCTCTTGCTCGCGTCGAGTCTCGCGTTCGCCGCGTACTTCAGCGCCCTGCGCAGCGGGCTCGCCATCGAGCCGCCTTTCCAAGACCCGCATGGTTCTCGCGCCGATCCTCGGACTTGGCCTCGCCGCAGCTTTTCTGACAATTGTGTTCCTCCGCTGAAGGTGGCGGCCTGGCGACTGTGTCGCACACCGCCAGCCCTCGAACGGTGAACCGCTCCTCGGAGAGCGGCCCTCTCCTCTCGGTCGTCACGCCGGTCTACAACGGCGCGGGCTTCATCGCCGAGAACGTCGAGACGATCCGCAGCGAGTTCGCCAGGTCCGGCGTCTCATACGAATTGATCGTCGTCTCCGACGGGTCCGTTGACGATACGGCTGGGCGGGCACTTGCCGCCGGCCACTCAGAAGTGCGGGTCTTGCACTACGACCGCAACGTCGGAAAGGGCTACGCGGTCAAGCTGGGGCTTCTCGCAGCACGAGGCGACTATGTCGGATTCATCGACTCGGACCTCGATCTGCATCCAGCTGAACTTCCCGCTTTTCTCGAAGCGATGGAGCGTGACTCGCTCGACGCCGCGATCGGCTCAAAGCGGCATCCACGCTCGCAGGTGGACTACCCGACACGGCGGCGTGTCTACTCCTGGCTCTATCAGCAGCTGATTCGCGTTCTGTTCAACCTCGACGTTCGGGACACCCAAGTCGGCATCAAGCTCTTTCGGCGCGCGCTGGTCGACGCCGTTGTCCCGCATCTGCTCGTCAAGCGCTACGCGTTCGATCTAGAGCTCCTCGCAGTCGCAAGCGACAGCGGTTTCCGTCGCATCGGCGAGTTACCGGTACGGCTCGACTACCGCTTTTCCGAGAGCGGACTAGATCCGCTCGCGGTGACACAGGCGCTTGTAGATACCGCAGCCGTCTTCTACCGGCTTAGGATCTTGCAGTACTACCGGCGCCGGCGACGGATCGTCGGTGAGCGTACGGCCGTGACGCCTTTCACAACCGCTGTCGCTCTCGTGGGACCTATCGACGACCAGAAAGCGCTGCGACGCTCGCTCGATGCACTGGACAAAGTCGAACACGCGCCCGACAGCGTTGATGTCAGCCTCGCTGCGCCGAGAGGGGGCGATGACGACGTCACTGCGAGACGGCTGGAGCTGCTGGAACGAGCCGACGCCGACTTGGTCGCGTTCTTGACGCCCGGCGTCCTGCCAGGCACGAACTGGCTGGGGGCACTCCTCCCCTACTTCGCGAATCCCACGGTTGTGGCCGTTGGGGGCCCGATCCTGCCGAGCGTCGCGGGGGATCTGAGGGCCGACGGCGCCGCCGCGGTGTACGAGTCGCGGTTCGCCGCGGGGCCGCTGGCGCAACGTCATCTCCCCGGCAACCTCCGGGAGATCGGCGATCAGCCTCTCGACAATCTCCTCATGCGCCGCGAGGCGGCCAGCGGATCAGCAGCCTTTGTCGACTCAGCTGCCCGACGCGATGACAGCGTCGTCTGTCAAAAGCTCGGCATCGCAGGTGTCGCCCTGTTCACACCCGACGCGGCGGTGGTGGCGCCGATGCCGAGCCTCGTCCGGCCCCTGCTGGCAACCGTGCACGCGCACGCGAGAGTGCGCGGACACTCGCTCGGCACGGGAGGGCGCGTCCCCGCCTCGGTATTGCCGCCCGCACTACTCGCCGTCTGCGCTTTGCTCGTACCAGCGGCACCGGTCCTTCCGCGCACCCTCCAGCGGATGCTGGCAACCGGCGCAGCCGCGTATCTCGTCGGGTTGTCGTACGCAAGCGCCCACGCTGGCCTGCGACACCGCCGCCTCGGGGTCGGGGCCGCCGTGGCTTTCGCGACACCCGCCAGCCACCTGGCTTACGGGATTGGCGTTCTGCGTGGTCTCTTCGAGACGGTCCTCCTGCCGAGGAGGTAGCACCTACCCACTCGCGATGCCCGTGCCTAGCGGCTAGCGCGATAAAGGGCAACGCTACACCAGCGCTACGATCGCGCGGTGCCGGAGGCATTCACTCAGGTGACGCGAATTAGAGCGCGGCTTTCAAGGGCTCCCGCTCCAGATGTCGTTGCCGCGCAATTTGTACTGAGAGGCCGCTCGCGCGGTTGCGCCGAACTGCTCGATCCTGAAGGCAAGGACGTCCTCAACGTCGGCGCGAGCATTGGCTGGTTCGAGCGGTACGCGCTCCAACATGGGGCTCGCACCGTTATCGCGATCGACGTGAGCGCCGCGAACCTCGGAGTCGCCCAGAGCTTCGCTCCTGGTGCGACGTTCGTCCACGGAAGCGTCCTCGACCTGCCGTTTCCCGCGGAGAGCTTCGACGCTGTGGCGATGTTCGATGTGCTCGAGCACCTCCCCTCGGGGACGGAGGCCCGCGCACTGCAGGAGATCCGTCGCGTCCTGCGGCCCTCAGCGATACTCGCGTTGTCCACGCCGCACAGGCACTGGCTGTCCACGTACCTCGATCCTGCGTTCTACTTCGGCCACCGTCACTATTCCCGTGCCGAAGTTACGAAGGTCCTCTCGCAAACCGGTTTCGTTATAGACCGGGAGCGGATCTGCGGGCGCGCGTTCGACTTGCTCGACCTGCTGCTCTACTACGCGTGGCGGCATCTGCGCGGCCGTGAGCGCCATCCATTCGATTCGGTCCGCCGCCGTGCCGACCGAGAGTGGCAAGAAGACCAAGGCTGGAATTCGTTGCTCGTCCTGGCCCACGCCAGCATGGCCGGATCGACGTGACCGCGAGAGTCGTACGTTTCCTACGCGCCTCGGGAGGCGTACGCGCGAGCGGCCTGCTGCTCCTCGGCGCAGCTGGTGTGCTCGGAGGCGCGTACGCCTACAACCTCCTGTGCATCCGGTGGCTCGGCGCGAGCGACTATGGCGACGTTGCCGCGCTGACCGCACTGAGCACGATCATGCTGTTGCCGCTGCTTGGCGTCCAAGCAGCGCTCGCTCGCGAAGTGGCCTCGTACCGCGCCCGAGGCGATGACGAGGCGATTGGGGCGCTGCTCCGGCTTACGCTGCGTCGCACTCTTCTTTGGGGAGCAGCCGCAGCGGTCGTTCTTACCGCGTTCTCGCCGTTCATCACCGACGTGCTCAACGTCTCGGCAACGGCGAGCACCTTCGCTGCCATCGTCCTCGCTTTTTCGGGAACCCTGCTGCCGCTTCTCCAAGGCTTCCTCCAAGGACTCGAACGGTTTGGCCGGATTGCCTTCGCACTCTGCGTCTACGGGGTCGCGCGCGTCCTGCTCACGATCCCACTTCTCCTCGCAGGGCTCGGCGTGGCAGGCGCACTGACGGGTGCGACGTTCGCCGGCTTTGCAGCAACCGCGCTGATCCTCGTCGCGCTTGCGAATCTGCTGTCGAGCCGAGAGCAAGCTGCTCCGACGTTGCACCTCAAAGACTTTCGGCCGGTCATATTCGGCCTCTTCGCGTTTACCGTTTTGACAAACGCAGACGTCATCGTCGCAAAGATTTTTCTTGACGAGCACGAGGCGGGCACATATGCCTCAGCATCTCTCGTAGGCAAGGTCGCCGCTCTCCTTCCGGCGGCTGTGATCGCGCCGGTTCTGCTCCCCCGAGCAACATCTCGCATCGAGCGCGGAGACGATGCGGCCGGCATCGTTTCGGCGGCTCTCGTCGCGACAGCGGCGTTTGGTCTGCTGCTCACAAGTGCTCTAGCAATCGTTCCGACGTCCCTGGTTGAGGAAGTGTTCGGGGAGCAGTTCGCGGATGCTCGTGACCTCCTCGCACCTTGCGCCGCTGTCATGACGCTGTGCGGGTTGATCAATGTCAACCTGACGTTTGCATTCGCGCTCCGTGACCGAGGACTGACTCGGCTCATGGGCATTGCGATCATCTGCCAGGCGGGTGCTTTCGCATTCCTTCACGACGGGCCGTATCAGATTCTCGCGGCAACAGCGTTCGCGGCACTCGTCGTCATCGTGCCGCACGAACTCCGCTCTCCGGTTGCAGTCTGGCGCCTCCTACGTCCGGGGTTTCGCCGTTACTAAAGCCAGCCCGTTTCTCTAGAAATCAATGGAGAACGAGCCGCCGGATCGTTCCGATGCCGTAGATCCGAGCCTGCTCTCAGCGGGCGGCGCTCGTCCCTCGCTAGCTGACTTGCACGGATCTCATCGGGCCTGCGCGGCGGAGAGGACTCCTCTGCGCACAGCCAGCACATTGAAGAGGGTCCGCCGCAAGGCGAGGCCGGCCGCAAGCGGCGAGCGCGACATCGAGTCGTCCCCGTCATCCTCCCAAACATGGTCGAGATGGCGCAGTCGTCCAAGTGGATCAATTCGATAGAGGACGTACCGGTGGCCTTCGAGTTTCTTAACCACTGCATCTGCGGCGTGACCGCGGCGCCGAAGTTGCGTAGCGTTATGCTCGAAGAGAATGGCGTCGGGTGGCATCGCTGCAAGCGTGCGTTCGGCCCCTAGTAAGACTTCGGGTTCAAGCCCTTCGACATCGATCTTCACCAGCCGCAATTGACGCGACTCGCCAACCAGCTCGAGATATGCGTCGAGGGAGACTGCGGGCGCTTCCAATGACCCGTAGACGCCGCCGATTGTGAAGGCGCCCGTCGACTTCTCCACAAGCTCCTCTTCGTCTAGTCCCAGACTCACCTGACCGGAGCGGTTCGTAACGGCGGCGCGATTCAGCGTCACATTCTGAATGCTGTTCCGGCGAACGTTGCGTTCGAGCGTGGAGAAGTTGCGAGGAACCGGCTCGAACGCATATACCTGGCCTGTGTTTCCTACACGAGCCGCGCCGATGAGCGTGAACAATCCGACGTGAGCACCGATGTCCACGAAGATGTCACCGGGCCGTAGCAGCCCGCGGACGCGACGCGCCTCATGTGGCTCGTGGCAGCGATAGAAGAGACGCCGTTGGGTGTACTCGTCGATGTCGACGGTCATCCGAAGGCCGTCGACCTCGACCTCCTGGTCCCCGACGAGCCCGAGGAGCCCGTGGACGCGCTCAATCACGAGCGGAAACCACCCAGGGATCAGCCGAGCCGGCATGCGCATGGCGGCGACCAGGGCCCGCGTTGCGACGCGAGGCGGGGTCACCAGGAGACCATCGCCATTATTGGCTCCAGTCCATTCGTCCGAGCATGCGAGGGCGTACCAGTCCTCGTAAGGTTCCCATACCGTAGATAGCGAGCGTGATCCAGCAGGCGGGCAGGTGGAACAGCCAGGCCGGATCCCGCTCCCGGCGCTGCCCGCGGACAACGTCTGCGACGAGCGGCACCACGACCAACGACGAGCCGACGAAGCGCGCGATTCCCCGCTTCTGCCGCGTCGTCCACGGGTAGCTCCTCCCGGTCCCCTCGCGGCGAAAGAAGAGGTAGTCGTCGACCCGCCTGCGCGTCTTGCGGCAGAACTGCCCGAGGCTGTCGCAAAAGTAATGGCGAATCGCGACATCGACGAGACCGACGGTTCGATAACCGCGTTGGACGAGCTCCCATGCGAAGTCGACGTCAAAGAAGTAGTCGCCAACCGGGACGGCCTCGAAGGCTTCGCGACGAACGATGTAACCGTTGGCGCCCATCGTGGGCACCCAGCGCGGATCGAAGACGACCCGCGTCCAGTCGTCGAGTTCGTCGGCGTAGTGTGGGTAGTCGGTCCAGCAACCGGTGAGGTACGAGTAGCGGTCGTAGTTCCCGACGTAGAGGACGAGCGGATCGGTTACGCCCGTTAGTGCCGCCCAGCGTGTGATGTAGTGATCCGAACGACGGTAGTCCCAACGCAACGCTTGCGTGGACACGATCTCGGGGTCAGCAAAGGGCGCGACCATTCGGGCCAGCCAGTCGCTTCCGACCACCACATTGTCGGAGTCGAGAGACAGTATGAGTTCGCCCTGGGCAGCCCGGAACCCAACGGCCTTGCCCGCTTCGCCGGTCCGCAGTGGGTTGTCAAGCAACTGGTCGACGCCGTGCTCGCGTGCAATGGCAACGGTGCGATCGGTGGACGCGGCGTCCACGAGCACGATCTCAAGCTCCCCACCATAGTCCTGGCTGCGGAGTGAACGGAGGCACTCGTCGAGGTACTTCTCCGAGTTGAGGGTCGGTATGACCGCGGTCACCGACTGCATCACTCTGGCCCCTTGGCAGCCGGTAGCGGTCGTCGTTCGGCGACGGCCTGCAGCGCGCGCTCAAAGAAGGCATTGGACCTGCGCCAAGTGAATCCGGCAGCCCAGGCTGCGGCGCCTGTGGACAGCCGCTCATACAGGCGGGAGTCCGTCAACGCACGTACGATTGCCGCGGCGAGGGCTTCTGGCGAGGGATGCGTGACGAGGCCCGTCCGCTCGTGGACGGTCGAGTCGCGCAGGCCCGGGCGGTCGTACACGACTGCTGGCACACCAAGAGCGTTGGCCTCGGTGACGACAAGTCCCCAGCCCTCTCTAACGGAGGCCATCAGGAAGAGGGACGCAGAGGCGAGAAGCCGGCGCTTGGCGCCTTCATCGAGGTAGCCGCACAGGACGAAGCGATCGGCGATGCCGAGGTCGCGCGCCAGTGCCAGAAGCCGCGCGCGCTCGTCCTCTCCGCCAGGCCCCGCCGCGACGAGCCGAGCGTCCAAACCCTGCTCGCGAACAAGCGCGAGCGCGTGGATCAGGTGATCGATTCGCTTCGAGGATGTAATCCGTCCCAGGTAAGCGAGTAATCCAGGCTCCTTGTCGATCGGTGGCGCGTCGACGTGGTCGATCGCGTACGGGACCGCGAGGACGCGATCTTCACGGAAGCCGAGCCGGAGAAGGTCGTCTCGCGTGGATTTGGACGGGACGAGCGCCGGCGACCAGCGAAGGCTGCGGAGATACGCCTGTTCGAGGCCATAGCCGAGCGCGGCAAGTGGCTTCGGCGCCTCGTACCACCACACCTCGCGGGCGATCTGGTGTACCCAAAGAACGGTGGGCACCGATGCGAAGCTGCCTGCGAAGTACGGCAGCGTGTTGATCTCCTCGACGACGACGTCGAAGTCGCGCCCCCTCCGCCGCTGCTCCCGGTACCACCGGGGGGCGTGGATCCGAGTCGTCACCGGTCCGCCGCGGCGAACAACCGAGACCCCATCGATCGTCTCCTCGTCCGGCGCCCCCATGATCGCACCGGTGAACAGCGTCACCGCATGGCCGCGCCCCACGAGGTTGCGGGCATACCCGTGCGTCATGACCTCGGCGCCGCCGGCGCGTTGATGCCGGATGTCGCGCCAATTGAGAATCAGGACGCGAAGTCTGCTCGGGGGATCTACGGTCAGGAGCGCTGGGCGAAGTAAACGCTATCGTGGCAAATAATCCGCGGCGCCGAGGTGAACCAACACATCTCCGGAGGCTAGCCGACGAGCCGACGCGTTTCGGTGAGCGGTTACGCTAAGCCCCGATGGTGGCCCGCGTCCGTCGCCGCCGGGTAGCCGCAGCGCGCTCGGAACGGGAAGCCGCCAGGCGCGCGCAGGCAATTCCGCGTTTGGGCCGCTGGTCCTCGCGTCTCCCGGAGCTTCTCGCTGTGCTCCTCGTTGCGGCATCAGTCGCCCCGGCCCTTCACAGCAGCATGCGCGGGGACGACTCGCACGTGGGTATCGATAGCAATGGAAGCATGCGCGCTGATGATGTTTCGCTTCTTGAGCATGTACGTCAGGTTGAGGATTTCATACTCGATACCGGCCGGCTGATGCCGATAGGCGTCGCCTGGGGCGAGGCATATGCCGCCACGGTCCCGGAGCGCGTTCCGTACAAGCTCGGCATCGCCCTCATGTCCGTTGCGTGCCTCGCGGCTCTCATCGTGTTGCTTCGCTCGCTCGGGATCGCTTCGCTCGATGTGTCCATCGTCGTGGCCGTCGCTTTCGCCCTGTCGCTGCAGCTCCGAGCGACCCACGATCCGATGCTCGGATACAGCGCGGCGCCGCAGCTCAGCGTGCTCGAGTTGCTCCTTGGCCTGATCGCGTACGTTCGCTACCTCAAGACCGGCTCCAGGTGGTGGTACGCGGCGTCGATCGCTGCCGCCTTGGTGCTGGTACTCACGTATGAGGCGAACCCGCCGCTGGTGCTGGCCTTTGCCGCCCTCCATCTCGGGTGTCACCCGTGGCGAGTGTCGTCGTGGAAACCGGTGTTTCCGATCCTGGCGATCGGCGCCGCGGCCACGCTGCTGTTCGTCTACTTGCACATGAACGCGAAGATTGTCGTCGAGGGCTATCAGGACGCGCTCGACCCGATCTTGGTAATGCAGACGGCCGCGCGCCAAGCGGTGTCGGCGATCCCCGACATCTACTTCGTGTCCGGGTCGCAGGGACTCCTCGCGGATCCGACGAGGGCCGAGCTCTTCGCTGCCTTGTGGCGTGCGATTCTGGCGGCCGCCCTCCTCGTGTTCGTCCTCTTGCTCCTCCGACGGCCTGCTCTCGCTGACACTCGGCAACTCGGCCGCCGCCCGCCGGACGTCCGACGCGCCGCGCTCCAGATCGGCGCGATCGGCATCGTAATGATGGCGTGCTCCGGCCTTTACATCTCGCTGGCCAAGCAGCACCAACAGCTCATCTTCCTGGGTGGCGGCCACCTTGCCACCTTCGCCGGCACGGTCGGGTTCGTACTCCTTGCAGTGGCCGGCTGGTTGGTCCTCGGCCGGGCGCTCTCCAGCAACCTAATCGTGGTCTGGTCGGCAGGTTTTCTCGTGTTCTGCATGATGTTCGCCTCGAGCTACTCGAACTTCCGCATCGTCGCCGTCGAGCAGCCGGGGATCGAGCAGCGCGAGTTGATCCGGGACGCACTTGACCGCGGCATCGTCGACCGGCTCGCGCCCGGGACGACGCTGTATCTCACGAGCCGGGACATGAACTGGAACTTCGGCAACCTCATCTTCTACGGCGGCACCGCCGACTATCTCGTGTACTTGAAGACGGGACGCAAGCTCGACGTGCGGACGCTGGGCCCGCCATCCCCCACCTGCGGCCCGCCGTCCGGATTCCCAACCGCCGACTGTGTCACCCCGTCGCGCCGAGTCGCGCTCCTGGCCGTGAGGGGCTCGCGTGGAGGCGGAACGGTAGCGCTGGCGGGAGGCATCCCGGCTGCCCGCATCAACGATACGGGCGCGCGAAACCTCACCGTTTTCGCTCGCGACGCATCCGCCGCGGGTAAGGAACCGAGCCTGGTCGGAACCCGACCGGACGGCTCACCGTGGGCGGCCGCCGACGAGAACTGGTCGCGCCAGTCGATCGGCGATGGGTGGGTGCGCTACACGACGACAATCGGAGATGCCGACGGCCCGCTGGCCGCCTCGATCACCGACCCGCGGTCATTGGTTGACTTTACGGCCACGACAAATACACCGGGCTCACTGGTCCGGCTCTTCGGTACCAAGCGCCTGCTCCCCTGACTTCGACGGGCGGCGCCTGTTGCCGGACATGACGGGTTGGTGGCGCTTCGCGTCCACGCGAATAGGTCGTTGGTACGAGACCCGGTACACGCTCGGGATCGTCGCGTCGCCGTGGCCTAGGCGAGCGCCACATCAAACCGCAGCGGCCGGGCTGGTGTGACGTAAACGTCGTTTTCGCTGATCCATAAAGACTGCTCGAAGGCCGCGACGACCCGGGCCGTCGGGTCCGTTAGCGGAAAAGGTCGCGCTCGGGCGGCATCACGACGTCCGCAGCCGTGCCTTCACCGGCCACGTCCAGCCCGCGCACGACGGCGACCGGAATGCCGTCGACCTTGCCCATCACGAGCTGAGCCGCTCCGGCGATTTCGTCGGCGACGGCAATGACGGTGGCGTGGAGCTCGTAGCCTGCGCGGTCGCGCTGCCCGCCGAGGTCTACGAGCGGGGCGAGCCCGGCGCATCCGATCGCCACGTCGGTCGTCCCCTGCCGCCAGGCGCGGCCGAACGAGTC
>Ga0126307_10003623_pt1 | contig 10591 bp, 10 predicted proteins | sample Plot28_FD_89955 | JGI IMG/M metagenome (GOLD analysis project Ga0126307, IMG submission 89955) | Serpentine soil microbial communities from UC McLaughlin Reserve, CA, USA - Plot28 | ecosystem: Environmental > Terrestrial > Soil > Grasslands | place: USA: UC McLaughlin Reserve, Lake County...
GCCGCTTCGGCCTTGGGCATGCCTCTCCCGATGGCATCCACGATCTTCCTACGAAGGTCTTCGGAGTAAGCTTTCATCGCTCCATGATGCCATGCGGTCCATCTTCATCGCAACGCGCTGTAACTACGTAGTTCTTACGATGTACCTACTTCCTTAGAGCTCCATAGTTGTGTTCGTAGCGTAGTCGAGCCAACGCAGAAAGGAAGGAGAGAGAAGATGGGCAAGGCAATGAGTGAGGCGATGGGAGGCCATAACCTCAGGGTGACGCTGGCGATAGCGGCCCTTGCGTCGGTGCTGCTCGCGCTGACCCTGGTCGCGGTCCTCCAGACGGCCCCAACAACCAGCGAGGGCGGCGCAGCCAACCCTGCGATTAGCGCCGAGGGCAAGGTAGGGTCAAGAAGCGTCAATTATGATCCCGCGATCGACCGTCACGCCGAAGTGGTCCAACGCTTGGGCGATGGCAGCCTTCACTAGGTGCCTTCAAGAGGTTGAACGTGAAACCTCAACGACCTGGAGCTAGATCTCTAGCTCCAGGTCGTTCCCGGTGGTGCAATCGGCAGGTCAATCACGAGTAGCGCACAAAGGAGATCAACGGGTGCTCGGAAAAGCAGAAGCGCCGTCGCCGTTGACCCGGAAGGAACGCTTTAGTACGGCCTCATCTCTGACGTGTTCAAGAATTAGTTTCAAGTGTCGAGAAGATCGAGGGCAGGGGAAGTGCCCAGGATAGGCGCGGCGTCGGCTTGAAAGGTGTTCTAGGGAGCTTTCCACAACCCTAACACTGTGGGCACCGAACGCCTGCCTTGGGGGCATTCTCTAGTTTCCCCTCGTGTGGAGTGCGGGGCCCAGCAAAGTATCGACCGCACCGCCCGCGAGGCTTACTTATGGGGCTTCTGGCGGGCGATAACATTCCTGGTCATCGGCGGCAGACGGTAGGTTATCGGCCGTCCTCAGGAATTACTGCCCGCTTATCGACCGCGTGGGAACGTGGCGTTTTGCAAGTCTTTCATCCTCTGCGTGATCCCCGCGGTCGGTACATTAAGAACCTTTACGGGTACATCGGCCTTGTGCAGGTGAACGAAGGTTGTTGCCAATTCATTTCGAGAAGGTGGAGTAATCATGGAAGTTCTCTCCAGTCGGGTGTTGGTGCGTCCCACCGACTTCGAGCGCTCGTTTCGGTTCTACGCCGAGAGGCTCGCTCTGCACATCTACCGCGAGTGGAGCAGCGAATTCACGAGGGGCGTGGTCTTCTTCCTCGGAGGAGGTTTCCTTGAGTTGTCTGGCTCTTCTCGCACCGAGGCTAGCGAGAGTGTAGGTCTGTGGTTACAGGTGCGAGAGGTCGACGTCCTAGGACACGAGCTGGAAGAGGCTGGGGTGGATATTATCGAGCCTCCGACTGACAAGCCGTGGGGGTTGAGGGAGATGCAGATACGAGACCCGGACGGCTTGATTATTGTGATCGTCGAAGTACCAGAGACCCACCCGCTCCGGCGTCGCTGAGCTCGGTTGCGTTTCATTCCCCGCTACTCTCTCCCTTAGGGCGGGAGGAAATAGTTGAACCGATCGCTATCGAGCATCGCGAACAATCGTATTTAGGCACAACGTACTTGGGAAGACGAACGGGTGGGGCTATCACGTCCCCAAATGTGGTGTACCTCCTACACCAAGCCCCCACAACTTCCAACCCGCTAAATTCGCTGGGAGCAAGGGGTTTGCAAGTGGTCCCAGCTCTCGTATAACGGGAAGGTAGGCATCTGAAGCAGGCCCGCCAAGAGGCGGAGGATGATCACAGAAAGGAGCGACCATGAAGAAGAAGGAGCTAATCGAGAGGATCGCAGAGAAGGCCGACGTGCCAAAGAGCGAGGCACAGAAGCACTTCGAGGCTTTCGAGGAAGTGGTGACCGAGGCGCTCAAGAGTGGTGAGGAGGTTCAGATCACGGGCTTCGGGAAGTTCTCCGTTAAGGAGCGCAAGGCCAGGGAGGGCAGGAATCCCCAGACCGGCCAGAAGATAAAGATCGCGGCCCAGAAGGTGCCTGCCTTCAGCGCGGGCAACGCCCTCAAAGAGGCAATCTAGAAGGCTTCGGCCAGGTGGTTTGCTTGACCGAGGCAACGAGACTGGGACCGTGCCAGGTACGCAGTAAGACGGAGAGACCTTGCCCCCGTCGAGCAGAGGTGGAGATCCTTGGTGTAGCCTTCTGCAGACCATGTGCCCGCGAGCAGGAGGTGTACTTCGCCATCGGCGAGCTTACGGACGAGGAGGAGACACATGGCCTCCGCAGCAAGCCGCTAACGGAGGTGCTGAAGAGGGTTCGGCGGGAGCATGCGGCGGGTAGCAGGGAAGGCATCGCAGCATAGATACATCACTGGCTCTCTCTGGCATAGACGAGAGCAAGCCTCTCGCGTTCAGGAACAGCCAAACAGGTGAGGCGGCAGCTGGCGACAGTCGCACCAGCTTAACAAGGCAGAATAAGGCTCACTAAAGCGTATTTCTGGCTCTATACGGTAAGTAGCGGCATACGTTGCTCTGACTTTGCACGGCGGAGGGCGTGGGTTCGAATCCTATCGGCTCTACTCCAAAAATGTCCCGGTTTGCAGGTAAAATACATTAGCTGAGAGAGGGTTTCGGAACCTATATTGCTTTCCGTACACAATTAGTAGACCAACGCATAGCAACGTTGTTTCGCTCCAAGCCTGAGTTAGCTTGTTCAGTAACTGCTTAGACACTGAGTGAGTAATGTTTGAGAATAATTCGTTTAGTCTGAGATTCTCGAATAGTCCTTAGACTGTTGCGATGTATCTCTCCTCAGAAGTCCTGTACCTTGGTATGAGGCGAAACCTGTCCGAATGTCCGTTTTCGCTCCGAACCCTCGTAAGTACCCTCTACTCGGAAGCAACCAGCCGTTCTGCCGGCCGGTCGTGTAATGGTAAAGCCTCAACGACCCATATGAGGTATGGAGGAGGACCACAATGGGCGAACCGAGAGTGAAGGCGATCCCCGAAGGGATGCACACCATAACCCCCCATATCGTCGTCCGGGACGCAGCAGGAGCCGCTGAGTGGTACGCAGTGGCTCTGGGCGCTGAGGAGCGAAGCCGCATACCCGTGCCTGGGGGGAAGCTCATGAGCGTCGAGCTTTGGTTCGGCGACTCGGCGGTGATGGTGGCTGATGAGTTTCCTGAGATGGGCGTACTCTCGCCGCCGAGCGTGGGCGGCACTTCCACCGTTTTGAACCTTTACGTGGAGGATGTGGATGCCCTCTGGGAACGTGCCGTGGGAGCGGGCGCCGAAGTGTTGCACCCGCTTGGTGATACGTTTTGGGGAGATCGCCACGGGCAGATCACCGACCCCTTTGGCCACCGCTGGGGGCTCGCCCAGCGCATCCGCAATGTTCCTCCCGAGGAGATCGTCCGCGCCGCAGCCGAGGCGTTCGGCGGTTAGGCTTTTCACGCGCAGTTCGGCCCACGTGTAGGATATCTTCACTATGCAGCTTAAAGCCACGAGGCCGTGAGGCTTCACGACTGGCAGCCTTCGTTCTACGTGCCGGTCCTGCAGCTTTGAAGAGGCAACCGCGCCAGGAAGTCCCTTAGCCCGAATTATTCACTAAGGTAGTTGAAGAGAGGGAGCCATCTCCTGCATACGATCTAGTTGCTCCAAGACTGGCCAAAGCAGGTAAGGCTCCCTCATGCAAGATCGTGCCACACGAAGGATGCGTCCGCCTACACCTGGCCTCAGGGTATCCAGGACAAGACTTATGGCACGCCTTTCGGTAGCTTTCAGAGCCGTTTATGGATAATCCGGGCTAGAGGAATATACCCGATTTTGTAGACATTTTTGGACAACGGCGAAGAACTACACTTCGGCGTGTGGTCAGTTCGTACAGTTAAGGAAGAACTAACGTCCGAGTAGAGTGTCCCCTCGGAAGCTCGTGTTTTTCCAGAGTACCTAGGGTAAGGGATGCAGGATGTTAGCGGCCGATGTCACGATCGCGACGGTCAAATGCGTCGTAGGATAGAGAACAACAGTGGCCGGCAGCCAGCCCACATTTCGCTGTGGCTACGTCCCGAAACGACTTCGAAGGACGGTCAGGGACAGTAGCCGGCTACGGGCTTTATGCCGATGGTGTCAGGGTAATCTGTTTTGCCGAGGGACGAATTGGCTATCGGGAGTGGGCGCGTAGGAACGGTAGGCTGGGCGACAGTCACGCCATCGACGACCGCTACGACCACGACATAGATGAGCTTATGGCCTAACACTCCTCATAGGTACTTGATCGCGTGAACTGGACAGAGCGCATACTATCTACTTGAACCATGGCACATGATGCAGAAGCGCGATCTGGATTAGGGGTTTGTGTCATTGGCCGAAGTTGCGTCGAACTGCGGGCAACCCAGTATCGATGCAATCCGCTGTCAAAGACGAAAAGAGCAAATTGGCAACAACAGGAAGAGAATGGGGACAGGAAGTCGTTGTAGAGCTTACTCCCTGACTACCGTAACCGGGCAGTGGGCGTGACGGATTACTGCCTCCGATACACTCCCCAATAGTGTCCTCGCTAATCTGCCCTGGCCCCTGCTGCCCAACACTATCAAGCCAGCCCCTATCTCCTCGGCCACAATAACAATCTGCTTGTCGGCTCTTCCATCCCTGAGGTACTTCTCGGCAACAGCCCCTCCCGCTTCCGCTATCCTTTTGACTTCCTGCTCGAGCATCTCCTTGGCCTCGCGTCTGTATTCTCGTAGCTGGTCCTCGAAGCGGGCGGGGGCTTCGGGATATGCGTATAGTGGGTAATCAGGTCCTACAGTGATCACGTGCAGCTCCGAGTCAGTTTTCTGAGCTAGATCGGCGGCGGTGGTGGCAGCCAATTGAGCTTCCCTGGAACCGTCGGTGGCTAGAAGGATCTTTGTGGGAAAAATACTCATCGGTTCTCGCTCCCCTCTGTTCAATGCGGTTACGTCAAGAACCTATGATGCCACTTGACTAGCCTCGGCGCACCTAAGGAAGCTGAAAAGAAGCAAACTGCGCGGTGACTTCCTGAGAAGCTGCTACACCAGGTAAAAAGTGTTAGGGTAACTGTCGGCACGAGGAGAAAGAGAGCACGACGATGGGTAGGAAGAGACGAAGCAGCCCCGAAGACATGGTTGATAAGGCCGTAGGTGGACTGAGTGAAGCGACCGGGAGGGCGACTGGAGATAAGAGTCTGGAGGCTGAGGGGCGGGCACTGCGCGCGAAGGGCCAGATGAAGACCTATCTCGTTATGCCCCATGCCGAGAAGGGTTGGAAGGTGGAAGCTGAGGGGGCTAAGCGAGCCTCCAGCGTGCACCGGACGAAACCCGAAGCGGTGGCGGCGGCGAAGGAGTTGGCGAGGAGCAAAGCGCCGAGTCAAGTCCTGGTATACAAGAAGGATGGGTTGACCGTACAGGAGGAAAAGACATACCGATAGGGTAATCACCCTCTGAGCGGGACCCTGCCCTTGTTCTTCCTAGACTTCTGCAGCAGTGAGTCTATAGTAGCACGTTCAGAATCCGTGCGTTTGGGTGTTGGTGTGTCTTGACTTAGCGGTTGTTGCGTCTCCTCTGCGCTTTCGGTCCCCTTACCCGCTTTACCTTCCTCTGCGCTTTCGGTCCCTTTACCTTCTTCTTTCCTGGCTCGTTGGTCCCCCCAGACCGTTTGCCGTCCGACACCCTCTCGTCCGTAGACGGGTACCCGCCTGAGCGGGCATCCCCGAGATTTACTCTCGTGTTCATCTTTATGTTCTCGCCCACAAGCTTTGAGAGGCGAGTTATGTCCTTCCCCAGCAGTTCGGAGATGTGGGACACATCCACATCCAGCAATTTGGCGAGACGAGCTACCTCCTCAGAAGGCAGCTTCCAGCTGCCTGCTTTGTGACCGCCGGTGCGCTCGCTAGAGAGATCGGTCAATTTACTCAAGAGGTCGGAGAGATCTGCAGAAGGCGCAGCACCCTCACCTCCTGTTTTTGTGCCAGCCGTTTCGCGTGGTTTGCCAGGACTCCTTCTGACAGAGGTGTTGAGTCTCTTATCGTACTCACGTCTCTTTTCAGGGTCAGACAGAATCTCGTATGCTCGTTGAACCTCTTTGAAGTGTTCCTCGCTAGAGTGGTCGCCCGGGTTCGTATCCGGATGGTACCTGCGGACCAGTTCTCTGTGCGCCTTACGTATGTCGTCCTGGGTGGCTTCTCTTGGCACCCCTAGCAGCTTGTAAAGATCCGTGGTGGTCCACACCTCTTATAACCCGCCTTGTGTGCTTAGCGTGCGTTACGTAACCATGATACGCGATATAGAAGGATCGTCTGAACCAGGTAGTACGTTAGCAACGCATCGTAGTTCACCTCGGTGTGACTCTGAACCCGGCCGCCATTCGCCTCTAGTATCCTTCTGATCGTGTGCAGCGACCGTGCAGCAACCCGAGTAAATCTCCTGAACGGTGTGGAAAAGCCTCATAGGCCAAATACATGCATTTGCGGGTATTTTGCAGGCAAGACGCAAGTGCAAGGGGAGGATCAGAACTTATGCTCGACCCTTCTACACCAGTCTGATAACCACCGCACCTATGTCGGCTGGCGCCGCGCTGGTGCCCGGCCCGGCGGTTGGGTGGGAGCTTTGCGAGACCGCGGCTTCGGGTTCGGGCGCGTTACCGGCTTGTCAGGCGCTAAGGCGACGGTGGCGCCATGGTGCGACACATCAAGCGGGGCGCCCTGGAGCAAGGTGTAGCGAGCCTGCCGGTGGTCTACCTCTACCCGGATGCGGCGGCCGCGAAAGCAGAGCCGGAAGGCCAGGCGGGACAGCTGTTGTGGGAGTTGGGGAGCGAAGCTGAGCGAGCCGCCGTAGTCGCGCATGCCGCCAAATCCGGCCACGGCGGCGATCCAGGCGCCAGCCAACGAGGCCAGGTGAACGCCATCCCGAGTGTTGTGATGGAGGTTTCCAAGGTCCAGGAGAGCGGCTTCTCCGAAGTAGTCGTAGGCTAGCTCGAGATGTCCTACCTCGGCCGCGACCACGGCCTGAGCGAACGCCGACAGTGAGGAGTCGCGGACCGTCAGGGGCTCGTAGTACTCGAAGTTGCGTGCCTTAGCCTCTGGGGAGAACGCATCCCCTCTCAGGTATAGCGCCAGCACCAGGTCGGCCTGCTTGACCACTTGCTTGCGGTAGAGATCGAAGTAATGATGGTGCAACATCAGCGGATACTGGTCGGGGCCCGTGCGCGCGAAGTCCCAGACCGCGTGCTCGGTGAATTGCTCGTCCTGGGGATGCACGCCGAGCGCCTCGTCGTAAGGGACGAGCATGTCCCGGGCCGCATCCCTCCAGGCGACCGCCTCATCGGGACCGACACCGAGCTCCCCGGCGCGGTCCGGGTTGCGCTCGACGGCGTCGGCCGCAACCCACAGGTTCTTCTGCGCCATAAGGTTGGTGTAGACATTATTGTCGGCAATGGCGCTGTACTCGTCAGGACCCGTAACGCCGTCGATGCGGAAGCGGCCGTGGGCGTCGTGGTGGCCTAAAGAGAGCCAGAGCCGGGCGGTCTCGACGAGCAGCGCGAGGCCGACCTCGCGCTCGAAGGTATCGTCTCCGGTGGCCGCGAGGTAGCGGACGATGGCATCGGCGATATCAGCGTTGATGTGGAAGGCTGCCGTGCTGGCCGGCCAGTACCCCGAGATCGCCTGACCGCGGATGGTGCGCCAGGGGAAGGAGGCCCCCTCTAACCCAAGCATCTTCGCGCGCTCGCGGGCCAAGTCGAGCGTGGCGTGTCGCCACCGGAGCGCGTCGCCGGCGGCATTCGGGACGGTGTAGGTCAGTGGCTGCAGGACGAACGTCTCGGTGTCCCAGAACGTATGTCCGTCGTAGCTCGGGCCGGTCAGTCCCTTGGCGGCTATCGCCCGTCCCTCCGCGCGGGCGCCCGCCTGCAGAATGTGGAAGAGCGCGAAGCGGGTCGCCTGCTGGAGCTCAGTATCCCCCTCGAGCTCCACGTCGGCGCGATCCCAAAAGTCGTCAAGGTAGTCGCGCTGGGCGGCGAGGATCCCCTCCCAGCCGCTGCGGCGCGCAGCGGCGAGGGCCGCCTCGACCTGGTCGCGCACCGATGGCAGGGAGCGCCGGCTCGACCAACCGTACCCCAGGAACTTCACCAACCGAAGGCGCTTCCCCGGCTCGAGTTCCGAAGCGACCGTCACCCTACCGAGGTCCTCAGCGCTCTCCGCGGTCGTCTGTGTGGCGGGTGGCCCTTCGACGATGTGGTCCATGGCCGCAGCCATCCGCAGGCCGCTCTCTTTCGTGGAGTGGACGAGCACGACCCGGCTGTCGTGGTCGGAGAAGTACTCAGACCGCAGCGCCGAGCCCACGCCTGAGCTGGCACGGGGATCGTCCTTAATGGCTTCCGGCAGCGGCTCGTTGGTCACAAGCTCGGACTGCACCACCAGCCTTGCCGGAGCGCCAAGCGGCTCGACCTCGTACAGGATAGCCGCGACAGCGCGCTGCGCAAATGAGACGAGGCGCACCGCGGACACCCGTACCGCCTGCCCGGCCGGGGAGACCCACTCAGCCCGCCGTCGCAGCACCCCGGCGCGCAGGTCGAGGACGCGCTCGTGAGCACGCAGCCGCCCGTAACGGACGTCGAAGGGTTCGTCGTCTACGAGCAGGCGGATGACCTTGCCATTGGTCACGTTGACCAGCGTCTGCCCGAGCTCAGGGTAGCCGTAGCCCGCCTCGGCCTGAGGCATCGGCCACGTCTCGTAGAAGCTATTGAGGTATGTGCCCGGCAGGCCGTGAGGCTCGCCCTCCTCGAGGTTCGCCCGCAGCCCGATGTGTCCGTTGGAGAGGGCGAAGATAGCCTCACTCTCAGCCAATCTGGACAGGTCCAGCTCGGTCTCGCGGACCGCCCAGGGCTCGGGCGGGAAGGAACGGTGCCGGGTCATTGCTCCTCCAGCAGCTCGGAGAGATCGGACACTACGATGCTTGCACCGTGCTCGCGCAACGCTTCGGCCTGCCCGACGCGGTCCACGCCGACGACGCAGGCGAAGCCCCCCGCCCTTCCCGCTTCCACGCCGGCGAGCGCATCCTCGAAGACCGCGGCCTGAGTGGGCGCCACATCGAGCGCTCTCGCGCCGGCAAGGAAGGTATCCGGCGCTGGCTTCCCCTTCAGCCCCTCGCGCTCGGCTACTACCCCGTCGATGCGGGCCTCGAAGAACCCTTCAATGCCGGCGGCAACCAGCACGTCTCGGGTGTTGGCGCTCGATGAGACTACAGCGCGACGCAGACCAGCCTCGCACGCCGCCTCAAGGTAGCGCACCGAGCCGTCGTAGACATCCACACCCTCTTCGTGGATCAACCGTAAGACAAGTTCGTTCTTGCGGTTACCCAGCCCGCGAACGGTCTCGGCGCCTGGCGGGTCGCCGGACTCGCCTTCGGGTAGCTCGATTCCCCGCGCGGTGAGGAACGACCGCACCCCGTCGTAGCGCGGCTTGCCGTCCACGTACCGAGTGTAATCAGCGACCGAATCGAACGGGACGAACTCCTCCCCCGTTCGCGCAGCCCGCTCGCGCAAGTACCCGTCGAACATCTCCTTCCAGGCAGCGGCATGGACCGTGGCCGTCCGGGTCAGCACCCCGTCTAGGTCGAACAGGCACGCCCGCACGCTATCCGGTAAACCGATCACAGCGAGCCCGTCTGTCTGGTCCCGCAACTTGTACCTTCCACACACGCCCCGCCTTCCGATACTTCCCCGTAAGCCCTTGAGTCCCAGCATGGTTCTTGCCCCCCTGGCTGCATTTCGAACCCTGTTCCGGGGTATTCCTGCACCGTGGGCGGGCCTAGCGTTGCATCACTCGAGGGGCGTGCTTAAGCAGGCTAGCGACCACACGGAGATGCTAAAGGGCTGGCATTGCAGTGAGGCTCATGTACACCAGTAGTGCACCAACCCACACGAACAACAGCGAACCCTCACGATAACCTGCTAGAGAGAATATGCTTATTTGCAGGAGTTTTTGAACAGTAGCGAACGAGCACGACATTATGGATCTGCTTTTGCACGTCGGAGGGCGTGGGTTCGAATCCCCTCGGCTCCACTGTTAAACTTCCTGCAAACGATGAAGAAATTGAATATTCTGGTCGTCACGCAGAGGGCGCCGTGCAGCAACCCGAGTAAATCTCCTGAACTGCTGGGGAATTGATCGCGCGAAAATATGCCTATTTGCGGAAAACGTATGCCTTGCGGCGATGTTCTGGCCCGAGAACATCTCGTGGCGCCTCAACTTGGCTTGTGCTTTATGCTCAGCCTAGCCCTGCGTGGCAATCTTCCCCTGCTTCTTCGCCCTCGCCCAGGCATCCTGCAACGCTGCAGCCTGCTCCACAGGAGACCTCGTTCCGTCCAAGACCTCCTGGAATCCGGTGTACATCACCTCGTTGAAGTTCTGCGGGGCCAGCACGTCTATGTTGTAGCCAAAGGATTGCGCCTCAGGTGATGCGGAGAGATCTTCTAGAACCTCCTTGAAGAGCTCGGGCACATCGAGCCCCTTCGAGTCTACCGGCTGAGCAGGGATCACGTTTAACTTCTCTATGATCAGGCGTGCGGTGCTGTCCTGCAGGAGGTA
>Ga0126307_10003624_pt1 | contig 10588 bp, 8 predicted proteins | sample Plot28_FD_89955 | JGI IMG/M metagenome (GOLD analysis project Ga0126307, IMG submission 89955) | Serpentine soil microbial communities from UC McLaughlin Reserve, CA, USA - Plot28 | ecosystem: Environmental > Terrestrial > Soil > Grasslands | place: USA: UC McLaughlin Reserve, Lake County...
CTGGCCAACTCCTCTCCCTCGACGCCCAAAGCCTCCTCCAGCTCGCCGATCCTGCGGCGCATCTTGAGCCGGCCGCCGGGGGTCAGGCGCAGGTAGGTCCTCTCATCAGGTCCCTGCACGGGATAGACCCAGGCGCTCCTGAGCCAGGTCTGCAGGATCTCGTTTCTAAGCTGCCCTATGTCTTTTAGCTCCATGACGCTCCACGCTCTCTTCGCTTCGGCCCACGTAATGTACCCGCTCCACCTCCGAAACTCCACCGCGCCCACCGCGTAATAATGGGTGGGATGACGCCCGCGCCACAGGACCCTACGCTCGCGCTCTGGAGGAGCCTCCAGGAGCACCTCGCCGGCTACCTCGCGGCCCGAGCCCGGGGATTCCTCGCGTCGGAGTTCGTCCTCTCGAGCCGGGACGGCGAGGTGCTCGGCAGGCTGCGCGTGCACGGGCCGCAGGGCGCAGACCTCGAAGCCGGGGATATAACGGCGGCCATCGAGCGTGGTGCGGGTTCGCGCTACAGGATGCTGGACGGCGACGGGAGGGTTATCCTGGAGGAGACCGCAGGGTCAGGTGACGCCTCGGAGGTGAGGTGCGGGGACCGCGTCTACGAGGTCCGGCTCGCCCTCCTGCGCAACGCCGCCGTCGCCCGCTCCTCACGGGGCGGGGAGGTTGCGCGCGTCGCGGGCGGCCTCACCAACCGCAGCTACGACGCCTTCTTCGACGCTGGGGAGGAAGGAGCGCTGCCCCTGGCCGTCTTGCTCCTCTACCGCATCATCGCGCAACGCCGCCGGGCCTTCCTTATGGACGCCGGGAGAGGCGAAGCCTCGAACCCGTAGGGGAGCAAAGTCGCAGAGACCACGGAAGGAGAGACATGCACGAAGACCAGAACTACGGTAGGCCGCCGGAGCCGGGCGACACGACGGGCGGTCCCGCCGGTAATTACCCCTCCGGCAGCGCGATGAGCCCCCAGGACGAGCGCACCTGGTGCGTGCTGGCGCACCTGAGCGTGCTCGCGGGGCTCGTTGGCCTTATGCCGTTCGGCGCCCTCATTATCTGGCTGCTCTACAAAGACAGGTCGCCGCGGGTGGGCTTTCACGCCCTGCAAGCGCTCTGGTACCAGGTGGCCTGGCTCATCATCCTCGTCGTAGGCTGGTTCGTGACTTTCGTCCTGAGTTTCGTCCTGATCGGGCTGCTGTTCATACCGGTGATGCTCATCGCCTCCCTGGCGCCGTTCATCCATGGATGCTATGCCGCCTACAGGGTGAGCCAGGGCGAGGATTACCGTTACCCCTTTATCGCCGACAGGATAGAAGGTGCCCGCAGAACCCTCTAGAGCTGCGGCTGGCGATAGTCCTCGGGGGTGGCGTAAACCGTGATCGTGGAGCCTCTTGGCGCCAGGGTGCCGATGGCGGGGTCCGTGGCCCACGTCACGCCGCGGCTGGCGTAGCCTTCCTGGTAGTCGTAGACGAACCTGACCTTGAAGCCCATTCCTACCAGGGTCTCCTCGGCGAAGTAGTCGTAGAAGGCCCGCACGTCCGGCACGCGGACGAGGTTGCGGCGGGCGGGCGCCGCGGCCTCGTCCGCGGAGGCCACCGCCGGGGCGTCTCGGGAAGCGGACTCCTCGGGCGCCGCCGGGGGTTCTCCGGTCTCTATGGGCTCGGCCCGGCTCAGGGCACCCGACCCTCCAGCCTGATCCAGCAACGGCAGGTCGGCGGGCCCGAGGCCGGAGGCAAGGGCGCCGCCAGCCAGCGCCACCAGCAGGACGAGCGTCGCGGCGAGATCCAGCCACCTGCGGCCCTTGCCGGAGCGAGGAATCTCAGCCGTCCTCTCGATCCTCGGGGAGGGCTCGACGTCTATGGCGTCGAGCATCGCGACCGCCGAGGGGTAACGGTGGTCCGGGTCCTTGGCCAGCGCCTTCAGGATAACCGCCTCCATCTGCGGCGAGATCTTCGGGTTCAGCTTGCGCGGCGGCGTGGGATCTTCGTGGATGTGCTGCTGAGCGAGGGCACGTACGTCACCGGAGAAGGGCGGCCTGCCTGTGAGGCAGTGGTAGAGCAGGACGCCGACGGAGTAGACGTCGCTGCGCGGCGTCGCCTCCTTACCCATTAGCTGCTCCGGGGACATGTAGCGGGCGCTGCCCACGATCTCGCCCGGCTTCCCGACCTCGGAGCCGTCTTCCTCTTCGACGATGCGGGCGATGCCGAAGTCGGCTACCTTCACGGTGCCGCCCGCCGTCACCAGGATGTTGGACGGCTTTACGTCCCGGTGGATGACGCCCCGCCTGTGGGCGTAAGAGAGCGCCCGCAAGAGCTGCGCCGCCATCCTGCGGGCGAACCTCTCATTGAGGGTCCCGCCGCGGTGCCCGGCGAGGACCTTGCCGATGTCCCTGCCGGCGACGCACTCGGCCACAATGAAAGGCACCTCGCCGTCCTGGGAGATGTCGTAGACCTTGACGACGTTCTCGTGGTCGAGGCAGGCCATTGCCCGCGCCTCCTGCGTGAAGCGCCGGCGGAAGGAGGGCATCTCGGCGTAGCGTCGGTGCAGCGTCTTGAGCGCGACGGTTCGCCCGAGGATGGCGTCCTCCGCCTTGTAGACGACCGCCATCCCGCCGGAGCCCAGCGTGCTCTGTACCCTATAACGTCCCCCCAGGAGGGTCCCGACCGAGGCTTCCAGCGCCTCACCACCTTCGACCGCGCGTGCCCTGGAATACAATTATATAGTCCCGAACGTGCCCCAGGTGCGGTCCCACAGGGGCAAGCGTGAGGGGCCCAACATGATGGAGCCAGCCGAAATCGGATGCCACATATTGTGTCCGGGTCCGGCGACGAAACGGCTCACTGGGGGATCTAGTTGACTTCCATGACCCAGGCGGCGACCCAACCGGTGTCGGACCTGACGTAGTCCCCCCGCCAGGAGACGCCCTTGAGCCGGTCGAAGAGCCGGGCGGCCTCGATCCCCTCGAGCCCTATCTCCGCCCCCATAGCCTCCACTTCGCTCCTCTGTACGCGGACCGGACACTGCTTCAGCCTCGTCCTGATGACCTCGCGCATCAGGATCTGCCCCTGCCTGTCGGGGGTCCGGTACCTTCCCTCTCTGATCACCGATCTCCTTTCCTGGTACCTCCACTCAGTTTGCGCCCGGCTCCGGCGCAAAACTGTCGTATAAAACACTCAACGTTTATCGAGCTTCTCCGGGGTCACTTCGCCGGCACGTTTTCCCTGGTAGAACCCCTACCTGCCCTTTTTTCTGCGACCGCCCATGAGCAGCGAGTAACCAACGGGCACCACGAGAAGCGTGAGGAAGGTCGAGGTTATGAGGCCGCCTATCACGGGGATGGCCAGACTGCTGGAGATGAGGGCGCTCCCGCCGCCTCCGATGCCGAAGGCCAGCGGCGTGAGGGCGAAGATCGTCGCGAGAGCGGTCATCAGGATGGGCCTAAGACGCGTCCTTCCGGCCTCCACGATCGCCTCGTCGAGCGACGCGTGCCTGTCGCGGGCGTTCTGGATAAAGTCCACGAGCAGGATGGCGTTCGAGACGACGATCCCGATCAGGAGCAGCACCCCGAGCAACGACGGGACGCTCAGGGCCGTGTCCGTCAGTAGCAGCGCCCCGAAGGCGCCGACCGTGGTGAGCGGGACGGCGAGCAGTATGATCAGGGGCACAACCAGCGACCCGAAGAAGACGACCAGGATGAGGTAGACGAGCCCGAGCGCCACGGCGATCGAGAGTATGAGGTTCCTGAAGCTCTCCTCGATGTCCTCCGACTCGCCCCCGACCTGGGCCGAAACATCCTCAGGCAGGTCCAGCTGCTCTAGTGAACTCTGCACCTCGCTCGAGACGGAGCTTGTGTCTTCGGAAGTTATGGTGCCCGTCACGGTCACCGCCCTGTCCCCGTCCACTCGGCTGACAGCCGCCGGAGCCTCGACCTCCCTGACATCGGCGACATCCTCGACGGTCGCACCGGACCCGACCGGGAGGTCCCTGACCTTCCGGAGCGAGTCCACCGACCCCTCCGGCACGCCGACGGAGACGGGTGTCTCGCCGACGGTGAGCTGCGCCCCGCCGCCGAGCAGCGCGCCCAGGGAGGTCGGGACCTGCGTCGGGGAGAGGCCGGCTCCGGCTGCCCTCTCGGGGTCGAGTGCCACCTCCACCTCGGGGCTGACCTCGGAGAGGTCGCTCTCGACATTGGTCACGCCCTCAGTGCCCCGGATTTCTTCGGTTACGAGATGGGATGCCTCGCGCAACTTCTCCTCGGAGCCGCCGGTGATGAGGACCTCGAGCCCGTCGGCGGGCGGCCCCTGGCTGAGCACCTGGACCTGGAAGTCGTCCCCGTAGAGGTCGCGCCCTTTCTCGTCTACGCGGCTCAACGTCCTCGAGACGCTGGCGTCCTCCTTCACGGTGATGAAAGCCTGCGCCTGGTTGCCGGGGCGAAGCGGCGTGTCCGGGTTGAAGTTGTCCTCCCCGCCAGCGGAGAGCTGGTATCCCTCCACCCCGGGGTCGTCGAGCAAGAAGTCCTCGAACGGCCCGAGCTCGTTCGCGGTCTCCTCGACGGCGGTTCCCGAGGGCAACTCGGCGGCGGCCTGCAACAATCGCTCCTCGCTCGGCGGGAAGAAGCTGACCGCGAGGAACGGTATGGCGGCGAGGCCGCCGACGAAGGCCAGCACCGCCAATACCACAACAGCGAGCCGGTGACGCAGGCTCCAGCGAAGCGCAGGCGCGTAGATGACGTCGAGTAGGCCGCGAGCGCTCTCCGCGCGCCTCCCACGGCCCCTGCGCGCCACCCGCACCGCCAAGAAAGCTGAGACCAGGATCAGCAGCGCCGCCAAACCCACCGCGACCACGAGGAAGACCGGCGAGCCGGTGTCCACGCCCACAACCGGGCCCACCACGGCTTCGGCGAAGCCGCTCAAAGCGTCAACTACGCCCGGCGGCACACCGGGTATCCCGCCGAGCAAGCCCGCCCGCGCCGCGACAACCGCCCCTGTGGTGAGGGCGACAAGGAGCACGAGCAACCCGAAGACCTCCCGTAAGATTCCCCTCCGGCCGTTCCTGGCCCGTCGCAGGCGGCGGCTCTCCGCCTCGAACAACTCGTCGTCTTCCTCGCGAGAGTCGCGGTCTTCCGCTTCCTTGGGGGGCCGACGCTTTATGAATGCGCTGGCGAGGACAGGGATGATGGTAACCGCGACGAGCAGGGAGGCGAGCAGGGCGAAGGCGACGGTCAGGGAGAGCGGAAAGAAGAATTTGCTGACTATCCCACCTACCAGGCCGAGGGGCACGAAGACGGCGGTCGTCGTGAGGGTGGAGGAGGTGATCGCGCTCGCCACCTCCGTCGATCCCCTGAGCGCCGCTTCCTCGGGCCCGTAGCCCTTCTGGACGTAGCGGTAGGAGTTCTCGAGCACCACGATGGCGTCGTCCACTACCCGACCTATGGCTATCGTGAGCCCTGCGAGCGTGATGATGTTGAGCGTCAGGTTATCCGCCCACGAGAAGAGCAAAGCAGCCAGGATCGAAGTCGGCAGAGAGACGGCCGTCACGAGCGTGGCGCGCAACGAGCCCAGGAACAGGAAGATGATGAGGATCGCCAGAACACCGCCGATGAGCGCCTTGTCCACCAGCCCGCTCACGGACTCCTCGACGTCCTCTGCGGAGTTGAACAGCACGAGCACTCTGTCCTCGCCGAGGTCGTCGCGGACGTCCGCGAGCGCTTCGTTCACTCCGTCTGCAACCTCGACGGTGTTGGCGTCGGGCTCCTTGGTTATGTTGATGCCGAGGCTCGGCTCGCCGTTGGTCCTCGAGACGCCCGAGATGTCCGAGGAGACCTCCCGCACCTCCGCCACGTCGCCGAGCATAACCGGTGCGCCCACCGGCGGAGCACTTGCCATCCCCGTGGGCGGTGCGCTCGCTGCAACACCGTCCGGCATAGAGGCAAGCTGAGCGCCGCCGGGGACGGCCCCGGTGGGCGCACCGGTTCCGCCTGAGACCCCGACGGGTAGCTCTGCGAGGGCTCCGGCGTCGGCGAGGCCGCTCGTGGTGCGCACGGGGGTGGAGAGGCCGTCTATCTCTACCTCGCCAACGGGCGTGTTTACGCCGGCGGCTCCGTTTATTGCGCCGACGACGGCGTCGGCCGACAGGTCGTTCTCCTCGAGCCTCCGCGGGTCGAGCTCAACTTCTATCCGACGCTCGGCGCCGCCGACGAGGTCGGCGCTCGCGACGCCCTCGACATCCTCGATGAGCGGCACGGCCTCGTCGCGGGCGTAGTTTGTGAGGTTGGAGAGCTCCCCTTCCTCGGCCGAAAGCGAGACGTTCATAATCGGGAACTCCGAGGCCGACTGTGTCTGTACCTCGGGTTCTTCGGCCTGTTGCGGAAGCGTTATGCCATCGAGGGCGCTGTTGAGCTCCGCCTCAGCCTCCTTTGTGTCGGTGTCGAGCGAGAACTCGATCAGGATCACCGAGAAGCCCGCTGACGAGGTGGACTGGATGCTCTCTATCCCCTCGACGTCGTCCACGGCGGCCTCCACGGGCTGCGTGACCTGCTCTTCCACGAGATCCGTCCCCGCGCCAGGCACCGGCGTCGAGACAGTAACGATGGGGAACTCTATCTCCGGCAGCAACTCCTGATTCAGGCGCGTCGTCGCGTAGACGCCGCTCGCTATGAGGATGACGGCCGCGAGGAGGACGACGGACTTGTTCTTGAGGCACCAGCGGACGACTGCTTCCATCTAGCTCTCCTCCCCCTGCGCCACGCCGAAGCCCTCGGCCAAAGATCTCAGCCCTTTCACGAACGCCAGAGCCTCCTCGTCGGTGAGCCGCGCGAAGGCCTCGGCCACCCTGCGGCGGCGGACCTCCATGAGCCCGAGCGCCACCTCGCGCATCCGCGGCGCGTAGTCCACCAGCACGACCCGGCGATCAGCCGTCCCGTGCCTGCGCTCGACCATCCCGTGCTCGACCAGCCTGTCCACGAGCTGGGTCGCGGCCGGCGGCGAGACACCTAAAGCCTCGGCCAACTGGCCCACGGAATGAGGCGCCCTGGAAAGCGCAATCAGGATCTGCACGTGCCCAGGTGAGACGCGCACGTCCACCGGTATCCCCCGACTCGCGAACTCCGCCATCTCGGACGGGTCCGGCCCCCCTATCGCCCGCATCAAGGTCGGCATCAGCATCAAGACCTCGTCTATGAGCCGCTCCAAGTAATGTCTCCTAATTTATTTTAAGACGCTTAAATTCTCGGTTATTGAATTAAATAGCTTGATCGTCAAGGGTTGGGGACTCTGCTGACCAAGAGCGGGTACGATCTAGGCGACCTAAAGTTTCCTCGAGCGGAGGGTGTGGGTGGCTAGACGGAGAGATGCGCTGGTGGTTGCGGGGGCGGTTGGCGGGCTCGCGGCGCTCAACGGGAGGCTGGAGCGGAGCGGCGGGGTGCTGTCGAACCCGCTCGGTGGCGAGACGTGCTACTACAGCTGGAGAGGTTGGGACCTCGCGTACGCGGTTGCCGGAGAGGGAGAGCCGCTGCTGCTGGTGCATGGGATCTACGCTGGGGCTTCGTCCCTCGAGTTTCGCAAGAACTTCGCGGAGCTCTCGCAGAGCTTTCGAGTATATGCGTTGGACCTGTTGGGTTGCGGCCTGTCGGAGCGGCCCCGGCGGCGCTACGGGCCCGAGCACGTGAGGGCGCAGGTCGAGGATTTCGTGCGGGAGGAGATCGGGGACCCGTCCCACCTCGTCGCGAGCTCGCTCTCCGGTGCTTTGAGTGTGCCGGCGCTGGTCAAGAGCCCGCGGCTCTTCAAGAGGGCGGTTCTCATCTGCCCGACGGGGTATGGGAGCTTGGAGAGGCCCTCAGGATATCTGGGGGATGCGATCTACGGTCTCTTCCTCACCCCAGTGCTCGGGGATACGCTCTACCACGCGATCGTCTCCCGGCGCGGCATTCGCTACTACCTCGAGAGGATGGCGTATTACGACCCGCAGTTTGTTACAGAGGAGCTGGTGGAGGGCTACTACCGCGTGGCTCACCAGAGGGGAGCGAAGTATTTGCCGGCGGCCTTCGTATCGGGCAAGCTCAACCTCGGGGTGGCGGAGCACTGGTCCCGGGTACCGCACCGGACCCTGATCTGCTGGGGACAGGAAGCCAGGACCACGCCTGTCTCAGAGGTCGAGGAGTTCGTGCGGCGCAACCCTCGCAGTGAGCCGCGCGTCTTCAGGGACGCCGCCCTCCTCCCCCACGACGAGCGCGCGGAAGCATTCAACAGGGAGGTGCGCGAGTTCCTCTCGCGCAAGCGGGCGTCGCGCGGATCCTGAGCGCCCGGAACGGTGCTGTCAGAACGGGGGCGCGATATGCTACCCTTCATCGTCGGTGAAGTCCTCCACTGACACGAAAAAGGGATACGTGAGGTGGGGCGTGGTCCTCGCCGGCGCGGGAGTCTCCCTGTTCGTGTTCGTCCTGTACGTGATGACGCTGGCGCCGACCATACTGCCCTACGACTCACCCTACCTGCTCGATGTGCCGATGCTCCAGATGCAGGTCTGCGTGCTCGGCATGACCCACCCGACCGGCTATCCGTCGTACCTGATGCTCTCGCACCTCTTCACGTACCTGCCGTTCGGCGACTGCGCCTACCGCTCCAACCTCGCCTCCGCATCCTATGCCGCGCTGGCCGTGGCGGCGGTCTTCGCGGCGGGGTACCTGCTCAGCTGGCGGGTCGTGGCGGCCGCGGCCGCGGCCCTCGCCTTCGGGCTCGGGACGACCCTGTGGTCCCAGGCCGTCATGGCCGAGGTCTACACGTTAAATGCCCTTCTCATAGCGCTCACTGTCCTCGCGTTGCTCCTCTGGCGAGAGCACCAGCGTGACCGTCATCTCCTGCTCTCCGCCTTTCTCGTCGGATTCTGCATGACCAACCACCTCACCAGCGGACTGCTCCTGCCGGCGAGCGTCCTCTTCGTCGCCCTCGTGGACTGGCGCAAGCTCGTGGACGTGAAGCTGGTGCTGAAGGGGGTCGGGCTCTTCCTGCTGGGGCTCGCGCCGTACCTGTACCTCCCTTTACGGTCGGCGATGGGCCCGCCCTTCAAGGCGAACGACCCGACGACCTTCGAGCGTTTCTGGTATGTGGTCAGCGGGGGTAACCTGCGTGGCGGGTTCTTCGCCTTCGGCCCGGCGGAGCTGCCGGGCCGGCTGTTGTTCTACCTGGGCCACCTGCTCGACAACGTCCACCTCGGACTGGTGGCCGTCAGTGTGGCCGGCTTCGTCGTCCTCTACTTGCGGGACCGCGTGGTCGCGGTGTTCCTAGGCTTTATGTACTTCGGCTGGCTCTTCCACGCCGTCGAGAACGACATCCCGGACATCCAGCTGTATTTCATCCCGACCTACCTGGTGCTCTGCCTCGCGATGGCCGTGGGCTTCGCGTTCCTGCTCTCGGAGGCGGAAAGCCTCCTCGAGAGGTTCGAGCGGGTCCCCAAAGAGGTGGCCGTGGGCACTGTCTCTGTGGCGTTGGTGCTCATGCCGCTGTTCGGCGTCTGGGAGAGCTACGCGAGCAACGACCTTAGCGGGGACTTCAGGGGACGCCAGATCCTCGAGGACGTAGCCGAGAATGCCGCGCGGAACGCGACCATCCTGCACCACAGGAGCAATCTCTATTACCTTGTGCTCGTCGAGAAGCGCCGGCGGGACCTGACCCTCGTGGACCCCTTCTGGCACAACAGGGACATAGGCTACGCCGACATCGTCTGGCCCGCCGACGTCGACCTCGCGACAGCCAACCGTCTCTACGGCACCGACGACTTCTCAGGGGTCACCGCCGCAGAGAAAGCGGCGGAGAAAGGCCCCGTATACATCATCAACCAGGAGGACATAAACCCCAGCGGTCTCTACGAGGCGGGGTGGCGCACCTCTCAAGTCGAAGGCGCTCTCTACAGGCTGATCCCACCCAGCGGCCAAGCCAACCAGGGAGACTGATTTTAAAGCGGTATACGGAAGGATATCCTTCCGTATACCGCGCTTGTCAGCATTTCAGCCTGTCATATTTTTGCCCCGGAAGCCCGAAAGTGGTTGGATCATGCCGAGAAAGGCCATTGTAAATAGAGTCGCAGGCTCTAGGGCCCGGCGTCCTCGGCGGCGCGGCAGTCCTCTCCGGCGCAATCACGCAGCGCCTCGAGCCACCCCTCGTATCGCCAGAGGCTGTCCAGATCGGCGTCCTCGTAGGCGTTGTCGAGCTCGTGGGGATCCTTCTCCAGGTCGTAGAGCTCGCTCTCCCCGGTCTCGTACTCGACGTACAGGTGGTCTTGGGTCCTTACGGCATGAAGGCCGGGGCGGCCTGCGTCCTTAACCGAGGACTTCTGCAGCGGGGAGGCTCGTCCCACCTCCTCCGAGGGCTGCACATCGCCAGTCAGCAGCCGCGGCCCTGCCTCTTCGGTGACGGAGGCGGGTGCCACGGCCGATTCCGCCATGGCCTCTTCGAGGAAAGCCTGCCGCCAGTCGTCCGTGGGGGGCGGGTCGTCGCTCAACAGGGGCCTCAGCGTCCGGCCGTCCACGAAGTCCGGGATCTCGGCCCCGCCCAGATCGGCGAAGGTGGGCGCGAAGTCGTTGTTCAGAACCAGGTTGTCCAGC
>Ga0126307_10003625_pt1 | contig 10587 bp, 9 predicted proteins | sample Plot28_FD_89955 | JGI IMG/M metagenome (GOLD analysis project Ga0126307, IMG submission 89955) | Serpentine soil microbial communities from UC McLaughlin Reserve, CA, USA - Plot28 | ecosystem: Environmental > Terrestrial > Soil > Grasslands | place: USA: UC McLaughlin Reserve, Lake County...
CGGTGCAGGGGACCGAGCTCGGCGTATTGCTCCAGGGTACCTATGCCAGCCTCGACCCCGCCGAGGGCGTCGTCGAGCGGTTTGCCGTTCTCGAGCGTGACGATCTCGGCGAGTTCCTGGGCGTGTTCGCGCGTCCTCCGCGCCGCGGTCTTCACGAACTCCGCCCTCTCCGCCGCGGAGAGGCGCGACCAGCCGAGTTTTGCCTCACCGGCCGCTCTCACCGCTTCCGAAGCGTCAACGGGGGTACCGACGGGGATGCGGCCGATCGTCTCGCCGGTAGCGGGGTTTAGCACGTTGATGTACTCCTCACCTGAGGATCGGGTCCACTCTCCGGCAATCAGGTGCGCGCTCTCGGTCTTCTGCATACTGCTCCTTCCAATCTCGCTCGTGCTCGCGCGGAGAAGCCTCTCCCTCCCGCCCCATCAAGCTGACGAGCTGAGGTGCTGACTAGCCGAAATGCTAAGGATAAGAGGTCTCAGTCATGGGCGTGACGATGAGCTCGTGAATCACGGAGTCTAAAGGCTGGGAGATCATGAACAAGATGGACCGCGCCACGGTCTCGGGCGGTTGAAGATTTTCGGGGGGAGGCGGGGGGTCTAAGGCCTTAAAGAAGTTGGTTCGCATCCCGCCCGGTACGATCGCCATGGCCCTGACCCCGTAACGCCGACCCTCGGCGTGCAAGACTTGCGTGAGGCCCAAAAGGCCGTGCTTGGAGGAGGCGTAAGCGGCGGCGTTCTCCCAGCCTTTTTTCGCAGCGGTCGAGGCTACGTTCAGGATCTGGCCGCTGCGGCGCTCCATCATGTGCGGCACGACCGCTTTGGCGAGCAACCAGGGCGCCCTCAAGTTCACGTTCACCACGTTGTCCCACTCTTCGAGCGTTAGCTTCGACGCCGAGCGGATAAAGTCCAGCCCTGCTGCGTTCACGAGGACGTCTATCCTGCCCTCCGTCGCCAGCACATCCGCGACCCCTCCTTCGATGGAGCCGGAGTCCATGAGGTCCATGTACAACGGGCGTCCCCCGAAGGCTCGGGCGATCTCGCCTGCCGCCTCCTTGTTGATGTCGGCGAGGACCACTCGTGCGCCGTGCTCGGCGAGGAGCCGCGCCGTTGCCGCCCCGAGGCCGCTTCCCGCCCCGGTCACGAGGGCCACCTGACCTGAAAGGTCGAACGTTGTGGTGTTGTCCGCCATAAAAGTGCTGCTCCTTCCGCGTGCGTCTATCAGGCTGTCTTGGAGATGCGTGGCGCCCCCGCCGCGACCTCCGAGAAGGCGGCGGTGGCGAGGCGGGCGACGTGCTCCCAGGTGTAGTGTTCCTTGATCCTGCGCCGGGCGGCGCGGCTCATACGGTCTCGTAGGGCTCCATCGGAGAGCAAGCGCAGGAGGCGTCCGGCGAGGGCTTCGGGGTCTTTGGGTGGGACGAGGTAACCGGTATCGCCGTCAGCCACGCTCGTCTTTATGCCGCCGACTCGAGAGCCGACGACCGGAGTGGCGCAGGCCATCGCCTCCAACGGCGTCATCCCGAACGGCTCGTAGTGCGGGACCGTGACCGCGACGTCGGCGGCGCCGTAGTAGAGGCGGAGCTCCTTTTGCGGCTGGCTCCCGGTGAACGTCACCTTTTCCCGAACCTTAAGCTTTTCGGCGAGGTTCGAGAGCCTGTCGACCTCGGGCGAGACCTCAACCCCCGGCTCCCCGCCCACGATCACGAGTCGCGCGTCGAGGTGGTCTGGCAAGAGAGCGAAAGCCTCAATGAGGGTGTCCACGCCCTTGCGCGGTACGAGCCGACCGACGTAGACAACGGTCGGCCCATCGGGTATGCCGAGCTTCTTGTGGGCTTTGCTCTGGTCGACCGGCCGAAACTTCCTTACGTCTACGCCGCATGGCACGAGCGTAAGCCGGGCGGGATCAGCGCCGTAAAGGTCGAGGAGCTCCTCGACCTCCGCCGGGCAGGTCGCCAGTACACGATCGGCCTCTTCCAGTATCCTGACCTCCGCCGCTTGCCGTTCGGGTGGAGAGGTGTCGGCGGCGCCCTGCTCGCGTTTCTTGATCTCCCCTAAAGCATGGAAGGTCTGGGCGAACGGTAACCCGAGGTCCCTCTTCGCCTCGCAAGCCACCCACCCACTCATCCAGAAGTTCGCGTGCACGAGATCGTACGCAGTAGGTACTTCCCTCGCGAACTGGTAGAAAGCGTCCCGGAATTCGGCCATGAAGGGGAACAGCTCATCTTTTGGCACGCTCTCCGGGGGGCCGACGGGAAGGTTTATAACCCGCACCCCTCTTTCGAACGGGACCACCGTTGGGAGGAGTGTGCTGTCCCGGCGGGTGAAGACGTCGAGCCGATGACCCATTGCTGCCAAGCGGCGGGCCAGCTCAGCGACATAGACGTTCTGGCCGCCCGAGTCCTCGCCGCCCAGAGCGGCTAGAGGGCTCGCGTGTTCGCTGATCATGGCGAGACGCACGCCGCCACCTCCCTCAAGGCCAGCGCTTTCTCGAACGCGGCCTCCCAATCCGCGACGAAGCGCTTCAGACCGAACCTTTCGCGGACCGTGCGCTGGCCCCTCTCCCCTATCAACCGCGCCTCCTCCGGGTCGTCGAGGAGCTGCTGCATCCGCCGGATGAGGTTCTCGACATCGGTGTCTATAAATCCGTTCTGACCATCCTTTATCACGGTGACAAGCTCGGTAGTAGCGAGGGCGACTACAGGGAGACCTATCTCCATCGCCTCTAGGATCGAGAGGGGGAGGCTGGTGTACCGGATGGGGTTGAAGTAGAACTGGTACGACCTCATCCTCTCGTGCACCTCGGCTTGCGGCAGGTCCCCGAACCCCCCGAGCTCTTCGCTATTGAAGCCGAAGAGATCTAGGGCCACCTCTTCGCGTACCCGCGCGAAAACGTCTCTACCAACCACCCTTCTACGACGCGGCATGTCATTGACGAGCGAGACGCCCTTTTCGAGCTCCCCAGTGTATTCACCCTCGGGTGTCGAGGGCATCACGGCGTGGTCTATCATGCGGGTCGGGGTTTCGCGGCAGTCCCAGAACAGGTCGTTGAAGTGAGTGACGTGCACGAGGAGCACGCCGGTGTCGTTTACAGGATGGATCATCTCGTTGATCAGACCTTGAGGGGTGTTGTGCTCTAGGTAGATCGCCGGGAGCGCCCTTTGTTCGGGCGTCAATATCTCCCGGGCGTCCTCCGTGTAGTTCTTCCTGGTCTGGTAGATGACGAGATCCAGGTCCAGTTCTCGCACCTCCTCTGCCGGTACCTCGACGGTATGCGGGGACCACGAGTAGGTCGGCCCGCGGCCACCGTAGCCCTCAGGCTTGCCGGGCTTCGTCGGCAGATAGAAGCGATGCGGCGCCTGCACGAGGGTGTTCAGGTAGGAGCCGTGGATCTGCCAGATGAGTATGTTCAGCTTTCTCACGCCCCCAACTGCTCCCTTTTTTGCCCCGGGACCAACTCTTCGACGCGCTCTAGCACGGCCTCGGCCGAAACGTCCGAGATGGGGTTTCCGAAAAGAACGGCGTGCCGCCTCCGGTTCAGCGGCCCCCAGCGCTCTACGTCTGTCGAGGGACCGAAGAGGGTTACGCTCGGCGTCCGAAGGGCGTAGGCGAGGTGGGCGGGGCCGGTGTCGTTCGAGACCACCACGCCCGACCGCGCCACGAGGGCGACGAGCGTCGAGAGGTTCGTACGACCGCCAAGGTCCAAAGCGCCGGGCGCGAGAGTGGTCACCCGCTGCGTGAGGTCCTTCTCCCCCGGACCTCCCGTCACCGCGACGGCGTAACCGTACTGGAGCAGGCGCGTTGCTACCAGCCCGAAAGCTTTTTCCGGCCAGCGCTTCTCGGAGACGGAGGCCCCGGGATGCACGAGGGCCAGCGGCTTCCGGGTACTGGCGGGAAGCAACGCCCGGGCGCCTCGGTCGTCCTCAACGCATACGCGCAGCTCCGGCTCGGCGCCGTTCAACGCGCCCGTGGGCAATCCCCCGACCTTCTTTGCCAGTAAGAGAAGCTTGCGTGACTCGTGTGCTTCGGTTTCCCAAGGAACATCTAAGTCCGGGGTGGGAGCGTCGATTTCGGCTCCCGTAAAGCCGGCGGTCTTGCGGGCCCCGAACCGGACGATGAGCCGGGTCGAGGTCGGTCCTCGACCGTGCATATTGACCACCAGGTCGAACCGTTCGGCGCGTATTCGCGCGAGGGACTCCTCGAGTTCCTCTCTGTCACCACTCCCATCGAGGCCGGGGGCGCCGGGGTAAGGGAGGACGCGATCCACGTGGGTTAGGTGGGGCGCGAGTGCGGTCGCCCACGGCAAGGAGATCAAAGAGATCTCCACTTTGGGGTAACCGCGCCGGAGCGCTCTCAAAGCGCCCGTCGCGGCGACCAAATCGCCCAAGTACAGACCGCGAAACACCGCCAACTTCCTTACCCTCATCGCACGACCTCCGCTGCCCGTGGCGACGAGGCCCGCAGCAAGTCCAGGGCTGCCCCGGTGACGGAGTGGGGGGCGATGCCGGTGAGACATTCGTGGCCGATGGGGCATACGCGTTTATAGCACGGGGCGCACGGGACCGGGTAGGTGATGAGGCGGCTGGGGGTGCGCCAAGGTCCCCACTGCTCCGGAGGGTTGGTTCCCGCAAAGACCGTAACGACCGGTCGTTTCATGGCCGAGGCCACGTGTGTTGTTCCCGTGTTGTTCGTCACCACGACCGCCGCCCGTCCGACGAGCGCCGCGAACTCCCCGAAGCTCGTCTCGCCGCCTACAGGTATGCCAGTCGAACCCGCGACTCGGCGAGTCAGGTCCTCCTCGCCCAGCCCCCCGGTGACGAGCACCGGCAACCGGTCCTTCTTTGCCAGCTCCTCGACCACCGATGCGTAACGCTCCGCAGGATAGGCTCGCGAGGAGGCGCTGGATCCCGGATGCACGATAGCGAAGCTCTCGACCCCGTGCTGGTCCAGGAGCCTTGTAGCTCCCTCCTCGTCTTCCTCACGCGGAACGAGCACCATCTCCGGTTCGACCGGTGGAAAGCCCAAGAACTCCGTCAACTCCAGGCCACGCAAGGTCTCGTGCTTAGGCGGAACGGTCTCCTCGTAGCGGTGGCGGTGGGTGAGTAGGGAACCGGAGCCCTCGAAAGACCCGGCGGCGCGTAGAGGTACGCCGGCCAGATAGCACAAGTAAGCCGCCGGCAACGCCGACTGCTTATAGGAGGTGAAGATTATCGCCGCGTCGAAGTTGCGTCCTCTGATCGCCTCGACGGCAGCCATCTCTCGCTCCGGGTCCTGCGGCAGCCGGAAATAAACGTCTTCAGAGAGAGCGTGGTAGAGGATGGTCTCGTCTATGTCCGGGTCGAGGCGGCCGACCTGGCAACCTGCAGGACCGGCCAGAAGGGCCAGGTGCGCCGCCGGGAGGGCCCGCCGGACGGCCCGGAAGGCCGGGGTCATGAGCAGTACATCGCCGAGGTTATCCACGCGCACGAGTAGGACGCGCTGCAAGGTCCCGGGGTCCACGTCCCCAAACAGGTTACCAACGTTCCCGTTCACGACCGGACCTTAATGGTCGGGTTCGCGACTTCATTGGCGGCCGCTGCGTTAGCGGAGCCGGCGGACCTTATATGCTCGATCGTGGCGGAAGCGGACCGACCGGGAAGGAGCGGCAGGACGACGACCTCGCCGCCGAACTCCTTGACCACAGACTCCTCGATGAGCCGGTTGCCCGCGTGATCCCCGCCCTTGACGTGCAGATCCGGTTTGACGCGCCGGATCAGGGCCTCGGGTGTGTCCTCGTCGAAGACGACGACGTGGTCCACGCACGGGAGCGCCTCCAAAAGCTCCACTCGGTCTTCCTCGGGCGTCACCGGACGTCCCGGCCCTTTTACCCGGCGCGCGGAGGCGTCGGAGTTCACCCCTACGACGAGCACGTCCCCGAGTTTCCTGGCCTCCCGCAGCAGAGAAAGGTGTCCCCGATGCAAAAGGTCGAAGCATCCGTTGGTGAAGACCACCTTCCCCCCCGAGCGCCGCACGCGCGCAAGAGACTCCTCCAGGCCCCCCGCTATTCCCGCGGGGATGCTTTTCACCGCAGGGAGCCGCTGCAGCAGCTCCCTCGTACCGACCGGCGTCGTTCCGGGTCGGGACACGGCGAGCGTTGCCGCCTCGACCCCGATCCGGGCGGCAACGCGTGGCGGGGCCCCACCGCCCAGGGCCAGCGCGAAGGCCGCGAGGAACGTGTCGCCCGCACCGTTGACGTCCGCGTTAGCTACCCGGCGGCCCTCGAGGTGCGCAACGCCCGCGTGGTCCACGACGGCGACCCCCTCCTCGGCGAGGGTCATGGCTAGGGCGCTGGCCCTGAGCCTACGTCGCAAGGTCCCCCCGACGGCTCCGGCATCGACCCCGCTTGGGTCGACCTCGACGGGTAGGTCTAAGGCCCTTTGAGCCTCCAGATGGTTGGGGGTAGCAGCGGCTAGGCCGCGCCACCGGAGGCGGAGAAGGTTCTTGGAATCCAGAACCACGCATTCGTGCCTTGTAGCGCCCAAAACGTCCGCCACCTTTTGGGTCACGGTGCCCCCTGAGTAGTCGGAGACCACCACGACCTCGGTGCCCTCTGCCAGGGCTACTACCCTGTTAGCAAAGTCTTCCTCGGCGGCTCCCTCGAGCGGTGCGGTGTCGCCGGAATCCACGCGGGCCAAAGTCGCTCCGTCGGCGACGAGGCGCTTCTTCACGACCGTCGCGCGGTCGCGGTATCGGACGACATCTTCGGTCCGGACCTCGATCCCCGTTAGACCCTCGAGGAGCTCGACGCCGGGTGTGTCGTCGCCGACAACGCTGAGCAGGGTCACCTCGGCGTCGAGAGCGGCGAGGTTCGCGGCGACGTTGGCGGCGCCCCCGGGAGAGGATTCTATGCGCACGTTCGTTACGACCGGGGCGGGGACGTCGGGGGCAAGGCGGGCGGCCCGACCCCTCTCGAAGAGATCGAGCATCACGTCGCCTATTACGAGGCACCGGCGCTTCCTAAACCCGCGCACGAGTGCGGCAAGATTCCGGTTTTCCTCCCAGCCTCCCGCCCTGTTCATCAGCTCGTGCTCACGGCGTTACTCTTGGCGTTGCCGCCGGATCTTTGAAGGATGTGACGTACCGCTCCGGCGAAGTCTTCCGCCCGGAAGTCCGGGGACATGGTGATTTTCTCGGGGCCGACGAGGACGGTGCGGGCGCCTGCGCGGTGACCCGCCGCGATGTCGGCTTCGATATCACCGACCATCCACGAGGCCGAGAGGTTCACCCCGTGCTTGCGCGCGGCTCGACGGAGCATTCCGGGAGCGGGCTTGCGGCAGGAGCATTCGACGGCGTAGGGGGGAGCGATGCCATCCGGATGATGGGGACAGTACTCCAAGCCGTCGAGCGCGGCCCCGTGCCGGTCAAGCAGCCTCTGGAGCCGGTCGTGCATGCGGGCCACGGCCCCCTCATCGAAGTAGCCGCGGGCCACCCCGGACTGGTTCGAGACGAGGAGCAGCTTGTATCCCGCCTCACGCAGCGCCACGAGCCCCTCGGTCACCCCGTCGAGGAGCTCGATCCCGTCCGGGTCCGAGCCGTAGTGGCGGTTGACGATGAGGGTGCCGTCTCGATCGAGGAAAACGGCCTTATTCGGGAAGAGCGCTTCCTCGACGAGGCCGCAGATGGTATGGGTGAGGACGAGGTGACCGGCCTGGACGGTCGCCGTGTCGGAAGCCTCGAGGACCACCGGCAAGTCCACCAGCCCCCCTAGACGCCCGCCGTCCCCGCCGAGGTAGCCGATGGTGGCAAGGCCCTTGGCCTTGGCGGCGAGGACTGCCCGGATGGCGTTCTCCGAGTCGCCGCTCGTGGAGATGGCGATGAGGACGTCATCCGGAGCCCCAAGGGCCTCGACCTGGTGGGCGAAGGTGTTATCGTAGCCGTAGTCGTTGGCGACGGCGGTGAGGGCGGCGGGGTTCGCGTGGAGGGCGAGCGCCGGCAGGGACGCCCGGTCACGCTCAAACTTGCCAACGAGCTCCGCAACGAGGTGCTGGGCCTCCGTGGCAGATCCGCCGTTGCCGCAAGCCAGGACCTTGCCTCCCCGCTCGTAGCAAGCGGCGATCGCCGCCGCAGCCTGCTCGGCGGCCCTGGCAGGGAAGCCCGCGAGCATCCCACGCGCCTTCCGCGCCCACTCCCCGGCTCGCCTCGGCACGGCGCCGTTACCGGAGGAGCCGCTCATCGACCCTTTCTGATGCATCCCCGTCTAGGCACATGCCCAGCACGCCGAGAGCGCGGAAAACGCGCAACCCTTTCGCGTCGCGGCGACAAAGCACCGGGCGCCCGCCCGGGATCTCTACCGCCTCGCGTGGGCGTGCCGATGATCCCGTTGGGCATCCAATCGCTGGTCCGGAACTCATCCGGGGAAGTTTTCCTTTCTTCTGCCGCGGCTAAACTTCTTCTTAGGTTAACATTTAGTTTGGCTTTGTACAAAAAGCTAGGTAGAATTCCCACAAATTGTGGTCCTGGAATAAGGATAACCCAACATCTAGCAAACAATACTTTTATGCAAGTCCGGTCGGCATCGGATAAGCCGGGAGTCAAAACCTCGAATAAAGGTGGTGGGGTATGGAGCGTACGGTAGATGGGGTAACGATCGAGGTCATCCAGGGCGATATAACATCCCAGGACGACGTGGACGCGATCGTGAACGCGGCCAACGCTCAGCTGGAGAGCGGGGGAGGGGTAGCGGGCGCCATACACCAGGCAGCGGGTCCCGGACTCGCCGAAGAAGCTCGACCGTTAGCTCCGATCCAGCCCGGAGAAGCGGTCGTAACCGGCGGCCACGATCTGCCTAACCGCTACGTGATACACGCTTTAGGACCGGTCTACGGCTCCGACGAGCCCGAGCTCCTCGCCGATTGCTACCGAAGTTCGCTCGAGCTCGCCGAGGAACGGGGCATCGATTCGTTGGCCTTCCCTGCTCTCTCTACCGGCGCCTTCGGCTACCCCCTCGAAGAAGCCACTGAGGTCGCGCTGCGTACGGTGATCGAAGAAGCCGAGAAGCTACAGAACGTGCGCCTCATCCGCTTCGTGCTCTTCAGCGAGGACGATCTCGAGGTCTACAAAAGGGTTCTGTCCGGACTCCTTTGAAGGATTTCTGAGCCCTGCGAAGTCGAGGCAGCTTTGGCTTTACTCGCCCAGGATCCTCGAAGTGGCAACTCAAACGGCCCCTTCCCGGCGGAGAGCAGTCACGGCTTCTTCGTGGTAGCCGAGTTCCATGAGTATCTTATCAGTGTGCTCTCCGACCTCCGGTATGGGGGCCATAACCGGCTCGGTATCCACGAGCGTCGCCGGGGGCAAAAGCGCCCGCAAAGGTCCAACCGGAGATCCCACCTCGCGCCAACGATCGCGCGCTTCGTGCTGCGGGTGGTCGAGAAAGTCTCGAACGGTTCGCATCCGGGCGTTGGCAATGCCCGCCTCCTCGAGCCGCTCGATCGCCTCCTTCTCCGTAAGATACGCGAAGACATCCTCGATCTCTGCGTGTAGTGCCGACCGATTCCTGATCCGCTTCGAGTTCGAGACGAACCTTTCATCCTCCGCCAGCTCCGGATGCTCGAGCACCTGCTCGCAGAACCGTACCCACTCCCGCTCGTTCTGAATGCCCAGGAAGACGATCTCCCCGTCGCCGCACTCGAACGGGCCGTAGGGGGCGATGGATGCGTGGCTCGCACCGCTTCTTTTAGGCTCTTCGCCACCGTAACGAGCGAAGTAGGTTGGGAAGCCCACCCACTCGCCCAGAGCCTCAAGCATCGAGATCTCGAGTATAGCACCCTCCCCGGTCCGCTCCCGCCGAAAGAGCGCCGAGAGTACTCCGGAGTAGGCGTACATCCCGGCTGCGATGTCTGCCACGGAGATGCCGACCTTAGAGGGGGTTTCGGGGGTTCCGGTGATGGAGACCAGCCCCGCCTCGCACTGGACCAACAGATCGTAGGCCTTCTTGTCTTTATACGGGCCCGTCGCGCCGTATCCAGAGACGCTACACACCACGAGCTGGGGGTACCTCTCACGCAAGGCCTCCGCCCCGAAGCCCAGGCGCTCGGCGGCACCCGGCGCCAGATTCTGGATGAAAACGTCAGATTTTGCGGCGAGGTGGTGGAGTGCTTCCTTCGCCCTTTCCTTTTTTAGGTCGAGGGTGAGGGATTCCTTCGAGCGGTTGAGCCAGACGAAATGGCTCGAAAGCCCCTTAACGGTCTCATCGTAGGAACGGGCGAAGTCGCCCACCTCGGGACGCTCGACCTTTATGACCCGGGCGCCTAGATCGCCGAGTTGGCGGGTGGCGAACGGGACGGAGACCGCCTGCTCGAGCGCGATGACTGTTACCCCTTCCAGCGGCAGCACCTTAGAAGGACCTCGGCAGTTCGAGGACGTGCTGGGCGACGTAAGCGAGGATGAGGTTGGTCGAGATCGGGGCGACCTGGTAGAGACGCGTCTCTCGGAACTTGCGCTCGACGTCGTACTCGGCGTCGAAACCGTATCCCCCGAAAGTCTGCACCGCCACGTTCGCCGCCTCCCAACTAGCATCCGCCGCCAAGAGCTTCGCCATGTTCGCCTCCGCCCCGCA
>Ga0126307_10003626_pt1 | contig 10587 bp, 14 predicted proteins | sample Plot28_FD_89955 | JGI IMG/M metagenome (GOLD analysis project Ga0126307, IMG submission 89955) | Serpentine soil microbial communities from UC McLaughlin Reserve, CA, USA - Plot28 | ecosystem: Environmental > Terrestrial > Soil > Grasslands | place: USA: UC McLaughlin Reserve, Lake County...
GCGTCGAGGTGGTGCTCTTCGCCTGCCATAGTGGGCGCCTCCTCTCCAGGGGGGCGGGGCTCGTCGGCCCCGCCGCGTTGCCCAACCGGCATAGTATGGTGGGGTACGAGGGGCGGCGCAACTCCCAAGAACCCTTAACAGGAGGGTTCACCAGGATTCTCTCTAAGCCCTTCTGAGGTGCTCGGCCCCGGTCTAAAGGTAAGAGGGTCAAGACGGTTGTCCCAGCCCTCTTACCGACGATCGTCCGGCTTCCCTTAGGTAGCCCTTATCTTGCGATCCATCTGCTCAAGGAGCGTGTTGCGCTTCTTGTTGCGCTCCTCGTAATCGCGAAGTAGCCGGATCTGCTCCGCGGAAAGGTCGTTGAGGCGTTCGGAGATCTCCTCCACATTCATCTCGTCGTAGCCCGCGATCGGTAAGGTGGGTGTCCCCGCCGCGGGTCGCATCGCGCCCGCCGTGGCGCCCGCCGTGGTGCCCAACGTGGCGCCGGCCGCCCCGGTTGCTGTGCCCAACAAGCCCGTGGTCGTCTCGGAGAGGATGCGGGCGCCCTCCCGGGCGCTTTCGGCGACGCCCTCGGTGCCGATGCGCGCTCCCGTAGCGTACTGCTCAGCCGTCACCCTGGACATGTCAACCGAAACTACCGGCTCGTCGCCCACCACCCAAGCGTCGTGCCCCGGAGGGATCACGTATGCGTCACCGGGGCCAAACTCCTCCTCCGTGCCGTCGTCCATCCTGACGTGCAACCGACCCGAGACTTGGTAGCCAGTGTGCAACACCTGGCAACTCTCAGTGCCCGCTATGGGTTTAACGTTCTCCGACCATCTCCAACCGGGTTCAAACACGAGTCGAGAAGCGCTGAAGTCGCCGAGGGTGACGACTTCAGCCTTGCCGTTCTCGAAGGTTCTGGTCTCGTCCGGTTGGTCTAGGCTCTTGCGCTGGAACCTTTCTGAGGCCATGTGGTCTCACCTCCTTCCTCCCGCTCGTGCGCTGCGGGTTAACCCTTTTCGCCCTCGGCTATGATACCATTGACACAAGGCCGACGCATTACCATGCAAGCACGCTGAACTTCCGAGAACACCCCTTCTGGGCAGTAGGGTGAATAAAGCGTTGGCAGGCACCGCGAGGAGGGGCACCCTAGCGGCTCGCTCCTTATAATGGCCCCTTATCCGTTCTTACCTACTGCAGACAACGCTGGCCGCACTACCCCTCCCGCACACCTCAAGGGTTGCGTTCTGTACTTACCCGATGCGTGGTGTTCTAGTCGCTGTCCCGGGCGATTCTGTCTTCGATCAACCCTAGCCGCCGGGCGACGAAGCCGGCGGTGGTCGCCTGCAAGAGCAGGGTGGTGACGACGGCGAGCGCGACGAGTGAGACTGCAATCTCGGCCCCCTCGACGCCGTCAGCTAGGAGTATGCTCGCCACGGCGGCCGGGATGACCCCCGTGTAGCGACACCAGCTCAGAAAGATCAGCTCGTTGCGCGTCCAGCGCCCCAGCCGGTCCGGCACGAGACAGGCGAGAACGGTCACCGGCCGAGCCACGAAGATAAATACGGCCATCACTAGAAGCCCGCCGAAGAAGTACTTTCCGAGGGCGTCGAACGGTAGGTTCATGCCGAGGGTGACGAAGACCAGTAGCACGGCGATCTCGGCCACCTGACCGACGAAGCTCTCGAGCATCTTCTCGCTGTCCTCGTGCTGGCGCAGCTTGAACTCGTCCATGTTGCCCACGATAAGACCCATAACGAACGCGGCGAGGTAGGCGGACCCGCCGAGGGTCTCGCTCGAGAAGTACACAAGCGCCACCACTGCGAGGATAGCCACGCCCGGCGACTCGTCCCAGATGCCAGCCCGGGCAGTCGATGCGACGGCGTAGGCGAGGATCAGGCCGGCGCCTACACCGATAACGGCTCCAAGCGCGAGTTCCGTAGAGAACTCAAGGATCGGTCCGACCACCGTGAAGTGACCGGCCTCGACCACCTCGACCAGGGTCAGGACCAGCACTGTGCCCGTCACGTCGTTGAAGGCCGACTCGGCAATCACCGTCTGGGATACCTTCGGCCGCAGACCTAGCTTCTCGAATAGGGGGATGAGGATGGCCGGGTCGGTGGGGGCGAGCACCGCGCCGATCATGAACGCCACTAGCAGACTAACCCCGAAGATCGGGGCGACGACTAAGGCGACTATGAGCGCGCTTATGAAGATGCCCGGCAGGACGAGCAGGCCTAGGCCGACCGAGGTTCGCGAGATCACGCGCAGCGAGATGCCTACGCCGCCGTGGAACAGAATCAGGGCGACCCCAATGTTGAAGAGCAACTGGGCACCCACCCCGTCAAGCGGGTTCGAGACAAGGCCGAGCCCAGACGGGCCGATAAGGGCACCAACGGCCACGAGTACGATCATCTCCGGTATCCGCAGGAACGTCGCGACAAGTTGCGCGATCAGACCGGCGCCGAGTATGAGGCCGAAGGTAAGGAGAATCCCCTCGATATGCATGGCTAAGTGTTTGCCAGCTGATTACCCCACCGAGGTGGTAGGTGCCAGGAGAATCGGAACCTCATCTGGGGCATCGCGTACCTCCCTTCCAGAAAGACCCTTCCAACGGTACTATAAACACTCGAAGAAGCAGATGAGAAGCGAGATGGGAGCGCAATCGCGGATCGCAGGGAGATAATCGGCCGACACATACCACTAGAACAGGTGATGCGCCCTGCCATAAGCGTACGCCAGGATGCCCGCGCCGGCGACGCTCCAAACCCCCAAAAACACGCAAAGGCCGGGGAACACTAACGGGCTACAGAAGGGCCGCCGGCCCCGAAAAGATGTTAGCAAAGAGAGCAGCCCCGTTAGGTCGGAGCCCTAGAGCGTAGCTTTAGGACCCTGCCTTGTCTTCGCGCCACTCATGGCCGCAATTCTGGCAAAGATAATCGGGAGCGTCGGGCCAACCCGTGCAGCCGCCCAGCGCAACCTCTCCCCGCCGGCACTCCCCTACCATCTCGGAGGAGGGCGGCCCGTAGACGACGGGCACGACCTCTTCGGCGCTGCACCTGGGGCACCGTTTGAGCTCTTCCATACCCGTCTCCTATGACTCGAGGGCCGAGGCTCCCCACAAGCATACCCCGGCCTCGGGTTGGTGCGAGAGTACCCGCGTGCGACCCAAGGGGGGAGAGTCTTGTTGTGCAAGCGGCCGGGTACTCTGTAGCATCTACCCTAGCAGCTTCCCCCTACGGCTCGATTAACGTCCGGTAAAGACTCCGTTAAGAGTGGCTAAGGGCCAGAACCTCACAGGAGCCCGGCCCGATCGGTTACTCAGTCGCACTCGTCCAGCGAAGCTCGAACCGCGGCTGCTGGCAGACTAACCCCTGTACCTAGTACATCTGGGGGCAAGCCTACCCCACATCTTGTGCCCGTCCGAAAACTCTGCATAGGGTACTTCACAAAACGAAAACCCTTATGTAGAATGAGTATGGACGTTGCCCAACCGCCGGAGGGACGATGAGTGATGTAGGTCAAGAAATACGCCGCCTGCGGGAGGCGAAGGGTTGGGGGCAGGCGAAGCTCGCGGTGGAGGCGGGCGTGGCAGTCTCGGGCGTCTCGCAGATCGAGAACGGCAGGCGCAATCCCAATTCCTCCACCCTAGTCAAGCTGGCCGGGGCGTTGGGGGTGGAGGTCGCGGATTTTTTCCCAAAAGCAGAAGCGCCGCTGCCGTTTACTGAGCAGGTTGAGCAGCGGTTCTCTGCCGTACCAGAAGCGCTAAGCAAGTACATCCTTGAACGGGCCGAAACGCACGAGCGGGAGATAGAAGACCCGGAAAGCCCGCACTTTAGGACCGCGACCGCAGCCGCCTTGTGGCTCACAGCAGTCAACGAGGAGGCCCGGCAATGGTCCGATTGGGCTCTCGGTCACTTGACAACACTCATGCCCCCCACGGCGGGGCCGTTAGACCCGCAGAACTGGGCATACACCTTTTACATACTGGGGGGTCTGGTGGCGCTCGACGGCGTGGTGGATGAAGCCGAGAAGCGGATAGCGCGAATGAACGACAAGCCCGACGAATTGGCCCGCAAACGGCTCGAGAAGGCCACGGCAGAGGCCCAAGAAGGTTTGCGCCGAGTAGAAAATTTACAGAAGGCCGCGAATGTCTAGCGATGATCGGCGGCACAAAAAAGGGCGAGTGCCCGCTCGCCCCGACACCAAACCCCTCGCCAAAGGAGCTTTATGGACAACAGTTTAGCAGAGGTTAAGCCTCAACGCACCGTCGAATTGTGGGAGCACCTCTTCGACGGGCTCGGCGGGTTTCTCGTAACGTTCACGGGCCGACAGGCACCCGGATCGCCCGCCAAGCCCAACGAGTTGGACGACACCGCGCAGAGATCCTGGCGGTGGCCTGCAGAGAAGCGCGAGGCCGCGGCCTACCTCCTCGAGGAGTCGGAGGCCAGGAGAGACGCCTACTTCGGCGTCCATCTGTTCCGTCGCCCGGGAAGCCGCAAGGCGGAGAACGCCGGAGATGTTTTGGCGCTCTGGGTGGACGGAGACGGTGCTATGGTCCCTGAGATGTGGCCGCAGCCCACGGCCACCGTCGAGTCTTCGCCTGGACGGCACCACTTCTATTGGCGGCTCACCCGCCCGATAGCGCCCGAGGAGGCGGCGCGGCTCAACAAGCGCCTCTGCTACGGCATGGGCGGCGACAAGGGCAAGTGGGGCCTCGGCACGGTCCTCCGGGCGCCCGGTACGCTCAATTACAAACGGGCGCGCCCGACCCTGGTGGCCGGGGGCGTAGGTGCGTAGCGTGAGGCGGGCGTGGGATCCGGAGGTCATTGACCAGGCGATCCCACATCTCACGGGGCCGACCCACAACGGCCTCGCATCCGCCGGTGGCCCGCCGGTTGAGTTGGGGCGTGAGGCACTGAGAGTGTGGCACGGGGAGAAGCCTAAGATAAAACATGACGGTCAGTTGGACCGCTCCGGATCGCTGTTGAAGATCGGGCGCGCGATCTTCGACGCTGGAGCGACTAGACCGGCGATAGTCGCCGCGCTGGCTGAGAGGGACGAGGCACTCGGCTGGCGTAAGTACGTAGGTCGGGGCGATGCCGAACAGCGCTACAACGAGCTTGTTGACGAGCTCGAGCGCAACGGCAGGAACACGCAGCAGGTGCGCGTGACCTTCGGCACCAACGGGAGCGGGCGAGACCAGCTCCCGAAGATCGTAGTGAACAATCGCCAGCTCCCGGACGTCACCGCGGAGGCTATCGAAGCACTTGCAGCGAGTAACCACCCTCCGGAAATTTTCGTACGGGCCGGACGCCCGGTGCGAGTGCGCGAGGACGAGAACGGGGTTCCCGAGATCCAAGCGATGGAGGACCCCCATATAAAGGGGCGCCTCGCCCGAGTGGCCAATTTCGTGCGCAACACTGATAAGGGCGAGACGGAGGTTATCCCGCCGGACTGGTTGGTAAAGGACGTCGGGCAGCTCCCGTGGTGGCCGTTCCCGGCGCTCGAAGCAGTAGTCGAAGCACCCATAATGCGCCCGGATGGGACCATCTTCGGCACGCCAGGTTACGATCCCACAACCCGCCTCTACTACCGTCCGGTGGGAGGCTTCCACGTACCGCCAATCCCCACTGCGCCTACCGAATCTGACACGCGAACGGCCATAAGCCTCCTGGATGAAGCGGTCGGGGAGTTCCCTTACGAGGACGGTGCCTCCGCCGCGAACGCCTTGGCATTGATGCTGACGCCGCTCGTGCGCCAGGCGGTAAACGGACCGGTCCCGCTCGCCCTGATAGACAAACCGCAGGCAGGGACCGGAGGCTCCCTCCTAGCGGAGACCATAGCTGTTATCAGCTCCGGACACACCGCTGAGATGCTCGGCGCGCCGCGCGACGAGGAAGAATGGCGGAAGCAGATCACCGCCAAACTCTCAACGGGCGCCACCATGATCACGGTCGATAACGTCGAGGGCGCACTGTACGCCCCGAGCCTCGCCCGGGCTCTTACGGCGCGCACCTGGACGGACCGGGTTCTGGGTCGCTCCGAGACGGTGACCGTGAGTCAGCGGGCAACATGGATCGCCACCGGCAACAACATACAGCTCCGCGGTGACCTGCCGCGCCGGTGCTACTGGATCCGCCTCGACGCCCGGGAGTCTCGGCCCTGGCAGCGCGAGAACTTCAAGCACCCGAACCTCCTGGGCTGGGTTACTCAGAACAGGGGCCAGCTGATTCACGCCCTGCTTACTCTGGCGCGGGCGTGGTTCGCGGCCGACAAACCGAAGGCCCCGAACCTTCCCCGGCTCGGGAGCTTCGAAGCTTGGACGGAGACCGTTGGCGGCATGGTGGCCTTCGCCGGGATACCCGACTTTCTCGGCAACCTCGCCGAACTCTACGACAAGGCAGACGCCGGTGGCGTCGAGTGGGAGGGCTTCCTACAGACGTGGTGGGAGGAACTAAACGCGGATAAGCCCACCACCGTCGCAGATCTGACAAAGGCAATCGCGGATCACGATGCCCTGCGCGCCGCACTCCCGGGAGACCTGGCAGAAGCCTTCGACAAAAGCGCTGGAAGCTTCTCCCGGAAGCTCGGCACTGCGCTCGCCAAACGCGCCGGGACTCGCTACGGTGAGGACGGGCTTCATATTGTCCGCGCCGGCGAATTCCGGAGGGCGGTCCGCTGGAAGCTCGAATTAGGCCCCACAGAGTGTGAGTTTGTGAGTCTTGTGAGTCTCTACAACCCCAGCGCGGGAAAAATTCCGAGGGGAAAAAATATAGAGGGGGACGGAACAGACTCAACTAACTCACAAACTCACACCCAAGCGGCGAAGCCTCCCGATGGACTCGTGAAGCTTCTCGAGGACCCGCCTGGGTGGTTGGCCAGGCAGCTTGCCGAGTGTCGTAAGAACTCGAAGCGCTGGCTCAACCCGACGTCCTCTGCGATAGCCGCCGAGGTCTACGGCACGGCGGCTCGGTGGGAAGAGGTCAAGCCCCACCTCAAGGCGTACTTGGAGGACCGGCCGTGACCGCCGCCGTGCTGGCGGCTCTGCGGGACGCCTTCTCCGAGCGCCTTGACTGGAGGGGATTCTACCCACACCAGCTCTCGGTGCTCCTCTTCTCGCACGGCTACACCAGCGAGCCGGCCGAGGACTTCGATGTGGAGGCGGCCCTGCCGTTCGCGCTTGAGGACCGCGAGGGCGCGGCGTGACGGACCGCCAAGACGACGAAGAACGCGAGAGCACGCGCCGCCGCGAGCAGGAGGACGACGTGCGCCGCCAAAAAGACCGGGACCGGAGGTTCGACGAACTGCGGGAAGCCTGGCGCCGACATCATCCGAGCGAGCCTGAAGAAGGCGGGGAAGACCGGCCCAGGAAGGGACGCCCGACGTGATGGCCGCGGCCCACCCCCTGTGGTTCACGTGCTCCGTCCTGGCCGTGGTGGCGAGTGGCAACCTGCTCGCATACTCGGTGCGGACAAGCGTTGCCGTCATGGCGTGGCTGGCCGCGCTGGCTTTCGCGCTGTGGTCGGTCCTGGCCGCCCTGTTCTTCTGGGGAGCGGCGTGAGGACGCTTAGCCCCGGGCCGCTGGCTACGGCCCCTTCGCCGGCGTTAGCGGGCTCGTGGCGCATAATAAATACCGAGCGCTGGGCCCACGCACCCCGGAGGACCTACTCCTCTGGACCGGCTCAGAGCGCCGTTCCGGACGCCCGGGCAACCGCGGTCTTGGTGTGCCCGGTGACTGTGGCGGAGTTAGTGGGGTGAGTGTGGTGATGCGGGCGGATTCGCTTGTGTTTACCGAACCTTTTCGAGACGAAGACGACGGTGGAGGGTCGGCATGACCGAGCGGCGCACCAACGAGGAGATCGCGAGGCGGCTGAAGGATGCCGGCTACCTGCTCGAGGTCGCGCCCACGGGGCGCCGGCTCTGGAGGGAGCCCGGGACGGGGCAGCTGCTGTCGGGGGACCATGCGGCCGAGCTCTTGAGGCAAGAGGAGGTCCGGACCCTCGAGGAGGCGGGCTGGGAACCCGTGGAGGTTGATGCGGAGACGATGTACTGGCGCAGGCCCGATTCGGGCCGGCTGTACCCTCGCCGGGCTGCCTACGACACGGTGAAGACCGGGGGGAGGGGTAGAGCTAATGAGCAAATGTAGCGCTATCAAGGCGAACGGACAGCGGTGCAGGGGGAGAGCTATAGACGGTTCTCAGTGGTGTTGGAACCACAACCCCGCGTATGCCGAGTAGGTGGAATAGCTGCGGCAACACCTCTTGCCTCCTGCCCCGCCGTGAGGTCCGGTGGGGCTCGTCCCTTTGCCGTTGCCGCTGATACCACCGAACTGACACGATGAGCAACTGGGGTAACGAAAGGCGATCCAAGGGGGCGTGTAGTGCCAGGGGATGAGGTTAGGGCAAGACGATTCGTCCTCGTAGACGACGAGGACAACGAACGCGCCGCGTTGCATGCGGGCAGGGGGGAATCCGTTGAAATGGCCTTCGCGGGCCGGAACGGAAAGGTGCGTACGGCCCTGGGCATGACTCAATCGGGGGGCCCGTTTCTGGCATTTACCGACGCAAACGAGATCGTCCGCGTCCGGGTGGACGTGGGTACGGTTGGGGAGCAAACGATTCTTAGCTTCCGCGATGAAGTTGGCAGGATACGAACCCAGCTGATGGTAGCCGCCGATGGAGCCACCGGCTTAGTCCTAGCGGATTCGTGGGGACAGAAACGAGCTGAACTGAGAGTCGGGGCAGACGGGCACCCCGCTCTGTCCCTTTACGATCGGGACGGCAACGTTATTGGCGGGGCCGTTAGCGACTAAAGCCGCAGGTTGTAACAGCGTGGCGGCCTCCTAAGCGCCTCGACCGGGGCGGGCAGGGTCCGGGTAGGGTAGGATGCGCGCGTGGGCGGCGAGGTCCGTTATTACTCCGTAGACGAGGCGGCGAGGTTGCTGCAGCTCGCGCCCGAACGTGTCCGGGAGATGGCAGCGGATGGTCGACTCGATAGCCTCCCACCTGGCGCGACCGAGGCAGGCGATTGGAAGGTGCTGTTGCAGGTCGCCCGCAGCCCCGAACAGCCGCTCTCCTCAGAGCACGCAGAGCATGCCGATGAGACTCCCGATGCGCCGGACGAGCCTTCCGAGATTGACCCGGCCCCCATGCGCGACGAGGCCGCCACGCAAACCCCCGACGTCCCCACAGAGGACCCGGATAGCCCCCCGGCAGTCACCGAGGTAGCGCCCAAGGTAGCGCGGCAGCCCGACGAGGAGTCCCGCGGAGAGGACGCGGCAAACAACCGCGAACCTACCTCGGAATCGGGGTGGGTCACAACGCAGCAGGCGGCAAGAGCACTCGGCATATCCGCGAGGACTGTCCGCTGGCACATCGAGCGGGGAAACCTTGAAGCTAAACCCGAAGGTGAAGGGGTGGAGCGCAAGTGGAGCGTCTCCGTGGACAGCCTCCACGCCTTACGAGACACGCGGCAGCGGCAACAGCAATCGCCGCGTGACTACCGACCTCCCGTTGCATACGCAGACACTGCCGCGGCAGATCCCGGCAGCGCTATCCGAGAGCTCGCGGACAGGCTAGTGGAGGAGGCTAGGCGTGCAGAGGCGGCGCGGGTGCGCCTGGAGCTCTCCGAGAGCGCGCAATCTACCCTCGAGGTGGAGCTCTCGGAGGAGCGCCGGCGGCGAGAGGCGGCCGAGCGGGAGCGCGACGCCGCGCGGCGGGAGCTGGAGGCTTTGCACGAGACGCGCGAGGAGGCCCCACAACCCCCACCGGGCCACGGTCCAACCGCTGCTTCCCCTCCAGCGGAGAGCGGAGTCCGGGGGCCGGCCACGCTGGAGCCGGAACGGGCAAAGCCCCGGTCCAGTACCCCCGACCCGCAGAAGGCTACACAGCGCCGGTCCTTGTGGCGGAGGGTGTTCGGGGGATAGTGTAGATGAGCAACTCCGGTATCCCGATACCGGGTGATCCCCATCTGCGCCGGTGGCTGCTGGCAGGGTAGTTGGTAGGAAGAACTCTTCGCCACGGAAGAGCGGGTTGAGGAGCCTTCAGCGCGGCTGGCGTCGGGCGGCGATGGTTTGGTAGGTAGCCCCGATCACCACTCTTGTTCGTAAACCTCTTCGTAAACGGTGGTCCGCTTGGAGCCCCGGCCACGCGTCTCGATAATGACGGTGGTCCGCTTGGAGCGCTGGGTGGAGCGCTGGGCGGGCTTCTTAGTGGCGGAGCGTGTCCGCCTGCCTCTGGCTTTCGACTTACGACGAGCCAGCCTGCGTCACCTCACTTTCTGCAGGAATATCCTCACCTTGAAAGATGCGGCACTAAGCCCTGATCCTCAAGAAAACTTCCTTATTTATAATCAGCCGTTCCGTACGATCGCCCTACCCACCATTGGGGGGCGCGCTCACCTCTCACGGCGCGGCCCTTTCGCGCTCAGCCCGGTCCAACACCCAGGGGGCCGTCTTGGGCCTCCCTCGCGCGTAGGAGACCGGGGCCTAGCGCCTCAGAAATCGCTCCTCGGGAGCGGGGTACGATGGGGGTAGCGTACACACATAGGAGGTTAAGGCCCCGTTGCTCGTCGGTTACCCGTGGTGGCTGTGGCTGCCAGCGA
>Ga0126307_10003627_pt1 | contig 10584 bp, 11 predicted proteins | sample Plot28_FD_89955 | JGI IMG/M metagenome (GOLD analysis project Ga0126307, IMG submission 89955) | Serpentine soil microbial communities from UC McLaughlin Reserve, CA, USA - Plot28 | ecosystem: Environmental > Terrestrial > Soil > Grasslands | place: USA: UC McLaughlin Reserve, Lake County...
CCTGTGCCAACTGGCTGACGGCATGCCGTGCCTCGTTTTCGAGGACGGTGCCCAGCAGCGGGACTTTGTCCACGTCGACGACGTGGCCGCCGCAGTCGTGGCCGCTACCACCGTCCGGCTCGGCGACGGGCTGACGCCGCTCAACATCGGCTCCGGGCGGGTCACGACCATCAGCCAGATGGCCGCCGCCGCCACCGCCGCGGTCGGTGGTCCCGAGCCGGTGATCACCGGTCGATACCGGCTCGGGGACGTACGCCACATCACGGCCGACAGCCGGCGGGCCCAGCAGGTCCTTGGCTGGCGACCCCGGGTCAGCCTGAGTCAAGGGGTCGCGACGCTCCTCGTAGGGAAGTGACGGCTACCTAACGGCTCTCTCGTGGACCGGCGGAACTGCGCTACCAGCCCGTATCGAGCAGGTGGTTGACCAGGAGGGCCCAGCCCGCTGCCCCCACAAGGGCTACGCGGGCCTGACGGCCCCGAAGCAGCGCGACGGACGTGTACGTGACCACGCCAAAGGTAAGCCAGATCCTTTCCGTCTCGGCCTTGGACATGCCTGAGACGTCGGCCGCGAGTGCGGCCAGCAACCCGCCGAGCGCCACCAGGGCCAGCACGCGATCCTGCGACCAGTCCTCGCGACGCCAACGACTGACCGCCGTGACCGCCCGTACGACCCCGATGGCCAGGAGCGGCGAACAACTGACCAGCCACGCAGCGAGGTTGGACCAGACGAAATAGGCGTAGGGGCGCTGGGAGGCGATCCCTTGGTAGTACCGCACCCGCAGCCGCGCTAACCCCACCAGCCAGTCGAACCCGAGTGCCACGTGTATCGCCGCGACGACGACCACGCCGAAGGTCGCCGCCAGCCAGGGCCAGACCGTTGCTCGCAGCCCGTGCCGGCGCAGTGTCAAAGCGAGGGCCACAACCACGATCAGGCCGAAGAGCACCAGGCCGTACGAAAGGTAGACGGCCGCCCCGAGGAGCAGTCCGCCGGCGAGGCCGGCGAGCGGGCGACGACGGTTGGCGCCAAGGCAGACCAGCGCCAGTCCGCTGACCGCCACGCCGGCGAAGAGGCCGTCCGCCGACACCGCCATCCACACCGCGCCGGGAAAGAGCGCGACGAAGGCCACAGCCCGCCGGCCCGCCGCTTCGGCGCCGAGTTCCCGCAGCACCACGGGCATCGCGACGCTTGCTGCGGAGGCGACCAGGATGCAGAGCGTTCCTGCCCAGAAGCCTCCGCCCAGACCGATCCGGTCGAGCGTCCAGAACAGCAGGGTGGCGAGCGGCGGATGGGCAGCGACATGGGTGGTCCATACCTTGGTTCCATCAACCCCTGGGCCGAAAGCGACGAAATGGGTGAACTCCGACATGAACGTGCCCGGATCAGCGATCCGCGGGAGGTCATGCAGGTACTCGTTCGGGTCGAGCAGCACATCGACCCAGCCCGTCTGGAACCCATCGATCAATGTCAGCGAGCACATCCAGGCCAGGTTGAGCAGCCAACCGGCCAGCAGCAGCCGTGTCCACGGCAACGCCGCCGCCGCACCTTGCAGACGCAGCCCGGCCAGCACGCTCAGCACGGCGAGAGGGGTGCCCCATCCGACATGTGGAGCCCAGAAGGCGAGAAGCGGCGGGCTCGGCAACACGACCTGGAAGCCGCCGTCGGGAAGCATGCGTCCGACGACAGCGGATGCTGCGATCAAGATGAGGGCGAATACCACGGCCAGGCGATCAGCACGGCGGGAGTACCTCCCGGCGATCTCCGGCTCCTGACCCTCCGCAATGGGCCGCTGCGGGACAACCACGCCGTACGCCCTGCGCACGTCAGCGACTCCGCGAGGCCAGGAGGACCCTGTCGGCCTGCTCGCTCACCGTCTCATCACCGCACTCATGTCGCGAACGGCCCGCCAGGCTCCGATCGGTGTGCCGGTGACCTTGGAGTGGCCTCGCCGCTCGAAGTAGTCGACGTCGACGGCGACGACGCGCCACCCGGCGTCGGCTGCGCGTACGACCGTTTCCACCGGATATCCCGACCGCCGATCCTGCAGGTCCAGGCCGAGCAGCGAAACGCGGCGGACGGCCCGCATGGGTCCGACATCGCGCAGCGCAACGCCCGTCCGGCGTCGCAGCCGACGCGCTACCTCGACATTGGCCAGGCGCAGCAGCCAGGACTGCGAGCGGCGGTGAACCAGCCGGCGGGTGCCCACAACGAGGTCGGCCTGGTCGCAGAGCAGGGGTGCTACCAGGTCCGGCAGCTGACCTGGGTTCAGGCTGGCATCGGCATCCATCACCGCAACGATGGGGGCGGTCGCGGCGAGCAGCCCCTCATGGCAGGCGGCGCCGTACCCGCGGCGTTCCGCCCGGATCACTGTGGCACCGAGGGCGGCTGCGATCTCGGGTGAGCCGTCTCGTGAGCCGTTGTCGACCACGAGCGGCCGAAATCCTGCCGGCATCCTGCTCAGTACCCAGGGCAAGGCAGCGGCTTCGTCGAGGCAGGGCAGGAGCACGTCGCAACTGCTGTCGCTCGACGCAGGGCCCACCTTCGACAACGTAGCGATCGATGAGAACGGCGGGGGATCACGGACGCTTTCGGATCGCTTACGTCGCGGGTCGGGCCGATGTCAGCCATCGGTAACCGGCATCGGAGGCCGGACCGGTTTTCTCGCGGTGCCATCCCGGGGAGGCTGTCACCATGCCGCGGGAGCGTCCGAGGTGGTGGCCGAGCTTCAGCAGCACCCTCCGGTCTACTGCCGTCACATCTCGGATCGGCCTGGTGCTCGGCATCGCCATCGCCATTCTGTTTGTCACCGGCCTGCTCAGCCACTATCAGTACGAGCCGTGGCGGTGGCTGCCTGTTCCGGCCAAGCCAATGTGGGGTTACCGGCTGACCCAAGGCGTCCATGTTGCGGTCGGAATTGCCACCATCCCACTACTGCTGTTCAAGCTGTGGTCGGTCTACCCGAATCAGTTTCGGTTTCCGCCGGTCCGATCGATCAGACATGCCATCGCACGCGTGACCGTGGCGATCCTAGTGGCGACGGCTTTGGTTCAGGTGACCACTGGCTTTCTCAACGTGCTCAACTGGTACCCCTTCGCGTGGTTCTTCCCGCCGGTGCATCGCTTCCTGGGCTACGTGCTGGTCGGCTCCCTGCTGCTGCACATCGGGGTCAAACTGCCGGACATCGCGTACGGGCTCAGGGCCAAGGTTTCCGAAGCGGACGTGCTCACCGAGATCCCCTGGGACGAGAACCCGGCCTCGCACAGCAATGCCGGTACGCTGCCCGACCCGCCCACTCCGGGCATCTCGAGGCGGGGAATGCTGGCCGCGGCCGGGGCAGGCATGGGAGTCATTGTGATCACCAGCGTAGGCCAGACCGTCACACCACTGGAACCACTGGGCCTGCTGGCGGCGCGCCAGTGGACCAAGGGCCCGCAGGGCGTACCGGTGAATCGCACGGCCGAACAGGCGCAGGTGATGGCCGCTGCCACAGCTCCGGACTGGGTTCTCAAGGTCGTCGGACCCAGACCGTACGCGCTCACCTTGGCCGAGCTTGAGTTGCGGACGGTACATCAAGCTCGACTGCCAATCAGCTGCGTCGAGGGATGGAGTGTCGGTGCTACTTGGCGCGGCCTGTCCCTGCTAGAGATCGTCCAGCAGGCCGGTGGCACCACCGATTCCCGAGTCCAGGTGCTGTCCCTGGAGTCGGTGGGCTACAACCACTCCTTCGTGGAGGGTCCGCAGTTGACGGCGGCGCTGCTAGCCACCCACCTCAACGGCGAGCGTCTCGATCTCGACCATGGCTACCCGCTGCGGCTGATCGCCCCCAATCGTCCCGGCGTACTCAACACCAAATGGCTGGCCCGCATCGAGGTGCTGTCGTGAAAGCTTGGCGGATCATCCTGGCGGCCGCCGGCATCCTGCTGGGTCTATTCGGCGTCTACCGTCTGTTCACCCAGATTCCGCTGTCAAGCCTCGTCGCGTTGGGGGTGTGGCTGCTCGCTGCGTTGCTCATCCACGACGGCATACTCGCCCCGGCCGTGGTCGGCCTGGGATTGCTGCTTCGACGCTTCGTCCCCGATCGGGGACGCCGCTACCTGCAGGCCGCGCTGCTCATGGGGGCGTTGGTCACCGTTGTCGCACTCCCGATGATGTACCTCCGGGGAAGCCAGCCGCCCGTCAAGGCTCTCCTGCTACGGAACTACGGGCTCGACCTGACCCTGATCCTCGGCCTGATCGCTGCAATCACCTTGTCGCTCTACGCCATCCGGGTGGCCCGAGATAGCAACTCCGCGGACCCAGACAACCGAGGGGATGAGCGCCAGCCGAGCTGACGCACCAGGCCAGCTGCGCTCATGCTCAACAAACCTCGACGCCGAAATTCGGTCAGGACAGCCGGTCGACCAGGCCAATCAGCGACTCCACTTCAACCGAGGGGGCGCGGAAGTAGCTGGGGTAACCGATCCCGGCCCGGTTGATCCACGCTGCGGATAGGCCGGCCCGCCGTGCGCCGTCGGTGTCCCACGGGTGGACCGAGACCAGCATCGCCTCGGCAGCCTGTACGCCGCACCGGGACAGGGCGTAGGCGTAGGCACGCGGGTCCGGTTTCCAAAACCCCGCCTGCTCGGCCGGGAGCAGGAGTTGGAAGGCGTCGATGAGGCCGGCATCGTCCAGGAGTCGCTGCGCCACCGACGTGGCCCCGTTAGTGAGCGTCACCAGGCGCAGCCCAGGGCCGATAACGCGTGGATGCCGACGGCGACGTCAGGATGACAACGCAGCTCGGCGAAACCGCCGAGGACGTCCGCGACTGCGTCGTCGAGATCGCGGTTCAGGTCGAGTGAGCCGAGCAGCACCTGGAGCTGCTCGCCGGCCAGTGCCCCGAACGAGGGGTTAACATCGCTGACCGCGAGCGCAAAACCGTCGCGCAGCAGGCTGGCGAACCACGTTCGGGCGAGACCCGGATCGGCGTCGATCTCGGCGAATCGGTCGGCGAGCGGCGCCATGTCGGACAGGGTCTCGTTGACATCGAAGACCAGGACTGTAGGCCGGCGGTCAGCCGCCGTGCCGCGTTCTGAACGGATTCCTTCCGCTGGATTCACCATTTCCCCTTCAACCCGGTATGTCCGGAGGTGTTGCTGGAGAGTCGGCCTTAAAATCTATGTCACTCTGCCCCGGGCATGGCGGTGCTCATGCCCGCCCAGCGCTGGCCGGCGGGTTGATCGACCTGGTCACATTGATATCAGCGTGGAACGTGCGGTGGATCGGACACCAGTCTGCTATATCGGACCTGACGCGTTGGGCTTGTCGGTGCCGCAGTCAGTCTGAGCGGCCGGTTGAGGTGTTCCATCGTGTGTGGCTTGCCTGGGGTCCGCGCAGTCCTCAGTGGAAAGGTCGGACCGCCTCCGACGACTGGCCCGCGCGTATCGGTTAGACACCTCATCTGAGGAGGTCGGCGAGGCTACGCTCGCCAGGCCAGCTCGATCCGGTCTCGCTTCAGCGCGCCCGGGCCTGGACACCAGGCAGGATCCCTAATGGCATTCTCTGATAGTGGTCGTCATCGCAAATAAATCTCGGGCATGAACGGGCTGCTGGTTGCCACCGGCTGTGCTGCCGCCGCCGGAACAGCGGCCATTGGCGCGTACGTCGGCCTAGTCACGGGCAGGCTGACCATCGATCTGGGCATCGGTCGCCGAACCCGGCCTCTTGGCCCCTTCGACCTCGACATCGCCGCACCCCGCGAGATCGTCTACGCCGCCGCAGCCGCGCCGTACGCCGACCGACAGCCCCGGGCCATGCAGGAGAAGGTCGAGATCCTCGAACGCGCTGGTCAGATGGTCCTTGCCGCCCATCGCACCGCTGTCGGATCCGGTTTGACCGCTGTCACCGTCGAGACCGTCACCCTCGACCAGCCGAACCGGATGGGCTTCCGGCTGCTGCGCGGCCCGGTGCCCTACGCGATCGAGACCTTTACCTTCGACGAGACCGCCAACGGCACCCGGTTCACCTACACCGGCGAGCTCGGCGCCGACCTTTGGCGGCTCGGCCAGGCCTGGGGTGACCTGGTCGCCCGCAGGTGGGTGCAGACGGTCCGCGATTCTATGGCCACGATCAAGACCGAAAGCGAACGCCGCGCACAGCGATAGTTACGGCGACTGCCCACTTTGCTCTCAGTCGTCACTCACCGGGCCTTGCGGTGGCAGATCTGCCACGGTTCACCCGCGAGGAACCTGTAAACAGCAGCGACGAGTCCGTTCTGAGCTCCGAGGCCTGGTTGCGTTTTGATCGCGGGCCGGTTGCCGGGGTGCGCGCTGCCGCCTTTGTTTGCGAAGTGCTCGCTCCGTAGGGAGGTCTCCACCGCGCCTGCAACGCGGCACGTACGGCAACGCAACGCTGCTCCTGGTCAACCTGCGGAGACCCGCCCCATGCGCAGGGACAGCCCGACGCGCTCGACCTGCCATCGGCGTGCCCTTATCCGTTCCAGGGATCGCCGCCTCTGGCGATCGGTCCCTGAAAGGGCCATTGTGGAGGGATGGTCGGCCAAGACCCGCTTAGCCGCGGGCGCCTCGCTCTCCAGGCTGCCGACTGGGAGTCGGCGAGAGAGTCCTTCGAGGAGGCTGCACGTCTGGACGCGACCGCGGAGGCGTTCGACGGTTTGGGTCGAGCCCTCTGGTGGCTCAAGGATGTCCGGGGTTCGATCGAGTCTCGCACGCGCGCCTATCGCGAGTACAAGCGACACGGCCGCTCGGACGCGGCTGCCGCCGTCGCGGTCTGGCTCGCCCGCGAGCTCCGCACCCTTTTCCGCAATGACGCGGCGGCTGACGGGTGGATGGCGCGAGCCGAGACGTTGGTATCGGAGACGTCCGGTTCTGCTGTCTCTGGTTGGGTCTGCCTGGCGCGGGCCGAGGCGACGGCCGATGTCTCTGATTCGATTGCCCAGTGCCGGCTGGCCATCGAGTTGGCGCACCGGTACGACGACCCAGACCTGGAGATGGTTGCTCTGGCGCGGCTGGGCCTGCTCCAGGTCGCCGGCGGAGAGGTCGAGGCGGGGGTTACGCGTCTCGACGAGGCCATGGCGGCGGCGACGGCGGGCGAGGCGGGGGATCCTCAGAGTGTCGGCAGCGCCTACTGCGCGCTCATGGAAGCGGCAGAGTTGCTCGGCGATAGCGAAAGGTTCGCCCAGTGGACGTCGGCGATCACAGCGGTTTACGGCGGTCACGGGTTCGGACCGTTGGACATGGCCGGATCGATCGCCAGCCACGGAAACCTCTCGACGTTCTGCGGTACCTGTTGCGGTGGCATGTACTTGGCCACCGGGCGGCTCGACGACGCCGAGGATGAGCTGCGGGCGGCGATCGCGGATCTCGCTTCACATGGAATGCAATCCCGGTGTGTGCATCCGGTGACGCAACTGGCGGAGCTGCGTGTTCTCCAAGGTCGCTTCGAGGAGGCGCGAGACCTGCTCGCCCGCTTCGAGGACCTGCCTGAGTGCGTCCGCCCGTTGGCGGTGCTCGACCTCGCTCTCGGGTTTCCCGACCAGGCATCGGCGCGTCTGACGGCCCGCCTCGAGACGATGGGCGACCTCACGATTGCCGCCTTGCCCCTGTGGACTGTCCAGGTCGACGCGCAACTGGGTCGTCGGGATCATGAGGCCGCTGACCGGGCCGCTGCGCAGGTGCGGAGGGTCGCGATGCTGACCGGCAGCAAGCGGCATGAGGGTGAAGCCTGCTTCGCGACCGGCAAGGTGGTCGCGGCCCGCTCGGGGGACGACGCCATCCCGATGCTGCGCCGAGCCGCTCTAGCCCTCAGTCAGGCGTCGTTGGCGCTGCAGGCATGTCGAGCGCGACTGGCGTTGGCCCAGGTGCTAGTGGATAGCGATCGTTCTGTGGCCATCTCCGAGGCGCGCGCTGCTTTGGCTGCGTTTGAACGCCTGGGCGCGGTGCCGGACGCGGACCAGGCCTCCGCGTTCCTCCGGGGTCTCGGGGTGAAGGGACGGACGGGCCCCAAGCAGCTCGAACTGTTGAGCAAGCGCGAGCGCGAGGTGTTGCGGCTGATCGCCCAGGGGCTGTCCAACGCCGAGATCGCCGAGCGGCTGTTCATCAGCGGCAAGACGGCGGGTCATCACGTAAGCAACATCTTGTCGAAGCTCGGCTTGCGCAGCCGCACCGAGGCCGCTGCCTATGCGGCCGTACATCTGCCTGGTGAACCGGCCATCAAATAGGGAGGGCTCCCCATCCTTCCTGGTGCGATCGGTGTGAGCATGAGGAAAAGCGAAAGCTGACCCTTGGTCGCGGACATGACTGAGGATCCGAGGAGAAGGGAGCATCACCATATGAACGACCCGAAGGCAGTAGTGCGGCGGTTCTACGAGCTGGTCAACGCGGGGGCGGCCCACCGGCTCGACGAGGTCTGCTCGCCCGACTTGCGCGGACACGCCGGTGCCGGAGCCGACCTTATGCAGCTCAAGGAGTCGATCGGCAGCTTCCGGGACGCCTTCCCGGATCTGCACGCGGACCTGCGGTACGTCATCTGTGAAGGGGATCTCGTGAGCACCTGGGTGACCTACGAGGGAACACACCACGGAGAGTTCGCCGGTGTCAGCGGCTCCGGCCGCCGGACAAAGTTTGCCGCGTGGGATCTGATCAGGGTCCAGGACGGTCGCATCGTCGAGATCACGCAGTACTGCGACGTCTTCACGCTGATGAATCAGATCGGCGCGCTACCGACCACCGCACCGGCGTAGGCCCTTTCCCAACGAGTTGAGGTTCGAGCATGAAATCATCCAAGACCCACGCGCCGGAGTCCGTCTCCGCAGAGGGTTACGAAGGCCACTTCGCCGAACTCGACGGGTACACCGTGGGGTTCGAGACGTACACAGCGGACGCCGACATGGCTCCGCTCTTCGCTGGCCTGCCGGACGACCGCTGCCAGTGCCCTCACTGGGGAGTCGTCCTAAAGGGACAGCTCACCTACCGGTACGGCGACGGAAGCGAGGACGTGATCCGGGCCGGCGAGGCCTATTACGCCCGACCCGGACACACACCGTTCCTGCACGCAGGTTCGGAGGTCGTGGAGTTCAGTCCGACCAAGGAGCTGCAGCAGACCCTGGAGGTCGTTTCGCGGAACTCTGAAGCCGGCGCCAGCTGACGAATATCGAGAAGACGCGTTCGGCACGCAAGCCGGCCACCGCACCCAGTGGATCCAAGAAACTTGCGGCCACGGAACCTGCAGCAGTCCGGCGTGACACACCTGCCTGAACCCAGAATATCTGCATCCATCTGTCCTTGCAGCGGGTCGCGGACCAGGCCACGGGACAGCTTCCATATCAGCGACCTCTGCTTTTCGTGCGACGAGCATCGTCTTGACCATGCTGTGGGTGGCCCATGACATCGGACATGACGTTCCGTTCAGCGGGCCGCGACCTCGCGCCGACGCTTGCGCCGGGACGTCTCGGACGCTCTGCCGGGTGCCAACCTGTCCTTGCCGCCATATCCTGAGCCTGGATCCCCGCCGGTCCCGTATGCCGGCACCATCGGACTTCCCGTGCACTACCCGTTGCTGGTCTTCCACGTCTGTGGGTCCATCGCGCTTGGATGCGTCGTATTCCAGATCTGGCCCTGGTTCCCCGATCATTACCGAACGGCTCATCGCCGCATCGGCCGGACGTACGTCTTTTGGCCGGAGTGCTGCCTGGCGGACTGGCCGGCCTGATCCCCGCAGCCAACACGCCGTTTGGGCCCGTGATCAAGGTCAGCAGCGTCCTGATGGCCCCTGCTATGGCTGGGCATCACTTTCACGGGATTCGTGATGGCTCGGCGTGGCAGATTTGTCGAGCACCGACGGTGGATGATCCGAAGCTTCGCACTGACCTGCTCGATCATTCTCAACCGATTTGTGGCCGTCACCGTCTTCCCTGCTATTGCAGTTCCGGTCCACCGTCGCCCCTATGTGCCCAGGGCTCTAGATCGACCAGCAGCTCGCCGACTCGTAGGCGACGGTTGACCAGCTGCGCGTCGGTGAGCCGCTCCGTCCGGCAGCTGCCGCTGCCCGGCTACCTGGCCGATGCGCAGCGGGTCGTTCAGGCCGCCCCCGGGGCGGGTAGCGCCGTCGATCCACAGCACCGTTGGGAGCATTACACCAGCGACGATGCCGCAGGTCAGCAGTGCAGCTGTCAGGCCTTTCATCTGTTGACCTCCTCATCCACCGCATCGATGACCTTGGCCGCCAGGGATACCACCTCGTCGAGGTGGGTGGAGGTGGTCAGATGGCCGGCGCCGGAGAAGACCCGGACGTCGAGGTTCATGGTTCGGCGTACTGCCGGTGCCAGTCGATGGGGTGGCAGGAACCGGTCGTGTTCTCCGACCCCGACTACACACGGCCGTTCGGCACGACGGGCCAGTAGTTCGGCGGGCAGGGGCGGCGGGGCCAGAGTGGTGCGGCAACAGGTGGCCATGAGGGCCATCCACTCCACCTCGGTCTCGGGTGAGCTTGACCCTGTGGCACGGACACCCACGGTGTGGGGTCAGTGATCATTTCTGTGTGGACGTCTGGTCGGGGCGGAGCGTCTCAAACACGACCGGCGGAAGCATTCC
>Ga0126307_10003629_pt1 | contig 10583 bp, 5 predicted proteins | sample Plot28_FD_89955 | JGI IMG/M metagenome (GOLD analysis project Ga0126307, IMG submission 89955) | Serpentine soil microbial communities from UC McLaughlin Reserve, CA, USA - Plot28 | ecosystem: Environmental > Terrestrial > Soil > Grasslands | place: USA: UC McLaughlin Reserve, Lake County...
CTCGAGCTCGCGGTGGCCGGTGACGTCGATCGCGACCCCCTGCCAGAACCTGGGCCGGCCCTCGTCGTCGCGCACCAGCACCGCACGGCTGTCCAGCCAGATGATCCGACCGTCGGAGCGGACGATCCGGAACTCCTCGTTGAAGGGCTCGCCGGTCTCCTCCGAACGCGTGTTGGCCGCGTACACCCGTTCTCGGTCCTCGGGGTGCACAAACTCCCCGAAGTGCGCGGGGTCGGCGAGGAGTTCCTCGCTGGTCACGCCGAAGATCTGCTCGGCCTGGGGGCTCAGGTACGTGAACCAGGTCTCGTCCGGGGGCGCCCCAGGAGTCTCGATGAACGTGACCGCCGGGATCTGTTCGACCAGGGTGCGGTAGCGCGCCTCGACCAGACGGAGGTTGCGCTCGGCCTCCATTCGGTCGGTGATGTCGATCGCCACCCCGTGCCAGAACCGGGGCGCGCCGTCCTCGTCGCGGACCAGAACGGCGCGATCGTGCATCCAGCGGATCTCGCCGCCCCTGGTCATCACTCGGAACTCCTCGTCGAACGGCTGGCCCGTCGACTCGGCCCGCACGTTGGCCTCCCGGATGCGCGGCAGGTCGTCCGGGTGCAGGGTCCGCTCGAAGAAGTGCGGGTCGCTCGTCGCCTCGTCCGGGGTGAACCCGAGGATCGGTTCGATCTGCGGGCTGATGAAGGCGAACCGAGACTCGTCCGGCGCCTGCGGGCTGGCGTGCTCGAGGTAGGTGATGGCCGGTATGGCCTCGACGAGCGAGCGGTAACGCACGCGGGCCTCGCGGCGCTCCCGGTCGATCTGTCGGGCGTCGGTGACGTCCACCACGAGCCCCTGGATCTGGTTCGCACGACCCAGGGCGTCTCGCCCGAGCACGTGCGCCTGATCCCGCACCCACCGGACGGTGCCGTCGCGATGGAGGACCCGGTACTCCACCTCGAATCCGTTCGTCTCGGCGACGCTCTCGTCGATCGCCCGTACGCGTTCGCGATCCTCCGGGTGGACCGTCGAGAGCCACTTCTCCGTGGTAGCCCAGTCCTCCGCCCCGTAACCGAAGATCTCGGTGAGCTGCGGGCTCACGTACTGCAGGCGGTAGCCGCGTTGGGTCGCATGCAACTCGGCCGTGTAGATCACGCCGGGGACCTGCTCGGTGAGGTCGCGGTACCGGAGCTCGGACTCCGCCGCCGAGTGCTCAGCCTCCTTGCGAGACGTGACGTCGATCATCACGCCCTGGAAGAGTCGGGGCACGCCGTCCTCGCGGGAGATCAGGATCGCCTGATCCGCCACCCACACGATCCGTCCGTTCTTGTGGAGGTATCGGTAGTCCATCGCGAACGGCTCGCCCGTGCTCTCCGAACGCAGGAAGGCCGCGATCACGGCCTGGCGGTCATCGGGGTGCAGGCGGGCCATCCAGAAGTCGGCGGACCCGTGCCACTCGTCGACCGTGTAGCCGAGCAGCTGCTCGATCCGCGGGCTCGTGTAGTACTGGACGGGCGCGCCGCCGGGGTGGTTCGCCTCCCAGATGTAGGTCACGGCCGGGATCTGTTCGGCGAGCAGCCGGTATCGATGCTCGGCGGTCCTGAGCTCGGCCTCGGCGCGCCGGCGCTCGCCGATCTCGAGCGCCATCAGGGCATTCGCCTCCTCGAGCTCGGCAGTGCGTTCGGCGACCCGGAGCTCGAGCTCGTCGCGGGCAGCGCGCAGCTCGTTCTCGACGCTCTTCAGCTCGGTGATGTCGAGCTGCACGCCCAGCCAGTGCTGCGGCCGGCCGTCATCGTCTCGCACCAGCGTCGCGACGTCGCGGAACCAGACGACGCGACCGTCGTTCGCGATCAACCGGTACTCGCGGCTCCAGGGCCGGCCGGTCTCGTTGTGCAGATCGTGGGCGGCCAGGGTCTGCTCGCGGTCGTCCGGGTGCAGGAGCTCCATCCAGATGTCGGGCTGGCCGAGCCACTCGTCACGCGAGTACCCGAGGGCCGTCTCGACGTGGGGGCTCACGTAGATCGTCCGTCGGTCGTCGTCCGGGGCCACCTGATAGATGACCGCGGGGAGGTTCTCGACGAGCGTGCGGTACCGGGCCTCGTCGGTGTGCTGGAGGCGCTCCGTCCACGGCCCGGCGCCCTCGCGTTCGTCGATCTCGTCCGTCATGAGGTCCGACCATCGTGCCAGAAAAGGAGAGCGGGGCAACGGGAACGGCGCGACGTCCAAGACCAGGACACGGACGCCACGGCCGATCGCCGCCCTCGTCTACGACAGCACGCGCTTGCTGAAGCCCCGGATCCCCAGGCGCCGAGCAGGGTCGTGAACAAGACCAGCCCGCCGTAGATCCCCCACAACGGCATGTGTCCCACCCACGGAGTAAGAGAGGCCCGCATGCCCTCGCTCATGTAGACGAGCGGGTTGATGAGCACGATCGTCTGGAGCCACGGCAGGCACTGGAGCGCCGCCCACGGTTGTACGTGGCTCCCAGGAACGTGATCGGGATCACCACGACGCCGAAGATCAGCGGAACCGGCGAGGCTCGCGCGCGTGCCGATCGCGAGCCCGAGGGCGGAGCTAATGATTAGGTGCCTAACGAACGTAACGCGTCGACAACCGAGGGAAATGTTGAGCCACAGCGCGGGGAGCACCGCAGGTAGATTGGAACCCGGGAGGGTGGCCGAGCGGACGAAGGCGGCGGTCTTGAAAACCGCTTACGGGGCAACCCGTACGTGGGTTCGAATCCCACCCCTCCCGCCTCCGCACGGGGTCATCCCGATCGCCCGACCACGAACCAGACGCCGTGGACGGCTTCGTCGCCGAGGTTCCAGAGCCGATGCGGCGTCGTCGAGTCGAACGCGATCGAATCTCCGGCCCCGAGTTCGTGGCGTTCGAACCCGAGCTGGACGCCCAGGCGTCCCGAGAGCACGTAGCCGTACTCGCGCCCTGAGTGACGCATGAGTCGTTCGTCCGGGGCGGAGGACCCGCCGACGTCGTAGATCACGTGGAGGAAGTCGACGTCCTCGTGCTGATGGCTCGTCAGCCGCTCCCAGATCACGCCGGAGTCGAGCTCGACCACGTGACGCTCTGCAGGGTGCACCACGGGCCCGCCGGCGTCGTCGGACTCGGCGCCCACGGCCGTTGCCTCCGTCAGCTCGTCCTCGTGGACCCGGAAGACGTCGTCCAGCGAGACGCCGAGCTCGGTCACGATGCCGTAGAGCGTGCTCACCGAGGGCTTGGACTGCCCGGACTCGATCTGTGAGATCAGGCTGGCCGACACGCCCAGCCGCCGCGCCAGCTCGCGCTGGCTGATCCGGGCCCGTTCGCGCTCCTCCCGCAGGCGCGAGCCCAGGTCCGCGAGCTCGCCGGCCATCGTGTCCCTGTCCATGTTCAGATCCCCGGAAGTTTGAAGCCCGACCTGTGCACCACGAAGTCCCTGGATTCCGCGGCCTTGCGTCGCACCGCCGGCCAGTCGACGTGGAGCAACTCGCCGCTGCGTTTCATCACTCGACCGGCGATCAGGACCGTGTCGACGTTGCCCGTGTCCATCCCGGCGACGACCGCGGTCGCGGGGTCGTTGAGCGGGGTGACGTTCATTCTGTCCGTGCGGAGCAGGATCAGGTCCGCCTGCTTCCCCGGGCTCAGCGTCCCCACCTTCGAGTCCAGGCCGTTGGCCCGTGCCCCTTCGACCGTGGCGTAGGCGAGGACCTCGCGTGGTGATACCGCGTCCTTGCCGTCGGCGGAGGCGATCGCCCGCTGTAGCCCCAAGACCGAGCGCATCTGGTTGAACATGTCCGCGGGCACGTTGGTCTCGACGTCCACGCTGAGGCTGGGCCGCAGTCCCCGGTCGAGGAACTTCTGGATGGGAGGCATCCCGTGACCCATCATCATCTCGACCGGCGACGCCAGCGAGACCGTGCCGCCGGTGTCGACGATCATCTGGATCTCGGTGTCGTTGAGGGTGGTGCAGTGGATGTAGGTGGTATCCGGACCGAGCAGCCCCGCCTCACCGAACTCCTGCACCTTGCCATCCTGACCGTAGCTCCCGACGCCGACGTGGGTCGTGATGCGCGCGTCGGTTTCGCGTGCCAGCTTCCAGTGATCGCGCGTCACCTCGAAGTCGGTGAACTCGGGGCCGGGGGCCGCGAGCGCCAGGGTGAGCTTCTGATCCTTGGTAGAGAAGTACTCGGTGGCGGCGCGGACGAACCAGCTCGGTTGCCGTTCCTCCCACTTCCCCCACCACGGGAAGCCGTACGCGAACACCGCCCGCAATCCGGAGTCGTTCAGAGCCTGGATCACCGCGTCGGTGTGGGCCGGCGAGTCCTGGATGTGGGACCAGTCGAGCAAGGTGGTGACCCCGGCGTCGATCGCGCCGAGGGCGGAGACGAGGTTGCCGACATACGCGTCCTCGGGTCGGAACGCGGGCGCCAGCTTGTGCAGCACGAAGGAGATGTAGCTCGTCCTGCCTTCCAGGGGGACGTCGGTTCCGATGTTGCGGAGCAGCCCCTCCCAGATGTGACGATGGGAGTCGACGAACCCCGGCATGACGATCATGTCCTCGGCGTCGATCACCTCGACCTCGCCGTTCGACAGGTCCTGACCGACGGCGAGGATCTTCTCGCCGTCGATCAGCACGTCTCCCCTGGGCAGGTCGCCGAGCCGAGGATCCATGCTGAGCACCATCCCGCCGCGGATCAGCGTCTTGCCCGACGGCGCCACGCGGAAGTCGGGGCCGCTCGGGTAGAAGGCGGGGAGCTCGGGGGCCTTGGGCGGCCGGTTCTTCGTGACCACGCGCCGGGCACGCTTGTAGTTCCGCTTGACGAGCTCCTTCAGGTCGCCGAGCTGGAACAGGACGATCCCGAGCAGCAGCAGGACACCGATGATCAGCGGCCCGTCGTTGGGTGACAGACCGAGGAAGGGGAGGACGGTGATGATCAGCGCGAGAAGGAGCGCCGCCACCGTAGCCCCCAGGAACGTGGCGCGGCCGCCGGCGAGGGAGGCGCCTCCCAGGACGGCCGCAGTGATGCTGTTCAGCGCGAAGGTGGAGCCGACCGTCGCGTTCCCGATCGGGGACCGGGCCATGACGAAGAACGCGGCCACGGCCGCCAGCACGGCCGAGAACACGAGGGCCCGGACCCGGAGCCAGGTGGTTCTGACCCCTCCGCGTTTGGCAGACCGCTCGTCGAAGCCCGCCGCTCGAAGCTCGAGGCCGGATCCGGAGGCGTGAAGCCAGAGGTCGGCGAGGCCCGCCCCGACGACGATGACCACGAACGCCACGGGGATCGGGCCGATCGTCGCCGTGAGCGCGGTCACCAGCCCAGGGTTGATGACTCCCTGAGCCGTCGGTCGCATGGTCAGGGAGATCCCGTCCAGGATGCTGAGCGTGGCCAGGGTGGCGATGATCGAGGGGATCTTGAGTCCTCGGATCAGGCCGGCGTTGACGAAGCCGAGGGCGACGCCGCAGACCAGGATGACGACGATCCCGAACAGGATCTGGGGGAGGGAGGCGTCGGCGCCGATCAGGAACGACGCGACGACCACCCCGAGTCCGATCATGCCGCCGACCGACAGATCGAGATACCCGACGAGCAGCGCGTGGGTCTGAGCCATCGCGGCGACGATCAGGGGGAGCGCCAGGATCAGGATCTGTTCGACGTTGTAGGCGTTGACGAACCCGGGGAACCGCGACGTGGTGTAGAAGAGCAGCGCCGCGACCAGCAGAACCTGCAGCGCCACCGGCATCCACAGTCGGAACCTGACGATCTTGCGCCACTTGTTCTTGTCGCGCGCGTCGCGAACGACCTTGCGGACGGCACGTCGCGCCACGTCGACGCGCCCGCTCACGTCGCTCCGTTCGACGAGGGGCCCCTCGGCATCGCGACGCCCAGGGGCGATCGTCCGGCCTTGGACAGACCGGGCCCCCGCACCATCGCCTCGACGATGCGCAGCTCGTCGAGCTCGTCGCCTGGGATCTCCTCGATGATCTGCCCCCGGGACATGACCAGGACCCGATCGCACAGCCCGGAGAGCTCGATGGGGTCGCTCGACTTGATGAGCATCGAGGTCCCCCGGTCGGTCCGCTCGCGCAGGGCCCGGTAGATGTCGAAGCGGGAGCCGACATCGACACCCTGCGTCGGCTCGTAGGCGAGGATCACCGACGGCTCCTTGAAGAAGCTGCGCGCGACCGAGACCTTCTGCTGGTTGCCCCCCGAGAGGAACTCGACCGGTTGCTCGATGGACGGCGTTCGGATCTCCAGCCGATCGACGAGGCCGGTGACAGCACGCCGCTCTGTGCGTCGCTTGAGCAGGCCGAGCACGGAGAAGCGGCGCAGCGATTGGATCGTGGTGTTCACCTTGACGCCGAGCACGGGCATCAGCGCCTCGCGCTTGCGGTCACCGGGCAGCAGCATGACTCCCGCTCCGACAGCCTCATGGGTCGAGATCAGCGACAGCACCTTGCCGACGCAGACCACCCGTCCCGCTTTCGGCGGCTGGCGGCCGGCAAGGCAGTCGAAGAGCTGAGGTTGCCCGTTTCCCTCGGCGCCGGCGATCCCCACGATCTCGCCGGCGTCCAATGTGAAGCTGACCGGCCCGAACGACTGCCCCTGCAGGCCGTCGACGACGAGCACCCCGCGACGCCTATCTCCCTTGGCGGCGGGCGGGGGGAATGCTGTCTCGAAGGGCCGGCCGACGATCAGCTCGACGAGTTCCGCCTCGGTCGTGGCCTTCGCATCGAACGTCCCCCGGTTCCTGCCGTCGCGCAGGACGGTGATGCGGTCAGCGACCTCGAGGACCTCCGGCAGGCGATGGCTCACGTACACCACGCCGACGCCACGACTGCTGCAGGCGGCCACGGTGCGATGCAGGGCATCAACCTCGTCCGGTCCCAGGGCCGTGGTCGGTTCATCGAGCAGGAGCACCTTCGGATCCGCGACGAGCGCCTTGGCGACCTCGAAGAGCTGACGGTCGGCCAGGGTGAGGAAACCCGCCGGGGCGTCCGGGAACAACTCGAGGTCGAGATCGAACTCCGCCAGCAGCTTCCTCGCCCACCGCTTCCTCCTGCGGAACGGCGGTCGCCGATCCTCGGGCGTCGCCAGGAAGAGGTTGTTCTTCACGGGTTCGGCTAGGATCAGCGAAGTGTCCTGGTACGCCATGGCCAGGCCGAGTTTCCTGGCCTCGGCCGGGGAATCCCGGCGCAGGGGTTCGCCCCCGATCCGGACCGTGCCCAGATCGGGGTCGACGAACCCGCTTGCGATCCCGAGGAGGGTCGACTTCCCCGAGCCGTTCTCGCCGACGACGGCGTGAACCTCGCCCGCGCGGCAATCGAAGCTGACGTCCGTCAGTGCCCGGACCGCCCCGAACTGGCGCGAGACCCCGCTCAGCTCGAGGACCAGGTCGCCGCCGGTCGACCCTGCGTCGGGATCGGCTCCTCCCATCTCAGTTGGCCATCAGCCGGCGAACATCGCCTGCAGGACCGGGTCCGGCACCAGCGAGGTTCCCGAAACCGCCTCGTTCACACGGTTGGGATCGCAGTCCGCCGCCGTGACCTCCCGCATCACGTGTGGCACCACGACCTCAGCCGGGATCTCGGCGCCTTTGAGCGACATCATCGCCGCCGTGACGCCGACCCGTGACTGGAAGTTGCCTCCGGCCGAGTACCAGATGTTGTAAGTGGGCTCGTCGCGCTCGGCCCAGTCGCAGAACAGGTTCTGCTCGTCGGTGCGCAACGCGACGGTCAGGTTCTTGACCGGTATGCCCAGATCCTCGTAGGTCTGCAGCCCGATGTACATGCCGTCGGCGTACTCGTATGCCCAACCCTTGATGTCCGGGTCGGTCGTCAGCAGTCCCTGGAAGACGCCGGGGATCGCCGGTGGGTACCAGCTGGTATCACCGGTCGTGCTGTTCTCGTTGGCTGGCGGGTCGACCAGATTGAGTGAGTCCGAGAGCTCTGAGATCGCACACTGCTGCCAGCCGAGGGACAGCGCGTTGCCGGGAGTTCCGCCGAGGAGCGCCACGTCCCCGCTGCCCACGCCTGCGTCCAGGACCTCCGCGAAGCTGGTCCCGAGGGCGCACAGGTCCTCGCCGACCACGGTCAGATAGTCCTCACCGGGAACGAGGGCCCCCTCCTGACCCGGCAGACCGACCCAACCCGCCGAGAACGGGACGTACGGGATGCCCGCGTCGTCCGCTTCCTTGATGGCATCGGCGATGGCCACACCCATGTCGGGATAGCCGACGATGAAGTCCACCCCCCGCTGGATCAGGAACCTGATGTCGTTGGCGTGGACGGCCGGGTCTGGGTTGAAATCTGCCTCGGTGGAGACGACGGTCCCGATCTCCGGGTAGGTGAGGGCCTGGAGGATGGCCTCCATGTGGCTCACCGCACGCCAGACGTTCACCGTGTCTCCGCCGCCGTCGGCATAGCCCATCACCACGTCGCCGCCGGTCCCGGTGTCACACTCCTTGCTGCTCCAGCACTCCATCGCCTTGTCGATGGTGGCCTGATCGAGATCCTGGTCGGCACGCGCGACGGAAGCGAGGATGATGTTCCAGCTCGCCTCATCCGACGGATCCACGGGCCCGAGGGCCTTCTCGATCAAGGCCGGATCGGCGTCGGTGCTCTCCCCGAACTCCGCCAGCACGCCGCTGGCGCCGGTGGCGGTGCCACTCTCGGTGGCGCCAGTGGCCGTCGTCTCGTCGTCGTCACCCCCACACGCGGCCGCCACCAACGCGAGTACCGCGATGAAGGCGGCGATCCTGATGCGTTGCATGTTCCTCCTCCTCGAGTCGATCTCCTCCTGTCGCGGACCGATCGTCCACGTCACATGGGCGCCTCCTTCTCTCTCGATCACATCGGACCCGGGGCGATGTGCGTCCCCGAGTCGACCGCGCGTCTCCGCTCCCGAAGGAGCTGTTCGACGCCGCGGGTGATCCGATCGCCCGACACGAGCATCCCGCCGATGATGACGAGACCGAACACGACGAACTGGAGCGAGGTGGGCAGTCCCATCACTCGCAGCATCTGGTTGAGACCGGTGAGGAAGAGAGCGGCCACGAACGTGGAGAGCGGGCTGGCCAGACCTCCGGTGAGGGAAGCGCCACCGATCACCACCGCCGCGATCGGGCCCAGGAGATACGTGGTGCCGGCGCCGACCCCGGGGTTTCGAAGGAGCCCCGCGAGCGCCACGCCCGCGATCGCGTAGAAGACGGCGGCCACCACGTAGACCAGGATCTGGTTCAGGTTCACCTGGACGCCCACGACATGGGAGGCGACCGGGTTGGCCCCCACCGCCTGGAATCTTCGGCCCACCGCCGTGTAGCGAAGTCCGACGATCAGGACGATCGTGAGCCCGACACCCGTCCAGAAGACGGGGCTGACGCCGAGGATGCGGGTCGAGGTCCAGTCGGACAGACCCGGCGGCACCCGGCTCTGAACCGGGAACGTGCTCGCATAACGATTCACGACGCCGGCGACGATCAGACCCACCGCGAGGGTGGTGATGAGTGCGTTCAGCTTGAGCCCGCCGATCAGGAGGCCGTTGACGGCCCCGATCAGCGCGGCGACGGCGATCGCGGTGGCGACGGCGATCCAGATGTTCTCGTTGGATCCGTCGCCGACCCCGACGATGATCACCGCCGCCAGACTCATGGTGCCGGGGACGCTGAGGTCGATCCCGCCGGTCATGATGACCAGCATCTGGCCGAGGGCGGCGATGCCCAGCACGGCCCCGTACGGAGCGATGGCGCGCAGGGCGACGCTGCTGAGGGTCGCCGGGGCCCAGATGGCCGCCACGATGATGAGGACGAGCAGTGCGATGTACACCGGCATGTACCGGGAGGCGACGACGAGCTCGGTGAGCGCGGACGACGAGCCTCGCCGATCGCTCATCCGTCACCCCGCGGCGCGGCGCCGACCACGAGTCCGCCGGCCGCCGCCACCCGTTGTCCGGCGACCGCCGTGATCGCGCGAGCGCGATCCGCGTCGGCCTCGAGGCGGCCCTCCCGCATGAGGACGCGTCCGCCGGCCAGCACCCAATCGACGTTGGACGTGTCCATGCCCCACACGACCGCCCCGATCGGGTCGTTGATCGGATAGACGTTCGGGCGGTCGCTCCGGAGCACGACGATGTCGGCCTGCTTCCCGGGCTCGAGCGATCCGGTCACCCGTCCCAACCCCACAACGCGAGCGCCGTCGACGGTGGCGAAGCGGATCACGTCGCGTGTGCTCATGAGCCGCGGGAGGCCGGCCTTCCCGGCGAGCTTGCGATCGAAGACCGTGGCGTGCTGGAACGAGATCGTCGCGCGCATCTGCGCGAACATGTCGCCGGGCGCCACCCGTTCGTCGTCGACGCCGAGGCCCGGCCGCAGGTGGCGGTCGACGAGCTGCTGGATCGGTGGTGACCCGAGTCCCCCGGCCATCTCGCTCGCCGGCGCCAACGAGACGGATGCTCCGGCTCCCGCGAGGGCGTCGATGGTCGCCTCGTCGAGGCCCGGACCGTGGACCAGCGTGACGTCCGCGCCCAGGACGCCCCGCCCGGCCGCCTCGGAGATCGCTTCGGGCCGCGTCTGCGCGCCGGAATGGACCTGGATGGGCAGGTTCA
>Ga0126307_10003630_pt1 | contig 10580 bp, 11 predicted proteins | sample Plot28_FD_89955 | JGI IMG/M metagenome (GOLD analysis project Ga0126307, IMG submission 89955) | Serpentine soil microbial communities from UC McLaughlin Reserve, CA, USA - Plot28 | ecosystem: Environmental > Terrestrial > Soil > Grasslands | place: USA: UC McLaughlin Reserve, Lake County...
CGAGACGACTGGGAGCGGTGGACGAGCGCCTTTGAAGAGCTCAAGGTGACGTTCGAGGAAATCATCGACGCCGGGGATCAAGTCGTCGTGGTCGCGCATCACCAGGGACGCGGCCGGGGAAGCGGGGTCGAGGTCGACGCCCGCTTCTACGAGGTCTATACCTTGCGCGACGGCAAGGTCTCGCGTGTGGATGAGTACACCGAGCGGGAGGAAGCCCTCGAAGCCGCCGGGCTCTCGGAGTAAGCGGATCAGGTTCGAGGATCTCTGAAGCGAACCTCGTCCCTGGCTCGAATCCAAGTTCTGTACGGTGGAGAACTTGGCGATCCAACGGATGGACCACGTCGGCATCGTGGTTGACGACCTCGCCGCCGCGATTGAGTTCTTCGTCGAGCTCGGACTCGAGCTGGAGGGCGAGAGGTCCCTCGAGGGCCGCTCGGTCGACCGCATCGTGGGGCTCGATGGCGTCCGGACGGACTTCGCGTTCATGCAAACTCCGGACGGCAACGGACGACTCGAGCTGATCAAGTTCCACTCGCCGTCGAGCGAGAGCGGCAATCGGCACGAGCCGGCGAACGCTCCCGGTATCCGCCACGTCACATTCGCCGTCGAGGACATCGACGCAGTCGTCGCCCGCCTGAGGGCCCGCGGCGCAGAGCTGGTCGGCGAGTTGGTGAACTACGAGGACAGCTACTGGCTCTGCTATGTCCGCGGCCCCGATGGAATCATCGTCGAGCTGGCGGAGCAGATCGGCTAACGGGAACCTGCTCTCAGTCGGCCGGCAGCAGCTTGCCCGGATTCATGATCCCGGCCGGATCGAGGCGCTCCTTGACGGCCCGCAGCGCCTCCAACCCGAGCTCGCCGACCTCGGCGCGCATGTAGGGCGCGTGATCGCGGCCGACGGCGTGGTGGTGGGTGATCGTTCCCTCCACTCCCACGATTGCCTCGCAGGCGGCCGACTTGGCCGCCCGCCACTGGTCGAGTTCCTCGCCTGGCCGGGCGCGGGTCAGTAAGGTGAAGTAGAGCGAGGCGCCGTCCGCGTAGGCGTGCGAGACGTGGCACATCACTATCGAGCGCTCGCCCAGGGCGCCGCGCAGCGCGTTCCGAACCGCGCGGTAAAGCTCGTCGAGACGACTCCAGGTGTGGGCGGTCTCGAGGGTCTCGACGAGCACTCCCAGGTTCATCAGCTCGTCGCGCAGGTAGGGGCCGCCGTAGCGGCTCCGGAACCAGGAGTTCCCGGCGGAGCGCCCGAGCGCTACCGCGCCTCCGAGACGCAACCGGGTCTGTGAGATGCCCCGCCGCCGGCTGACGTCCTCGCGCTCCCCCTCCCATCCGCAGATCATCAGGCAGCCGCCGCGGCGACGGCGCAACCCGAGATAGGCGTCGAGGGCGCGCTTCTGGAGCCCCTCCGTCCCCGCCAGCTCGAGGGAGACGCGGGTCTCCTCCTCATCGGAGAGGCGAAGCACGTCGGGAGCTTCGTGCCTCTGGGCTAGATCCCGGACTATCTCGCGGCCTGCCTCGAAGTCCTCCGCGATCCAGCCCTCGTAGACGCGGGTAGGCGGCGCCGGGCGTACCCGGCAGGTCACGTCGGTGATCACGCCGAGCGTGCCCTCCGAGCCGAGCACCACCTCGCGCAGCGAGGGTCCGGCGGCGGTGTGTGGAACCTGGAGGGTGCGCAGTTGGCCCGCCGGCGAGGTCAGCTCCAGGGCCGTGACGAGCTCATCGAAGCGGCCGTAGCCGCTGGAGGCCTGCCCCGCCGAGCGCGTCGCCGCGAACCCGCCGATCGTGGCCTCCTCGAACGACTGCGGGAAATGGCCGAGGGTGGCACCCAGGGCGCCGAGCGCCGCCTCCGCCTCGGGCCCGCTCAACCCCGGCCCAAGGCGGGCTGTGAGGGACTGCGAGTCGAGCTCCACCGAGCGCAGCCGGGAGAGCTCCAGGGACACCACGGCGGAGTGCCCGTTTGAGAGCGCCTCCAGGCCACCGACCACGCTGGTCCCTCCGCCGAACGGGACCACGGCCACCCCCGCCGCCGCGCAGGCGTCGAGAACCGCCTCCACGCCCGCGGCATCGGCGGACCTGAGGACCGCGTCGGGGGCATACTCGAGCTGTCCGGTGCGGAGCCGCACGAGGTCGGGATAGCTGCGGCCGGCGGCGTGGCGGATGCGGTCGTCGGTCCCGTCGAGCACGTCGTCGGCGGCCGCTCGCACGGCGTCGGGAATGGGCCGGCCGTCCGGCAGCGAGACCTGCTCGATCGAGACCGGCTCGCTCCCGTCATCGGGACCGACGTCGAGCTCCTCGCGCACGGCGGCGACCGCGCTCTCGGAGAGCTCAGCGCGCCGCTCGGGGTCCCCCCACCCCCACCACTTCATCCCGGCGGTCAGCTTCCTAGCCCTCCGCCCCCGCCGCGGCCGTTTCGAGCCCATCGAGGGCCTCGTTCAGGGTCCGCCCGATCGCCCGCCTCATCATCGGAGAGCCGAGCCGGGAGAGGCCGCGCAGCTTGCGATCCAGCGCCATCGTCACCTGGGTGTCGCCGTTCTGGGGCTCGAGGTCGATCTCGGTGCGCGCCCTGCGGACGAAGCGCTCGAAGGGGGTCCCCTCGACGGTCTGCTCGAAGACGTAGCGCTCGCCCTCGCTCGACTCGATGCAGCGGAAGTCGGCCCGTACGCCCCGACCGCCTCGGGTCTCGAGCACCTGGGTCCAGCTGCGCTCGGCCGGCTCGCCCTCGCTCACGTTCTCCACACGGTGGGTGTTGGGCCACCAGCGAGGCAGGTGGTAGGGGTCGGTGATCACTGCCCAGAGCGCGCTCGCGGGCGCGGCGATGCGGCGCCTGCGCACGACCCGTGCCACTGGCTTCGCGCCTAATCCTCGCCGGTCAGCTTGCGCAGATCGCGGACGAGCAGCATGTGGGTGAGGTTGCTGCAGGCCGCGGCGAGGCTCTCCAGGTTCTCGATCGCCTCCTGGCGGACGTTGTGATTCGAGGAGCGCAGCCCCGGGCCGACCACAGCCTCGAGCAGGACCGCCTGCCGATCGGCGCTGCTGCGCACCACCTTCAGGTTGCGCCCGCCCACCCCGAACCGGGCGAGCTCGGAGGCGGCCTTGACGATCTCGCGGTCGGTGTCGTCATAGAGCTTCGTGCCCTCGATCTTCGTGGGCTGCACGAGCCGCCACTCCTCGAGGTCCCTGATCAGATCCGGCGCCACGCCGGTCTCGTCCACCAGCTCCTCGAGCGTCAGGCGAGAGCCCTTGCCCGCCTCCACGCTCGCCGCCCGGCGAAGCGAGGCCCCCTCGCCGCGCTCCTTGCGGGCACCGGTCGCGAGCTCCTGTCGGATCACCCGCAGCGGCAGGAACTCGTCGCGCTGCATGCGCAGGATCGCGCGCAGGCGCTCCACGTCCGCCTGGCTGTAGAGGCGGTAGCCGCCCGGGGTTCGCCGCGGCGCGAGGAGCTTCTGGTCCTCGAGGTAGCGGATCTTGGAGATCGAGATGTCCTCGAACTCGCGGCCGAGGATCTTGGCGACGGCGCCGATCGTGAGCGCTTTGCGGTTCGAGGGCGCGCCATCGGTGGAGCCGTCGGCGGTGTCGCGATCGAAGGGTGTCGGGGTCGAGGCTTCCATCACTTCTCCAGGTAGCTCAGCTTGTACTTGCCGATCTGGATCTCGTCGCCGTCCTGGAGCTGGTGGGACTCGATCCGCCGCCGGTTCACGTAGGTCCCGTTCAGGGAGCCCAGGTCGTCGATGTAGAGGCCGTCATTGCGTCGCACCAGCAGCGCGTGGTTGCGCGAGACGGTGACGTCGTCGAGAAAGACGCCGGCGTCCGGCGTCCGGCCGATCGAGATTCGCTCGTCGTCGAGGGTGAAGCTCTCCCCCGCGCGACCCCCTCCCGAGCGGATCACGAGGGCGGCACCGTGCCGCTCCACCACCTCATCGATATCGACCTGGTGCATCTCCCCCGACTCGTCGACCGTGTAGGTCATCGTCGTCGGCTCGTCCTTCCCGTCCGGACGAGAGAGGTAGGCTCCGCACTTCTGGCAGTAGTTGGCGCCCTCGGCGTTGACGAAGCCGCATTCCGGGCAGTGGATCGCCACCCTCGGCCTCCGCTTAGGTGGGCGGCTTGGTCGGGGGCTCTGAGCGCCCGGCGAGGATCTCGCTGAGGCGCTGCACGTCATCGCCCTTGATCAGCGTTCCGCCCTCGGGCCGGTTCTCGCGCAGGCGGTTGACCAGCTCCGCCCTGAGGATGTCGATCTGGCCGTGCAGGATGCGCCGGCGGTAGGAAACCTCCTGCTCCTCAGCGGTCAGGTTGTCGATCAGCTCCTTGAGCTCCTGATCGTTCATCGAGCCGATATCGGGAAAGGTCTCTTCCTCCAACTACTCCTCCACTTCGATCGGGGCAGGCGATTATAGGTCTGTTCGCACAGCCTCAACCGCGGCTTCAGGGTTTTGGCTACGGCGTTGCAAGCTCCCTCAGACCGGTCCGGATGTAGGCGATGGTCCCCAGGACCCCGAGCACGACGCCGACGATCAGCATCGTGTCCCAGACCCAGCTGTCGGAGACCATCGCGAAGAAGATCGACGCCATCACCGGCCCGACGGCGATCCGCCCGAGCCAGTTGATGTCGAGCTCACCCACGCGGCGCAGGTACACCTGCGCCAGGATCAGCGTCACAACCTCGCGTACGACGAGGACGGCCAGCGCCCAGCGCGGCAGCAGGTCGAAGTGCCAGCAGACCACCACCCCGCTGAGGATGGCCAGCCGGTCGACGACCGGGTCGAGCAATGCGCCCATCCGGCTGTACTGGCCGGTGGCGCGGGCGATGAATCCATCCAGGTAGTCGCCCACTGCGATCAGCCAGAAGATCGCAGCCGCCCACGGGTCCCGCCCGTCCCCTGAGGAGAACGCGATCACGAGGAAGACGGGAAGCGCGGCGAGTCGGAGGTAGCCGACCGCGTTCGGGATCGTCCACGGGCGCAGAGGCTGGCCAGGCCTCGTCTGGCGGGGTGGCGGGCCGGAGCGGTCGAGGCCGAACTGGCGGCGGAAGCCCTTTCGCCGTCCCGTACGCAAGGATTGTCCGCGGCCACGGGCCATCTGGCGAGGATATGGAAGGCAAGGCGAAAACCGGGATCTCCCCCACTCGAACCGAGGACTTCCCTCAGTGGTTCCAGGCCGTGGTGCGAGACGCGGAGGTGGCGGAGCTCGATCACGTCCGCGGGGCGATGGTGATCCGTCCCTGGGGCTACGGCGTCTGGGAGCTCATGCAGCGGGCACTGGATGAGGCGATCAAGGAGACCGGCGCGGTCAACGCGTACTTTCCGCTCTTCATCCCGCTGAGCTACTTCGAGGAGGAGGCCAAGCACGTCGAGGGCTTCGCGAAGGAGATGGCGGTCGTGACGCATCACCGCCTCGAGCAGGGGGAAGACGGCCACCTGCACCCGGCGGCCGAGCTGCCCGAGCCGCTGATCGTCCGCCCCACCTCCGAGACCGTCATCGGCCACTCCTTCGCGAAATGGATCAACTCCTACCGGGACCTGCCCCTGCTGATCAACCAGTGGTGCAACATCGTCCGCTGGGAGCTTCGGCCCCGCGTCCTTCTCCGCACCACCGAGTTCCTCTGGCAGGAGGGCCACACCGCCCACGCCACCGAGGATGAGGCGCTCGAGGAGACCCGCCGGATGCTCCAGGTCTACCGCGACTTCACCGAGAACCAGCTCGCGATCCCGGTGGTCGCCGGCGAGAAGCCGGAATACGAGCGCTTCCCGGGGGCGGAGATCACGCTCTCGATCGAGGCGATGATGCAGGACGGCAAGGCGCTCCAGTGCGGGACCTCCCACCACCTCGGCCAGAACTTCGCCAGCGCGATGGAGATGGAGTTCACCGACGAGGACGGCGAGCGCAAGCTCTGCCACACGACCTCCTGGGGGATGACGACGCGCATGATTGGGGCGGTGGTGATGTCTCACGGCGACGACAACGGCTTGCGCGTTCCGCCCAGGATCGCGCCGCGTCAGGTGCGGATCGTCGCGATCACCCGCGACGATCCGACGGCGGTTCTTCAAGCTGCCGACGAGTTGCGGGACGAGATCGCCGGGCAGTCCTGGGATGGCGAGCCGGTCCGCGTCGAGGTCGACACGCGTGAGCGCAAGCCGGCCGACAAGCGCTGGGAGTGGATCCGCAAGGGCGTGCCGATCGTCATCGAGCTCGGAGAGCGCGACATCGAGGGCGGCGTGGTGACAATGACGCGGCGCGACGATCCGGAGCTCACCCGCGACGCGATCCCACGCGGGGGCGCGGGCGAAGCGGTCGCGGGCGTCCTCGGTGACATCCAGGTGGGCTACTACCAGGAGGCGAGCGAACGGCTGCGTGAGCGGACGCGTGATGACATCACGAGCATCGAGGAGTTCCGCGAGTTCTTCTCCGGCGATGAGACCGACTCCGGCGGCTTCGTCAAGGCGGCTTGGAGCGAGGAGCCGGAGACGATCGCGACGATGGGCAAGCTCGGCGTGAGCGTCCGCGTCATTCCATTCGACGAGGAGCTGCCCGGGGACGCTCGCTGCGTGATCACCGGCGGAGCGGCCCGCGTAATGGCGATTTTCGCCAAGGCGTACTAGTTTCTTTCTACAGGGGGCCCGGCAGACCGCTCGGAGGGCAATGGAAGCGAGCAGTGGGCCCACAAAACCAGAGGAGTTTCGTCTCGTTCTCTCGCCAGACACCGAGGCGGGTTGGCGTGCGCGCCAGGCACTCCGTCAGCGTTTCTCCCGGTCCCTGCCTGCACGGACTCTCATCGACCTCACGGCGGTCATCACCGAACTCGTCAACAACGCGGTTGCGCACGGCCCTGGACGCCCGATTACGCTCGCGCTTACGATTGACGGCGAGACGATCCGCGGCGAGGTCGCCGACCAGGGCAATCCGGCGGCCGCCATTCCCGAGATCCGGAAGGCGACTGAAACGGGGGGGCGCGGGCTCGAGGTCGTGGACAAGCTGAGCTCGAGCTGGGCGGTCTACGAGGGCAGCACCCACGTCTGGTTTGAGATGCCGCGCGAGCTCTAGGCGCGAGTGAAGCGGCGCCCGGCGGTCGGCGAGGCTTCCTCGTCGAGCTCCGTGCGCTTGACCTTGACCGGCTTCAGGTAAGGCTCGCCGTCCTCGAGCTCGGGACCCTCGCCATCGGTGAGGACCCGCTCGGATTCCGTCGGCGTCTCCGCCTTCTCCATCTGCGCGATCCGCTCGGGGGTGAGCTCGCCGGCGTTCTCCTTCTCGATCTTCGCCAGCCAGTTGGCGCCCTCCTGCGAGTCCTGCTCGTTGACGTGGACCTTGCCGCGGTCGAGGGACTTGTCGATCTCGGCGAAGAGCGCGTCCACCAGGTCCGCCTGCTTGACCTTCCGCAGCGGCTTTCCGTGGGCAAAGATCAGACCCTCGTCCTTGGCGCCGGTGATGCCGAAGTCCGCGTGCGAGGCCTCCCCGATGCCGTTGACCGCGCAGCCGAGGACCGCGACCTCGATCGGCTCGGCATAGGCCTCCAGGCGCTGCTCGATGTCGGCGACGACGGTATCCATGTCGAACTGCAGGCGGCCGCAGGTCGGGCAGGCGATCAGGACCGGTCCCCGCTCGCGCAGGTGGAGGGCCTTGAGGATCTCCCAGCCGACCTTCACCTCCTCCTCCGCGTGGAAGGTCGAGAGGCTGATCCGGATCGTGTCGCCGATTCCATCGGCGAGCAGCGTGCCGAGGCCGACGGAGGACTTGAGGGATCCGGACCATTTCGTCCCGGCCTCGGTGATCCCCAGATGGATCGGGTACGGGATCTTCTCCGCGAGCAGGCGGTTCGAGGCGATCGTGTTGGGCACGTTCGTCGACTTGATCGAGACCTTGAAGTTCTCGAAGTCGAGGGACTCCATGAGCTCGACGAACTCGACCGCCGCCTGGACCAGAGCCTCGACCGGGTTCTCCCGCTCCAGCGCGTGGAGGTGCTTCGGCAGCGACCCCGAGTTGACGCCGATCCGCATCGGCACGCCGGCCTTGTTCGCCCTCTCGGCCACCTCGGCGACCTTCTCTCGGCCGCCGATATTCCCGGGGTTCAGGCGGATGCAGTCCGCACCCGCGTCGATCGCCTTCAGGGCGAGGGTGTGGTTGAAGTGGATGTCGGCGATCACCGGGATCGGCGACTCCTTGACGATCGTCTTGAGCGCGTCCACGTCCTTGTCGCGGGGCACGGCGACGCGCACGAGGTCCGCTCCGGCATCGGCGACCGTGCGGATCTGATCCATCGTCGCCTCGAGGTTCGCCGTCTCGGTCTTGCACATCGTCTGCACCGCGACGGGAGCGCCGCCCCCGATGGGGACGTCGCGCACGAAGATCTGGCGCTTCGAGGCCACGGGCACAGGGTAGCTACGGGGGCCTGGCCGGCGTTTGTGGAAGGTGAAAGGAGAGCTTTTGCAGCGAACTTCGCAATCTGAGAGGATCGCGCCCTTCCAGGGAGCCAACGAAGTGCATCAAGAAGGCGAAGCGGAAGGCTGCCCGCTGTCTCAGCGCTGGTAGAGCTTCTCGATCTCCTCGGCGTACTTCTCGTCGATCGGCTTGCGCTTCAGTTTCATCGTCGGCGTGAGCTCGTCGCCGCCGGGCTCCCACGGCTGGGGCAGGATCTTGAACTTCTTGATCTGCTCCACTCGCGCCATCTTGGCGTTCGCCTCTTCGACGGCCGCCTCGACGGCCTCTCGGACCTTGTCCTCTTCGGCAAGTTCCTCGAACGACGCGCCTTCCAGGCCGTTCTGCGTCGCCCAGACGGGCGCATAGTCGGGATCGAGGGTGATCAGCGCGACGTTGTACGGCCGGGTGTTGCCGATCGCGACGGCCTGGCCGATCAGCGGACTGGCGGTCTTCAGATGGGACTCGATGTTCGCGGGAGACATGTTCTTGCCGGCCGCGTTGATGATCAGCTCCTTCTTGCGGTCGACGATCTTCAGGTAGCCGTCCTCGTCGATCTCGCCGATGTCGCCGGTGCGTAGCCAGCCGTCCTCGCTGAACGTCTCCTCGTTCTTCTCAGGCAGGTTCCGGTAGCCCGGCATGACGCAATCAGCCTTGACTAGGACCTCCCCGTCGTCATCGAGGCGGATCTCGATGCCGGGCGTGGGCGGTCCGACCGTGCCCAGCTTGATCCGGTCGGGCGGGTTGATCGTGCCGAGCCCGCACGTCTCCGACATGCCCCAGAGCTCGCCGATCGGGATGCCGATCGCGTGGAAGAACTCGAGGACCTCGAGCGGCGTCGGCGCGGCGCCGGCGTTCACCGCCAGCGCTTCGTCGAGGCCGAGCTGCTTGCGCAGCTGGGAGAACATCTGCTGATCAGCCTGAGCAGCGGCCGCGGCCACTTCGGCGGGCACCTCCTCTCCGGCCTGCTCGAGGCGGACCTTCTGAAGCGAGGCCTCGAGCCCCTTCTGAGCCGCCTCGCGCTGCTCGTCGGGAAGCCCGGCCATCATCGCCTCGAGCCCGGACTTGAGCTTCTCGAAGATCCGCGGAACGGCGAAGAACCAGGTCGGGTTCACCTTGGGCAGGTACTCGGCGATCCGGCGCGGGTCGGCGCAGACGTGGACCGAGACCCCCTTCGTCACGGGCAGGTAGTAGTGGGCGTTCCGCTCGGCGACGTGCGCGGCGGGCAGCCACGAGATCACCTTCCCGCCGCGCTCGGGAAGCTCGATCATCTCGTCGGCGGTCGCCACGGCGAAGAGCAGGTTGCGGTGGGTGAGTTGGACGCCCTTCGGCGGTCCGGTGGTTCCGGATGTGTAGATCAGCGTGAGCAGATCGTCGGGACCGATCTGCTCGACGCTCTCGGCCGGATCGAAATCGGGGTCCATCTCCAGCAGCTCGTCGAGGGCGTGGTCTCCGCCCTCTCCATCGACGACGATCACGTGCTCGAGGGTCGAGAGGCCCTTCCGCGCCTGGTTGACGTTGTCGAGATACGCCTGCTCGGTGATGACTACCTTGCTCTCGGCGTCCGAGAGCAGGTACTCGATCTGCTCGGGCGCGTAGGTCTGGTAGATCGAGAAGGGGATCGCGCCGAGCGATACCGCCGCGAGGTCAGCGGGGATGAACTCCCAGCGGTTCCCCAGCATGATCGCGACGGTGTCGCCGTTCCCCACGCCGAGCTTCGCCAGCCCGCCGGCGATGCGGTGGACGGTGTCGCGGAGCTCCGTCCAGCTGAGCTCCTTCTCGCGAGCCTCGTCGCGGATCGCCAGGTCGTCGCCGAGCCGGTCCACCACCGCGTAGAAGGCCTTGACCAGGTTCTGGGCGGGCAGCTCTGGTGCCTCGCCGCCGCTGGCGTGGCGCTCTGAAGTCGTGACCTCCACTGGCAGCTCCCCTCTCCTCGGTAGAACTTGTGAAAACGCTACACCAGGAGGAAAGAGATGCCGACCAGATCGCCGTCAGCGCAGTGGAGTGGCAACCTCGCGCGGGGGAACGGGACCATGTCGCTCGGAAGCGGGGCTTTTGAGGGCTCGTACTCTTTCGCGTCGCGGTTCGAGTCCGGCGACGGGACCAATCCGGAGCAGCTGATCGCGGCCGCCCACGCCGGCTGCTTCTCGATGGCGCTCGCCAACGTCCTCAGC
>Ga0126307_10003631_pt1 | contig 10579 bp, 10 predicted proteins | sample Plot28_FD_89955 | JGI IMG/M metagenome (GOLD analysis project Ga0126307, IMG submission 89955) | Serpentine soil microbial communities from UC McLaughlin Reserve, CA, USA - Plot28 | ecosystem: Environmental > Terrestrial > Soil > Grasslands | place: USA: UC McLaughlin Reserve, Lake County...
CGGGGGTCGGTACAGCCAAGATGGGGCTGAACCACCGCCGCCGGGGCACGGTCGTGCCATCATCCAGGTTCAGCCCCGAGGTTGCCTTACGAGGCGACGCTGTCTCACTCACTGTCGAGCCCGGGGTTGCAGGTCCTTTTCTGGATCTGGAAACCCCTGCATTCCAACAGTTTGGCGAATAGGCGCCGTTCGCGCGGCGTTTTCGTGTCCGTGTTCGCCATGCACCAGGAGCTCCCCCAGCAGCCCGAGGCCGAAGAACTGAACGCCGACCAGCACGAGCAGTACCGCGAGGAGCAGCAATGGGCGATTTCCGATTGAAGCGCCGGTGAGAATCTTTTCCGCGGTCAGCCAGAGTCCGATCAGGCCGCCGGTCGATAGCGCCAGCACTCCAGGGACACCCAGCACATGCATCGGCCGCTGCCGATACTCAGTGAGAAACGTCACTGTAAGTAAGTCTAGAAAGCCCTTGACTAACCGAGACCACCCGTACTTCGATGCCCCCCAACGGCGCGGATGATGGCGGACAGGAAGCTCGCCGACCCGGAACCCTTCGGCATGCGCCAGCACCGGTGTGAATCGGTGCAGTTCGCCATACAGTCGGATACTGCGAACGACTTCAGCGCGGTAGATCTTGAACCCGCAGTTGAAATCGTGCAGCGGCACACCAGAGACCGCGCGAACCGTGGCGTTGAAGAGTCGGCTGGGCAGGGTCTTCCCTAGCGGATCCTGACGCCGCTGTTTCCAGCCTGAAACCAGATCAAAACCCTCGTCGAGCTTGGCCAGAAAGCGGGGAATTTCTGTGGGGTCATCCTGGAGATCGGCGTCCATCGTGAGGATGAGATCCCCCCTCGCAGCCGCGAACCCCGTCGCGAGCCCACGCGCCTTCCCGAAATTCCGCCGGTGCCGCAGCCCAACCACCCTCCGATCGCGCTCGGAGAGGGCCTCAATGGCCTGCCAGGTTCCATCTGTCGAGCCATCATCGACCAGAATCAACTCAAATGAGATACCCGTCGCTTCAAGAACTTCGTCGATTGCCCGGTGGAGTTCAGGGATATTTCCAGCTTCATTCATCGCGGGAACGACCACGCTCAACCGCGGCCCGATACCTCGCTCGTCACTGACAGCCAGCGCTGGACGGTCGATGTTCGCCTCGAACAAGGGCACGAGCGCCAGTCCGTCACGCTCTTCGGGAACCTGTTGCGGGGTTTGCTCTTTCAATGCAACCACATTCCTGACCGGGGATTTTCTGCAACTGTGCGGATTATGCGCTCCCAGCAGCACTCACACAAAAACAGTCACCGCTGGAGGGTAAAGTTCCGTAGAGGCGAGCGTAATCATTCGGGAAGGGATCGGGCCATCGTGGGTTGGGTCGGGCTTTCGCAACGTCGTGTCGAGCGCCGTGCTCGGCGACCGCTTGCAAGGTCGGCCGTACACCGATCGATTCGGGCGGCGTTGCTAGCGCTAGCCTGCGGCCTGCTGGTGAGCTGCGGCAGCGAACCAATTTTGGCGCCCCCGGCCGATTCGGCTCCCGAGAAGTTTGCTAATACACCGATGGCGTCGGCCGCAACTCCGGTGAAGACAGTTATAGCGCCTCAAGTCGGCGGCATCGTCTGGGCGACGAAGACCGATCCTGCGACCAACGCACCGATCGATCAAGTCACCAGCTTCCATCCAAGCGCTCTCCGAATTGTCGCCGCCGCGCACGTAGATGCGCTCTCGGCCGGGTCAAGCGTTGAAGCGACCTGGGCATACAATGACACCTCTCTCGACGCGTTCACGACCCGGCTGACACCCTCTGACAGCGGCGCCGATCAATGGATTACCTTCTATATTGAGCGAGACCCCGGGGTGGAATGGCCGGTCGGTACATATCAGGTGAGCATTTCCATTGATGGGGTGATAGTGCAGCAGGACGCTGTCGAAGTAGGTGAAGAATCGTGAGTCGCAGTTATCGGTTTCGTGCGGCTTGCCTCCCGTGAAAACCGGGTGGTACGCTCACTTCGTCGGGACAGGATGAAGTTCAGTATCCCGCGCTGAGCCGTTGATGGCCCGGGTATCCGGATCACTCCGAAGCGCGGGACCAGTGTCCGCAGTAGCTTCACGCGGGGATAGGCCGCACGCTGTTGTAGCGGCAGGAGCTTGAAGTGCCAACCGACGCGCCCGCTAATCGAAATGATGACCTGGGCCCACGTCAACCAGCGACGCTTGCAGCACGCTGCGACCGCGACCAATCAGGACCGTTCGCATGGCAGGAAGGCCGGCGGCTCTGGATTCTCGACGGTGGTAAAACTACCTGGGTTCTCGCCGAACTCATTTTCGACCCCCAGTCATGCCGATATCTCGAAGTCAGGCGCGCGAGCTACCAGTGGCCCCGTGAGGCAGCCGGCGCTCTCCTTGGCAGAACGTTCGCCGGAGGGCGGCGCCGAGCCGAAGAGGCGGCGCGCGGACTCTCTGCCTGGGTCATGCGATCGGAGTCAATCCGATAGCGGGGGAGTCCTCGCCACCTTCTCCGCGGCATCGCGGAACGCTTTCTCTCCAGCCGCAATTGTCACCGCGAGCCGGTTCTCCTCGGGTGGAATTGGACAACTCCACCCCGCGCCATACGCGCAGAAGGGGTTGTAGGCATAGTTGAAGTCGACCTCCAGGGTCCCATCGGGGCGCTCCTGGGGCTCGAGATAGCGGCCAACCTCGTAGGTTTCTCCTCCCGCTGATCCGTCCCGGAACGGAATGAACAGGCCGCCCCGATCGCTGTCCCTCAACACCGTCAATTCAACTGGCACACCGTCGACTTCGAATCGGACGCGTCCCACCCGGGAGAATGACTTTGTCTTGCCATCAGTTGTTGGGATATCGAGCGTTTCTCCGACGTCTGGCTCGGAATCATCCAACGGCAGCTGGAGTGCGAGGTCGGCGCGCTCTGGAAAATAGTCGAGCCCCTCGAACGCTGCTCGTTGCGATTCACTCAATGGAGAATGGGCGTGACCGGCAAAAAAATGGTCTCGCCGGTGACGATATCCTGCCAGGCGTTCCGCTTTGTCAGTCATGCCACCGCTTCTCCTTGAACTCGCTCCCCCGAGGTCACGACCCCGAGCCGTTCTCGCAGTTGATCGCCGACGCGCAATGCCTGTGCCGCGATGGTCAACGCCGGATTGACTGCCGTGGACGAAGGAAAGAACGACGCATCGACGACGTAGAGGCTGTCCAGGTCGTGCGCGCGACAGTACGGATCGAGGACTGAGCGAGCCGAATCGTGGCCAAACCGGAGCGTGCCGCACTGATGAGAGTTTGTGGCGATGCCCATCTGGCGGTCAAGGAGAACCGGATAGCCTGCACGACGGAGCATGGTTTTGGCATGATCCATAAGCCGGGAATGGGCCGCCAGATTGTTGGGACGCCAATGGATGACGATGTTGCCGCTGGCGTCCAGGGTCGCGCGGTTCGCCGGATCGGGCAGGTCTTCGCTCATCACCCACCAATCAACACTTCGCTGCGCCGCAGCGCGCAGCGACCAGTCTGGTGCGTGTGGAGCAGCGCCGCGCATCATGACGCCTTGCAGCTTGCCAACCGGCTGCAGGTTTCCCAGCGGGAACGGAAACCCGGGATCGACACCAGCGTGATAGAAGTCGTTCACCGATATCGTCTTCTGGAAGACGGTCGGATTGGGCCGGCGCGGATCGATCGCGACCAGCACCGAGTTGGTGTGAACCATGTAGTTCCGGCCGACCAGACCCGAGCTGTTGGCGAGGCCGTCAGGACACCGATCGGTCGCGGACCGCAAGAGGAGCGCGGCGGAGTTCACCGCGCCACAAGCGACGACGACGATATCCGCCTCGACCTCAACCCGTGCCCCACCCTGCTCGACAACCACCCCGGTCGCTCGCGCGCCGGACGTATCGGTCGAGACTCGGGAGACGAAGGCGTCCGTCCAGATCTCCACATCCGGTGACTCGAGCGCCGGTCGCACCGCACAGACGTCGGCGTCCCCTTTTGCCAGCACCCGGCACGGGAAGGCATCGCAAGTTCCGCAACGGATGCACCGTCCGCCTGTGCGGTAGTCGAGACCTACCGGCAGTGGCGCCGGGTGCAATCCTTGCGTCCGAAAGCGGTCCGCGAGATCCTCCATGTATGGATCGGGCGGCATGGGCGGGAAGGGAAAAGGCCCCGAACGGGGAGGATCGGTGGGATCGGCCCCTACTTCACCGTGCACCCAGAACAGGCGCTCTGCCCGGTCGTAGTACGGCGCCACCTCCTCGTACGAAATCGGCCACGCGGGCGATACGCCCCCCGCATGCTGGATCTCCCCAAAGTCTTCTTGACGCAGCCGTGGCAGCGCCGCCCCATAGACCTTGGTATTCCCACCGACGAAATAGTGGACACCCGGTGAGAACCAGCCCCCTTCGGCGTTGCGCCACTGCTCTTTGGCCTTGTAACGATTCTCACCGAAGACGGCCGCGGCACTCCAGTTTTGTGGCTCGCTCGGTAGAAACGCTCCACGCTCGAGCAGCAGCACCTTGGCGCCGCAGTCCCGCAGCGCCCAGGCCAGCGTGCCGCCGCCCATTCCAGACCCGACGATCACCACGTCGGCATGATGCGCTCGCGTCATGAAGTGGAACTAGACCCTAGCCCTTCATCGAACCGGCAAGCAGGCCTCGAATGAAGAACCGTCCGAGGAGGATATAGACCAGTGCCGTCGGCAGCGCCGAGATCACGGCGGCCGCCATGACGACGGTCCAGTCGACTGAGGTGGTGCCATTGAGGTTGTTCAACGCTACCGTGACCGGCTGATCGGCTGGGTTAAAGACCACGGTGACGCCGAAGAGGAAGTCGTTCCAGATGTTGGTGAACTGAAATATGCCGACGACGACAAACGCGGGAACGCTCAGCGGCAGCATGATCTGGAAAAAGGTCTGGATCAGGCCCGCGCCGTCGATCCGTGCCGCCTCGACCAGCTCCGTCGGAACGTTTGCGAAGTAATTGCGGAAGATCAACGATGTGATCGGAATTCCGTAAATGATGTGGACCAGAGCCAGCCCCTGCCAGCTCCCGTACAAGCCGATCAAGTTAAGCGTGCGGATGAGCGGAATGAGAACCGCCTGATACGGAATAAACATCCCGAACAAGATCAACGTGAAGATCACGTCGGAGCCGCGGAATTTCCACTTCGACAGCAAATAGCCGTTCACCGCGCCGAGAAGCGCGGAGCCGATTGTTGCCGGAATGACCATGCGCACGCTTGCCCAGAGGCTGGGACTCAGGACGTCCCAAGCCAGTGGAAAACCGCCACCATTGAGGTAGAGCGGCAGCCTCCACATGTCCGAGAGGGTCATGTAGGTCTTGTCTTTAAGTCCGTTCGCAACCATCACATAGACGGGCATCAGATAGAACAGTGTCGCTGCGACCAGAAGTGCGTAGACCACGTAGCGACCGATACGGCTTTTCTTGCGTGGCGAGTACGTGCGTGGCGCCGGGGCCATTACAGTAGCCATTGCTAGAGTGTCTTCAACTGGCGAGCGAGATACGGCACGATAACGATTGAAACGGCAACGAGCATCACGATTGCGGCCGCGGCGCCGAGGTTGTAGCGCTGGGCACGGAAGATCATTTCGTAGACGAAAATACCCGGGACATCTGTTGCGAACCCGGGGCCCTTCCCCGACATAGCGAACACCAGGTCGAAGATCTTGAGCGACACATGCGTCAGGATAATTAGCACGCTGACGGTGATGGGGTTGAGGAGGGGGATAATGACGTCCTTATACAGGCGATAGTCGCTTGCCCCATCAAGCGAAGCCGCCTCGCGTACCTCGTGCGAGATAGTGCCGAGTCCAGCCAGAAACATTGCCATGGCGAATCCGGAGAGCTGCCATGCCGCGGCGACCGCGACCGCGATCATCGCGACTGGTACTCCGAGCTTCAGGCTCCATTCGGCGGCAGGAGGAAAGACTGCCGCAATGGGACCGTTCAGTTGCCAAACGACGCTGGGATCGGTAATCCAGCCCGGTTTGAGTGGTTCAGTTCCATTAGCGGCCAAGATCGCATTGATCCCGGTGGCATCGATGAGCAAATTGATTCCAGTCTCAGGATTGAAAATCCATCGCCAGGCAACACCGGTGGTAATGAACGACAGCGCGTACGGGAAAAGAAAGACACTGCGGAAGAAGCCGCTGCCGCGGACATGCCGATCGAGCAGGATTGCGAGGCCCAATCCGCCCAGCACCGCCATGATCAGGAATGCCACGGTAAAGACGAGAGTATTTCGCAGGTCGATCTGAAAACGGGTCTGGCCAAACAGATCTGGGTAGATAGCGCCGACTGGCCGGTGGATCACTAGATCCGGCTTTGCACTCTTCCAGTTGGTAAGAGAAACGAAGAATGTGTAGCCAATAAATCCGTAAACAAAGATGAATATGACCACTGCCGACGGAGCGAGCAAGAGCGGCGACAGGATTCGGTCCACCGAGAAACGCCGACGGCCAGCCGCCGACTGCACTCGCGCTTCGGGAACTAGGGCCGGAGATGTAACCGCCACTCAACAACTCTCAAGGTGAACGAATCGAATTCGCACGGCCGTGCCTCCTCTTCCGTGGAACCGGAAGAGGAGGCACGGGTGACAGCCTAGCGGAGCGACGCGAACTCGCAAGACTCACCCGCAACCTGCAGGCTGTCCAAAATTTACTCAGCTGCCTCCGCATCCATCGCTGCCGCGTCGGCGAGCATCGCCAGGTACGTGTCGACATCCTTGTCGGTCACGAACGCCGTCGTGGCGTCGTAAAACGCCTGCTGAAACGCTGGTGACGACGCTTGGCTATGGGCAGCCGACGGCACCAGCGCGTCGTTGCTGAAGCTGTCCATCGACCATTGGTGATACGGCGTGAAGAGGTCGCGATTTGCATCGGTTCGAGCCGGGATTGAGCCCTTCAAGGGGTTGAAAGCTTCTTGCGCTTCCTTCGAGCCGAGGGTGATGAGCCAGTTCCTAGCGTTCTCGGGATGGGGCGCGCCCACCGGCAACGTGAAGCTGTCAACCACCAAGACAAAGGAGCCGGTGGATCCCGGATGGCTTACCCAGCCGATGTTGTCCTGGGCATCTTTGGCCAGCACCTCGCCGTACGCCCAGTCGCCCATGCTATTGAAGCCGGCCTTACCCTCGATGACGAGAGCGATGCCATCGCTCCACGTCAAGGCCGAGAAGTCTTCATTGACGTAATCGAGCATCCTTGCAAACGTTTCCGCGGCCTCCCTGGCTCCCTGATCGTCCCAGGGCGTCTCGCCGAGAAATAGGGCGTTGTAGCTTTCTGGCCCAGCGACGCCGAGCAACGTGTTCTCAAACGTCTGCGGCCCCTGGAAACCTTCGTTGTTACTAAACCCAAGGGCCGGGATTCCGGCGGCCTTGAGGATGTCGGCAGCGGCAAAGAACTCTTCTACCGACATTGTGTCGCCGATTTCGATGCCGTTGTCTGCCATGACCGTCTTGTTGTACCAGAACCCGTTTCCTCGGTGTACGCCCACCGGAATCGAGTACTGCTCGCTTTCCCACGATGCCTGTTCGATCAGTCCAGCTGGCATGACGTCTGCCCAGCCTTCGGATTCATAGATGTCCGTGATCGGCTCACAACTACCTGGAACGACATAGAGATCGATCAATTCTCGGCCGATGTGGGTCTGCCACGAGTCGGGAGGCTGCCCGCCCTGCAATCGCGTCTGCAACACCGCTTTCGCGTTGACACCCGCGCCTCCTGTAACCGTCGAGTTGACGACTTCGACTCCCGGATTGGCCGCCGTGAAGGCATCGAAAAGAGCCTGCAGTGCCTTCGATTCACCGGGCGACGTCCACCACGAGAAAATTTCCAGCGAGTCCTCGGCCTGCGCTGCGGCCAGGCGAGATCCAAGTCGCCCAAGTCCGACGGCCCCCACTCCGAGTGCCGCTCCCCCTTTGAGAACCCCGCGCCGCGATGCGCGTGACGCAAACCTCGTGGTCAACTCATGCACGGGTTACTCCTTCTCCGTTGCGGAACGTTCGTCATGCGCCATCGCACGACCCCATGCACGAGTCGCCAGCGATCGTTTGGCACAGGGGGACGGACCCCAATGGCGCCAACCTCGCGGTGAGATCTACGGCATGTACCGGGTTTGTACATGGCCAGTTCCCTACCGTCAACCAGTTTCTGTCTAAACGACCGCCGGCGCGCCGAGCATTTTGTCCAGCGCCTCGACGAAGAAGTACTCGCCCCACATCACGCTTTCGTCGACGCCCAGATCCTTGCGCTCGTGGTAGCTGCCATGCTTGAGGATCCCTTCCCAACCCGGCGTGTCCACCGCCAGGAACTCCGGCGTAAGTAGCGTGTCCAGAATTGTCCGGGCGCACTCTTTATAGGTCACGGCCCGCTCCGGGTCCCGCGTCAGCTCGGCGAGCTGCAATAGACCGCTGGCAGCAATGGGCGCGGCCGAGCTCTCGTAGGGTCGCCGCGGCGACTGTTCCTCCCAGTCGTTCGGCGGGACCCCGTGCGCTGGAGTGCGCTCGATATAGAAATCTGCGCAACGCTGCGCCGTATCCAGGAAGCGCCCGTCACCAGAAAGCCAGTACGCGGTGCCAAATCCATAAAGCGCCCAGGTCTGGCCCCGCGCCCACGACGAATCATTCCGCCACCCCTGGTGCGTTGCCTGGCGCAAGAACTCACCTGTCTGCAAGTCGAATATGCCCTCGTGGGCGGTACTGCCATCACCGCGTACGAGGTACCGTCTCGTCGTCAAGCAGTGCTCGTGCGCTCTCCGCAACAGGTCTCGATCGCCGCTTCTGTTTGCGGCGTGAAAGATGATGCCGACGTTCATCATGATGTCGATAAAACAACTGTCCGGGGCCACGAACGACCGTAAGTATTTGCCTCCCTCATTGAAGCGCAGACCCATGGTTTTGCCGGCTTGGATGACTCGGTTCTCGATTGCTTCATCCCCGGTTTGGTCGAACCATCGCTTCCAGGTTGACCAGAAAACGAATCCGAGATCGTGAACATTCGTATCGTGTTGGCGCTCTTCAATCAGGAGTGAGTAATGCTCGGCTCGGTCGCGCCAGTACAGATCGCCGGTACGAGCGGCGAAGATCCACATCATGCCGCCGAGAAATCCCTCGCACCAGTTCGTCCACGCCTCGCGGCCGTGCTGCCACTTGCCATCCTCGGTATAGAGCGGGAAATAATCGGGATGGTTGGTGATCAGCGCCCGCACTTGAGTCTGCGCCAGCTCGAGCGCCTGAGTGGCCCGGGTCTCCAGTTGGGCGGTCGGATCGAATCGCGTCACTGATGACCTCCTTGCAGCTTGCGGCACGCAACGAACGTCATCGGCCCGAGAAGCGCGGCGGGCGCTTCTCACGGAACGCGGCAATGCCTTCTCGGCCGTCCTCCGTGCCGGCGGCCAACGCTCCCGCAAACGCTTCCGGCGCCGACGCGTCACCATTGATCGCGGCTTTGGCAAGTTGCACCGCAATTGGGGCGTTCGCGGCAATCTCGGATGCCAGCACCCGGCACCGTTCCATGAGCGCACCGGGCGTGACGACCTCGTTGACGAGTCCCCAACGCTCAGCAGTCGTAGCGTCAATCCGGCACCCCGAGAAGATCATCTGCTTGGCACGGGCGCCCCCTATCGCTTCTGAGAGTCGCTTCGTTCCTGCCCACCCGGGCAGCGTGCCGATTTTCGTCTCCGGCAGCGCAAACGTCGCGGAATCTGCGGCTATTCGGATGTCGGTCGCAAGCGCCAACTCGAGCCCACCACCGAACGCATAGCCGTTTATCGCCGCTATGGTCGGCTGCCGCTGCTGTGCCAGCCGCTGAAGGACGCGATGGCCCTCACGAATCCAGCTTCGCCACATGTCGAGCGGTTCGAGAGTCGTCCAAGCGTTCACGTCGGCACCGACGGAGAACGCGCGGTCGCCAGATCCGGTGACAATCACCGCGCGCACAGTGGGATCGACGTCAACTTCCGCCATGAATCGATCCAGATCAGCGAGCATGTCCGGGCCGATCGCATTCAGCTTGGCCGGGCGGTCCAGTGTCAGTGTCGCGATCCCATCCTCGCTCATCAGCAACACGCCGCCAGCGGGAGGAGGTTCACTAGCCGTCACTGCTCGTCCCCGGACTGAAGTCGCCCGATCAGCTCACGTGTGGCTTTGAGGCAGAGCGCCCAGAGGGTGAGCGTGGGGTTGACACCTGCGCATGTCGGGAAGACCGACCCGGAATAGACATACAGCCCCGGCGCATCGTGAACCTGAAGCGTGCGGTCCACGACGCTTGCCGCGGGATCATTACCCATGCGGCATCCGCCGACGTCGTGCGAGCTTCCGGCCCCAGTGAACCGCGGACCATGCCAGGTCTTTGTCGCTCCCATAGCCTGCAGGATGGCCTCTCTCTGCCCCGCCATGAAGTCAGCCAGCCGCTGCTCGTTCGGTTGCAGATCGTAGGTCACCCGAACAACGGGCATGCCCAGCCCACTGCGGTCCCGATGATGCGGATCGATATCGAGGTAGTTACTGTGATAGGAAAGTGCCTCCGGCTGCATGCGGACGACGCTCCAGTGCTGCCAGTCGCGCAGA
>Ga0126307_10003632_pt1 | contig 10579 bp, 4 predicted proteins | sample Plot28_FD_89955 | JGI IMG/M metagenome (GOLD analysis project Ga0126307, IMG submission 89955) | Serpentine soil microbial communities from UC McLaughlin Reserve, CA, USA - Plot28 | ecosystem: Environmental > Terrestrial > Soil > Grasslands | place: USA: UC McLaughlin Reserve, Lake County...
ATTTACCGGTTACTTATTTTACATGAGAGTTGTAATTGGGGCAATATCATGCTTGCACTGAAACGTATTGGCAGTACAATAACCGATGCATTAAACTAAAGTATGTGCGAACGGGTAAATATTGTGAGAATGAGTAAATTAAATAATGTCTCCGAATTGGTATTTGCACTTTCTGTTATCAACTTTTGTAAAAACTGCCAAACTTTAAACTCTTTTATCTTTGCTACATGCTACAAATCTCAGAACGTGGACAACAAATGCCACCGTCACCTATCAGAAAACTGGTTCCTTATGCAGAATCAGCAAAGAAAAAAGGAATTAAAGTATTTCATTTAAATATTGGGCAGCCAGATATTGAAACTCCACCTTCCATTCTTGATGCCGTTCGTAACGCAGACATCAGGGTTTTGGAATATAGCCATAGCGCCGGAAATGAAAGCTACCGCCGTAAATTGGTTCAGTATTACAAAACTGTGGGCATTGATGTAACGCATGAACAAATTCTCGTTACTACCGGTGGGTCCGAAGCTATTATGTTTGGCTTTTTTACCTGCCTTAATCCAGGTGATGAAGTCATCATCCCTGAACCATTTTATGCCAATTACAATGGATTTGCTGTTGCTGCCGGTATAAAAGTGATTCCCATTACTTCCACCATTGACACCGGTTTTGCGCTACCCGCTATGATGGAGTTTGAAAAAGTAATTACACCAAAAACAAAAGCCATTATTGTTTGTAGCCCCAATAATCCTACTGGCTATTTATACAGCAGGCAGGAAATGGAAGATCTTAAAACGATCTGCCTTAAGCACGATTTATATTTGTTTTCTGATGAAGCATATCGAGAGTTTTCGTATTCAGGAAAATCTATAAGCGCCATGCATTTAGATGGTATGGAGGAACACGTGATTTTAATGGATACGGTAAGTAAACGCTATAGTGCGTGTGGTGCACGATTGGGAGCTTTTGTTACCAAAAACAAAAAGGTATATGACGCAGCAATGAAATTTGCACAGGCAAGATTAAGCCCTCCCGGTTTAGCACAAATATTAGGTGAAGCTGCTATAGATCTTCCTTCGTCTTATTTTGATGAACCTAAAGCAGAATATTTATCGAGGAGAGATTTATTGGTAAAACGATTAAACGCCATGCCCGGTGTGTTCTGTCCCAAACCAGGCGGTGCATTTTACGCAATGGCACAATTGCCTATTGATGATTCGGATAAATTCTGTCAATGGTTACTTGAATCATTTTCTTATATAAAAAGAACGGTAATGTTGGCCCCTGCAACCGGCTTTTATGGTACCCCGGGTCTTGGAAAAAAAGAAGTTCGTTTAGCCTATGTTTTAAATTTAAACGATTTGAACGATGCCATGGATTGTCTGGAAAAAGCTTTACAGGAATATCCGGGTAAAATTCAGATTAAAACTGCTATCAACGAAAATGCTACCGTATAACTGCAGTGTGTAAATTACTACTCATTCCTTTCTTATTTGTAAAAGCCACAAGTTCTGTTGTGGCTTTTACTTTTATTGAGTTTTGAGCCACTAAAGGCATAATAATTGCAAAACTCTTTTAGGCCAATCTAAAAGTTTTAAACTCATTCAAAAAAAATAAACAGTTATGGCAAATGAACAATACGGAAGCTGGCATGCCGATAATGAATTTCAACCACAGGCAGGCAGTGGCGTTGTAAATGTTGGGCAAGGGGAAAGAATAGCCAGTGCCGCTGTTGGCGCCTGGTTACTTTCATCAAGTATGAACAATTTTCTTAAACATCCTGTCAATAGTGTTGTAAAAATGGCAATTGGTGGACTGCTGTTATACAGGGGTGCTTCAGGTCATTGTCCTGTTTATGCCAGCATGGGTAAAACAAAAGGAGTGGCCAACACACCTGCTATCAACATTCGTACTAGCCTGATTGTAAATAAATCAAAAGATGAGGTATACGCTTTTTGGAGAAAGCTTGAAAACCTTCCTTTGTTCATGAAACATTTAGCATCCGTAACAGAGATTGATGCTAAACATTCGCATTGGGAAGCTGTGATTCCTGGCAATATTGGTAGAATTAAATGGAATGCAGAGATTGTGAAAGAAGAGCCTGGATATTTAATTGGCTGGCAGTCTATTCCAAACTCTATGGTTAATAATGCCGGCAAGGTTACTTTCCACGATGCGGCCGGAGGACAAGGAACAGAACTGGAAGTGGTGATCAGCTATCACCCACCTGCCGGGGAATTAGGTTCGGGTTTAGCAAAAACATTGAACCCTGTATTTGAAAAATTGATCCGCCAGGATGTGATGAACTTTAAAGAATATATCGAAACAAAATACAAGGGCTCAACTGAGAACATCAATGACAATCCAAATATTTTAAGAAGTGAATCGGAAAGTGTACAAGATGGTTCTGGCGCACAGGGTGATAATCAAACAGCCAATAACAACCAATATATAAATCAATAGGTCAGGCTTTCTGAAATATTACGTGCCGCCATTGAGAACAAAGTTTGAAAATGGGAAGGCACCATTTCAGAAAATTTTAGGGGTGGTGAAGGGTTCGGGTCATAATCATTTAAACGAAGCTTCCACCACCCTACGTTTTTCCACTCGCCTAATTTATATCCAACATTCTCATATGTGGCCAAATGCGTAAAGCCAATTTTTTCATGAAGCTTAATACTTGCTTCATTAGGTAATGTGATTCCTGCATACACATTTCTATAACCCTGCATTTTTAATATGTCAAATAATGTTTTATAAAGCTGTTGGCCAATACCTGCACCGCTGAAATCTGAATGAGTATAAACCGAAGATTCACACGACCATTGATAAGCGACCCTTTCCCGGTGAGAAGAAGCATAGACATAGCCAACTAACAAACCATCAATTACACAAACTAACCAGGGCCGCAGCTCAATACATTTTTTTATTCGTTCTTTTACTTCATTAATAGCGGGCACTTCACTCTCAAAAGTGCAAAAGCTTTTAAGCACATGCTGCGCATAGATATCCAAAATTGCCTGGGCATCAGAAGTAGTAGCAGTCCGCACTTCAATCATTAATCACTTTTATTGTAAGGTAGAATTTTACGGGCTTGTTAAAGGAAGAAAAAATGATTTTAGATTAAAAGCCTGAATACTTATTTTTGCAACCCTTTAAACGTTCATCGTTCAGCGCTACAGATGAATAAGCCGAGGTAGCTCAGTTGGTTAGAGCACAGGATTCATAACCCTGAGGTCGGCAGTTCAAATCTGCTCCTCGGTACATAAAAAGGCTTCCCGTTGGAAGCTTTTTTTATAATAATAAAATTGCATTAGAATTCAAACCTGACCCTCGCCCTGATTCCCCAGGTAGTAATATCCGGATTGTCAAGGTAGGTAAATCTTTTTACCACATCCACCCGGAACAACTTGAATATATTACTGATACCAACGCTTCCTTCCACGTATGGTTCACCGTTTAAGGCAAAAGTCGTTGGTACACCATTAGAAGTTGGGAAGAGATACAAATCCGAATTTTTTGCCGGATCGTTCTCATCGCGTATTCCACCATATAAAACTTTTACAGTGGCAACTTCTCGTAGGTCAAGCTTTTTGATGAGGGGTATCCGGTTAAAAATAAATCCATTGAAATGATGATCTACGTTTACACTTACAAACCGGTCACTTACAAACTCCAGAAAGTTCATAAGGTTGTAAGAAGCCAATTGATAGGCATACGTTTGATTGGCCCTATGCGTAGTTAACAGAGGATAAGGTAACCGTCCGAAAATATAACCGCCTTCGAAAATTACATCGCTATTACCAAACTGCGACATGTATACTCTCTTCGCTATAGAAAGGTCTAGTTTATCATAGTTATATTCACCATTTATAAATCCTTTAATACCTTTTATATACCGGAAAGTGAAAACAGGGTATTTGGTGATAATGGGCATCCGAAAAACGGTTCCCTGGTAAAATTGTTCATGTGGCGCCCAGCGCAATTCTAATGAAAGGTCTGAGGTTGTTATGGCGGAATCTTTTACCCATACATTATTCTCCTCCTTGATATACTCTATAGCTCCTGCGGGCTCCTGTTTCCAGTTTTTTACTCGCAGGGAATACGTGAAATGATTGGCCAGTTCATGAACATAGTCAAGTTTATAAATTGTATTGTATAGCCACTTGTCATTCTTTCCTCTTTTTATGGAAAGCAGAATATTATCTTCCTGAACAAATAGTAATTCCTGGCCTGGAATTTTTGTCTCTCGTTGGGCACTGGCTTTTATGTACTTAATAGGGAAGGTATAAATAGATTTATTATTAAGCGAGTAGGTAACTGCCAAAAAGCCTTTCCACTTTTCATCTGTGAAACCATAGGCGGCGTAAGTTTCAAAATAAATACGTTTGCTGAGTTTCGGGGTTGTCCGCCCACCAACACGCAGTCTGAATCCTTCTACAGGATTATAACTGTAAAATGCATTGGCTGGACCAATTTCAAACTTGCCAAAGTTTTTGTAACCGGCCAAAAGTATATTAGCAATATCCATAAACCGCCGGAAAGAACGAAGTGTTTTTAAACTATCGATATTGGTATAAACTTTTGCTTCAGCAACCGTTAAGGTATCATGACGGCGGGCAGTCCAAAAACTATCTTTGTTTTGAATTCTATTTTCTGCAATGATTGAGGAAGGCCCTTCATAAAACTTGTCTTCCCTGGGCTGGTTAATCCTATAGTTTTTATAAGATACGGTTCGCTCACCAAAGATGCCGTTACTCTTTCGTTTAGTTAAACTGGCCTCTGCCAGAACGTTGCTTTTAATTACATGATACTTACCATCAGCAGGGTTTTGTTCAAACTCCTGGTTGATATACATTTCCCGAACCAGGTTAAGGTTAATGTTTGCGCTTACACCCATGTTCAATTTCTGCACGGCATAATTGCTATCAAGTGTAATGAACATGATACCCCTAAACAGGAAGTCGTTAGTATTACGCGGCGTGAAATACATTTTTATCAACTTCTTTCCTGAGGCATCTGTAATGGTATCCCTTATGAAAAACATGTAAAAAGTAGGGGCCATATCGGCAATAGGGCTCAAAAACTCCCGGGTAAAAAGTGATATGTTATCATCATAAATATCTACGTCTTCGTACAGGCGGTTCAAATAAGCACTTATACCATTGCTATCTACAAACTCGCCATAATTTACTTTCCTATCAGCTTCAAGAATAGTTTTACGCTTTTCAGGATTTTTCCGATAATAATTTGATGTAATTCTCTCTTCCAGGTAGATAGGGATAAGCGATCTGCCAGGAATCTTTGTCGTATCAACATTTTCAAAAAGAAACTGGAATGGCTTTAATAGTTTATTGTTTGCTACTTTTTCCGAGACCCGGCTTAGCGAAAGCTGCAGTTTTTCATATTGTTCGTATTCCACATAATTGTAAAACTCCGGACGATTTTTCTTTCTATTGTCAATGACACGGCGAATCAGTTCTACGGCCGGATTGTCTTTATTTTTATAGTTAATCCTTTTCCTGCTTTTTACAGTAACCTTACTCAGGTCTTTTGATTCATCAAGAACAAGATCAATATTAATAGTCTGCTTTGCTCCATTGCGGATAGAAACTGTTTTTGTTTTGTACCCAATGTATGATACCACCAACTGATTAACAATTCGCGAGGTGGTCATTTCAAAATGCCCCGTAGAATCAGCAGTTTCACCCTTGCCCCCTTTAAAGTAAACACTGGCAAAAGGAATGGGATCTTTAGTGCTGGCATCCATAACAATGCCTGATACAGTAGTGGTTTGAGCGTTACATACATTCACCAACAAGACTAAAACGGTGCTTATTACCCACTTAGTTAATTGAAAGTGATTTTTATATTGACCCATTACAGTTTTTCATTTATGCATACCGCCAGGCTCTTTTGCCATAACCAATAAAGGGAAATATAACTTTAGGTAAGTGAATCGATCTGTAAACCTTTTGGTTGTGCCAGATCTTTTTACAGCCTTCCTCGGCACACGGTGCCTGCAAAAATTAATATACCCGGTTCTCTATTTCAGTCTAGCGCTATATTAAGGAGCAAATGTACAGGTTCGCCTATAGCTGAGCTCCTTATTAACAAATTTTCACATTTTAGAACTTAATAAACTGACGCACAATTTATTCATAGTTATTTTCTTATGCAAATTACCATAATAAACAAATCAATCATTTGTCCATAAACGAAGTCCTATTACAAGTCCTGGTAAATACATGCGTCTAAAACTCGATTATAAAATCCCATGTAGAAATTGTTCTACAAACATCTTCTTATGAATCAATAAACTACGATAGTTGATTTTCTTTTCGCAAACTTCTAACGAGGCCTATTATTTGCCAACATTATAGAGCCGATTAATATACCCATGGGAGAAGAAAAAAAAAGAAACTATCCGCGGAAAATTGCAAGGATCTTTCTAAAAATAGTCCTGTTCTTGTTCTTATTTATTGTGCTCGTTTTCATTCTTGTTCTGACGCCTCCTGTCCAGCGATTCATGACAGGCAAGGCTGAAACTTTTTTACAAAAGAAGCTAAAGACAAGAGTTGAAATCGGCAGCATTTCCTTTGGCCTTTCTGGTAGAGTAGTTCTCCAGGATATTTATATAGAGGATAAAACAAAAGATACTTTAGTTTCAGGCGGCTCCATAAAATCGCATATCAGTTTTTTGAAACTATTCTCCAACGAAGTGCAGATTAAAGATATAGAGCTACAAAACATCACTGCTAAGATTAAAAGAATTCTTCCGGACACGTTGTTTAATTACCAATTTATAATAGATGCTTTTACTTCGGAACAAAAGAAAGATCCGGACACGGCGCAAACAGCACCAATGAAATTAAACATTAGTGATGTTGCTTTGGATAATGTAAGGCTTACTTATGTAGACGCTGTTACAGGCAATGACATGTTTGCACGCATAGGTAATCTATCTGCTACAATTGATACACTAAACCCTTATACAATGCATGTCGATATTCCTTCTGTTATAGCAAGGAATGTACAGGTTCGTGTGAAACAAACGAAACCTCTAATTCAGCCGGAACCTCTTTCAAAAGACATGGCAGATGCAGCAAAACCTGTTGCCATGAAATTAAATCTGGGAACAATAGAGCTATCAAAATTCAATGTTCAATTAGACAATGACGTTTCTGCATTTTATACCACACTTAACCTTGGCCAGTTCAAAGCCAATAGCAAATTAATTGACTTGCAGCATAACAAAATTTACCTTGACCAGGTTGTTTTAAATAATAGTAAATCTGTTATTCGCCTCGGAAAAAAAGAAACAGAAAAGCTAATTGAAAAAGAAATAAGCCAGGAAATAGCTGCGCAAAAAACACAAGCATGGGACTTTAGAGTAGATAAATTTCAAATTGACAATAACAGCGTGAAGTTTGATAATGATAATCAACCACGGTTAGCACATGGAATGGACTATGCGCATATATCGGCAAATAACCTTACACTACATGTGGAAGACCTGGTGTTTAATACAGATACAATTGGCGCTTCAGTTACGCAGGGTTCTATGAAGGAAAAGAGTGGGTTTGATTTGCAGCAATTAAGGGGAAACCTTTTGTATGCTAATAATCAATCCTACTTAAAAGATTTGTATATAAAAACACCCGGTACAGAAATAAAAAGAAACCTTGTGTTAGAATATGCTTCTTTTGAAGCGCTGACGAAGAATTTTGCTGAAACCGTTTTTAATCTTGAGCTGGTAGATAGTAAAGTACAGGTAAAAGACATCCTGGTATTCGCACCCCAGTTACGTTCTAATCCCGCGTTAGCAAATCCAAATGACATCTGGAATTTAAATATCATTGGTAGCGGTACTATGAACCGACTGTATTTTGAAACTCTTCAATTTGCCGGGTTAAGGAATACACGAATTGATGCACAAGGCACTTTAGTTGGTTTAATGAAGCCTACACAGGCCGGTGGTAACTTTACTATCCGCAAGTTTCATACTTCACAAACAGATATTGCTCTGTTTACGGGACAACGCTTATCCAATGCCCAAATGAATCTCCCCGAAACATTTGATATTTCGGGAACCGTCAACGGCAACGCAGGTAAACTAAACACAAATCTTAATTTAAATACGTCTGCTGGTTTTATTGCACTGAACGGCATTTTCAGCAATCTTACAAGTCCTACTTCTGCCTCTTATAATGCTACCATAAGAACAAACGGATTACAACTTGGAAGCATTTTGCGTAAACCAGACCAGGTAGGGTCTCTTTCAGCAAATTTTACTGTGAATGGAAGAGGACTAACACCCACCACCATTAATACAAAATTCAAGGGCGTTGTAAACAGTTTAGGTTATAATCAATACCAGTACCGCAATGTGAAACTAAATGGTTCGTTAGTTAAAACGGCCTTTTCCGTTAATGCAGATGTAGATGATCCGAATATAGCTGTTAATCTTACCGCGAGTGGAGATTATGCAGCGAAAGCATTTAAGATTGACGGAATGGTTGACAGCATTAAAACCTTGCCCTTGCACTTCACCACACAACCTGTAATTTTTCGGGGGCAGATCAATGGTACTGTAAAGAATGTAAACCCGGATTACCTCGATGCAAATGTTTTAATAACTAAAGCTTTGTTAGTTGCCGGTAACGAAAGATTACCTCTCGATACAGTTCGGTTAGTCTCCGGTAGATCTGACACCGCAAATTTTATCCGCTTTAACAGTGATATTGTAAATGCACAGATAACAGGACAATACCGTTTTTCAGACCTGGGCAATATCGTTCAAAGTACCATTCAACCCTACTTTTCTGTAACACCTGCTTCCAAAACAGCGAATGTAAAGCCTTATAATTTCAGGTTTACGGCCGATGCTGTTTACTCTCCGGTTCTTACCGCCTTTGTTCCATCCCTGACTGCCATGGAGCCCTTGCATGCGGAAGGAACCTTTAGCAACAATGAAGGAATGAGGGCTGTTTTGAGCACTTCATCCATCAGTTTTGCAGGTAACCGAATGAGTGATTTAAGCCTGAGAGCAAATACTTCAGACAGCGGCTTGCAAATTTCAGCAAATATGGCCCGCCTGATCAGCGGCAGTTCGTTTGATTTGTATAATACCCGCATCAATGCAACTGCATTGAACAATGTCATCAATTTTAATTTGGGCATTGATGATGCAAGTGCTAAAAATAGATACAACGTTAGCGGCATTATCAATCAGCCCTCCCCAGGTGCCTATGCTATACGTTTAAAACCAGATAACTTATTGCTTAATTATGAAACCTGGACTGTAACACAGGATAACTTAATTAGCATTGGCACTACCAGCATTACCGCCAACAATTTTGTACTGCAAAAAGGTGAGCAGCGATTAAGCATTATCAGTCTTGATGGATCGGGCCCGCCTTTACAGGTGAGCTTTACTGATTTTCGACTCGCAACACTTACCGGTTTTGTGAAAGCAGATTCTTCACTAGCTGATGGCGTACTTAATGGAAATATTACCTTTCAAAATCTTGCTCAACAGCCTGTTTTTACCAGCAACCTAACCATTAATGATCTTAGCCTCAAACAAGATACCATCGGTAATGTGAATGTGCAGGTGAACACGACTGGCAACAACCGGTATAACGCAAATGCTACTATCACGGGCCGTGGAAATGATGTTGTCTTATCGGGTTCTTTCGCTCCTGCCGGCAATGATATAGATTTGGATCTTAATCTTGCGGTGCGGCAGTTACAACTAAACACGATAGCAGGCGCCCTAAAGCCAGCCATTACCGACCCCGCTGGTATCATCAAAGGCACGGTAAAGATCAGGGGTAACGCCAGCAAGCCTTCTGTCCAGGGTGATATGAATTTTAATAAAGCCAGCTTTATTCTGACCATGCTGGGCAGCCGCTTTACTATCGACAACGAAAAACTTTCGGTTACTGAAAACGGTATAACCTTCGACAATTTTGCTATCAGGGATTCAGCCAACAACGCCTTGAACATTGACGGATCGGTTCTTTCAAGCAATTTCATTAATTACAATTTCAATCTGCGCATCACGGCCCGGGATTTCCTGGCCATGAATTCTACCAAAGAGCAAAGTAAACTTTATTACGGTCGGTTGAACATTAATACCGATGTCAGGATCAACGGCACAGAAACAAAACCTGTTGTAGACGGGTCGCTTACAGTAAATGAAGGGACTAATCTTGTTGTAGTTGTTCCGCAAGCAGAGCCCGGCGTACAACAAAGAGAAGGCGTGGTTCAGTTTGTAGATATGAAGGCCCCGGAAAATGACTCTCTTTTCCTGGCTTCAATTACTGATTCTTTGAACAAGACCAGTATCCTGGGAATGGACATTGCCATAAATATAGAAGTCAAAAAAGAAGCCGTTTTAAATGTGGTGGTGGATGAAGCCAACGGCGATTTTTTAAATGTGCAGGGCGAGGCTGTGATATCCACCGGCATTGATCCCAGCGGAAAAATCACTATGGTGGGCACTTACACCTTGGAAAGTGGCTCCTATCAAATTTCCTTTAATTTCCTTAGAAGAAAATTTGATATTGAAAAA
>Ga0126307_10003633_pt1 | contig 10575 bp, 9 predicted proteins | sample Plot28_FD_89955 | JGI IMG/M metagenome (GOLD analysis project Ga0126307, IMG submission 89955) | Serpentine soil microbial communities from UC McLaughlin Reserve, CA, USA - Plot28 | ecosystem: Environmental > Terrestrial > Soil > Grasslands | place: USA: UC McLaughlin Reserve, Lake County...
CCGGCTCGACGTCCTCGTCAACGACATCTGGGGCGCCGAGCACCTCTTCGAATGGGAGACGCCGCTGTGGGAGCACGACCTCGGCCACGGGCTCCGCCTCCTCCGCCTGGCGATCGACACCCATCTCATCACCAGTCACCACGCGCTGCCGCTGCTGCTGCGCCGCCGCGGCGGCCTGGTCGTCGAGGTCACGGACGGCACGGCCGCCTACAACGCCGAGCGCTACCGCGTCAACGCCTTCTACGACCTCGCCAAGACCGCCGTGCTGCGACTGGCGTGGGCACAAGGGCAAGAGCTGCGCGACCGCGGCGCCACGGCGGTGGCGATCACGCCCGGCTGGATGCGCTCGGAGGCGATGCTCGAGCACTTCGGCGTCCGCGAGGAGAACTGGCGCGAGGGGACGGCCCGGGCGCCGCACTTCTGCATCTCCGAGTCGCCGCGCTACGTCGGCCGCGCGGTCGCCGCGCTCGCGGCCGACCCGGACGTCGCGCGCTGGAACGGGCAGTCGCTCTCCAGCGGTCAGCTCGCCCAGGTGTACGGCTTCACCGACCTGGACGGGACCCGGCCGGACTGCTGGCGCTACCTCGTCGAGGTCGAGGAGGCGGGGCGTCCGGCCGGGGACGCGGGCTATCGCTGATGCCGCTCGCGCGGGACGATCACCCCGCGCGGACGCTCAGACGCGGGTGCCGACGGTGAGCAGGTACTCCATCTCGAACCGGGCCTCGGTGTCCGTGCCGCTGTTCCAGTCGTCGCAGAACGCGTCGAGGGCGGCGTCGAACTCGGCCTCCCGGCCGTCCTTGACCGCGTTGGCGCGGGCGGCGATCGTCGGGCCGTAGTACGCCTTGAAGTGCTCGCCGTAGTCGTGCGGCGCGCGAAAGGCGCTGACGTCGAGCACGCCCTTCTCGACCCGCTGGAGGTCGACGCGGTCGCCGAGGAGCTCGCGCAGGTGCGCATCCCCGCCCCACAGCGGGGGCGGCTGGGCGCCGGCCGGGGGCGGCGGCGCGAACTGGCCGATGGTGCGGAACAGCCCGCCGATCATCCCCTCCGGCGTCCAGCTCAGCAGCCCGACGCGTCCGCCTGGCCGGCAGACGCGGACCAGCTCGTGCGCCACCGGCTGGTGGAACGGCGCGAACATGGCGCCGATCGCAGACATCACCACGTCGTAGGAGGCGTCCGCGAACGGGAGATGCTCGGCGTCGGCCTCGATCCAGCGCAGGTCGAGGCCCTCAGCCTCCGCGGTCGCGCGACCGGCCTCGAGCAGTTCGGGCGTCAGGTCGCTCGCCGTCACGTCGGCGCCCGCGCGCGCCGCGGGGAGTGCGGCGTTGCCCGTCCCGGAGGCGACGTCGAGCACGGTGTCGCCCGGGCCGATGCCGATCGCCTCCACGAGCCGCGGCCCGAGCGGGAGCAGGAACGTCTCCACCATGGTGGGGTAGCTGCCCGAGGCCCACATCGTGCGGTGCTTGGCCTTCAGGGCGGTGTCGTCCGTCGTCGTCTTCGTCATGCCGGGAGGCTAACCGGCGACAGGCGCCCGTACATCGGGAGATGCTCCCTATCTTCGGCTAGGGATTGCGGGCGCCGACGCCGTTGAGCAGCTCGCGGACCCGGAGCGGGCCGCCGGCGTCGGCCGCGAGCGGCGGCGTCGGGCCGCCGTCTCCCTCGCGCAGGCCGGCGAACAGGTCGAGCAGCGCGTCGGTGGCGCTCATGATCGGCGCCCAGCCGAGCTCTGCGCGGATCCGGCTCGCGTCGAGCAGCGGGCACTGCATGCCGAGGTCGAACCAGCCGGCTGGCGTCGGCTGCACGCGCGCGCGCCAACTGAGGTCGGCGGCGACGCGCACCGGACCCGGCGGAAGCGCGACGGGCCGGGCGCCGAGCGCGCGGCCGAGCGTCTCGCCGTCGAGCACCGGCTCGGCGACGACGTTGTAGGCGCCGCGGGCACGCTCGTCGGTCACCGCGAGCCGGTAGGCCTCGGCGACGTCGCTGCTGTGGACCGCCTGGACGCGCAGCCCGCGCGGCAGCGGCAGCGCCGGGATGAGCCGCGGGTTCGCGAGCGCGCCGGGCAGGAACGGGCCGGCGAAGAGCCGCCGGATCTCGCTCGCCGCCTCGCGCTTGAAGATCAGCCCGGGCCGGAGCCGGACGACGCGGAGGCCCGGCACGGCCGCCTCGACGGCGTCCAGCGCGCGCTCGGACGCGGCCTTGTGGCGCGAGTAGAACGAGGACGCGATCCCGTCCGTCGGCCATGACTCGTCGACCCGTTCGCCCGACGCCGGGGCGGGCGAGTAGGCGCCGACCGAGGAGGCATAGACCAGCGCTCCCACGCCGGCTGCCGCCGCGGCCTCGAACACGCGCCGGGTGCCGTCCACGTTGATCGCCTCGAGCGTCGCCTCGTCGCGCGAGGGCTGGATCACCCACGCGAGGTGGACGACGGCGTCCGCGCCGGCGAAGAGATCCTCCAGCGGGGCGGACGTGATATCAGCGGCGACCCACCGTGTTCGGGGTGCCTGCCAGTCGGGCGCCCGCCGGGCGAGCCCGACGATCTCCTCGACGTTGGGGTCGGCCGCGAGCGCCGAGACGACGCTCGTGCCGACGTTGCCGGTGGCTCCGGTGACGACGACGCGCATCCTCTCCGTTCCCCGGGACGCGCGGGACGCAAACGGTCAGGCCGGGAGTGCGCCGAGCACCTCGTCGACGGAGATGCCGAGCAGGCGCGGGTCGGGCGCGGCGCCGTGGGGGTCGCCGCGGCCGCCGGGGTGGAGCGCCACGTGACGCGGCCGGTCGGCGGGCGGACCCCACTCCGCGGGCGGCGTCGGGCCGAAGAGGACGACGGAGGGCACGCCGAACGCGGTCGCGAGGTGCGCGACGCCGGTGTCGCCGCACAGGACCCGGCCGGCGCGGGCGACGACGGCGGCGAGCTCGCGGATCCCGGTCCGTCCGGCGAGCACGGCGGCGGGCGGGAGGCCGGCCGCGCGCGCGACGCTCGCGGCCAGCCGCCGCTCGGCCGCCGAGCCGGTCACGAGCACGCGGCGCCCCGCCGCCGCCTCCGCGCGCGCGACCGACGCCCAGCGCTGCGCGGGCCAGCGCCGCGCCTCGCTGGCGGCGCCCGGGTGGACGACGGTCGCCCCGGCGACCGCGACCGGCGCCGGCCACGGCGGGGCCGGTAGGTCGAGGTCGGCCGGGTCGGCCGGGATCCCGGTCTCCGTCAGCAGCCGGCACCAGCGCGCCACCTCGTGCTCGCGCCGCCACGCCGGGCCGTCCCACGGCACGTCGGGATGCGCGAAGGCGATCATGCGTCCGGGCGCGGTGGCGAGCAGCGCGCGGTGGCTCTCGGGGCCGCTGCCGTGCAGGTTGACCGCCACCTCCGGGCGTTCGACGGCCGGCGCCCGCAGCGGGGCCGTGTCGAGCACCGCGTCGACGGCGCCCGACAGCTCGGCGAGCGGGGCGAGCGCCGCCGGGCCGGCCAGCACGATCTCGTACGCCGGGAACGCGCGCCGCAGCGCGCGCAGGGCGGGGACCGCGGTGAGCAGGTCGCCGAGCCCGAGCGCCCGCAGGGCGACGAGCCGCGGCCGGCTCACGGCCAGGAGGGCTCGGTGGCCGGGACCACGGTCAGCTCGCGCAGCTCGCACCCGGCGGGCTGGCGGAGGGCGAACACGACGGTGCGGGCGACGTCGGCCGGGTCGTTGAGCTGCTGGTCGGGCGCCGGCTTGAATTGCTCGGGCCGCGTGTCGAAGAACGCGGTCCGCATGCCGCCCGGGATGAGCATCGTCACGCCGACGCGGTCGCCCAGCTCGCTCGCGAGCGCGCGCGTGAAGCCGATGACGCCGAACTTGCTGGCGCAATACGCGGTCGCGGCCGGCAGCGCGCGCAGCCCGAGCGTCGAGGCGACGGTGACGACGCGGCCGCGCGAGGCCTCGAGCGCGGGGAGCGCGGCCCGGACGACCGCGGCGGTGCCGAGCAGGTTGACCGCGACGACGCGGTCCCAGTCGTCGGCGTCGACGTCGAGGATGTCGCCGCAGGCGTCGGTGCCCGCCGCCGTGACGATCGCGTCCAGGCCGCCGTGCTCCTCCGCCACGGCGCGGACGGCGTCCTCCGCCGCGCGGCCGTCGGCGAGGTCGACCTCGCGATAGGCATAGCCGTTGTGCGGCGGCCGGCGGTCGAGCACGACGGGCGTGCCCCCCGCGTCGGCGACGGCGTAGACGACCGCCGCCCCGAGGCCCGACGACCCGCCGGTGACGATCACGGTGCCGAGGCTTGGTTCAGTGGACATGGGCTCTCTCCTCGCGACCCGCGCGGCGGGCCTCTTCGATCAGGTTCGTGGTCGAGCGGCCGGCGACGTAGGGCACGAGGACCACGCGGCCGTCCCACTCGGCGAGCGTGCGCGCCTCGGGCAGGTCGGCGACGGCGTAGTCGCCGCCCTTGGCCCAGACGTGGGGCCGCAGGTCGCGCAGCACGCCGCGCGGGTCGTCCTCCTCGAACACCGCCACGGCGTCGACGCAGCCGAGCGCGGCAAGGACCGCGGCCCGGTCCTGCTCGCCGGTGAGCGGGCGGTCGGGGCCCTTGAGCCGGCGGACCGATGCGTCGGAGTTCAGGCACACGATCAGGCAGTCCCCGAGGGCGCGGGCGGCCTGCAGGGCGTGGACGTGGCCGGCGTGGAGGAGATCGAAGCAGCCGCCGGTGGCGACGACCCTGCCGCCCCGGGCCCGGACGCGCTCGGCGAGCGCGCGGGCGTCGTCCGGGGCCGGCGTGCGGCGGCCACGGCGGACGGCGGCCGCGCCGCCGGCGGCGACGAATGCCGAGGCGGCCGCCACCCCGGCGGCGACGGCGGCGGAGGGCAGGTCGCCGGCCGCGATCCGGCCGGCGGCGGTCGCGGCGAAGCAGTCGCCCGCGCCGCACGGGTCGCCGCCCGGCGCGGGCGCCGGAGGGACGGCAAGCGCGGGGCCGGGCCCGGCGACGAGCAGCGCACCCTGCGCCCCGCGCGTGACCGCCACGCCGACCGCCTGCCAGCGGTCGCGCAGCGCGCGGGCGTGCGCCTCCACGTCCGCGTCCTCGCGCCCGTCGAAGCGCGCCGCCTCGGCGGCGTTCGGCGTCACGAGCACGCAGCCGGGCACGGGCGCGGGGCCACGTGGATGCGGGTCCCAGACCACCGGCGCCGCGCCGAGCGCGGCGCGGATGTGGCTCGCCGCCGCGACGCCGCGGCCGTAGTCCGACACGAGCACCGCGTCGGCTTCGGCGAGCACGGTCCGCGCATCGGGTGTGAGCGGGCCGCAGCCCTCGCCGCCGCCGGCGTCGAGGCGCACCACCGGCCGGCCGCCGGCGATCACCCGCGTCTTCTCGGGCGTGGCGCCGGCGAGCAGGCCGAGGTCGCAGAGCGCGACGCCGGCGCACGTCAGCAGCTCGCGGACCCGGGCGCCAGCGGGGTCCGCGCCGAGCGCGCAGACCAGCGTCACCGCGTGGCCGTCGCGCGCGGCGAGCACCGCGGCCAGCGCCGCGCCGCCGGGGCGCTCGTGCGGCGCGATGGCGTCGACCACCGGCACCGGCGCGTCCGGCGCGAGCCGCTCCGCGCGGCCGTCGAGGTCGCGGTCGAGCAGCGCGTCGCCGATGACCACGAGCCGGCTCATGCGGCCGCCTCATGCCTGGCGAGGGCCGCGTCGACCGCCTCGCAGAGGAGGTGGACGGCGATCAGATGCGCCTCCTGGACCGTCGCGGTGTGCGGCGACCGGATGGCGACGCAGCCGTCGGCGAGCGCCTCGAGCGGGTTGCCGGGCTGGCCCGTCAGCGCCCACGTCTCCAACCCCGTCTTCCGGCCGGCGACCGCCGCGGCGAGGATGTTGGGCGAGGCGCCCGAGGTCGAGAGCAGCATGAGCACGTCGCCCGGCCGGCCGTGGGCGCGCACCTGACGGGCGAAGATCTCCTCGACGCCGTAGTCGTTGCCGATCGCCGTCACCGCGGCGGACTCGGCGCAGAGCGGGATCGCGCTGAGCGCGGGGCGGTCGTCGCGGTAGCGGCCGACGAGCTCGGCCGTCAGGTGCTGGGCCTGCGCCGCACTGCCGCCGTTCCCCGCGGCGAGCAGCCGGCCGCCGCCGGTCAGCACGGCGGCGAGCCGCGTGCCCCAGCGCTCGATCTGCCGGGCGTTGGCATGCAGGTCGCGCACCGCGCCGTCGAGCGCCGCGAGGTGCCGGCCGGTGACGGGGAGCGAGATGGTCACGCCGACGCCGTCCGCGCCCGGGTCGCCACCGCGCCGCCGCGCGCGCCGAGGACGTCGAGGTACACGTCGCGGGTCGCGGCCGCGATCCGGTCGTGCGCGAAGCGCGAGCGCGCGCGGCGGACGCCGGCTGCGCCGAGCCGGGCGCGGCGTGCCGGATCGGCGAGCAGCGCGCGCAGCGCGGCGGCGAGCGCAGCCGGGTCGCGCGGCGGGACGTGCACGCCGGTGACGCCGTCCACGACGGAGTCGGTCTGTCCGCCGACGGCGGTGGCGGCGACGGGCACGCCGCAGGCCATCGCCTCGAGCGGCACGATGCCGAACGGCTCGTACCAGGGGGCGCACACGACGGCGTCGGCGGAGCGCAGCAGCGCAGGCATCTCGTCGCGGCCGACGCGGCCGTGGAGCACGAGCCGCTCGCCCACCCCGCACTCGCCCGCGAGCGCACGCAGCCGGCGCGCCTCCGGATCGGCGTCGAGCGCCTCCGCCACGGGACCGCCCGCGACGTGGAGCTCGGCCTCGGGCACCTCCGCGAGCGCGGCGACGACGTCGCCGATCCCCTTGCGCTCGACGAGCCGGCAGGCGGCGACGAGGCGGAAGCGCCCGGGCGCGCGCGGTGCGCGCGGGCCGGCGGGCGTGAAGCGCTTGACGTCGACCCCGCACGGGACCACCGACATGACCTGGCGGTCCACGCCCATCCGCACCAGCTCGAACACCTCGTCCGAGCACGTCGCGACGATCCGGTCGACGCCGTCGGCGATCACCGCTTCCGCGGCGAGTCGTCCGGGTGGGCTCGTGTCCGCGTCGCGCTGATGGCGGCGCTTGACGATGCCGAGCGCGTGGAACGTCTGCACGACCGGGATGCCCAGCGGCGTGGCCGCGGCGAGCGCGGCGAGCCCGGACATCCAGAAGTGCGCGTGGACGATGTCCGGCGGGTCGTCGCTCCACGCGGCGTGGAGCTGGTCCGCGAACGCCTCCATGTGCGGGAGCAGGGCATCCTTCGGGACCTCGCACGGCGGGCCGGCGTCGACGTGGTCGACGGCGACGCGGGGCGCGAGCGGGACGCGTGCCGGGAGGTCCGGATCGTCGCGGCGCGTGTGGACGACGACCGCGTCGCCGCGCCGGCCGAGCGACGCGGCGAGGGCGGCGACGTGGACGTTCTGCCCGCCGGCGTCGACGCCGCCGAGCACGGCCAGCGGGCTGGCGTGCTCCGAGACCATCGCGATCCTCATCGGGCCACCTCCTCGAGCAGCGCGTCCCAGTCGGTGAGGAAGCGCTCGAGGCCGTAGCGCTCGAGGGCGGCGGCGCGCGCGGCCGCACCGCGCCGGTGCGCCTCCTCGGGATCGGCGAGCATCCGTCCCATCGCGCCGGCGAGCACGTCGACGCGCGTGGAGACGACCCCGGCTTCCGCGGGCACCGCCTCGTGCACCTCGGTCGCCCCGACGGCGACGACCGGCATGCCGAGGTGCATCGCCTCGAGCAGCGAGAGCCCGAGCGAGGTCCAGCGGATCGGGTGGACATAGACGCGCCGGCGCGCGAGCTCGCCGTGCAGCTCGGCCTGGGGCAGGTCGTCGACGGGCCGGACGCCGGAGTTCACGCTCCGGGCGTCGATGCCGAACAGGTCGAGCGGCCCGGCGGAAGCGAAGCGGCCGAGGAGGTCGGTGCCGGTCACGCGGGCGCGCCGCCGCGCCTCGTTGATCACCGCCGCGCCGCGCGGGAGCTCGCCCGTGTAGCGTGCGCCGGGGTCGACGATGCCGTGCTCGATCACGCGGACGGGCGTGGTGCCCGCGTCCCAGAAGAGCGCGTTGAAGTGGGTGACGTGGACGAGCGTGAGGTCCGTGCGGTCCGCGACCGGGTGGCGCATCTCGTCGATCCGGCCCTGCGGGGCGTTGTGCTCGACGTAGACGGCTGGAAGGTCGCGGCCGGGGCGGCGGCCGAGCCACGCCTCGGCCAGCCCGTCGAGCTCGCGCGGGCGCTGCAGCACGACGACGTCGAAGTCCTCGTCGGCGAGCGCCTCGGGTGGCAACTCGCGCACGCGCGCGCGCGACCAGTCGTACGTCCGCGCCAGGCCGACGCCGTCCGCTCCGCGGCCGTCGACGACCGGGACGACGTAGTCGTGGTCGCCGTGGACGAACGCGGTCGTCCAGGCGCCGTGCACGTGCCAGAGCAGGATCTTCACGCGGCCGCCTCGAGCGGGGCGGGGGCGAGACGCGCCACGGCGGCGAGCACGTCGTCGACGCCGACGCCGCCGAGGCAGGGATGCCCGGGCACCGGGCAGCTGCGCGCGCGGCAGCCCCCGCACGGGACGTCGACGAAGAGCAGCTCGTGCGGCACGCGCCACGGTCGCCAGCGGACGGCGGGCACCGTCGGCGCGAAGAGAGAGACCACCGGCGTCCCTACCGCGGCGGCGAGGTGGGCCGGGCCGGTGTTGCCGACGACGACGCACGCCGCGCCGGCGAGCACGTCGGCCAGCTCGCCGAGGCTCGTGGCGCCGCCCAGGTCGGTGATCCGCGGGTGCGGCGGGCCCGCGACGCGCGCGGTGAGCGCGCGCTCGCCCGGGCCGCCGGTGACGATGACGTCGCGCTCCTCGGCGAGCGCGCGGACCAGCTCGGCGTTGCGCCCGGGGGCCCAGGCCCGCGCCGGCACCGACGCCCCCGGGTGCACGACGACGTGGTCGCCGCGGGCGCCCCCGCCGCCGCGTCGCACGCGCAGGGCGCCGTCGTCGCCCGGCGGCAGCGGAAAGCCGGCGGCGGCGGCGAGGTCGAGCGCCCGCTCGACCTCGTGGACGTCGTCGGAGATCCGGTGGCGCACGTCGAGCAGCGAGCCCGCGTAGTCGACCGACGTCGCCGCGACGAACGGCACGCCCGCCATCCGCAGTAGCAGCGCGGTCGGCAGCGGGCTCTGGTGGAAGGAACCGAAGATCACCGCGGCGTCGGCGCGAAGCGCGGCGACGCGCGCGACCAGCGCGTCGACGTCGGTGCGGTCCACGGGCTCCGGGTCGGGGTCGATCCACGGCGCGCGCCACACGAGCAGCTCGTCGGCGCCCGGCAGCAAAGCGGCGGCGCGGCGCCCGCGCGGCCCGCACAGGAGGGTGACCCGGTCGGCGCCGTGGGAGAGCGCGCGGATCGCGGGACCGGCGAGCAGGACGTCGCCGTCGTTGTCGAGCCGGACGGCCAGGACGTGCGTCACGCCGGCACCTCCAGGGCGCGCTCGACGGCGGCCTCGAGGTCGCGGGCGACCTCGTCGGCGGCGTCCACCTCTGCGCGCCGGGTGCGCGGCGTGGGGACGAGGATCCCGCGGGCGCCGGCCGCGCGGGCCGCCTCGACGTCGGCCCCGATGTCGCCGATCACGACGCAGGCGCCCGGCTCGACCCCGAGCCGCGCCGCCACGTCGTGGATGAGACCGGGCGCGGGCTTGCGGCAGTCGCAGCCGTCGCCCGGCACGTGCGGGCACCACGCCCACGGGCCGAGCGGGCCGAGCAGCGCCTCGATCCGCGCGTTGACCGCCCGCACCTGGGCCTCGGTGAGCAGCCCGCGGGCGATGCCGCTCTGGTTCGAGACGACGCCGGTCGGCACCCCCGCGGCGCGAAGCCGGGCGAGTGCCGCCGCCGCGCCGGGTACGGGGCGTACGCGTGCCGGGTCGCCGTTGTACGGCACGTCGGCGACGAGCGTCCCGTCGCGGTCGAAGAGGATTGCGGCCGGCCGCTCGGGGCGTTCTCGGGACGCCGCCCCGAGGACCGGTCGCGCGACGGCCGCGGGGCGAGCGGCCGGGCTGGGCGGCGCGGTGGGAACCGCGCCCGAGGGGGTGCCGAGCCGGCGGCGCAGCGTGGCGAGGCCAACGAGCCACCACGCCGTGGCGGCCGCGGGCAGCGCCGCGCTCGTGGCGGTCATGAGCGCGATCTCCCGCGGGGTGCGGGGGCCGGGCGCGATGCGGGCGGCGGCGAGCTCGGCGGTGCCGGCCAGCCAGGCGGCGCCCGCGGCGGCCGCGGTCCGGCGGCGGCCCGCGGCGAGCGCGGCGAGGGCGCCGGCGCCCGCCGCGGTCACGGCCAGATGCCGCGGCCGGCGCCCCGCGGGGACGCCGGCGCGCTCGCGCCAGCCGCGCCCGTGCAGCGCGCGCATCAGCACGTCGTCGGCGTTGCCGGCCTGCTTGGCGAGCGAGACGGTCGCCGGCGCCGGCCGCACGGGATGCCGGACGCCGCGCGCGCCGAGCACGATCCGCCCGCCCGAGGCGGTCACCCGCAGCCCGAGGTCGGCGTCCTCGCGGTACGCGCGCGGGAAGCGCTCGTCGAACCCGCCGACTCGTTCGAGCGCCGAGCGCCGGTAGGCGATGTCGGCGGTCGCCCAGCGCGCGCGCTCGAGGCCTTGCGTCGCGCGCTCCCAGTC
>Ga0126307_10003634_pt1 | contig 10575 bp, 12 predicted proteins | sample Plot28_FD_89955 | JGI IMG/M metagenome (GOLD analysis project Ga0126307, IMG submission 89955) | Serpentine soil microbial communities from UC McLaughlin Reserve, CA, USA - Plot28 | ecosystem: Environmental > Terrestrial > Soil > Grasslands | place: USA: UC McLaughlin Reserve, Lake County...
ACCCGCGACTGGGCGCGGCTGCCGCGCCGACCCGCTGCCGCGGTCGTTCGGCCGGGCGATGGCGTGGAGCGGCCGCGAGCTCGTCCTGTTCGCGAACGAGCTCGTGCCGCAGCCGGGCGCCCGCGGGCCGTCGCTCGTGCTCGCGGCGGCGCTCGATCTCGGCAGCCGGACGTGGCGGCGGCTGCCGGACTCCGAGATGCTCGGCGGGGGGCCCGCTGGTTCACGCTCGACGGCCGGCTGATCTTCCCGGCGCTCGGCAGCGCCGACGGCGGGGAGGTCGGCAACTGGGGACGCCCGTATCCCAACGGCGGCATCCTCGATCCCCAGCGCGGGGCCTGGTCCGCGCTGCCGGAGCCGCCCGCCGGAGTCGACCCCGCCGCGGGCGAGGCGTTCGCCGCCGGGGTCGTCGCGGGCCGGCAGGCCGACTACTTCGGCTATCGCGGCTGGATTCTCGACGCCGTCGCGCAGGACTGGACGCCGATCCCGCCGCTCGACCACGACGAGCCGCTCGTCACCGGCCGCAGCGTCACCGCCGCGGGGCGCGACATGCTCGTCTTCGGCGGCGTCCGCTGGCTCGACGGCGGCACGCGAGGCGAGCTGTCCAAGGAAGCCTGGATCTGGTCACCGCCGCGGTAGCGCTCAGACGCGGGGGAGCCGGCGAAGCTCGCCGGCGGCGGCCTCGCGGTGCGCGCGGCGCTCGGAACGGCACAGCCGGCTGAGCGACTCGCGCAGCGCCGGCAGGTCGACGGCCGCGCCTTCGCGCAGCAGCTCGCGGACGTAGGCGTCGACCGGTCGGGAGCCGCGGCGCCGGTTGCACGCGCGGCAGCCGACCAGCGCGTTCTCCGGCGTCAGGTGCCTGCCGCGCGAGCGCGGTACGACGTGCTCGAGGCTGAGCTCGTGCCGCCACAGCACCCGGCCGCACCAGACGCACGCCGGACCGTCGCGCTCGATCAGCTGCTCCACCTTCAGCGGCACCCCGCCCTCAGCCGCCTCCTACGGCCTCCTCGACGTGACCCGTTCCGCCGCAGGCGCCGCACTGCTCGGGCCCCACCTGGCCGGTGCCGCCGCACTCGGGGCAGACGTTGGGTCCACCGCCCTTGGTGTCCGGCGCCACCTCGTCGCCGGCCGCGAGCTCGTCAGGTCCCTCGGTGGTCATGGCCGGTAAGTCCCGAAGCTCCACTGGTTGCCCTCCGGGTCGCGGGCGGAGAAGTCGCGGGAGCCGTAGTCCTGGTCGGTGAGGTCGGTGACCTCGGCGCCGGCTTCGCGAGCCCGGGCGTGGAGCGCCTCGATGTCGTCCACCGCGACGTAGATCCAGCCCATGCCGGCGTGTGAGCCCCAGCGGTCGTCCGGCCGGTCGGTGCCGAGCATCACCATCTGGTCGCCGAGGCCGACCTCCGCGTGGGCGACCGTGCCGTCCTCGTTCTCGTGCACGGCCCGCGTCTCGAACCCGAAGGCCCGCTCGAGGAAGTCGATCGCCGCGCGGGCGTCCTGGTAGCGCAGCGAAGGGAAGAAGGTCTGTGGCATCAGCTCGCCTTGGCGATCGCGGCGTCCATCTCCGCGGCCGGCGACGCGACGACCTTGCCGTGCCCCGGCGCCAGCTGCGCGGGGTCGATCGCCCGCAGCGCCCGCGCCGTCTCCAGCGCCGTCGGCCGGTGCCACGTGGCCATCGCCGGCAGCGGGAAGCGCGGGTTGGCCTTCGCCGTCGTGGCCACGCCGCCCAGGGTCGAGAAGGCGTCGGCGCAGTACAGCGTGCGGTCGCGCGTGTCGAGCAGCGCCACCTGGCCGGGCGTGTGCCCGGGCGCGGCGAAGACCTCCAGCGAGCCGACGCGCCGGCCGACGACCAGCGCGCCCGTCGGCCTGGTCTTGATCTTCGGGTAGCCGCCGCGCAGCTTGTCCTCCGGCTCGCCCGGGTCCAGCGACTTCTCGCCGCGCAGGAACCGGGCGTCGCGGTCGCTGATCAGGACCTCGACGCCGGGGAGCGCGGCGACGAGCTCGTCCACCGCGCCGACGTGGTCGCCGTGGGCGTGCGTGAGCACGATCCGCCGGATGGGGGCGCCCAGCCGGTCCGCCGCGTCGCGGATCCGCTTGCCGCCGCGCGGCAGCGTCGTGTCGATCAGCGTCAGGCCGTCGTCCTCCGGGACCAGGTACGCGTTGACGAAGCCGAGGCGAGCGATGCGGTGCACGGGCATCCCGGCGCAGTATCGCCGGGATGCCCGCGCGGTGCGTCTAGACGCGCCCGTGCCGCTGCCGGCGCTTGCGCGCGATGGCGTCCAGCGACACGGCGCCGAGCAGCACGCCGCCGGTGACCATGAACTTGACCGAGGACTCCAGCCCCAGCAGGTCCATGCCGTTGGAGATCGACTGGATGACCAGCGCGCCCATCAGCGCCGACCAGACGACGCCACGCCCGCCGAACAGCGAGACGCCCGCGACCACCGGCCCGGCGATCGCGAGCAGCAGCAGGTCGCTGCCGCCCGAGGACTGGTTGACCGCCAGCAGGCGAGAGGCGAACAGGATGCCGCCCGCCGCCGCCAGGGTCGACGCCAGCATGAACACCGCGGTGCGGACCCACGGCACCCGGATGCCCGCGCGCCGCGCCGCCTCGGCGTTGCCGCCGACCGCGTAGATGTGCCGGCCGAACGCCGTGCGCGTCGTGATGATGGCGAACACCGCCACGAGGCCCACGAGGATGAGCAGCGACAGCGGCACGCCGCGGTCCTGGTTGACGATCCACACCGCCACCAGGATGGCCACGGCCGGCGCCACGATCTTCAGCCCGAACGTCAGCACCGGCTCGAGCTCGAGCCCGGCGGCCGCCCGGCGCCGCCGCTGCAGCAGCTGCACGACCGCGATCACGGCCGCGGCCGCGATGCCCACCGCCCAGCCGAGCCAGTCGTCGAGGAACGTCCCGGCCAGGTTCGTGATCGCCGGGTCGTTGATGTTGACCGTGCCCGTGTCGCCCAGCACGCGCAGCTGCATCCCCTGGAAGGCGAGCAGGCCGGCGAGCGTGACCACGAACGACGGGATCTCCAGCCGTGTCGCGACCGTGCCCTGGAAGAGGCCGATCGCCGCGCCGGCCACGAGCCCGGCGACGATGGCGAGGTACGGGTTCCAGCCGTGTTTGACCGACAGCACGGCCATGATCGCGGCGCACAGGCCGCTGACGGCGCCGACGGAGAGGTCGATCTCGCCCAGCAGCAGGACGAGCACGACACCGATCGAGATCGTCCCGAGCGCCGCCGTCTGCAGCGCGAGGTTCGTGAGGTTGATCGACGTCAGGAACGACTCGTTGGCGATCGCGAACACCGTCCAGATGACGGCGAGCACGATCAGCACGCGCAGCGAGCCCAGCTCGCCCTCGGCGAGCCGGCGCAGCGCGGTCCGCAGCGACGGCCCCTCCTCGGAGACCGCAGGCGGCGTGGTGGCGGCGGCGCTCATGCCGTCGCCTCCCCGGCGCCGGTGATGGCCGCCACGACCTGGTTGCGGTTGCTGTCGGACGCGCGATAGTCGCCGGCGTTGCGCCCGAGGCGCAGGACGACGATCCGGTCGGCGACCTCGAACACGTCGGCGAGGTTGTGCGAGATCAGCACCACGCCGAGCCCCCGGTCGCGCAGGCGGGTGACCAGCGCGAGCACCTGCTCGGTCTGCTGGACGCCCAGCGCGGCCGTCGGCTCGTCGAGGATGGCGAGCCGCGGCTCGCCCAGCATCGACCGCGCGATGGCGACGGTCTGGCGCTGGCCGCCGGAGAGCATCCCGACCTCCGAGCGCACCGACTTCAGCGTGCGCACGGCCAGCGTGTCGAGCAGCCGGCGCGACTCCTGCTCCATGGCGATCTCGTCGAGCGCGGGTCCGCGACGGCGCTCGCGCCCTAGGAACAGGTTCTCGACCACGTCGAGGTTGTCGCACAGCGCGAGGTCCTGGTAGACGACGGCGATGCCGAGCCCCGCCGAGTCCTGCGGCCCGCGGATGTTCACCGGCTCCCCGGCGAACTCGAACTCGCCGGAGTCCGCCGGCCCGACGCCCGAGATCGCCTTGATCAGCGTCGACTTGCCCGCGCCGTTGTCGCCGACGAGCGCCACGACCTCGGCCTCGTGGACGTCGAACGACACGTCGGTGAGCGCCTCGACCGGCCCGAAGCGCTTGGTCACCCCTTGCACCCGGAGCAGCGGCCGGGCGCGGGCCGGCGCCTCAGCGGCGCCGGCCTGCATCTGGGCGGCCATGACCTAGCCGATGCCCGCTTCCTGGCAGGCGGACTTGTACTTGCCCGTGCAGAGCTCGTTCACGTCGACGAACTCGTCCTTGACGACCGTGTCGGCGACGTTGTCCTTCGTCACCGCGACGGGCTTGAGGAGCACGGACTTGACCTTGCCGGCCTCGTTGTCGATCTCGCCGTTGACGAGCCCGCTCGGCGGCTGCTCGCCGCGGACGAGCGCGACGGCGAGCTGCGCGGCCGCGTCGGCCTCCGGCTTGATCGCCTTGTAGACCGTCATGTGCTGCTCGCCGGCGAGGATCCGCTGGATCCCGGCGAGCTCGGCGTCCTGGCCCGTGACCGGGATGCTCGTGGGGTCGAGCCCGCCGCTCTTCATGGCCGCGATCGCGCCGCCGGCGGTGCCGTCGTTGGCGGCGTAGACGCCCGCGATCTTGTCCTTGCCGACCGCGGTGATCGCCTGCTCCATCTCCTGCTGCGCCTTGTCGGGGCTCCAGTCGGGCGTGTCGTACTCCTTGGCGACCTCCACCTGGCTGTCGAGCACCGAGTGCGCGCCCTGCTTGAACAGCTTGGCGTTGTTGTCGGTCGGGGAGCCGTTGATCATCACGATCGACTTGCCGCTGCCGCCCAGCGCGTCGAGCAGGCTCTGGCCTTGGAGCTTGCCGACCTGGATGTTGTCGAACGAGATGTAGTAGTCGACGGGCGCGCCGACGATCAGGCGGTCATAGGAGATGACCGGGATGTTGGACTGCTTGGCGCGCTGGGCGATGCCGCCGGCCGACGCGGAGTCGACGGGGTCGAGCACGAGGACCTTGGCGCCCTGCGTGATGGCCGCCTCGGCCTGCTGCTGCTGCTTGGCGGCGTCCTGGTCGGCGTTGGAGTAGAGGATCTCGCAGTCGGAGCACAGCTCCTCCACCTTCTGCTCGAAGAACGGCCGGTCGGCCGCCTCGTAGCGAGCGGTCTTGGTCTCCGGCAGGAGCAGGGCGATCTTGCCGCCCTTCTTCTCGCCGGAGCTGGCGCTGCCGCCCCCGCCGTCGCCCTCGTCGTCGCTGCCGCAGGCCGCCAGGCCCGTCACGGCGGCGATCGCAAGCACGGCGATCGCGAATCTCGGACTCATCGCGTGTCCCCCTATGTGGTGGTGGTGGTTGTGGTCGTGTTGGTGGTCAGCGGCCGGCGGCTGTCGGTGATGACCAGCGACAGCGCCCCGAGCAGCTCCGCCCGGTCGGCGAGCACGCCGGCGACGACGCCGACGTCGTCGACCGCGCGCGGCAGGGCGTAGCGCCCGAGCGACTCGCGGACGCCGTCGAGCAGCGATTCGCCCGCCGTGCCGAGCTCGCCGCCGACGACGATGCGCTCCGGGTTCAGGGTGTTCACGAGCACGGCGAGCGCGCGGCCGATGGCCCGCCCGGCGTCGCTGAGCACGCGCCGCGCCCCGGCGTCGCCCTCGCCGGCGAGCGCGATCAGCCCGCGCACGGTCAGCGCGTCGCCGTGCGAGGTGCGCAGCAGCTCGACCAGCGCCGGGCCCGCGGCGACGGTCTCCAGGCAGCCGCGGTTGCCGCAGCGGCAGACGCGGCCGTCGGGGTCGTAGAGCACGTGGCCCAGCTCGCCCGCGAGTCCGCTGGCGCCGCGCAGCAGCTTGCCGCCGAGGACGAGCCCGGCGCCGATGCCGGAGGCGACCTTCAGGTAGACGACGTCGGCCGCGCCGCGGCCGGCGCCGAATGCCACCTCGGCGAGCGCGCCGAGATTCGCGTCGTTGTCGACCTCGACGTCCATGCCGACGCGGTGGCCGAGCTCCATCGCGGGGCGCAGGCCGGCCCAGCCGGGCAGGATGATCGAGTCGCCGACGACGCCGGTGTGCCGGTCGACCGGCCCGGGCAGGCCCATGCCGATCCCGATCACGCGGTCGTGCTCGACCCCGGCCTCGTCGAGCAGCTCGCCGATGACCTGCGCGGTGGTGTCGAGCGCCTCGCCGGCGTCGCGGTCGACGTCGAGCTCGAGGCCACGCTCGGCCATGATCCGCGACGAGAGGTCGGCGACCGCGACGCGCAGGTGCGTGTGGCCGAAGTCCACGCCGATGGCGATCCCGGCCGCCGGCTCGAGCGCCAGCAGCACGGGCGGCCGGCCGCCGGCGGAGCTCGGACGCGCCTCGCCGTCGCGCTCGACGACGAGGCCGGACGCCTCGAGGTCGGCGACGAGCGAGGAGACCGTCGAGCGGGAGAGCCCGGTCCAGCGAGCGATGTCCGCCCGGCTCGCGGTGCCGTGGCGGCGCAGCAGGTCGACCACGCGCGCGCTGTTGCGCTCGCGCAGCGACCGGAGCGTTCCGGTCGGTCCCTCCTCCATCCCGCCCGACCTTCGCTCAAGCGGGACGGGTTTGTCAAGGTTCCGTACTTACCTCGGCGTTCGAGAACGTCCGTTCGTTCGGAAACCTACGGAACGTCAGCCGCGGCGGCGGCCTGCCGGACGGCGTCGCGGCGCGCCAGCCGGCGCTGGACCACCACGTTGAGCGCCATGAGGATCAGCACGATGAGCAGCAGCGCCGTGGCCAAGACGTTGACCTCGGGCGGGACGCCCTGTCGGGTGGCGCCGAAGATGAACAGCGGGAACGTCACGGTCTGGCCGGCGTTGAACGACGTGATTACGTAGTCGTCGACCGAGATCGCCGCGGCGAGGAGCGCGGCGGCGGCCACGCCGGGGGCGATCATCGGGAAGGTCACCTTGCGGAACGTCGCCCACTCGGTCGCGCCGAGGTCCATCGCCGCCTCCTCGATATGGCGGTCCATGCCCTCCAATCGCGCCTTCACGGTCACGACGACGTAGGAGATCGTGAACATGACGTGGGCGATCACGATCGTCGCGAAGCCGGTGTTGATCCCCGCGGTCAGGAACAGCGCCAGCAGCGCGGCGCCGAGCACGACCTCCGGCGTCGAGAGCGGCAGGAAGATGAAGAAGTCGACGGCGCCGCGGCCGCGGAAGCCGTAGCGCACCAGCGCCATCGCCATGAACGTCCCGAGCGCCGTGGCGATGAGCGTCGAGATGCCCGCGATCAGCAGCGAGTTCTTCATCGCCGTCGCGATGTCGGGGTTCGCGAACGGGTTCGACCAGTGGTCGAGCGTGAAGCCCTGCCACGTGAAGTTGAACCGCCCCTGCGGGTCGTTGAACGAGAACAGGACGATGATGAAGATGGGGATGAAGAGGTAGAGCAGCGCGAGCGCCGACCACATCCCGAGCGCCCACGTGCGCAGGCGGTCGGCCCGGTGCGGGACCGGGCGCGAGCCCGACGGCGCGGCGGCCGGCCGGGCGGCGGCGGGAGGCGCCTCGACGGCCATCAGATGGCCGCCTCGGTGAGGTTGCGCGCGCCCAGCGCCCGGGCGTAGAGCCCGATCCCGACGAGGATGAAGCTCATCAGGATGAACGACAGCGCCGCCGCCTCGGGGTAGTCCTGGATGACCAGGAACTTGTTCTGGATGACGTTGCCGATCATGTACTGGCGCGGCGTGCCGAGCAGCGCGGCGTTGATGAAGTCGCCGCACGCGGGGATGAAGGTGAGCAGCGAGCCCGCGAAGATGCCCGGAAGGGCGAGCGGCAGCGTGACCTTGCGGAACGCCGTCGCGCGTGAGGCGTAGAGGTCGGTCGCCGCCTCGATCAGCCGCCGGTCGATCTTCTCGAGCGACACGTACAGCGGCAGCGCCATGAAGGGCAGGAAGTTGTACGTGATGCCGGCGATCACGGCCGTGCGCGTGGCCAGCAGGCGCCCGTCCTCGCCGATCAGGCCGACGTCGCGCAGCCGCTCGGCCACCCACCCGTTGTCGGACAGGATCAGCTGCCAGGAGACCGTCCGCAGCACGTAGGAGACGAAGAACGGCAGGACGATCAGCAGCAGCATCACGTTCTTGTAACGGCCCGCCTTGAAGGCGATGAAGTAGGCGAGCGGGAACGCGATGACGAAGCACAGGACCGTCGCCGTCGCCGAGTAGCCGATCGAGCGCAGGAACTGCTCGTGGTAGTCGCCGATCGCCTCGGAGTAGGTGCCGAACGCCCAGTTGAACGTGTAGCCGGTCTCCGGGTCGCCCGTCTGCAGCGAGACGTTGAGCTGGTTGACCAGCGGGATCGCGAAGAAGATCACCAACCACAGCAGCCCCGGCCCCAGGAAGAGCCAGGGCAGCAGCGCCCGTCGCCTGCGGAGCGAGAGGCGCAGCACCTAGACGGTTGACTCCGCGAGCGTCGTGGACTCGGCCATCAAGCGCCGGTGACCTTCGCCATCGCCTCCTGCATCTCGCGCTCGTCGGCCGGCGACAGCGCCGGGTAGGCGTGGAACTTCGCCGCGGCCTCCTCGGGCGGGAAGATCAGCGGGTTGTTGGCGATCTTCGGGTCGGACTTCTGGAGGATCTCCTTTGCGCCCTTGACCGGCGAGATGTAGTTCACCCACGCGGCCAGCTTGGCTGCCACCTCCGGGTCGTAGAGGTAGTTGAACATCGTCTCGGCGGCGTACGGGTGCTCGACCTCGGCTGGCATCAAGAGGTTGTCGTTGAAGACCATGTTGCCCTCCTCGAAGTACGAGAAGCGCAGGTTCGGGTCGTCGCTCTGGAGCTGGATCAGGTCGCCGGAGTAGGCCAGCGCGACGTCGATGTTCCCCTTGGCGAGGTCTGTCGTGTAGTCGTTGCCGGTGAAGCGGCGGAACTGCCCCTCGCGGTTGGCCTTGTCGATCTTCTCGATCGCGCCCAGGATCTGGTCGATGTTCGCCTTGGAGGCGTCGATGCCGTCCATGAGCAGCACCGTCCCCGCGGAGTCGTACGGTTCCGAGAACATCGTGACCCGGCCCTTGAACTTCGGGTCGAAGAGGTCCTTGATGGACTTGAGCTCGCGGCCGGTGGCCTTGATGTTGTAGCCCGCGCCGATGGCGCCCGACTGGTAGGGCAGCGTGTACTCGCGCTTCGGGTCGTAGTTGATCGACGCGAGGTTGCCGACGATGTTCTTGGCGTTCGGGACGTTCTTCTTGTCGATCGGCTCGACCCAGCCGTTGCGCACCCAGCGGGCGGCCATGTAGTCGGTGAGCACGACGATGTCGCGGCCGATCGGCTTGCTCTGCTCGAGCTGCTGGCGGACCTTCCCGAAGAACTCGAAGTTGTCGTTGATGTCCTCGAGGTACTTGACCTTGCCGCCGAACTGCTTGTCGAACTGCTTGAGCAGCTTCTTGTCCATGTAGAGCGGCCAGTTCGAGAAGGTCCAGTTCCCGATCTCGGTCTTCGGGTGGTTGACCGAGGCCGCCTTCTCCTTGTTCTGCTCCTTCGCCTTCTCCTGGCTGCCCTCCACGCCGCCGCAGGCGGCCAGGATCGCCGGCAGGCCGGTGAGCGCGACGCCCGTGCCGCCGGCGCGCGAGAGCAGGCGGCGGCGGGTGAAACGCTCGAACTCCTCGAAATCGGTCATGCGGCGTTCTTCTCCTTGGCGACGACGAATGTGTGCTCTGGGTTCCAGGTGAGCAGGACCTCCCGGCCCGGCCCGAACGCATCGGGCCCGGCGCCGTGGTGGTTCTGCGCGAAGACCGTCAGCTCCTCGCCACCGGCGGCCTTGATGACGTACTGGATCGAGACGCCGAGGAACGACGCCACGACCACGGTCCCGCGCAGCGCGTTCGTCCCGGACGGGACGTCGGAGCCGGCGGGGGAGAGCGACACCTTCTCGGGGCGCACGCCCACGCGGACGGACCCGTTGCCGTTGGTGTGCAGGCGGTCGACGGGCACGTGCAGGGTCGCGCCGTCGAGGGTCTCGAGTGTCACGAGGTCGGGGTCGTGCGAGCGCACGCGCGCGTCGACCAGGTTCGAGACGCCGAGGAAGTTCGCGACGAACTCGGTGTTCGGGCGCTCGTAGAGGTCGGCGGCGGTGCCGGCCTGGTCGATGCGGCCCTCGTGCATCACGGCGATCGTGTCGGCCATCGTCATGGCCTCCTCCTGGTCGTGCGTCACGTGCACGAACGTGATGCCGACCTCCTGCTGGATGCGCTTGAGCTCGATCTGCAGCTGCTTGCGCAGGCGCAGGTCCAGCGCGCCGAGCGGCTCGTCGAGCAGCAGCGCGCGGGGACGGTTCACCAGCGCGCGGGCGAGCGCCACGCGCTGCTGCTGACCGCCCGAGAGCTGCGAGGGCTTGCGCTTGCCGTAGCCGCCGAGCTGCACGAGCTCGAGCGCCTCGCCGACCCGCTTGCGCACCTCGTCCTTGCCGACCTTCTTGCGCTCGAGGCCGAACGACACGTTGCGCTCGACGCTGAGGTGCGGGAAGAGCGCGTAGGACTGGAAGACCGTGTTGACGTCGCGGCGGTAGGGCGGATGCTCGGTGACGTCGGCGCCGGCGAGGAAGACCCGGCCCTCGGTGGGGTC
>Ga0126307_10003635_pt1 | contig 10574 bp, 8 predicted proteins | sample Plot28_FD_89955 | JGI IMG/M metagenome (GOLD analysis project Ga0126307, IMG submission 89955) | Serpentine soil microbial communities from UC McLaughlin Reserve, CA, USA - Plot28 | ecosystem: Environmental > Terrestrial > Soil > Grasslands | place: USA: UC McLaughlin Reserve, Lake County...
GAAGCCTCCGGCGATGACGATCTTCGCCGAGGTCGTCGCCGCGCTGGAGTCCACGTAGGCGGTCTGCCTAGAGGTTTCGAAGTCCATTCAACACCCTCTGCATCAAGGCGAGATCAGGTCGATCGGTCGGGGCCGCGGCCTGGTGCACCCGCACCAGGCCTTCCTGGGCCATGTCACCCACCAGCACTCGCGCGACGCCGAGGGGCATTCGGAGGTACGCGGCGATCTCCGCGACCGACCGGGCCCGCCGGCACAGGTCGCAGATCAGCTGGCGCTCCGGGGCGGTCGACTCGGCGCTGCGGTCGCCGAGCCGGGTGGTGGAGACCAGCGCCTCGATGGCCAGCTCGTAGTCCGGCCGGGTCCGCCCGCCGGTGACCGCGTACGGTCGGACCAGCGGGCCCTCCGGCTGGTAGTTGCTCACCCCGACGCTCGCTGCGGCCCGATGTCGTCGGCGTCATCGAGGCAGGACGGCCTGCAGCTCGTGCCGAACGGCTGGGGTGAGCACGTCCCCGGTGCGTTCGACCAGTAACGCCATCTCGTAGCCGACCAGGCCGACGTCGCAGCTGGTGGCCGCGAGCACGGCGAGGCAGGAGCCGTCGCTGATCGACATGAGGAACAGGAATCCCCGCTCCATCTCGATCACCGTCTGCACCACGTTGCCGGCCTCGAAGCAGCGCGCCGCACCCTGGGTGAGGCTGGTCAGCCCGGACGCCACCGCGGCGAGCTGATCGGCGCGGTCGCGGGGCAGCCCCTCGGAGGCGACCAGGAGCAGCCCGTCGGACGACACGACCACCGCGTGGGCCACGCCGGGCACCCGGTCGACGAAGTTGGTGACGAGCCAGTTCAGGTTCTGGGCCGCGGGACTCAGCGAGGTCACGACTTCTCCTGGGATTGCTGGACGAGGACTTCGGACGGGTCGCGTTCCCCGCCGGTGCCATTGTTATCACCGGTGCTGTCAGCTCTGTCGGCGTGCCGGCCGCGCCGGACGCCCTGGTGGTAGCTGGCGAGCCGGCTGCGGACCGCCTCGGGAGAGCGGTAGGCCGGCGGGCCCGGTGGGGGCGGCGGTGTCGGGACGTCGGCGCCACCGGGCATGAGGTGTGCCTGGGGCACCCGCATCGGCAGGCCGGCGCGGGTGGTGCCGCCGCTGGTGGGCTGCAGCAGCCGCTCGGCGGCCCGCCAGCCCTCGTCCGCCGGCGACGCCCACGGGTCCTCGCGCAGGTCGTGGCGGGGCGGCGCGCCGGCGGGCACGGCCGCGGGCGGCTGAGCGGCCACGGCCGGGCGGGCGGCACCGTCGGTCCGCGCGCCGTCCACGTCGGCGGTCGGCATCGGGTCCGGGGTGCCGGGCGGCTGGGAGGACGGCCGCTGCCGGAACCACTCGGACTGCAGCTGCTCGTAGATCGGCGTCCGCTCCTCGCCGGCGGACCCGGACGGCAGCCCGTACGGGCCCAGCGGACCGACCTGCTGCTGGGGCGGCGGCCCGAACTGCTGGGGCGGCCTGAACTGCTGGGGCGGCGGCCCGAACTGCTGGGGCGGCGGCCCGAACTGCTGGGGCGGCGGCCTGAACTGCTGCTGCGGCGGCCCGAACTGCTGCGGCGGCGGCCCGGGCGGGGCCGGTGCGGTGGGTGGCGGCGGGCCGGGTGGCGGCGGCCCGGCCGGGACCGCGCCGGCCAGGTCGGCCCGGGTAGCCCCGCCCAGCGTCGGCGGCACCCCGTAGCCGGGACGCCCGTTCGCGGCGCCGTTCACCCCGCCGGCGGCGGGCAGCGCCGGGAAGTCCGGGCCAGGGGTCTCACCGGCCGGCGTACGCCGCGGCAGCGGGGCGCCCGGCCCGGCCGGCTGCTCGGGGCCGACGCCGGGATGCGGCAGCGGGCGGCGGGGCAGGTCGGCCGCGGGACCGCCGCCCGGGCGCGGGCCGGGCCCGACCGGCAGCGGGCCGCTGGGCGGGCCGGGCAGCGGCGGCAGGCCGGCCACGCCGGGGCGACCCATCCGGCCGTCCACTGCCTGACCGCCGGCACCGCCCGGGGCGGCGGGGCCACCGGCACCGGCCGGCTCGTCCGGCCGGTGGTCGAAGCGGCTGGCCAGCACGTCGACCGGAAGCCGGACGAAAGCGCTGACGCCGCCGGTCTCCGACTGCCGCAGCCGCACGGTGATGCCGTGCCGGCCGGCCAGCCGGCCGACCACGTACAGGCCCATCATCCGGGAGATCGAGACGTCGAAGACCGGTGGCCGGGCCAGCCGCTCGTTCGCGTCCACGATCTCCTGGGCGCTCATTCCGATGCCGCGGTCCTCGATCTCCACCATCGCGCCGCCGTCGGACAGCCGCTGGCTGTGCACCAGCACCTTCGACTCCGGCGAGGAGAAGACCGTCGCGTTCTCCAGCAGCTCGGCCACCAGGTGGACGACGTGGTTGACGGCGTGGCCCATCACCTCGACGTCCGGTACGCCGGTCAGCTGGATCCGGTGGTACTGCTCCACCTCCGAGGTGGCGGCCCGCAGCACGTCGACCAGCGGGATCGGCCGGCCCCACCGGCGCCCGGCGTCCTCGCCGGCGAGAACCAGCAGGTTCTCCGAGTTGCGCCGCATGCGGGTGGCCAGGTGGTCCAGCTTGAACAGGTTCGACAGCTGGTCCGGGTCCTGCTCGCCGGTCTCCAGCTCGTCGATCAGCTTGAGCTGCCGCTCGACCAGGCCCTGCGACCGGCGGGAGAGGTTCACGAACATCGCGTTGACGTTGTTCCGCAGGGCGGCCTGCTCGGTCGCCAGCTCGACCGCCCGCCGGTGCAGCGCGTCGAACCGCGCGGCCACCTCGCCGATCTCGTCCCGCGAGTCGATCGGGATCGGCTCGACCTCCATCGGCACCGGTGCGGTGTCGGTCCGGCGCAGCCGGGCAATGGCCTCGGGCAGCCGGTTCTCGGCGACCTCCCGGGCGCCGGCCTCCAGCCGGCGCAGCGGACCGGTCAGCGTCCGCGCGATCAGCAGCGAGGTGAGGAACGCGATGACGAGGATCGTGGCGATGATCACACCAGTGGTGATCGCGGACCGCTGCGCGTCCGACCGCAGCTCGCGGGCCTTGGCCACGGCCTGGTCGAGCAGGCTGACCTCCACCTCACGCATGGCCTGCAGGTAGGTGGTGGCCGCCGAATACCACTGCTGGGCGTCGAGGCCGAGGGTGTCCGCGCCCTGCCGGCGGATGACGGAGTCCTCGAGCCGCTTGACGGCGAGCACCGCCTGGCCGTTGACCAGCGCGTCGTACTGGGCGCGCTGCGAGTCGGAGGTGTCCGCGCGGAACCGGGCCAGCGCCGCCTGCCGTCGAGCGATGGCCGAGGAGAACTCCTGCGCCTGTGCCAGCTGGAAGCGGCCGCCGACCGGCGCCCCGGTGGAGTCCTTGACCGATCCGACCGAGTAGAGCAGCGCCCGCTCCTGGGACAGCGTCTCCTTGAGGTCGGCCAGCGCGGTCAGGCCGCCCACCTGCTGGGAGAGCTGAGGGTTGCCACTGCGCTGGCCGATCTCGCGGTCGACGTCGAGCAGCGCGGTGATCATCCCGCTGTACTTGCCGATGATCGCGCCCTCGGTGAGCAGCTGGCGGGACAGCGCGGTGCGCAGGTCCGACAGCCCGTCGATCTGCGCCCGGGCGGTCTCGATCCGGGCCGCCGCCTGCGACCCGACGTCGCCGAGGTCGGCGGCGGCCGACCGGTAGTCGGCCAGCGCGGTGTCGACGTTGCGCTGCTGGGACCCCAGCGGGACGGCCTCGTTCGGCGCCGGCACGTCGACCGGCTGCTTCTGCCGCTCCGGCGGGAGCTTCTGGTTGTCCTTGGCGATCTGCTCGTTCTGCTTGGTCGCCCGGTCGATCTTCGGCTGGTTGCTCGGGGGCCGGCCCGCCGCGATGTACCCGGCGGCGAGGTCGCGCTCCGCCTGCAGCTCGTGCGCCAGCGCGGTGACCTGCTGGCCGAACTCGGCGATCGTGGCCCCGCGGCCGAACTCCTGGGCGCTGCCGATCTGGCCGGCCATGTTGAAGCTGGCCAGGACGAGGAACGCGACCGCCGGCACCACCAGCACCGCGACCAGCTTGGAGCGCACCCGCCAGTGCTTGGGGGACAGCCCGGCCCAGGTCCGGGCGGGCTCGTCAGCCGGCGTGGACACGGGCCGGGGCGGCTCCGCCGACGGGTCGGACGAGCCCCGCAGGCGGGCCGCGGACGGCGGCCCGCCGGTCGGCCCGGCGGCGGACAGCGGTCGGCGCTCCTCCGCGGGCGGTCGCGAGCCGTCGGGCTCACCGCGGCGCCGTCCGCGGCCGGTGGGGTCCGCCGCGGACGGTGGGACCGGGGCAGCAACATGCTCCGCGGGTAGTCTGTCCACCAGCTCTCGCGACCTTCCCACGTGCCGACGCGGTTTCCGGGTACTTCTCGGGCACTATAGGGCCACCGGACGTACCGGCGTGAACGCCGGGGGACGCAAATCTGCGCTCTGCAATCGCCTGATCACTGAAGGTCATGAGGTGGTCCGGTGTCACCGGTGACGGGGTAGCCTGCCGAGGTCTCGACCCCGTCGCGGAGTCGAGGTGACGCCCCCGGCCCCGTTCCAGAGGACACGCCTGTCATGACCGTCCGGCGACGCCGCCTGGCCCTGCTCCTCACCCTCGCGCTCGCGGTCACCGCCAGCGGCTGCACCGGGGACGACCCGGAGCCCGAAGCGAGCGGCCAGGAGCTCAAGATCGGCCTGCTGGCGCCACTGAAGGGTGCGACCGCCCCGGCCGGCATCGACGCGCAGCGGGGGGCGCAGCTCGCCGCGGACGTGATCAACGGGCTCAACCCGTCGATCGCCCTGCCGTTCGCCGCCGACGCCGGCATCCCGGGCATCGGCGGCGGCAAGGTCAAGATCGTCACCGCGGACGCGTCCGGCACCGAGGCGCGGGTGGTCGCTGGCACCGCGGTCACCCGGCTGGTCTCCGAGGAGGGCGTGCACGCGCTGATAGGCGCGTACGACTCCCAGATCACCGAGTTCGCCAGCCAGCGCTCGGAGCGCTTCGAGATCCCGTTCCTCAACGCGGACAGCCCGGCCACCTTCCTCACCGAGGCCGGCCGGGACTGGTTCTTCCGGCTGGGGCCGTCCTGGCGGTCGGCCGGCGAGGCGTTCTTCTCCGTGCTCCAGGACAAGCGGGCGCTCGGTGGGAAGATGGCGATCCTGCACTCGGAGGACAAGGCCGGCCGGGACGTGGTCACCACGGTCAGGGAGCTGGCCGAGCAGTCCGGCTTCGACCCCGACAAGATCCCGGACTTCGGTTTCTCCCCGACGGCGACCAACCTGCAGTCGGTGGTGGACCGGGTGCGGGCCGCGGACCCGGACATGATGTTCCTCTACGTCACCTCGGCCAACGTCGTGCCGCTGGTGCAGGCCATGGCGGCCCGGCAGTACAAGCCGAAGGCCACGCTCTGCTTCTCGCTGCACTACCTGGACCCGCAGTCCTTCCCGCAGGCGCTGCCGGTGGTGGAGGGGCTGACCCGCTCGGTGGCGTGGTCGGCCGAGGCCGCCGAGCGCAATCCGGCCGCCCAGGCGATCACCGCGCTCTACCAGCGCCGCTACAACACCCCGATGACCGAGGCGGCGGCCGCCTCGTTCACCGCGGTGTTGACCGTGGCGCAGGCGGTGGACAGCGCCCGCAGCACCCAGCCGGAGCGGGTGCGCAGCGCGCTGCTCAGCCTCAAAGTGCCGGGCGAGCAGACGGTGATGCCGTGGGCCGGCATCCAGTTCGACGAGACCCACCAGAACGTGCTCGCCCAGACGCTCGTGGAGCAGTTCGTCGGCCGGACCTTCCAGGTCGTCTCCCCCGCCGACGCGGCCAGCCGGGCGATGGTGTGGCCGGCGACCGGAAGCCAGGGGTAGCCCCGCTGGGAGTACGCTGCCTGCCCAAGTAGCCTCATCGGGGCTAATCGGACACCATGGGTGACCGGAACGACGTTCCGGTCACCCATGGTGATGAGCAGGGAGCGGAGGACGCCCGGCGGGATGGAAAGGGTCGAGACGGCGCCGTCCACCACGGCGGCGCTGAGCTTCGCCGGCGTCGGCAAGCGCTTCGCCACCGGCACTCTCGCCCTGCACGGCGTCGACCTCGAGCTGGCGGCCGGCGAGTTCGTCAGCGTCGTCGGGCCGTCCGGCTGCGGCAAGAGCACCCTGCTGCGGCTCGCCTCCGGGCTGAGCCGGCCGACCGAGGGCGAGGTCCGGACCGGACCTGGCGAGGTCGGTTACGTCTTCCAGGACCCCACCCTGCTGCCCTGGCGGACGGTCGCCCGCAACGTCGAGCTGGCCGCGGAGCTCAAGGGCCTGTCGCGGGCGGAGCGCCGGCGCCGGGTCGCCGCGGCGATCGAGCTGGTCGGTCTCGGCGGCTTCGAGCGGCAGCTGCCCCGGATGCTGTCCGGCGGGATGCGGATGCGCGTCTCGCTGGCCCGCTCGCTGCTGCTCGACCCGGACCTCTGCCTGTTCGACGAGCCGTTCGGCGCGCTCGACGAGCTGACCCGGGCGCGGCTGAACACCGAGCTGCTCCAGCTCTACGCCGCCCGCCGGTTCACCGGTCTGTTCGTCACCCATTCCGTCGCCGAGGCGGTCTTCCTGTCCACCCGCGTGGTGGTCATGTCGCCCCGGCCGGGTCGGATCGTGGCGGACGTCCCGGTGCCGTTCGGCTACCCACGTTCCCCCGATCTGCGCTTCAGCGCCGAGTTCACCGGACTGGCCGCGCGGGTGTCCGCCGCGCTGCGCGAGGACGAGCGGTGAGCCCCGCCCCATTGGCCCACCCTGCCCCACTGACCCACCCGGCCCCACTGGACCACCCCGCCCCACCGTTCCCGAAACCGTCACCGAACAGGAGAGCCATGCGAGCACGGAAGTCCCGGCGACCGATCGCGGCACTGGTCGCGGTCACCGCTCTGGCGGTCGCCGGCTGCAGCGACTCGAGCACAGGGGAGGGTGGTCAGCAGGTGCAGGGCACCGCCACCGCCGGTGCCGCCAGCGCGCTCAAGGATGTCTGCCCGGACACCGTCGTCTTCCAGACCAACTGGTGGCCCCAGGCCGAGTACGGCGGCCTCTACCGCGTGGTCGGCTCCAACCCGACGATCGACGGCACCAAGACCAAGGTGACCGGCACGCTGGTGGACAACGGCGTGGACACCGGCGTCAAGGTCGAGATCCGGGCCGGCGGCCCGGCCAACGGCTTCACCCCGTCGACCTCGCTGCTCTACACCGACAAGTCGATCACCTTCGGCGGCGCCGACCTCGACCAGATCGCGCAGATCAGCGGCGCGGGCAAGCCCGTCCTGTCGGTCTTCGCGCCGCTGGATCTCAGCCCGGTGGTGCTGCTCTGGGACCCGGCTCAGCATCCGGACTTCAACACGATCGCCGACATCGGCCAGACCAACACCAAGGTCATCTACTTCCAGGGCGCGACCTACATGGCCTACCTGCTCGGTGCCGGGCTGCTGCGGTCGAGCCAGGTGGCGGCCACCTACGGCGGCACCCCGGACCAGTGGAAGGCCAGCAAGGGCTCGATCGTCCAGCAGGGCTACGTGACCAACGAGGTGCTCCGCTACCAGAGCGACCCGACCGTGTGGGGCAAGCCCGTGCAGTACCAGCTGATCGCCGATTCCGGCTACCCGGTCTACCCGGAGACGCTGACCATCCGGCCGGACCGCAAGCAGGAGCTGTCCGGGTGCCTGAAGAAGCTGGTGCCCGTGCTGCAGCGGTCCACCGCGGCGTACGCGGCCGACCCGGCCAGCACCAACAAGTTCATCAGCGAGCTGGTGACCAAGTACGCGAACAAGGGCGCCTTCCCGTACTCCACGGAGCAGGGTGACGCCGCGGCCAAGGCGATGAAGGACAACGCCATCATCGGCAACGGCAAGGACACCACGGTGGGCAACTTCGACAAGGCGCGGGTGCAGCGGATCATCCAGATCGTCACCCCGATCTTCGCCGCCCAGAAGACGCCGGTGAAGCCGGGACTCACGGCCGACGACCTGGTCACCAACGAGTTCATCGACTCCTCCGTCGGGGTGAAGTAGCCGGTGTCCGCGCGCGGATCGGGCAGCCAGCCCGCCGGCGCCGCCCTGTTCGATCCGCTGGCGGAGCTGTACGACCGGTACGCGGAGATCAACGACGGGGTGTACCGGCCCTGGGTGACCGCCGCGCTGGACGCCGCCGCCGGCGCCGGGGTGGGCGGCCCGCATGCGCGGGCCGCCGACCTCGGCTGCGGCACCGGTCGCTTCGACGAGCTGCTGGCCGACCGCTTCGGCGCGGTGCTCGCCGTCGACATCTCCGCCCGGGAGCTGGAGATCGCCCGGGCCCGGCACGGCCGGCCGCAGATCAGCTACCAGCAGCGCAGCCTGCTCGACGTGACGCCGCCGACCGACGGCCGCTTCGACCTGGTGCTCAGCGTCAACACCATCTTCCACCTGCGCGACCACGACCGGGTGCTGCCGCACGTGCGGGACCTGGTCGCCCCCGGCGGCTGGGCGGTGCTGGTGGACATCGTCAGCCCGGGCGGCCGGCCGTCCCCGCTGCGGCACCGCTGGTTCGGCGTCGGGGACGCGGCCCGGACGCTGCGCCGCCGCCGCTCGCTGCCCGACGCCTGGCTGGTGCTCAAGTTGCGCCAGCACCCGACCTGGATGCAACACGCGGCGACGAACCGGCCGCTGACCCGGGAGCAGTTCCACGGCGCGTACGGCGCGGCCTTCCCGGGCGCGGTCTTCACCGACTCGCTGGACCCGTTCGTCTGCGCGCTGCGCTGGCAGGCGCCGGGCGGCTGAGCGCCCTGAGCGGCCCGGCGGGGACTCCCCCGCCGGCCGCTCAGTCGGCGACCAGGTCGCTGTGGGTCTCGTGCCAGGACCCGACCACCCGCCGCGCCAGGAACCCGAAGAACCAGAAGACGACGATGCCGAGCAGCGAGGACAGGATCACCGCGCCGAACAGCTGTTCCGAGCGCAGGTTCTGCCGGTAGACCTCCATCAGCGCGCCGATGCCGAGCTCGCCCTGCTTGAAGAAGAAGTCGCCGACGATCGCGCCGATCACCGCCAGCCCGGCGGAGATCCGCAGCCCGGCGAAGATGGCCGGCAGCGCGGTCGGCCACTGCAGCTTCGCCAGCCGGGTCAGCCGGCCGGCGCCGTACAGGGTGAACAGGTCGTGGTTGGACCGGTCCACGCTGCGCAGCCCGAAGAGGGTGGTGCTGATGATCGGGAAGACCGCGATGAGCACGCACACCAGCACCCGGCTGAACAGTCCGAACTCGAACCAGAACCCGATCAGCGGGACGAGCGCGAGGATCGGGATGGTCTGCAGGACGACCGCCCACGGGTAGACCGCACGCTCGATCCAGCGGGCCTGGCTCATCAGCACGCCGACGGTGATCCCGAGCACGATCGCCACCGCGAGCCCGACCATGGCGACGCCGGCGGTCAGTCCCAGCGCGCGCAGCAGGACCTCGGCGTTGGCCCGGTCGAGGAAGGCGATCTCGACCACCCGGTGCGGCGGGGGCAGCAGGAAGCGGCGATCACGGTCGAGCAGGCGATAGCTGACCAGATACCAGATGCCGACGATGGCGGTGAACAGCAGCGCCGGCGGCAGCCCGTAGGCCAGCCAGGCGCGGGGCCCGCGCCGCCGGACCGCCGGCCGCAGCGCTCGCCCGGTGCTGCGCGGCAGGCGCCCGGCGGTCGCCGCCGTCGCCGCCGGGACGGCGGCCGGGGCCGCGGCGAGGACCGGCTCCGGGGACTCCACCGGTCCGCCGTCGGTGGAGCGTCCGGCGGCGCGGTCGGACAGGCCGGTGCGGTCGGGCACCTCAGTGCTCCGGCTCGGCGTACATCAGCCCGATCCGCTCGGCGAAGTACTCGCCGAACCGGACCGGCGCCATCCCGGTCGCGCCCGGCACCGGCGGCAGCGCCGGACCGATCACGGTCTGCGGCGCCGGCTGCACGAAGACCGGCACCGAGATCCGCTCCGCCTTCTCCGCGCACACCACCCGGTGCAGCGCGGACCGGTAGCGGCCGCCGGAGACCAGCACCAGCAGGTCCCCGGCGTTGACCACCAGCCCGCCCGGCACGGTGGGCACCGGGATCCAGGCGGTCGGGTTCTCCCGGTCCACCACCTGCAGGCCGCGCTGCCCGGAGTGCAGCAGGCCGGTCATCATGCCGAGGTCGGTGTGCGGGCCGAGGCAGCTCTGGTCGGGCAGCGGGTCCTTCCGCTGCGGCGGGTAGTGGTTGACGACGAGGTTGGTCATCGCGCCGGCGCACAGGCGGGCGAAGTGGTCCGGCGCCAGCCCGAGGTCCAGCGCGTGCAGCGCCAGCAGGGTGAGGATCTGGCTCTCCATCGCGGTGAAGTACGCCAGCGCCGCGGACCGGAAGCCGGGGATGTCCGGGATCCGGTTCGGGTGGACGAAGGCGGCCCGGTAGGTCGGCCCCAGCGCGGTGAGGTCCCGCCAGCGCAGCGCCTCGTCGTACGGGTTGAGCGCCCACGCCTCGGCCGCGTCCTCGTCGGTGTGCACGCCGATGCCCTGCGCCGCCCGGTAGCGGGAGGTGAAGCCGCGCCGGGTGGCGTCCCCGGGCCCC
>Ga0126307_10003636_pt1 | contig 10574 bp, 8 predicted proteins | sample Plot28_FD_89955 | JGI IMG/M metagenome (GOLD analysis project Ga0126307, IMG submission 89955) | Serpentine soil microbial communities from UC McLaughlin Reserve, CA, USA - Plot28 | ecosystem: Environmental > Terrestrial > Soil > Grasslands | place: USA: UC McLaughlin Reserve, Lake County...
CCGCGCGGAGAGGTGACGGACCGGAGACGCCACCTCTTCCTGCTCGCTCCGTACGCGTTCGGGCTGACGGCGCTCGTCTTCCTGCCCGGCTTGGTGACCTTCGCGCTGGCGCTGACGGAATACGACCTCATCCGCTCGCCGTCGTTCGTCGGCCTCGACAACTTCCGCGAGCTCTGGAACGACGCGATCTTCGAGCGGGCGCTGCGGAACTCACTGCACTTCGCCGCGTTCGGCGTGCCGTTCCGCCTGGTGATCGCGTTCGGCCTCGCGTTGCTGCTGCACGCGAGCTTCCGCGGCGTCACGCTCTTCCGCTCCGCGGCCGTCGTGCCGACGGTCGTTCCGGAGATCGCGTACGGCCTGCTCTGGCTGTGGTTCTTCAACCCGCTGTACGGGCCGATCAACCTCTTCCTCGACCTCGGCGGCGCGCCCGAGCGGACGTTCTGGGGAGCGCAACTGCCACAGTGGTTGACGAACGGCGCCGACGCGCGTGCGGCGATTGTCGTGATGAGCCTGTTCACGATCGGCGAGCTCTTCGTCGTTCTGCTCGTCGCGCGGCAGGCGATTCCGCGCGCGCTCTACGAGCTCGGCGAGACCGAGGGCGCATCGCCGTTCAGAACGTTTGCGACGCTGACGCTGCCGTTGCTCGCGCCGGTTCTGCTCCTCCTCTTCTGCCGCGACACCATCTTCAGCCTCCAGGCGACCTTCGTCCCAGCGCTCATCGTCACGAACGGCGGTCCGCCCCCGTACGAAACGACGTACGTGCCGCTGTTCGTGTACCGCAACGCGTTCGAGTACCTGCGCTACGGCTACGCGTCCGCCGCCACCGTCGTGATGTTCGTGCTGACGGGTTTGATCGTGCTCTTGCAGTGGCGGATCTATCGGCGCTGGCGCATGGCCTTTTCGGGCTAGTCCGCGGTACCCGGTACGTACCCGGTACGGCGGTACTCGCTAAGGCCGCGGGAGCAGGGCTTTCTCGGTTTCGGCTGGTACTCCGGTGCAGGTATGTACCCGGTACGTGTCAGGTGCGCCGATGCCGCGCCGATGCCACGGTTCAGCGGTCGGGGCAGTCGGTCAGTGAGTCGCGGAAGCAGCCCGAGACCTCCAATGATGCGCCGGCCTTCAGCGCCAAATCGCGGTCGTCGCTGCTCGCGTCGGGGCCGGCGGCGATCCAGATCGCGAAGCGGTAGCCGTACCACGAGCCGCGCGCGCGGAGCCAGCCAAGCTCACCGCCGGCACGGATGGGCGGTTCTGCCGGCTCGAAGTCATCCCGCTGCGGCCATTCGCGGTCGATGGCGTCGAACTCGGCGGAGCGATCGCCCGGCCGCTCCTCCACGACCCAGAGCAGCACGCCCTCTCGCGGGAAGCCGTCTGCGACTGCCTCTTCGGGGAACGGCCGGGGGAGGTTCTCGTACGAAGACGACAGCGTGGACGGCAGTCCCGCGAGGGGAGCGTTGGCGGCAAAGAAGAGCGGCCGCGGCCTGGGCGTCTCGCCCGGCTCGACCAGCGCCGCCGCAGCCGGCCACCCCGGCGGCGGCCGCAGTGAGTCGCCCGGCTCCGCGTGGACGAGCGGCCAGCCGGCGTACGGGTCGGGCGGCGGTGGCGGCAGCTCGTCGAACGCAAGGCTGTCGAGGATGTCGCGCACCTCGGCGAGCCGCGCGTCCGTCGGCCGGCCGCCGAAGGCGACCAGGAGCTGGAACGGCCGGTCCGCCGCGCGGAACGTCGTCGAGAAGCTCGGCCCGAGGAAGCACGAGACACCTTCTTCTAGGTCGCTCCGATCGAGCGCGAAGCTCCGCGGCTTCGGCGGGAACCGCTCCCGCTTCACCTCCGACCACGGGTCTCCCCGCGTCGGGCGGTACTCGAGCAGCCAGATGAACGCACCGCCCGCCGGCATGTCCTCGCGTGCGTGATCCGGCGCGCACTCGCCGGCTTCCGCGCCGCCGCGAAGCGGATACGTCGCGAGCACGAGTACCTCCCGCGGATCCACGAAGCCTGTGACAGCTCGAGGTTGGTCCCAATCGACTGGATACGTTCCGCGGACGCCCACTGCCGAGTCGGCGAAGTGGACGTGTGCCGCGCGGCGCGCGACGGACGACGCCTCGCGACCTCCGCACGCCGTGCTCCCCGCGCACAGCGCGAGGAGTGCGATCACAGCGACGAGCCGCGTCGTCACCTCACGACTACGAGCCGGGGCCGCCGCGAGGTCCTGCGGGGTCGCCGCAGCCGCTGCTCGTATAGCGTCCCCGACTCGCGAACGCCGCAGGAAGGAGGCCGCGATGGAGCAAGAGACGGTGACTGCGCCGGCGGCTGGTGCGCGGACGAAGCCGCCGTTCCGGGCCGACCACGTCGGCAGCCTGCTCCGCCCGCCGCAGCTCCTGAAGGCACGGGACGACCACGCGGAAGGCCGGATCGACGCGACGGAGCTGCGCGAGATCGAGAACGAAGCGATCCGCGATGTTGTCCGGAGGCAGGAGGAGGTCGGTCTCCAGTCGGCGACGGACGGCGAGTTCCGCCGCGCGTCTTGGCACATGGACTTCATCTACCAGCTCGACGGGATCACGAAGGAAGCCGGCCACATCGCGGTCAAGTTCTTCAACGAGGACGGCGAGATCGAGTTCACCCCGGCGGCGCTGCACGTCGATGGCAAGCTCGGCGTCTCGAAGACGATCTTCGGCGACGACTTCGAGTTCCTTCAGGACACGGTGACGACGAACGTCCCGAAGCTGACGATCCCGTCGCCGAGCATGGTCCACTACCGGGGCGGCAAAGCTGCGATCGACCCGAAGGCGTACCCGGAGCTCGACGCGTTCTGGGCCGACCTGACGGCCGCCTACGCCGAGGAAGTGCGCAGGCTCGGCGAGCTCGGGTGCAGGTACCTCCAGTTCGACGACACGAGCCTCGCGTACATGAACGACCCGCACCAGCGCGAGTACATCGCATCGATCGGCGGCGATCCGCAGAACCAGCACGTCGAGTACATCCGGCATATCAACGAGTCGCTGGCGCACCGCCCGGGCGGCATGAGCGTCACGACGCACATGTGCCGCGGCAACTTCCGCTCGTCGTGGGCGGCCGAGGGGAGCTGGGACTTCGTTGCGGAGGCGCTGCTCAACGAGCTCGAGGTCGATGGCTACTTCATGGAATGGGACGACGAGCGCTCCGGCGGTTTCGAGCCGCTGCGCTTCCTGCCGAAAGGCGAGAAGCAGGTCGTGCTCGGGCTCGTGACCACGAAGCGCGGCGAGCTCGAGTCGAAGGACGAGCTCAAGCGGCGGATCCAGGAGGCCGCACGCTACGCACCGATCGAGCAGCTCTGTCTCTCGCCGCAGTGTGGCTTCTCGTCGACGGTCGAGGGCAACCTGCTCTCGGACGAGGACCAGTGGGCGAAGCTGCGGCTGATCGTCGAGGTCGCGCAGGAAGTTTGGGGCTAGCCGCCGCGTGAGAAGCGTGCGCGACCGCGCGTTCGACGCATTTCGTCGGCGCGGGCTCACGACCATGTTCTCCAACCCCGGCTCGACCGAGGTGCCGTTCCTGGCGGGGCTGCCGGACGACTTTCGGTTCGTGCTCGGGCTCCACGAAGGCCCGGTCGTCGGGCTCGCGACCGGCTATGCCATCGGCCGGAGCGAGCCCGCGCTCGCGGTGCTGCACACGACCGCCGGGCTGGGGAACGCCGTCGGGGCGATCGCGACGGCGCAAGTGAATCGCGCGCCGCTCGTGATCCTCATCGGCCAGCAGGACCGCAGGCACCTCGCGTTCGAGCCGTTTCTCGCAGGGAAGCTCGAGCGGCTCGCGGGCGACTACCCGGTATCGGTCGAGCAGCCCGTGCGGCCGCAGGAGGTGCCCGGCGCGATCGAGCGCGCGTGGCACGAGGCGCGTACGCGGCGGGGGCCGGCGCTCGTGATCGTGCCGATGGACGACTGGGACGCACCGGCAGAGGAGGAGCGCGAGGACGCGGCCGCGGGCAAGGTGTTGCACGCCGCGGCCGCCGCTCCCGAGGCCGTCGAGGAGCTCGCCGCATTTCTCGCCGACGCCCAGGCTCCGGCGCTCGTCGTCGGGGCGGGGGCGGACGACGCGGAGACCTGGTCGGCGCTCGTCGACCTCGCCGAGCGTCTAGTGGCGCCGGTCTTCCAGGAGTCGTTCGGTGCGCGCGCCGGGTTTCCGCAGGACCACCGGCTCTTCGCGGGGTTCCTTCCTGCCGACCGGCCGCGCTTACGCGACAAGCTGGCGCCGTATGACACGCTGCTCGTCGTCGGCGCGCCGGTCTTCCGACAGTCGCCGTTCGGCGAGGGGCGCTTCACCGCGCCCGGCGTGCGAATCGCGCTCGTCGGCGATGACCCGGAAGAGGTCCACCGGAGCCCCACGGAGCTCGCCGTTCTCGCGTCTCCCGCGGCCGTCTGCCGCGAGCTCGCGCGCCTGCTCGCTCAGCGGGACGCGCCGCCGCCGCAACAGTTCAGCGCGCCCGCCGCGCCCGAGCCGCCGGCGATCGGCGACCCGCTGCTGGCGGGCCACGTGCTTGCGGCGCTCGCCGAGCGGCTGCCGCGCGACGCCGTCGTCGTCGAGGAGGCGCCGGTCGATCGCCCTGAGTTGCACGACCGCCTGCTCGCCCGGACGCCGCTCGGGTTCCTCAGCGCCGCGATGGGCGGGCTCGGCTTCGCCCTCGCCGGCGCGACCGGCATCCGGATGGCGCGCCCCGAGCGGCCGGTGGTCGCCGTCGTGGGCGACGGCTCCGCGCTGTACGGGATCCAGGCGCTCTGGACGGCGGCGCACTACCGCGTCGGCGTCCTGTTCGTGATCCTCTCGAACGGGGGCTACGCGATCATGGATCGTCTCGCCGAACGGCGCGGCGGCACGTCTCCGTGGCCGTCGTTCGGTGAGGTCGAGGTTGCCGCGATCGCCCGCGGCTTCGGCTGCCCGGCGCGCCGCATCGCGACGCATCACGACCTCGTCGAAGCACTCGACGAGGCCGTGCCGACTCTCGCCACGCGCGACGAGCCGCTCCTCCTTGACGTCGAGATCGCCCCCACGCAAACATTCGCCCCGTAGAGCGGGCCTAGCGCAGAGGACGGCGAAGCCGCCCTCTGCGCAAATGCCGGCTCACCGAACGCGGAAGCTTCGCTTAAGCCCCGGCTTAACGCTGGAGCGGAACGTGTACTTCCCTTTCAGCAGCCTCACGGTCCACGTGCTCCGGCCGGTGCCCCGGACGCTCGTCTGCTTGTGGACACCCGGCCCGTCGAGCAGGAAGTTCTGCGTCTTCGACTGGTCGCTGACGACGAACGTGTACTTGCCGCGGGCGAGCGTCTTGACAGCTTTCCCGTCGAGCCGCAACGCGATGAAGCGGTTGCCGACGGTTCCCTGCAACGTCTTCCCGCCGGTCACGCTCGCGGGGACGAGACGCGCGAGGTTCGGGAGCGTCGAGATGACGCCGTACTCCTTCATGTAGCGGGAAAGCTCCGCGAGTTTCGCCATGTCGATCGTCGTCGTCCAGATCGGGAGCCGGATGTTCTGCGTCGTGGCCGGGAGCAACTCCCGGATCTCGCTCGGATGAGCCTGCGCATATGTGAGCGACCGGTTCATCGCGGTCCGGAAACCGCGGGCGAGCGTCGGATTGCTCCTGATCCAGCTCTCCGGCGCGACATATGTCCCGACCGGCCAGAACTTGCCGAGTACCGGGCCCGGCGCCATCACGATCCGCGCGTCGTCGGCCGTGAGCGCCTGCGATACGAACGGCTCCGGGCACCAGATCGCGTCGACCTGCCCGTTCTGGAGCGCGCTGCGCATCGCCGTGAACGGGATGGCGACCAGTCGGATCGAGTCCGGGTTGACGCCGACCTTCTTCAGCGCCGCCCTGATCATCACCTCGCCGACGCCCTTCAGGGCGTTGACGGCAATCGCTTTCCCGGCCAGGTCGCGCGGGGTGCGGATCGAGCTAGACCCCTTGACGAGGATGTTCTGCCAGTTGTCCGCGACAGACGTCCCCTCGACGTCGCTGGCCGACAGCGCCTGCAGCTTGATCCCCTGCGTGCGCCCGATGATCGCCGGAACCCAGCCGACGTAGCCGATGTCGCCGTTGTTGTTCGCGAGGGCGAGCACGATGTCGTTGCCGCTCTGCAGGTTCCGCTTGTTGATCTCGATCCCCTGAGCCGAGAAGAAACCCTTCTTGATCCCGAGATCGAGCGGCAGGCCGTTCGCGATCGGCAGGGAGTTGAGCGTGATCGTCGCGAGCTTGCGGTGCTTGGCGCCAGGCGCGCTCGCCGCGGAGCCGCCGAAGAGCATGAGCGCGCCCGCCGCAAGGGCGACCGTGAGCCCGAAGAGGCGCGCGCGCGGCCGACCGACTTTCAGTCCTCTCATGACCCGAATCCTCCTGTCGCCGCCCGTCGTGAGGCGAACGATTATGCGCCGCTGCGCCGCCGATTGCCAGAGCTACGATCAGGCGACCGGAATCTGCTCACGTCTGACGAGGCGGGCGACGTGGCCGCGCAAGTGTGTGAAGTCCGGCAGCTCCTTCGTTGCGATCTGGTCGCGCGGGCGCGCCAGGGAGACGGGCACGACCTCCTTGACGTTCGTCGGTGAGTTGCTCAGGACGACGACCCGGTCGGCGAGGTAGACGGATTCGTCGATGTCGTGCGTGACGAAGAGGATCGTAATCCCGTACTCGTCGCGCACCTGCAGGACGAGGTCCTCGAGGTCCCCGCGCGTCTGCGCATCGACGGAGGCGAACGGCTCGTCCATCAGCAGGATCGAAGGCTGGTACGCGAGAGCACGGGCGATCGCGACCCGCTGCTGCATGCCGCCGGAGAGCTGCCACGGGTAATGCCCGTCGAAGCGGCTCAGGTCGACAGCCGCAAGCGAGTCGGCGACGAGACGCTGTCGCTCCTGCTTCGCCAGCTTCTTGTGGCGCAACGGGAAGAGGACGTTGTTCCGGACCGACGTCCACGGCATCAGAGACCGGCCGTATTCCTGGAACACGACCGCCATCTCTTCGGGCGGGTCGGTGACGCGCTTGCCGCGGAGCACGACCTCGCCGCGGCTGGCGCGCAGAAGCCCGGCGACGCACTTGAGCAGCGTCGTCTTTCCGCAGCCGGAAGGGCCGACGACGCAGACGAACTCTCCCTCCTCGACCGTGAACGTCACGTCGGCGAGCGCGTGGACGATCTTGTCGCCGGAGCCGTACCACTTCGCGAGGTGGTTGATTTCGAGCACGACTTCTACAGCGGCTCGGCTGCGCGCCACCCACGGTGCCACGCGAGCAGCCTGCGCTCGGCGATCAGGAAGAGCACGTTCGCGAGGTATCCGAGCAGGCCGATCAGCACGATCGCCGCCCACATCGGCGCCATCTGGTACGTGTTCTTGGAGATCAGCAGCACGTAGCCGACGCCGTTCGTGCTCGAGAAGTACTCCGCGAGCACCATCGTGATCACCGCGAGCGAAAGGCTCGTACGCATCCCAGCCGCAATCTGCGGCGACGCGGCAGGCAGGACGAGCCGCCAGATGCGTTCGCGCCGCGGGATCCCGTACGCGCGCGCCGTCTCTATCAGCGTCGGATCGATCCCGCGCACGCCGTCGATCGTGTTGAGCAGCACCGGGAAGACGCAGAAGAAGGCGATGAACGCGATCTTCTGCCGGTTTTCGATCGAATGGAGGAGGACGATCGAGATGGGAAGGAGGGCGGGCGGCGGCACGGCGCGCCACCACTCGATGTGGGGCATCGCCCACAGGCGCAGGTTGCGCGAGAGCCCGATCGGGATCCCGAGTGCAATTCCGGCCACGACCGCGATCCCGAAGCCGAGCGCAACGCGCTCCAGGCTCGGAACGACGTGCTCGCCGAACTGCGCGAACAGCCACAGGTCGCGGAACTCGACGAGGATCGTCGACAGGCGCGGGAAGAACTGCGATTGCGCATGCGCTGTCCAGAGCTGCCACGCCAGCAGGATGGCGAGCGGAACCGCGATCTCGGCGCCGATTTTCGTGACCCTGTACGCGCGGCCGTTCATACTTTCCCGAGCCGCTGAGACGGGTGCCAGCGAAGCGCGCGGCGCTCGAACCCCGTCGACAGGAGGTGAATCGCCAGGCCGAGGAAGCCGGTCGCAAGCGCGTACGCGTAGAGCTCCTCGTGCAGGCCGTACGACTGCGCGTAGTTGACCTGCGCGCCGAGGCCGGGCAGGCCCATGAACAACTCGGCCGTGAAGGCGAGGATCAGCGCGACGGTCGACGCGATGCGGATCCCGGTCGCGATGTACGGGACTGCGCCGGGGAGCGTGATCCGGTACAGGCGCGAAAGCCGCGGGATGTGGAACGCACGCGCTGTGTCGACGGCAACGGGATCGACGTCGCGGACGCCGTACATCGTCTGCACGAGCAGCGGCCAGAACGCGCCGAACGCCGCGAGGAAGACCTCGCTGCGGAGCGTCGTCCCGAGCGTCAGGAACAGGAGCGGGATCAGCGCCGCAGATGGGATCGGGCGGAGGAACTCGATCGGCACGCGGAACGCGCTCGCCAGGAGGTCATTCGAGCCGAGGACGATGCCGATCGGGACTGCGAGCAGGATCGCGACGCCGAGGCCGAGCGCCCAGCCGCGCACGGTCTGCGCGAGCGCGACCCAGAACTCGTGCGTCTGCATTAGCTCCCACAGCTTCTGAACCGTCGTCGTCATCGCGGGCAGGTCACGTTCGGCGATTAGGCCGGCCCGCGACACGAGCTCCCAGACGACGAGCGCAGACGCGATCGAGAGGACGAACACGACCGCCGGGCCGAGCCGGCCGCGGCGGCGGTCCCGCTCTTCCGGCGCTTCGAGCGGCCCCGCGGCGGTGGCGGCCGCGTCTCGCCTCAATGCGATGTCAGAGGTGTGATCCATCCGCAGAGCTCAGCCCGGCTGCGGCGCCTCGCTCCAGACGGTCGCTTCCGCCGCTGTTCACCGCGCATGTTCTACTACTTGCCACACAAAGCCTGACGAGTACGAAGGCGACCGGCACGACGCTTCGCCCCGCCCGTGCTGCGGATCGCCGGCGAAAGGAGAGCGGATGATCGCAACGCGCGAATACCGGCAGTTCATCGGCGGGAACTGGGTGGACGCTGCGGACGGAGCCACCTTCGACGACCGGGACCCGTACAGCGGCGACGTCGTCGCGACGGTCGCGGCGGCCGGAGCCGAGGACGCACGCGACGCGATCGAGGCCGCCGAGGGCGCGTTCGCCGCATGGTCGGCGTCGCCGCCGGCGGAGCGCCAGCGGGTGTTCCTGAAGGCGGCGGACATCCTCGAGAGCCGACTGGACGAGGTTGTCTCGCTGCTCGCGCGCGAGACCGGCTGCAGTTTCGGCTTCGCGATGTTCCAGATGGGATTCGTTCCCGGCCTGTTCCGGCAGGCCGCGGGGACGGCGTACGCGCCGATCGGCCAGGTGATTCCTTCCGACAACCCCGGGACGTTCGCGATGGGCCTGCGTCGGCCGGTGGGCGTCGTCGGTGCGATCGCGCCGTGGAACGCGGCGCTGATCCTCTCGGCGCGGTCGATCGCGGCACCGCTCGTGCTCGGCAACACCGTCGTGCTGAAGCCGTCCGAGTGGTCGCCGGTCGCGGGCGGGCTGATCTGGGCCGAGATCTTCGCCGAGGCGGGCCTGCCCGAGGGCGTGCTCAACATCGTCACGCACGCGCCGGGCGCCGCGGGGCCGATCGCCGACGAGCTCGTCTCGCACCCGGCGGTGCGGCGGATCAACTTCACGGGCTCGACGGACACCGGCCGCAAGCTCGCCGAGGCGGCAGGACGGCACCTGAAGCGCGTCGTCCTCGAGCTCGGCGGCTACAACCCGCTGATCGTCCTCGCCGATGCGGACCTCGACTACGCCGTCAACGCGTCGGCCTTCGGCGCGTTCCTGCACCAGGGCCAGATCTGCATGTCTGCGCGGAGGATCATCGTCGAGCGCTCGATCGCGGACGAGTTCACCGACCGGCTCGCCGAGAAGACGAAGACGCTGAAGGCCGGCGATCCGAAGGAGCACGAAACGATCATCGGGCCGCTGATCAACGAAGACGCCCTCGCGACGGTGCGGGAGCGCGTCGAGGACGCCGTCGCCAAGGGAGCGCGCGTGCTGGCCGGCGGCGAGGCGGACGGCAACGTCTTTCAGGCGACGCTGCTCGCGGACGTCCCGGAGGACGCAGAGCTTGCGCGGGTGGAGACGTTCGGGCCGGTCGCGGCGATCGAGGTCGTCGACGGGCCGGACGACGCTGTCGCGCGCGCGAACGCGACGTCTTACGGGCTCGCGGCGGGAATCTTGACGACCGACGCCGACCGCGGCTTCGCCCTCGCGCAACAGCTCGAATCGGGGATCGTGCATGTCAACGACCAGCCGATCGGGGACGAGCCGCAGATGCCCTTCGGCGGCGTCAAGGACTCCGGCTGGGGGCGCTTCGGCGGCCAGGCGGCGATCGACGAGTTCACGGAGCTTCGTTGGGTGACGGTTACAAGCGGCTCGCACCCGTTCCCGTTCTAGGGCGCATTGAGCGGAGAGCGTGCTCAATGCGCTAGTCGCGGGGTGCAGGGATGATCTGTTCCTTGCGGGACGCAATCGCGCAGCTCGTGCGCGACGGCG
>Ga0126307_10003637_pt1 | contig 10574 bp, 10 predicted proteins | sample Plot28_FD_89955 | JGI IMG/M metagenome (GOLD analysis project Ga0126307, IMG submission 89955) | Serpentine soil microbial communities from UC McLaughlin Reserve, CA, USA - Plot28 | ecosystem: Environmental > Terrestrial > Soil > Grasslands | place: USA: UC McLaughlin Reserve, Lake County...
CGCGCTGCGCCCCCTCTCTATCTCGTGCTCATAACTTCTAGTTTACCCGCATCGCCGCTCCCCAACAGGACCCTAAAGCGCAACACCGTCTTGTACGTGTTTGTCGATTGGACAGAACACGACCGTGTTCTTGAAGTCCACGGTGCGCCCCTGCGCGTCGGTCAAGCGCCCGTCGTCCAGGATCTGTAAGAGGATGTTGAATACGTCCGGGTGGGCTTTCTCGATCTCGTCCAACAGCAAGACCGAATAGGGCCTGCGCCTTACGCTCTCAGTCAGTTGTCCGGCCTCCTCGTAGCCCACGTAGCCCGGAGGAGCGCCGACGAGCCTGCTGACTGTGTGCCTTTCCTGAAACTCGCTCATGTCTATGCGCACCATCGTCGCCTCGTCCCCGAAGAGAGCCTCCGCAAGCGTGCGCGCCAGCTCAGTCTTGCCGACGCCCGTGGGGCCTAAGAACAGGAAGCTCCCTATCGGACGGTTGGGGTCCGCAAGCCCGGCCCTGGCTCGGCGGACGGCCTCGGCGACCGCTTGGACAGCCTCCTCCTGGCCGATGACCCGCTCATGGAGCTGCCCTTCGAGCCTGAGGAGTCGCTCGCGCTCTTCTTCGGTGAGCTGGGAGACCGGAATGCCGGTGGCCTTGGAGACTACCTCGGCTATGTCTTCAGCCGCGACCTCGGCAGCTGGACGCCGCCCCTCGCGGGCCTCCTTAAGCTCGCTCCTAAGTTCTTCGATTCGGCTCTTTAGCTCTTGGGCTTTCTCGAAGTCTTCGGCGGCGACCGCTTGGTCCTTCTCTCGGCCCAGATGCTTTATCTCGTCCTCGAGTTCCTTGGTATCTTGCTGCTTGGTCTTCGAGCGCAGCCGTAGCCTGGCCGCGGCCTGGTCCATGAGGTCTATGGCCTTATCGGGCAGGAAGCGGTCGCTGATGTAGCGGTCGGAGAGTTCGGCGGCGGCGATGATCGCCTCGTCGTTAATCTTGACCCGGTGGTGCGCCTCGTAGCGGTCCCTTAAGCCGAAGAGGATCTGTATGGCCTCCTCCACCGTAGGCTCGCTCACCAAAACGGGCTGGAAGCGACGCTCCAGGGCAGCATCTTTCTCGATGTTCTTGCGGTACTCGTCCACGGTGGTGGCCCCGACGACGCGCAGCTCGCCACGCGCAAGGGCGGGCTTGAGCATGTTGGAGGCGTCCATTGATCCCTCAGCAGCGCCAGCCCCGACGACCGTGTGCAGCTCATCTATAAAGATTATCTGCTCCTCGGGGTGCTCGCGGATCTCGTCTATCACCTTCTTGAGACGCTCCTCGAACTGGCCCCGATACTGCGTCCCCGCGACCAACCCGGAGAGATCTAGGGCCAAAACCCGTTTGTCTGCTAGAGTTTCGGGCACCTCGTCGTTAACTATCCTTTGGGCTATGCCCTCCACGATCGCGGTCTTGCCCACGCCGGGCTCCCCGATGAGTACGGGGTTGTTCTTGGTACGCCTGCTGAGGATCTCGATGGTCGTCTCGACCTCTTCACCTCTGCCGATTACGGGATCGAGCTTACCCTCCTTGGCCATCTGCGTGAGATCCCGGCTGTACTCGTCGAGGGTGGGCGTAGCGCTCGCCTGCCCTCGCGCAGCGCCGCTAGTAGTGTCTACCCCGCGTACGACCGCCCCCCTTAACTTGGTATGCGAGAGCCCGAAGCGCGCGAGCAGTCGCCCGGCCTCCGATTCTTCATCCCCCGCCAGCGCGAGCAGGACGTGTTCGGGACCGATGTACGAAGAACCAAGAGCCTGAGACTCCTCATAAGCGGCTAGAAGCGCCCGCTTGGCGTCCGGGGCTAAAGAAGGAGAGACGTCTGTTCGGCCGCCCTTGTTGACCTCTTCCTCGATCTGAGCCCCGATGGCGGCCGGATCCGCGTCCACCCCTTCGAGCACCCGCTGCACCACCTCGTCCTCGAGCGCCGAGTGGAGAAGATGCTCGCTGTTCAAATCCATGCTCCCCCACTCCGCAGCCTGCTGGGCAGCCCGCTGCAAGAGCTGGCTCGTGGAATCGCTAAAAAATTGGGTTATATCCACCTGTTCCGCTCCTCGTCGTTCGGACACCGCCCCGCGCGCAGGTGTACCCAAAGACCCTTCAGGAGGGTCGTCGAAGAACCTATTGAAGAAATCGTCGAACAGGCTCCCTCCGCCCCCGAAAGGCGAGCGCCTCCTTCCACCGCCCCTCGCCTCGGCGGCGTGGATCTCGCAGAGGTGCTCGGTCCTCGAGCCTCCTCCCGGCACCACGCGCCTCACCGTGACGACCGCCGGCCTCGCACCGCACACATCACAAAGTCTCGTAGCCAATACTTCTACCTCCTTTTAACGTTCGAGATTAAAAACAAAAGACCGGGCGACGCTCCTTGTTCGCCGCCCGGCCCGCCTCCGGTACTTCTCTCTATACTCTACCGAGCCGTCGGGCCAGGACCCTCGGTCCTGGGTCCCTCTTCAGGGGTGGCGCCCTTAGGGGTAGCGCCGCCCTCGGGTCTGGCACCCTCGGCGCTAGGGCCCTCGGTGACGACATCCGTGGCAGCACCGGGGCTGGTAGCGCCCTCTACCTGGATGCGCCTGGGCTCCCTAACCGCAGCGGCGCCTGCGATGGTTACCTCTAGTACTCCGTTCTCGTACCTGGCCCGGATGCTGTCTTCATCCACACCCTCGGGCAGCGTCATGCTCCGGCTGAACGAGCCGCTCCTGCGCTCCCTTACATAGTAGCCACCGCGCTGCTCTTCCTGCTCTTCCCGGCGCTGCCCGCTGATGGTAAGAACCCGGTTCTGGAGCATAATGTCTACATCCTCGGGACTCACGCCAGGCAACTCAGCCCTGACCACCAGGTCGCCATCCCTCTGGAGTACGTCTACCGCCGGGGCCCACTCGGCTAACTCACCCCCCGTCTGCCGGCCCCCCGGCCGCCTCGTCAGGCCACCGAATACATCGTCGAACATGCGGTTCACCTCGCTGAGCGGATCCCAGAACCCGCCACCGCCGCGCCCGCGTCTGAACGGACTCAAAGCCATCTAACTCACCTCCTCTTCCTTTCGGCCCCCACTCGGGGGCGGCTCTCCTTACTTCCGTTACTATTATACCCTCTAATACAGTTTCCAAACAGTTTTATACCAGATTTTTTTGCTTTTTCAACAGGTTTCTGATAGATTTATATTCGATGAAGTAGGGAGGTCTTGTGAAGAGGCGCGAGATGCGAAGCAGGTTGATCATCCTCCGCGAGGAGCGGATGTGGACCCAGGGGCGGTTGGCTGAAGAAGCGGGGGTAAGCCCGACAACCGTTTCTGGCATCGAGAGCGGTAGGATCTTACGCCCACACTTTGGCACCCTTGAGAAGTTGGCCCGGGCTTTGGGTGTAGATCCACGGGAGTTGCTCTCCCAGCGAAGCTCCGATGGAGGGGTGCGTTCGGCGAACCTCTCGCTCGCGTGGGCCGTATCTTCGCGAGATGAGGAATTCGAGGAGAACCTCGAGAGGGCTACGCTCGGCGACCTACACGCCCTCTCGCGGGAGCTAGACGAAGAGCATGAGCGGCTCCGCGAGCTCTACGGGGAGGCACAAAGCAGCGAGCAGCGGCGGACCATAAAAAGGCGTATCCGTAGCATAGCTGCCCAGCATGGGTCTGTAGAAGCTTCTATCGCCCACCACCCGGACCTCGAGAGCCTTTCAGAGAAGCAAAACCCCGGCAAGTAGTTCTCGGAGGCTCGACACGGTTGGGAGGTGCGGTTTACCAGTGCTTGAGGCGGGGAATACGGTTCGAGTCGAACATGCCACGGGAGGTAAGAGATAGCTAACAGCGAGAATTTTGCATCCCGGCGGTAAGCTGGCAGCGATCCTAAAGAGGAGGACGAGTATGGCCTACAGCGTAATGGTTTGGCTGGTGTACCCGGGCGAGCATCCGCAACAAGAGGAAGAAGAGGTGCGCGCCACCGCCGGCCGCGAGAGCGCGCCCGGAGCATCCACCGGGGTGAACGTGGGCGTCTCCATCCCCCGCATGGTCTATGGAGTATACGAAAGCCGGGACGAAGCCGAGCAAGCCCTCGCGGAAATCTCCAGCAACCTCCAGCAGAACGCTCCTCTGCGGATAGATACGGAATCTCATAGACAGTTTCTCATCCCTGCGCAAAGAGTGCATTACATCGCCTGCGAAGAGGTCACTCGACCCATGGATTAGCGGTAGGCAAGCTGTCGGTAACGGTAGGCACAGCACCTAAGAGGGTAAAGAGCGGCCGGGAGTACGTTGGGTATCCCGTCTCGACCGAGTAGCGCCGAACAAGGCGAAAATCCGCGAAAAACCGAAGTCCCATGAGAAGGGTCGGGGTTACCTAACAACCCCGACCCTTCTGTGGTTACGATATCTTTACTACTGTCCCGCCAGCCTATCTCTGGCTTCTTTGAGCGTGTCTTTGGCTTTGTCTAGCAGGCCCTTATCCTCTTCCTCCTGCTCTGTCTGCCTCGCGGCTGGCTGCTCCGGAGCAGCACGGCCTGGTTCGTCACCGGCGTCCTCTGTCGGTGGAGAGGCAACGGGTATGTGGGGCGGGGGTACATCGGGCTCGCTTCCGGGCGGCCGGGCAGCGGCCTCCGCCTCATCGGCAAGCCCTGCTGACGGGTCTTCGCGTGGCGGAGGCTCCGGCGAAGTTGCCCTCTGCGGGTCCCCCGGAGGAACGCCCGGTGGAACGCCGGTCTCGGGCGGGGATGCGCCTGGGACGTCTGTCATCGACGGCACCTCCCCAACGGGCCGGCCAGCCTCCTCAGACCGGAGGTCGGGCTCCCGACCGATCTCTGTCGGTTGCGGCGAGGCGTCTCTCGGCGCGTTGGTCGGTGGAGCGACAGCCGGTGCGGTGTCGCCAAGCGGGGAGGTAGCCCTGCCCGGCTCGGCGCCCGTCGGTTCTGGCAGTATGCCGCCCGCCATGTCGCCCGGGGTTAGCCCGCCCTCCGGCGGGAGGTCCGGCGCAACCCCCGGTTCGGGCGGCACCTCGAGTATACCGAGCAGACTCTTAGCCCGCTCGGCCAGCTGCGTCTGCCTCTCCTGGGCCCCGCGGAAGAAATCGGCGAGCTCGATCTCGCCGGCTGCCTCGGCGTCTATGGCGTACATCTCGCAGTTCTCGGCGCCATGTAGAGCGTGGTAGAGCACGCTTATCAGGTTGTATTGCTCGTCACGGGTACCGGTAATCTGCTCGCCTGGGTCCATCCCTTCTCCTCCTAGCGGTAAGCTTTTGTAGTCTCCCGCTTGAGGTGTACCCGGACCAGGGAGCGCGCAAACGATACACTACCCTCAGCAAGCCTTTACGTCCCCTTCGCTCAGTAAGGAATCATCCTTCTCTAGTCGCTCGCGCTCAAGGAGATCGAGACACTTCTTACATAGTTTGGTATATACGTAGGCAAATATCCAAACACCACTTTATGTAGTGTTAGACTGGATTTTCCTTGGCGCTCCCGTTTTAGACTCGCTTGCTGTGGGCAGCACTCTTTTAAAAGGAGAAACGAGTCCTTTCTTGGAGGTGATCGGTGATAGATGAGGTACTTGGCTTTTGTGCGTTGGTTCTGACCGTGGTCGGCCTCGTCAGCCTCTCTATTTGGTTCTGTTGCTCTATCGTAGAGAGAATCGTAAAGATGAGGCGGCGGCTTAAAAACTCGCGATATAACGCCCTTTTGAAAGAAAACGAGCGGCTGAGGAACTTCCTGGCGGACGTCGAGGAGAACTCTTACCTTCGGGAGGTCCACTATTCCCAGTACGCCCCTCGCAAAAGCAACAAGGTGAGACACAACGCTGCGTAACCACGCGCGTCAACGCTTTACTTGCAGTACCGGGGTTGTGGTTGTTACTCGATCTGCCGGAGAAAATCCTCGATAACGTCGGCGATCTGGCTTGCGTACTCTTCCTGGAGCAACATAGTGTAGTGATTGGCGCCGGTGAGGAGACGCTCCAGGCGTAGATCCAGGACTTCCGCCATGACGTCCCGGGTTTCATCGGAGATGAGAGGGTCGCTATCGGCGAAGAAGCCTTCTTCCGCGCGCACGAGCGCAACGGGGCACCTGACGCCTTTCAGGTCGGCAGCGGTCGGGCCTTTGGAGAAGGTCCACTCGGCATCCTCTTCGGCCGCCTTATGGGAGGCTTTGGGGCTGTAACCGCCATTTACCTGTTCGAGGTCGTAGAGATAATAGTCGGCAAGGTCGCCCGGTAGATCTTCGAAGGTGAGATTCTGGTCGGGGAACCAGAAATCCAGGTAGTCTTCCGGGGTCTCAAAAACCATGTCGAGGCGACTGAAGGCTCGTTCGAGGCCTTCCTGGATAGCCTCATGGGCATCGTCGAGTCCGGTGGTCTCCTCGGGTCGGGGCCAGCCGCCGTCGAGGAGGACCAGCGCCCGGGCGCGGTCGGGGTACTCGAGCGCTAGATGGAAGGCGATAAAGGCCCCCAGCGAGTGGCCGACGAAGACGCCCCGCTCGATGCCCAAATAGTCGAGGGTCCGAATCACATCCTGTGCGTGTGCGTCGAGCCCGTAGCCCGAGGGTGGCTTCCCCGAGTCGCCCCTGCCCCGGAGATCTAGGGCCGCCACCCCGTCCGAGTGCTTAAGGTGACGAGCCATCGCGTTGAATATCCGGTGTTGGGCAGTGATACCGTGCAAGGCCAGAATGGGCTCCGGCCCCTCCCCCATGCGCCCGAACACCAGCCGCACGTCCCCTGACACACTCCCCGTCTTCCACAGTCTTCTTTCCACCAATGCCACATTATAGCGGAGGCATAGGGTGGTAGAGGCTCAACCCTTCAAAAACTCCTCGGTCCTTTCCTCGCCGTAATCCATCAGCTCCCGTATAAACAAAGGGTTACGGTCCGCTTTCGACGCGAAATCCAGCTCCTGGTGTATCTCGTCGTACATCTCGATGATGCGCACCTCGATGTGCCTGTACTCATTGCCCGAGCCGGGGAGGGCAAGAGGCTGCGCCTCCCCGTTCTCCTCTTCGCCCAGCTCCTCGACCAGCTCGTTAATCTTCTCCAGCATGTAGAGGTCCTCGTGCAGCGCGACGTTACCGGACAACTCGTTACGTCTATCCATTATGTCCCCGTCCGTTTTCGGATCGTCGCCTCGCCTGTGCGGGGTTATCTTGATCACCCATATCTCGTCGGGTTTTAGGCGGCCCAGCTCGCGTATGGGAGGGTCCTGGCAGAACAAGGCGTCCCAGTACACGCCTCCCTTGACGTGCGCCGCCCTGATTACGGGCGGTACCGCGGTGGAGGCGAGAAGGGCGTCGATGTCGATCCCGCCGTTACGGCTGTCGAAGTTCTCGGCCATTCCCGAGATGATGTCGATGGCACTAACAAGGAGTACCGGACTCGACGGCCCCACACGCTCGTCGAGGCTCTTGTAATCGACCGGTTGCCTCTCCAGCGTCATCCTCAACTGATCTCGGATCTGGGAAGAAAGGTTCGTGTCGTAAGGACTGACCTCGAGCAGGGCCGTGCGGCCTTGTAGCCGGGTCGCCCAGACGCTCCAGTCGTTTAAGTACCTGGCGTAAAGATCACCAGCGGAGTTGTCCCTCCAATAAGAGCCAAGCAGCTCCGCCGCCTTGGCGGCGGAGCGCTCTTTGTCGTTCTCAAGCAGCGCATACTAGTCGAAGAAGGCGCAGATAGCGCCTCCAGAGAAGCCGCTCAGAGCCCCGATCTCGTGCCGCTGCTCACTCAAAACCCTCTTTAGAGCGCCCGCCGTGAAAGACGTATGAACGCCGCCCTGGCAACCGATTGCGATACGCTTCTTTCTTTTGTCACCTCTGGGCAGTGACACTGTAATTACCTCCTGAGGTATGTCTTCTTGCCGCAAATATCGACCCCGTTCTCGAATCAAGAGCAAGAGTTCGCGCCGATCTTCTTCGTAGTAGTGGCCATAGTACTATCGAATGAAGCTATCTCCTTAGAGTGCTCGGTCGGCATTCGGATATAGAGCAAAACAGCCACCAAGGCTTCAGAATACCGGTAGATATTGCCGGCCCTTACCCTCTGCAGGAGCTACTATTAGTTCACAGTATTAGCTACAAGAGCTTTTGGCGCGAGCACCCTATGTCCTTGGGTGTTTCGCAAACATTAAGGCACAAGGCAAGCTTATCTATAGAAGCGTCAGCATCGCTGTTAAAGGTCCTGCTGACCGATCCACTTCTTCGTCTTCGGCGGGATATAGCTGGCCATCGTGTCTAACAGCAGCTGGGGGTCTTTTTCAGCGAGGACCAGCGTGCGGTGGTTCGGAGAGACGAAGCCCTCCTCTACCGCTTTATCGAAGAGCGAAGAGAGGTTTTTCCAGAATCCGTCCACGTCCAAGAGGCCGCACGGCTTCTCGTGGATGCCTAACTGCGCCCAGGAGAGCACCTCCAAAAACTCTTCCAACGTCCCGTAGCCTCCGGGTAGTGCGATGAAGCCGTCTGAGAGGCCCGCCATCAGCTTCTTGCGCTCGTGCATCGAGCCGACGATATGGAGCTTGGAGAGGCCCGTATGCCCAACCTCCCTCTCGATCAACGCCTTGGGTATGACGCCAACAACCTCGCCGCCCTCCTCGAGCGCCGCGTCGGCCAGGGCCCCCATCAACCCGACTCGTCCCCCGCCGTAGACCAGCCTGAGTCTCCTTCTCGCGAGCGCCGAGCCCATGCTTCGAGCAGCAGCTTTGTAGGATGGTCGTGAACCGCCTCTCGAACCGCAAAATACGCACACCGTCTTCATACAGCACCTTCCTTCACAGAAGCAGTTTTTCGCCTCCGTACCCCCGCGTTATACAGGCGTATTCGCTTCGAGCAAACGCGGCCCCGCCCCGATGAGGGGACGGAACGCTTCCAGGGAAGCCAGCAGCTCCTCAGAGTGGATGCCCCTCATAATGAAGACGACGCGTGAGCGGTGGTCTTCATCGGGCCACCCTTTCAGGTGATCCGGCGGGTGTACGACATGCTGGACGCCGTTTAAGAGGACGGGGTCCTGCGTCGCCGACGCTAAGGCCTTTCACACGCAGGATGTCCTCGCCCCGGGCATGAAGCAGCATACTGAACCAGATCCCGAACGCCGTCCAGTCCACAGGTCCATCAAAGGTAAACGAGGTAACAGGTCCGGGATACATGGCGGGCGTTCTCCCCACCCACCGCGAGGGGCGACATCCTAGCCGGAGACCAATCCGCCGCGGGGCGGAGGAGTTCGCCAGGGGTCACCTCGCCAAAGGGCGCCTCGAAGATACGGGCAGAGGGGTTAGTGCCGCGGAGCCTAGAGCGTAAGGCGTCGGCCGCACCGGCTATTGCCACGTCTGTTATGGTCAAAACTATTACGTCGGCCGCTGCGACCTGTTTGGTGTACGAACAGCGACCACAACTCGATTGAACGGGGGTTTGAATACGTATACCATGGGCCAACGAACGGCTACGTGGGAAGGAGATACGGTGGCTCTTCCGAAGGTTACGGTGTTGTCTTTGGGCGGTACCATCTCTTCGACCGAGACCGGCGGCAACGGGGTCGAGCCTACGCTAACCGGCGAAGCTCTGGTCGAGGACGTGCCCGAAATCTCGCAAGTAGCCGAGGTCTCGGCCGAATCTTTCAGACAGGTGCCCGGTTCAGAGCTGACTTTGAACGACATTATAGAGCTCTCCACGGAGATCAAAGACCATCTCGACGGAGGTGCGGCGGGTGTCGTAGTCACCCAAGGCACCGATTCCATAGAAGAGACGGCTTTTGTGCTAGATCTACTCGTGAATGAGGACGCCCCCGTCGTCGTGACGGGCGCAATGCGCAACCCTACCCTCCCGGGTGCCGAAGGTCCGGCGAACCTGCTCGCCTCCGTAGAGGTCGCGGCAAGCGACCTTGCCCGCGGCGTCGGGACGATCGTCGTCATGAACGACGAGATCCACGCCGCCCGCTTCGTGCAAAAAACCCATACATCAAACCCCGCGACATTTCGCTCTCCATTAACCGGGCCAATAGGTTATGTCTCCGAGGAGAACGTGAGGATCGTTACCCGGCCCGTCGGCCGTCACCATGTAGACCTTTCGGAGGAGACGCAGGATCGTCCCGTTTTCCTCTACACCGTCGCTTTGGGGGACGATGGACGCCTTCTTTCGATCATCCGTCAGTCGGGGTACGAGGGCCTCGTAGTCGAGGCCCTCGGCGTCGGACACGTGCATTCGGTAATGGCCGAACCTTTAGGGGATCTCGCAGGGGAGATGCCGGTCGTTCTGGCACCGCGTACCGGCAGCGGGGAGGTTCATAGAAATACCTACGGCTTCACCGGCTCGGAATCGGATTTACTCGGTCGCGGCCTCATCAACGCAGGGATGCTCAACGGCCCAAAGGCACGCCTCTTTCTATCCTTGCTGCTAAGAGCGGAGACGCCAAAAGAAGAGGTTGTCGGGGAGTTCGAGCACTGGTTCGGTCGCTGATCTGCCGCGCCTCGTCCCCGAGTCGTACCGCTCGGTAGCATCGTGCTAGGACGCCGCTATCCACAGCGATGGTTCTCACAGATCCGGATTCATTCTAGCCGGCGACGTTCGACCCTCTATTATCGTCTGAACAGGGAATCGAACTCGCTCGGAAACTGCCGAC
>Ga0126307_10003638_pt1 | contig 10574 bp, 10 predicted proteins | sample Plot28_FD_89955 | JGI IMG/M metagenome (GOLD analysis project Ga0126307, IMG submission 89955) | Serpentine soil microbial communities from UC McLaughlin Reserve, CA, USA - Plot28 | ecosystem: Environmental > Terrestrial > Soil > Grasslands | place: USA: UC McLaughlin Reserve, Lake County...
CGACTACGACCGCGAGAAGCTGCAGGAGCGCCTGGCCAAGCTGGCCGGTGGCGTCGCCGTCATCAAGGCCGGCGCCGCGACCGAGGTCGAGCTCAAGGAGCGCAAGCACCGCATCGAGGACGCCGTCCGCAACGCCAAGGCCGCCGTCGAGGAGGGCATCGTCGCCGGTGGTGGCGTCGCTCTCGCGCAGGCCACCACGGTCGCGTTCGAGAAGCTCGAGCTCGAGGGTGACGAGGCGACCGGTGCCAACATCGTGCGCGTCGCGCTCGAGGCGCCGCTGAAGCAGATCGCGATCAACGCCGGCCTCGAGGGCGGCGTCGTCGCGGAGAAGGTCCGCAACTCGGAGACCGGCTGGGGCCTCAACGCCGCCTCCGGCGAGTACGTGGACCTCGTCGCCAACGGGATCATCGACCCCGCCAAGGTGACCCGCTCGGCGCTGCAGAACGCCGCCTCCATCGCGGCGCTCTTCCTCACCACCGAGGCCGTCATCGCCGACAAGCCGGAGAAGAACGCTCCGGCCATGCCCGGCGGCGACGGCGGCATGGGCGGCATGGACTTCTGATGAAGGACCCCGTCCTCCCCACCCCTCGCTAGCTCGGGGCGGGGCCCGGGACGGGGCCGTTCCATCGCCTCACCTCCGGCAGGGGCGGTCCGCTTCGGCGGGCCGCCCCTGTCGGCGTCTCGGGAGTCGTCCCTGATCAGCACTGCCCCAGCGGGGTCTCCTCGACGGCGGGATCCCGCTGGGTCAGTGGTGATCGACGGCCCCCGCCGTGCCCTCTCGCGGAACGCCACCGCCGAGATCGGGGAAATCGGGCTCATTCCAGGTCCGGAGACCCCGATAACCGGCATCTCGCGTGCGCCGAGGTCACTCCGGGGCGAAGACGCAGAACTCGTTGCCCTCCGGGTCGGCGAGCACGTCCCATTCGATGTCGTCGTCCTGCGGCCGCACCATCGTCGCGCCGGCGGCCAGCAGTGCGGCCGTGTCCCCGAGGACGTCGAAGTGCATCCGGTTCTTCCCGATCTTCGGCTCGGGCACCGGCACGATCCACATCAGCGGACCGGCACCGGTCGGGTCCACGATCGGCACCGGCCAGTCGGCGGGGCGGGGCTCGTCGTCCTCCGGGGTCGCGGCGTCCTCGAGGTCGTCCCGGCGCACGTAGCCCATCGCCGCGCACCACCAGTCGGCGAGGGTCTGGTGGTCGCGGGCGTCGAGACAGAGGTCCTTGAACCGGGCGGGTGCGTCAGGCATGACCGCGGAGGGTAGGCGACCCTCCGTGACCGTGATCATCGGGACCTCGGGCTGGCAGTACCGCGACTGGCGCGGGCTGTTCTATCCGCCCAAGCTGCCGCAGCGGCTGTGGCTCGAGCACTACGTCCAGTTCTTCGCCACGGTCGAGAGCAACAACGCCTTCTACCGCCTGCCCGAGCTCACCACCTTCCAGAAGTGGCGCGAGCGCACCCCGCCCGACTTCCGGTGGGCCGTCAAGGCCAGCCGGTTCCTCACCCACATCAAGCGGCTGCGCGAACCGGAGGAGCCCGTCGGCCGGCTGATGGAGCGGGCCGCCGGGCTGGCCGACAAGCTCGACACCATCCTCCTGCAGCTGCCGCCGACCCTGAAGGCCGACACCGACCTGCTGCGCGAGTGCCTGGCGCACTTCCCGCCCGGCACCCGGGTGGCGGTCGAGCCCCGGCACGACAGCTGGTGGACCGACGAGGTCCGGGCCCTGCTCGAGCGCTACGGCGCCGCCCTCTGCTGGGCCGACCGCGACGAGAAGCCCGTCGCCCCCCTTTGGCGCACCGCCGACTGGGGGTACCTGCGCTTCCACCACGGCTACGAGGCGTGGCGCTACCGGCCCGAGACGCTGCAGCTGTGGGCCGACCGGCTGGCCGCCACCTGGGGGCCCGGCGAGGACGTCCTCGTGTACTTCAACAACGACCCGGGGGGTGCGGCGACCATCGACGCCGTCCACTTCGCCGGCGCCGTCCGCCGGGCCGGCGGGAGGCCGACCCGGGTCCCGACCGCCGAGCAGGCGCTCGGCCGGGCGTGGGAACCCCTGCAGAAGACCCCAGGAGTGCCCACGCCCGACGGGAGGCTGACCGCGTAGATCAGTCGTCGTCGCTTCCGCCGCCGTGACCGGAGGAGTCGCTGCCCGAACCGCTGCCCGAGTTGTCGTCGTCCGAGTCGTCATCGCCGCCGTGGTGGCCGGAGTCGTCGTCCTCGTGGTCCTCGACCTCGGCGCTGTGCGTGGCGGTCGAGCTGGTGCCGGCGGTGGAGTCGTCCTCGTCGTGGTCGCGCCCGCTGTTGACGCTGCCAGGGCCGGAGTTGTCGGTGCGCACGGCCGCGGTGGTGGACTCGACGCGGCCACCACGGTTCTGGTGGATGCCGTCGTCGTCACCCGGCTCCGGGCTGTGGGTCGTCTCAGCGGCCGGCGTGGACGACGGCGCGTCAGTCGTCTCGATGCCGGGCACGTCGCCGGGGCCGTCGACCTTGGAGTCCCGGGTCTCGACGGCCTCGGTCGCGCGGTCGTCCGCGGAGTCCGGGAGGTCGAACGGGGTGACCGACTCGATCGCGGCGGCGACGCCGTCCTGGACCGGACCGGGCAGGATGCCCGCCGCGCCCGCACCGGTCACGCCGGCGACGGCGATGCCGAGGCCGGCGGTCGCCTGGACCACGGTCGAGGCAGAAGCAACCTTGGCCGCGAGAACGGCGAGACCTTCGAAGACAGCCACGAGGACCCCCTGACGCGCCGCTCGCGCGGTCGCTGACGGTGCCGGTCTGCGCCGGCTCTCCGACGGTTATCGGCCGCCCGCGGCAAAACTTGAATGTTCCAGCATCACTCGCCAGGGTCAGCCGGTCAGGGCGACGGCGTCCTCGGTGTGCCGGACGCCCAGCTGCTCCGCAGCCTCGCCGAGCAGCCGCTGGACGGCGAGGGTGTCGGCCAGCGGCATCACCGCGCTCTCCGACCGCCCCGCCCGCACGCATTCGGTGACCTCGATCAGCTCGTGCGCGTACCCGGCGCCGAGCGGCGGGCGGGTGATCTCCTCGGGCTCGGCGCCCGCCCGGTGCAGGACGATCGTCTCGGGGTGGTGGAAGCGGGGGAGGACGTCGATCCAGCCCGTCGTGCCGAACACGCGGGCCTGCCCGGGCAGCGCGTTGCGCAGCGAGGTCATCAGCGCGGCCGAGCGGCCGTCGCCGTGGTCGAGGAGCAGGGTGGCCTCGGCGTCGGCCCCCGACGGGAAGAGCGAGCCGGTGACCAGAACGCGCTCGGGCGTGCCCAGCAGCATCTGGGCGAACGAGGCGACGTAGACGCCCAGGTCCAGCAGCGCCCCACCGCCGAGGGCGAGGTCGAACAACCGGTCGACCGGGTCGTACTCCCGCGCGACCCCGAGATCGGCCTGCACCGAGCGGACTTCCCCGATCGCGCCGTCGGCCACCAGCTCGCGCACGGCGACGACGGCCGGCTGGAAGCGGGTCCACATCGCCTCCATGACGAAGACGCCGGTCTCCCGGGCCCGGGCGACCACCTCCTCCGCGCCGGCGGTGGTGGCGGTGAACGCCTTCTCGATCAGCAGCGCCTTGCCGGCATCGAGGGCGCCGAGGGCGATCGGGTGGTGCTGCGGGTGCGGCGTCGCCACGTAGAGGACGTCGACGTCCGGGTCGGCCATGATCTCGGCGTAGGAGCCGAAGGCGCGGTCCAGGCCGTGCCGGGCGGCGAAACCCTCGGCGCGCTCCAGCGACCGGGACGCGACGGCGACGGCGCGGGCGCCCTCGACGACGGCGAAGTCCTCGACCACCTTCTCCGCGATGCGGCCCGGTCCGACGACGCCCCAGCGAATCTCCTCGTCCACCCGCCGAACGCTAGCCGGGGACGGCAGACTGCCTCCCGTGGCCGCCCTCATCGACAACCCGGTGTGGCCGTGGCGGGGCCGGCTCTGGTCGCACCTGGTCAGCGACGTGTCCTACGAGGAGCTGCACGCGTTCGTGGCCACCGAGCTCGGCATCCCGAGGCGCGCGTTCCAGGGCGACCACTACGACATCCCCGAGGACCTCTACGAGATCGCGGTGGCAGCCGGCGCGCAGCCGGTGGGGCGACGGGAGCTGCTCAGCCGGCTGGTGGCGGCGGGTCTGCGTCAGAAGAAGCCGCGCGGCGCCTGAGCAGGGTGAGCTCGGCGGTCAGGTTGGCCCTCGCCGCGTCGGTCCACAGCCGCGCGGCCTCCGCCGTCCGGAACAGGGCGGGCAGCGCGAGCAGGTGCTCCAGGACGGCGATCCGCCCCGTGGTGAACTCCTCGTCGGACAGGTGCCCGTACTCCTCCCGGATCGCCGACGCGTACGCGGCGTAGGACTCCGGCGGGCTGGCCAGCACCGCCAGGTCGGCGTCGCAGAGCACCGCACCGTTCGCGTCGCCGTCGGCGGGGTCGTGCCCGGCGGTCAGCAGCACCAGGCGGACTGCCTCGTCGAGGCGCTCGCCGGGCACCAGCCCGCGCAGCCCGGCCCGCGCCCGTTCGGCGCTGACCTGCTCGTTGTCGGCGCGCTCCGGGTCGTAGACGACGTCGTGGTACCAGGCGGCCAGCCGGACGGCGTCGGCGTCGGCCGCCGTCGCTGCCAGTTCCTCCACGAGCCCGAGGACGGCGGCCAGGTGCGCGAGGCCGTGGTAGCGGCGGTGCGGCTCGCTCCACGCCGCGACGACGGCGGCCCACTCGGTGCGCGAGGTCGGGGAGTCGCCGGCCAGCCGCGCCCACGCCTCGAACCCGACGAGCGAGCCGTTCGGCGCGGTCATCGGACGCCGCACGTGCGCAGCGTCAGCAGCGCGAAGGCACGCGCCGCGGTGACGAGTTCGGCGACCGACACCTTCTCGCGCGGCCCGTGCGCCAGGTTCAGGTCGCCGGGCCCGTAGTGCAGCGTGGGGATCCCGGCCGCGGCGTAGAGGCGCAGGTCGCTCCCCGCGGCGATCGCCCGTTCCTCGGTGCGCCCGCCCCCGGCGTGGGCGACGGCCGACCGCACCGCGGGCAGCAGCCCGTGGCCCGCGGGCAGCTCGCCGCTCGCGAAGGCGCCGCCGGTCCAGGTGACGCGGACCGGGTGTGCCGCCAGCCACCCGTGGCCCGCGCAGATACCGGCGACGCGGGTCTCGAACGCCTCCTTCGCCGCTGCGACCGGCTCGCCGATCCGCACCCCGTACCGCCCCTCGGCGACCAGCCGGTCGGGCACGGAGCTGGCCCAGTCGCCGGCCCGCACCCGTCCGATCGAGATCCCGTACGGGTAGCGCGCGTCGCCGAAGCGCGGATCGGCGTCCTGCTGGCGCTCGGCCTCGAACTCGACCAGTCCCGCGTGCACCACCTCGAACAGCTCGAGGGCGCTGACCCCCTGGTCGCGCATGCCTGCGTGCGCGGCCGCGCCGGTCACCTCCACCCGGAAGGTGAGGGCCCCCGCGTTGGCCGTGACGACGGCCTGCGCGGTCGGCTCGGGGATGACGCACAGATCGCCCCGGTGGCCGCGGCGCAGCGTGGCCCAGGTGCCGAGACCGCCGTCCTCCTCGCCGACCACGCCGTGCAGGCCGACCGGCCGGACCAGCCGGATCCCGGCCGCCCGCACGGCCGCCAGGGCGGCGAGGGAGGCGACGACGCCGGCCTTCATGTCGCAGGCGCCGCGCCCGTGCACCGCGCCGCCGTCCAGCCGGGGCACGAAGGGGTCGCCCGGCCACAGGTCGGGATCGCCGGGCGGAACGACGTCGGTGTGACCGGAGAACACCAGCGCGGGGTCGCCGTCCTCGGCGCCGGGGTACGTACCGACGACGCCCCATGCCTCCGTGCGGGTCACCTCCTGGCCGGGGGCGTCCGGGGCCGTTGCGGCCTCCGCGAGGTCGATCGGCCACCGGTCGACGGTGTAGCCGAGGTCCTCCAGCCAGTCGCCGAGCAGGTGCTGCACCTCGCTCTCGGCCGGTGTCCCGCCCACCGAGGGGACGGCGATCAGCCGGCGCAGGCGGTCGACCGCCCACTGCTCGTCGACGGCGTCGAGGACTCCGGCCTCCGCGTCGGTCAGGTCTCCCACGGCCGGAGTCTGGCACGCGCCGGAGGGTCCACCGCGTGGCCGGGGGCCGCTAGCTTGACCGGGGTGACGACCCCGCCTCCACCGCCCGGCTGGTACCCCGATCCCGCCGGCAGCGGGGGAACCCGCTGGTGGGACGGTCAGGGCTGGACCGATCACGTCCAGCACGCCGCTCCGCCGCCGGCCCCTCCGCCTCCGCCACCGCCCCCGCCGGTCGCCGTGCCGTCCCCGGCGCCCGCCGTCCCGCCTCCGGCGCCCGCCATGGCCCCGGCGGGAACTGCGCCGTCCGGTGGGTACGCCACCGGCCCGGGTCAGCGAACCGGTCCCTCGCTGTACGAGCAGCCGGTGCTCCTCGTCAGCCAGAAGACCAAGCTGATCGAGCTCACCAACGATTACGCGGTCTACGACGGCCAAGGCCAGCAGATCGGTGCCGTCGTCCAGGTGGGGCAGAGCACGCTGAAGAAGGCCGTCCGCTTCGTGTCCAACCTCGACCAGTTCCTGACCCACACGCTGGAGGTCCGGGACGCCTCCGGCCCGGTCCTGGTGCTGACGCGGCCGGCGAAGCTGGTGAAGTCGCGGGTCGTCGTGACCCGGCCCGACGGGGCGCCGATCGGCGAGATCGTGCAGGCCAACGTGTTCGGGAAGATCCGGTTCGACCTGCTGGCCAACGGTCAGCTGGTCGGGGCCATCCAGGCGGAGAACTGGCGGGCCTGGGACTTCGCGATCACCGACCACGCGGGGGTCGAGGTCGCCCGCATCACGAAGAAGTGGGAGGGCCTGGCGCGGACGCTGTTCACCACCGCCGACCGGTACGTCGTCCTCGTGCACTTCCGGCTGCCCGAGCCGCTCGCGAGCATGGTGATCGCCTCGTCGCTGACCGTCGACACGGCGCTCAAGCAGGACGACCGGGGCCTGAATTAGTTCGCGAACCTGCCCGCTCGGGCAGGGCGCGGACACCTCGCCGCGGGTAGCCTCGAAGAGGTCCGGGCCGGGTGCCACGTGCCCCCGGGTGCCATTTGGTTACCGCCTTCACGGACTACCGCCCCGACCTCGGTCGGGGGCTGGAGCCGGGTTGTGCATCTCGCCGCGAGGCGGCCGTCATCCGGTCCGGACCCGAACGCAGGAGAGCCCCCGTCCCTCGGGACGGGGGCTCTCCTGCTCAGTGGATCAGTAGGTCTCGTCCGTCGTGGTGCGCTGCACCGGGCCGCCGGCCGCGGGGGCGCCGTAGCCCTCACTGTGCGTCACGCGGCGGCGGGAGCGCGGGCCCCACACCGCGACCTCGAGCACGATGCCCAGGGCGCCGACGATCATCAGGATCCAGCCGACCACCTGCAGGTCGACACCGCTGACGTCGACGCGCAGCGCGAAGGTCAGGATCGCGCCGAGCGCGAGCAGGACGATGGCAGTTCCGAGTCGCATGCTGACTCCCTTCCTCACGGTCGCGGACCGGTTCGTCCGGGCACGCGGAACCGGCGGCGGTCGCCGCAGGAGAACGGTGCCCCGCGGGCGGCCGGCCCAACCGCCCCTGTCGCCCGAACGAGTGCCCTAAGGGGGCCTCAGACGCCGCCGGGCGCCCAGGACTGCGTGACCGCCCGATGCCCGGGGGTGTCCCTCAGAACGACCGTTGTCCTCGTCCCAGGAACGACGAGAGGAACGGTCATGACGGACTACTTCATGAATCCCGCGCTCGACGCCGAGCTGGCCTACCGCCGCGAGGTGCTGCAGGCGGCCGGCCGCGGAACCCGTACCCGCCGCGGCGCCTGGTTCCGCAACCGCCGTCGGGCCCGCTGACGGTTCCGTCCGCCGTGCCCGCCGGGGCGGTTCTGTCCGGGGTCCGTGCCACGATCGACGCCGTGCCACGCTGGGACGACGCGCCGATGGTGGGACGGGCCGAGGAGCTCGCCCGCCTGATGGCCCATGTCGAGCGCGGGGCCGCCGGCCGTACCTCCGCCGTCCTGCTTGCCGGTGACGCGGGCGTCGGCAAGACCCGGCTGCTGGACGAACTCAGCTCCCGAGCCGCCGCTCGGGGCGTGCGGGTGCTGACCGGACACTGCGTCGACCTTGGGGACGTCGGCCTGCCCTACCTGCCGTTCGTCGACCTGCTCCGCCCGGTGGCCGACGATCCGGAGCTCGCCCCCGTCGCCACGGGCAACCCTGCGCTGACCGGGCTGCTGGCAGGCCGGCCAGGTGCGGTGGTCCCGGTGCCGCCTGCCGACGACGGCCGCGAGCTCGGCCGCCCGCTACCGCGCCGCGCGGCGCCCCAGCCGGTCGACGACGGCCGGCTGCAGCTGTTCGAGTCGGTCGCCGGCCTGATCTGCGAGGTCGCGGCCGCCGGGCCGCTGCTGATCGTGCTGGAGGACCTGCACTGGGCCGACCGGTCCAGCCGCGACCTGCTGCGCTACCTCCTGGCCCGGCTGGTCGACGTGCCGGTCGCGGTCGTCGCCTCCTACCGGGCCGATGACCTGCACCGTCGTCATCCCCTGCGCCCGCTGCTGGCCGAGCTGGTGCGGCTGCCGGGCGTCGAACGGATCGAGCTGGCGCCCCTCCCGGACGCCGACGTCGGAACGCTGGTGCGCCGACTGGCGGACTCCTCGGGGCTGAGTGACGCCGACGTGGCCGACGTCGTCGCCCGCGCGGAGGGCAACGCGTTCTACGCCGAGGAGCTGTTCGCCGCCGGCCTGCACGGCGAGGCTCTGCCGCTCGGGCTGACCGACGTCCTGCTGGCGCGGGTCGAGCAGCGCTCCCCGCACACGCAGCAGGTGCTCAAGGTGGCGGCGGTCGCGGGGCGGCGGGTCCGGCACGAGCTGGTCGCCGCGGTCAGCGGACTGGCCGCGGGTGACCTCGACGGCGCCCTGGCCGAGGCGGTGCACCACCACCTGCTGGTCGTGTCCGACGACGGGCGCTACCGGTTCCGGCACGCGCTGCTGCGCGAAGCGGTGCTGGCCGACCTGCTGCCGGGGGAGCGGGTGCGGTTGCACGCCGCCATCGCCTCCTACCTGGCGGCGAACCCGGGCGCGGGCACCGCGGCGGAGCGGGCGCACCATGCGCGCGAGAGCAACGACCTCGCGGGCGCGTTCGAGGCCTCGCTGGAGGCCGCCGTGGCCGCGTGCCGGGTGGGGGCGCCGGCCGAGCAGCTCCTGCATCTCGAGGGCGCGACGGCGCTCTGGTCCGCGGTTCCCGACGCGGTCGAGCGGGCCGGTCGCGACCAACCGGCGCTGCTGCTGGAGACGGCGGGGGTCGCCCGGACGGTCGGGGAGCTGCACCGCGCCGTCGCCCTGCTCCGTGCGGCGCTGGACCTGCTGGGCCCGGATGCCGACCCCGCCGCGCGGGCGCGGGTGCACTACACGCTGGCCCAGGCGATGGTGCGGGTGGAGGACGTCGCCGGTGCTCACCGCGAGAGCGCCGCCGCCATGGCCCTGGTCCCGCCCGAGCCGCCGTCGGAGGTGCGCACCTGGGCCGCGGCGACCCACGCCCGCATGAGCTACGCGGCCGGCCTGATGGAGGAGGGGGACGCGGCCGCCGACGAGGCGCTGGCGGCCGCCGACGCGCTGGGGCTGCACAGCGCGTGGTCCGACACCGTGGTCTCCCAGGTGCGGTCGCGCGGACAAGCCGATGCCGCGATCGTGCAGCGTCGGTTGGAGGAGGCGCTGGATCGGGCTCGCCGCTCGGCCGACGTCGACGTGGAGATGCGGGTGCTGTTCAACCTCGCCTCGGTCGCGTTCGAGTCCGGCCGGATCGAGGAGACGCTGAGCTGGACGCGCCGGGCGACCGCCCGGGCGCGCGAACTGGGGATCGAGTGGTCGTTCTACCCGGCGGAGCTGCGGCACCTCCAGGTGACCGCGCTGTACATGGCCGGCGAGTGGGACGCCAGCCTCGCCGAGGCCGATCTCCTCGCTCGCGTGCCGGAAATGGCGGCGCACGTGCGCGCCGCCGGGCTGCTCGTCCAGGTGGGGCGCGGCGACCCCGCCGCCCGGGAGCGGCTCGCCTGGGCCCGGTCGTTGATCCCGCGACTGCACGAGCACGTGCTCCTCGCCCTGGTGACGGCCGCGTCCGAGATCGACCTGGCGGCCTGGGACGGCGACGCCCGGACCGCGCTCGACGTCGGCGCCGCGGCGAGCCGCCGGCTGCAGACGCAGTGGGCGGACGACCACCTGGGAGTGCTGCGGCTGGTCGGCAGCGCGCTGGCGCCGGTGGCCGACGCGGCGGCCGAGGCCCGGCTGACCGGCGACACAGCGGCGGCCGCCCGCTGGGTCGCGTCGGGAGAGGAGCTGGCCGAGGTGGCGCGGTCCGCCGTGGGCATCTACGCGCGGTCGTACGGCGAGATGGGCCCGGAGGCCGCGGCCTGGCGGACACGGGCCGCGGCCGAGGCGGCCCGGCTGCGCGGGGATCCGGCACCGCAGCTGTGGCAGGCGTCCGTCGAGGCGTTCGGCTTCGGGCACGTCTACGAGCAGGCGCGGTCGCGGTGGCGGCTGGCCGAGGCGCTGCTCGCGACCGACGACCGTGCCGGTGCCGCCGAGCAGGCGCGGGCGGC
>Ga0126307_10003639_pt1 | contig 10573 bp, 10 predicted proteins | sample Plot28_FD_89955 | JGI IMG/M metagenome (GOLD analysis project Ga0126307, IMG submission 89955) | Serpentine soil microbial communities from UC McLaughlin Reserve, CA, USA - Plot28 | ecosystem: Environmental > Terrestrial > Soil > Grasslands | place: USA: UC McLaughlin Reserve, Lake County...
CTGGCACTCTACGGATTGACTGCCGAATCTCAGTGGAGTTGGCAGCTCCAACTGATCACACGGGCAAGGGGCAAGCTTGAACGTCGGGACGGCGACGCATCGACGGAGTGGTCAAGCATCGCCCGCCGCGCCCACAATTCGTCACCGTGACGCTTCCCTGCTCGCCGGCCCGGACGTTAAACATGCTGTCCCGCAATCGATTTACGGCGGATACCGGTACCCCTCCGTATTCGAACCTGCCGTATTTGCAGGGTGGTACGGGCACCGCCGGCCCGCACCGCCAGCAGGGCGCTACCGCCGCCCGGCGACACCAACCGTGCGCGCTCCTCCGGCGTCAGGGTGTGCCATCGCCACCGGGTACCGTCGATTCGCGCGCCGTCGTGGTCGGCAACCTCCACCACCAACGGGTCGGGCGGGCGCCAACGCGCTCCCTCCGCGACCGCGGCACGGTCCCAGGCGATGTAGTCGCGCACCCGCGCCAACGCGTCATAGTCGATCCACGTCGAACGGCCGCGGCCGCCCTTCGACGTCGGCGGGGCCAGGAGCAACGGAACCGGCACCGCCGAACGGCGACTCGGTAACGGCGGGACCTCGAACACGGTCAGGTAGATGAACTCACGCAGCCGCAACCCCGTAGCGAAGGCCAAACCGATCACCGCCGCGTTGCGCCCGGTCTCTCGCCCCCGAAACGATGAATCCGGTTCGCCCGCAGGGTCGTTGCCCGCCAACGCCCGCAGTAGGAGGTCCACGTACGCTCGCTCCAGATACTTCCGGGCAGCGTGCGCCTTGCCGCTACGAACCGTCGCAAGATTGCGGGTCACGTCCACCCGGGCACCATCGGGCCGGGTGATGGACTGCTGGGCATAACTGAATGGCACCGCCGCCACGTGCCCTTCCGCCTGCGCCCACAGATAGAACGACGACAACGTGTTCACCGCGAGATTCCAACTCGCCGCGCTCCATCGCGCCTCCAACGGACCCGACAGTCGATGTTCGGCATTCGCCGAGAGCGCACGTCGCAGCGTCGCACGATCGGCGAACACCGCAATCCGCCGCTGCTCGACGAACTCCGCCCAGCCCTTGAGCACCTGCGCGTAGGTCCGCCAAGTCTTCGGCGCCGACGCCCCGCTCACCGGTAACTCCCGCAACCAGCGGTTCATCACCGCCGTCGGCCGCGGTCCGGCATCCTCAAAGCGGAGATCGTCGTCGAACAGCACCGGCATCTGCTGCCGGATGAGCGGCCGTTCGCGCAGGCCCCACCTCTCCCAACCTGCCCGATCGAAGTAATGAAGGATCACGATGGTTCGAATGATCCACCACCACCGGGCAGGAACCAGTGAGACACGCTGTGGAGCCACCTGAACACAACAGGCGGGCTCAGCGCACAACGCGGCACCGGGTGAGAAACGCCGAAACAGCAAAGCTAACTGCCGATGCTCCACCGATTCCCAAGACCTCACCGCGCAGCGGCAGCGGCTTCGCGAACTCGGCGTCAGTGAGGATCGGATCTACCTCGACCATGGACTTACCGGTACCAACCGCGCACGCCCCGGCCTGGACCAGGCACTCGCCGCCTTGCGCGAAGGCGACACCCTCGTCGTCCCCAAACTCGACCGGCTCGCTCGCTCTGTCCCGGACGCGCGCGATCGGTGACGACCTCACAGCACGAGGCATCAAACTCTCCCTCGGCGGCCAGGTCTACGACCCCACCGACCCGATGGGCAAAATGTTCTTCAACATCCTCGCCACCTTCGCCGAATTCGAAGTCGACCTGCTGCGCATGCGGACCCGAGAAGGCATGGCCGTCGCCCGGGCGAAAGGTCGCCTCAAAGGCCGAAAACCGAAGCTATCCAACCAACAACGGGCCGAGCTGCGCCGCATGCACGCCGCCGGCAACTACACCATCACCGACCTCGCCGAACTGTTCGACATCTCCCGACCCACCGTCTACCGCACCCTCGCAGCCGTGGAAACTGTTCCTGCCGTCCGCAGCCGCCGATAACGCCCCGTCCTACTTTGCACTTACTGACCGCCCGCTCAATGAGAAGGGACCAGATCCGCTCCGTTACTAAGGGGACCCCTGCTGGGGGCGGCGACTCATGGTCCGTCGCCGTATCGTCGCAGAAGAACTCCGGTGGCGTCAGTCTCACACCGGCCGCTGCGACAAGACCGCCGACCACGGATTCGTACCTGCGCTCGAGATCGCCGGTATTTACCGGGATCTACGCAAGGGACTTGAGGACGCCAAGAACGAGCCTGGCGCAGCTGATTCTATTACGACGAGATGGAGATGCGCCGGCTCGCGAGTCGCAAGCCCACCAGCGTTGCCGACAATAGCCGCGGGTCGTCTCGAGCGGAACGAGCACTCCTGTACGCGTATTGGGCGGTGTCCGGGTACGGCCTGCGTGCGTCACGAGCCTTGATCACACTCGCCCTATTAGTCACCGGGGCAGCGTTGCTTTAGCGGCAGGGCGGCGAGCTTGCTTCTGCTGGTGACGGTTTTCGGATGTTCGATACCCAGGCTAGATTCGAAAATCTTCATCGCGCGTTCAAATAGGTCGCGTGCACACTCGTCGTCGCCTTGTCGCACGGCCAGCATGGCCATGTTATGCAGGCTTAGTGCCACATCGGGGTGGCTGGGTCCCAGTAATTGGTTCTTGATATCAAGTGCTCGCCGGTAGAGCTCCTCTGCCTGATGTGGATTCCCACGCGCGGCGTGCAAGGCGGCCAGGTTGTTGAAGTTCACGGCCAGCTCGTAATGCACTGGCCCGAAGGCGTTCTCGAAGATCACGACCGCGCGCCAGTACAGCTGTTCGGGTTCGTCGAATCGGTGCTGCCCCTGCACCAGTGCCGCCAGCGCCGCGATGTCTTTCGCGACCGCCACATGAGCCGGGCCGAGCGCGGCTTGACGGATCTGAACGCCACGCCGAGCGTAGATTTCGCCCGCACCAAAACGCCCCCGGGCGTGCTCGATGCCGCCGAGGTTGTGCCAGATTGTCGCAACGTCAACATGGCCGCGACCCCGGGTGGCCTCAGTGATCGGCAGCGCCCGCCGGTACAAGGCTTCGGCTTCGTCGAACCGCGCGGCGTACTTGTACACCACGGCAAGGTCATTCAGCAGCAGAGCAACCTCGACGGTGCCAGTACCGTAATACCACTCGGCCAACTCGATCGTCTGCGCGTAGAGCCGCTCGGCATCGTCGAGTCTGCCCGAGGCGCGGTGCAAGCGCGCCGTGCTCGAGGCGACCGTGATCCGTACCGGTGTCAGTGCCTCGTCACCACGGCGATTATTCAGGATGGCCGCGGCGCGTCGATACGCGGTGTCGGCGCCGTCGCAATCGCTCAGTTCTTCTCGGATCGTGCCTATGGTGTGCCACACCACCGCCGCGTCCGGCGACGATTCTCCCCACCGGCGTTCGACGACCATGCGCGCCTTGGTGGCCGCGGCCAACGCCAAGCTCAGCCGTCCGGCGTCACGGTCGGCAACCGCGAGTGCGTTTCGTAGTGTGGAGGAGGAAACCCGTCAGCTCTAATTTCATGCGGTGGTGCACCACGCTCTATGCAGTAAGCCACAACACCGCCGTTGAAGCGTGTTGAGTCTTTGCAACATGGCTGAATGACGCAGTTACCCAGGGCTCTTGTACTCGACCTCACTCGGTGCGTCGGGGTTCCGCCAGCGATTTGGCCCCTCCCGAATTAGCCGTTGGCCGTTACTGAGCTCGATTTCGTCTTCACCGTCCAGCAGCCCTTGTGCTAGCTGCTAGCTAGCTCTTCTAATTCGGGCCACGCCTGCACTAGAACCTCGGCAGTCTTCTCGTGCCACGTCTCGTCGGGCCGAACTTCCGGCGGCGGGTCGCCACCGTCCGCGACTGCAATTTTGACTTTCATGACGTCGTCGTCGCTAACATCGTGGCCCATCGCTTGCTGGAAAGCCTTCCAATCGTCGTCATTCCAACGGAGAACGGTGAGCACGCGGTCTAAGTAGATGGTTTCTCCCGGCCATATGGCGCTCGCTTGCGCCCAGGGCCCGGCGTAAATGATGAACGCTTGGTCGGCGGGCTGGTGCTCATGGCGGGTATACCCCCTCTTGTCGAGCAGAGGGTCGTACGAAATGTCTATCTCGTTGACACGCCCGCCGGGGCACTTCACCGCGGCCACAGCGTGACCTGCCTCGTGGTAGGCCGTGAGGCGCCGGTCCTCGTCGCCATTCATGCCGCCCAGACTATGACGCTTACGTAGGGGGACGGGCGCTGCGTGTGTCCATCTGAGGTACACCCCAACTGGACGTCAGATCGGCGCGCGAACTGTGTCAGAATAGGGTGCGAATCGGAATTGTTGGACACACGGCCCGCGAGGGTCTCAGACTTCAGCCTGACACCTTCGGGGTTGGAGGGCACGATGGCGGGACAGCGAGTCGGCTACGTTCGGGTCAGCACCTTGGATCAACGCACCGATCGCCAGCTCGATGGTGTCGAGCTGGATCGAGTGTTCACGGAAAAGGCGTCAGGCAAGGACGTCGTGCGGCCGCAGCTGGACGCGCTGCTCGCGTTTGTCCGGGACGGCGACACCGTCGTCGTGCACTCGATGGACCGGCTGGCGCGCAATCTCGACGATCTTCGGCGGTTGGTGCGGGTGTTGACGGGCAAGGGGGTTCGTGTCCAATTCGTCACGGAGAACCTGACTTTCACCGGCGAGGACTCAGCGATGGCGACGCTGTTGCTGTCGGTGATGGGAGCATTCGCCGAGTTCGAACGCGCGTTGATCCGCGAACGACAACGCGAGGGCATCGCCCAGGCCCGCTTACGCGGCGCCTACCGCGGCCGCAAACGGTCCCTGACGACCCAAAAGGTCGCCGAACTCCGGCGCCGCGCACTCGCCGGCGAGTCGAGAACGTTGCTGGCCAAGGACTTCGGGATCAGCCGGGAGACGGTTTATCAGTATCTTCGCAGCGCCGTGGGGCAGCAGTCGAGCGAGACTTGATCAGGCATCTGCCGCCGTGCCGAGCGCGAGCCGCGACGACATGTTGAGTTTCACTTCTCCATAGGGCAGGACGTGCGACCAAAACAAGGGGGTCAAGCCGCGCTCGTCCTCGGCGGTGAGCGCGTCCTCCCAATCGGGATCGGCGAGAATGTCTTGCAGCATAAGCGTATTCACGTACACGAGAGCCGCCTGCAGGATCCGCAGACAGAGCACGGACATTTCCTGCTCGTCGCGGCGGTTGGTGGCGAGGTCGCCGTTCTTGCCGTAGAAGATCACGCTGTTGGCCCGATTCCATGACTCGACCACGTTGAGTCCTTCGTGGATCTCGCGTTGCAGGGTGCGCGAGCGAAGATAGCGGGCGAGGAAGATCGTCTTCTGTGCGCGGCCGAGCTCGATCATCGCCTGATAGGTCGGGTGGGTCGCGTTGGCCTTCATGAACCGCCGCAGGATCGCCTCGGTGGAGGCGGTGCCGACGCGGATCGCGGTGGCGTACTTGAGCATCTGGTCATACTGCTCGCCGATACGGTCCCACCGGATCGGGCGCGTCATCGCCGGAGCAAGGTCCGGCCACAGGTCCGGTTCCCCGGCCGCGGGCCGGTATAGCTTCACCTTGTTGATCCGCTTGATTCGAGGCAGGAGGTCGAAGCCGAGCAGCCTCGTGATGCCGAATCCGATCTCCGACTGGCCGCGCGTGTCAACGTAATTGGCTTCCACGGCCATGTCGGTGCCGTGGCGGATCGCGCCGTCGACCATGGCGTGGACCTCCGAGGCCGAGCAGTTCAGCAGCTGCGAGTGGATCACCACCGAGCCCTTCTCGACGTGCCAGTAGATCAGTACGCCGCGACCGCCGTAACGGGAATGCCACTCGGTGAAGATGTTCTGATCGAACGATCCGAAATGCATGGAGTCCGAGGCGACGGCGGTGGAGCCGGTGCCCCACAAACTCATTCGTCGGGCGGCGAAGGTGGCATTGGCGATGTCGATCGCGATCCGCCGCGCCGACTCGGCGCTCAGGTAGCGGCGCCGCGCGTAACGGATATCGTCCTCGCCGTGGCCGTGCGCGCCTGAGGCGACGGCGCGGATGCCCGTGTTGGTGCCGTAGGCGTAGATAGCGAGCAACAGGCGTTCGGCCAGCACGTTCTCGGGCAGGTTGCCGCGATCGGCGACCGAGGTCACCCCACGCAGGCAGCCGGTACGCAGCACCGCCTCCTTGAGCATGTCGATCAACGGCACCACACCCCAGCGGGTGTGTACCGCCTGCTTGAGTCGGCGCAGGTTGCGTGGTTCCGGCGCAGCCGCCAGTGGAGTCAGGGTGATCGCACCGGACGCGCGGTCGGAGATGGTCAGCCAGTCGTATCTCGGCAGCGCCGCGTGCAGGGCATCAAGTTCGGCGCGCATCTCCTCACGCAGCTCGTCGACGAACTCGGTCGGGTCCAGCGGTTTGCGCAACGCCGCGTAATGCTCGACTCGGCGTTTTTCGAAATCGGGGGGTAGATCCTCCGCTGGATTGCGCCACCTGTCGGCGCCTACGACCCAGATCTCCTTGCACCGCAACTGTTCCCGCAACGCCTGAAAAGTGCACACCTCGTACACCATCCGCACCACGCGCTGTCTGTGGTGCGCGTCGTTCGCGTAGACCAGCGCCTCCCACTCGCCTGCGATGCCGCGGTGAACCGGTACGGTGTCACCGGCCGGGTAGTAGCGCAGGTTCCCAGCATTGGCGTAGCGGGCGATCAGCTGCAGCGCGTCGAGCACCGGCCGATGAGTGGTGTTGTTGCTGCGGAACTCCAGCACCGACAGCAGCTTGATCATCCCAGCCCGGTAGTGATTGGTGTACGACGCCTTGAGAGTGGCCTTCACCGTTCGCTGATACGTCGGCCCCGACGACTTGAATTCCGCCACCAGATCCGCGAGCACCGCGCGCGACGCAACCGGATACACCGCGTCGCGCACCAGCTTGTCACCGGCGTCCACGGTCGCCTCCGCGAGCCGGAACAGCAGATTCTCCTTGCCCGTGACGCGTTTGAACTCCTTGATCAGTTGATTGGTCACCCGGACCTCGGCGCGCGCGCCGATCCGATGCACCGTCGAACACAGCAGATCGACCAAGGTGTCGGTGATCTCACGTTCCCGGCAATAGAGCAGCGCCGACAGCAGCGTCAACGTCACGTCGGTCGGGTGGTCCCGCAGGTGGCTCGGCGACTCGACAGCAGCTCGGCCGCGCCACGCGGTCACGATCTTCGGCGTGACATCGGCGAACAAGTCGCCGGGCAGCCCAACCGCGCGGACCGCCTCAAGCTTCGCGATCTCGGTCAGCATCGTGTTCAAGCTGACGTTGCCCACATCCGAACGAATCGACGCCAACACCGACGGATCGCTCGGCTCGTCATCGTCACCGGCGGCGATCAGGGCGAGCATTCGAGACCGAACTTCCACCGACAACCGCCCCGAAACCTGCGCGAACAGTAAGTCGTCGCCGCGGCTCAACGCCGACCGGATGATCCGGTCGATCCGGCCGCTCGTCGGCGGCTCGATCAGCTCGGTGCGGCAGCGGGCCATCAACTGCTCACGGACCCGCTCACCACTACGTTCGGACTGGGTGACGTTCGTGACCAGCCACTCCGCCAGGGCTTCAGCGTCGGCGACGCTGCACTCGCGAAATCCCAGCGACTTGCGTATCTGCGCGCGGTGGAACTCGATCGTGCGGCCCGACCATTCGTAGAACGCGATCTCGGTCGCACTTACCGCTACCTGACGAGCCACGTAATCGACTGCGGCGTCTGGGATTTCGCCCCTTCCCCGAGGGAACCGGCCTCTTTCAGTGTAGAAGCGCAACAACAGGGCGAAGCCGAGCTTCGTCGCCCCACGCTTGCCGGCCACCAGGTTCAGCTCGTCGCCCACCAACGTCCAACGGTCGATCAGTTCATCTTGATCCAACTCCCGAGCCACGCGCGGAAGCTACACCCTCGACGGGGCGTCCGTGATCGGATTGCGGCTGGTGACACGATCCTTACCGACACCCCTCCAGGGCCGATATTGGGGAGGAGCCGACGCATGCGTCGCTCCGCCTAGGGAATGAATAATCACTGCCCAGCGTCGGATGTGGACGTCGGGGCCACAAGGTAGGAGTTAATTAACGATGAGGCTGTCGAAGTTTGTGTCCGCAGCCATGGTCGTCGGTGCACTCGGCTTCGGGGCCCTCGGGCCCGGCGGGGCCGTGGCGTCCGCCGATCCGGTTTTACCCGCCCGCTGAAGCCGGGTCACGGAAACGACGACTGGTGCAAACCGTGGTGCGGTAACGGCAACAGCAATGGCAACGGACCCGACTGGAAGCACTGGGATGGCGACAAGGGTCCGTGGTGGGCCAGCAATCGCCATGAGTGGTGGGACGACCGCAATGGCGCGCCGCCGTGGGGCTGGGGCCCGCCGCCGGCGTATCAGTGGGACGGCGGGCCGCCGCGCCCGTTCAACTATTGGGGCTATGACGTCAATCCCGTCTGGAATGACGGCTTCGGCCAGTGGGGGATCTGGTTGTTTGGACTCTGGATCCCGATCTTCGGCATCGGCTTCCAGTAACCGATCCGTTCACCCACCCTCGGGCGCCTCGACGACGGACTTGATGCGCTCGAGGGTGGTGCGCATGTCACGGATGTTGCGGCGTTGGCGTAGCTGGCCGCCCAACACCGAGAACAGTTTGGTGAAGGCGCTGTCGGGCATCCGAAACGACTCGGTCACCTCGGTGCCACCGTCGACCGGGGTCAGCCGGTAGTGCCAGGTGTTGGCGGGCTTGTCGCCGACCAGAACGTCGAAACCGAACTCGCGGCCGGGCTCGCAGGCGGTGACCCTGCAGGTGGTCCAGTAGACCGGGCCGATCTCGTTGCGCCGCACATGCCCGCGGAACCGCGCGCCCAGGGTGGGCCCGGTGGCCCCGTCGAGCCATTCGGATTCGAACACCTCCGGCGAAAACCTGCCGGTGTTGCGCACGTCGGCGATGAGGTTCCATATCTTGTCGGCAGGTGCTGACATGGTGACCGTCGCTGAACCCTGCATGGCTACACCTGCTTCGGCAGTCGGGCACACGTGGTGCGGTACCCCTCGCCGTGCTCGTCATAGCACGCGGCGACGCTGATGAGTCGAACAAATCGTTTGCTACCAAGCACTTTCGTGTATCCTCGTGGGTTTGCTTGCGTACACGGTCAGCGGCCGAGCGAGTAAATGTGGTCCGGCGTCAGCTCTTTGGTGATCGCGGTTGCCAGCGTGGTGCTGGGTTCACCTCCGTCATATTCGATGTCGGTGTTGATCAGGATGACCATCGTGGTCTGCTTCTGCGGCAGGTAGACCGCGACGGTTTGGTATCCAGGCAGGCTGCCGTTGTGTCCGATCCACCCGCCAAGGTTGAAGATTCCCAACCCGTATCCGTCCTGCGGGGGCATTCCGGGGGATGACACCGTCTGTAACCGCTGCTCCTGCATCTGCGGCGTGAGTAGCTTTCCGGTGGCCAGCGCCGGCGCCCAGGTATGCATGTCCTCAAGTGTGGAGATCATCGCGCCCGCCGCCCAGCCCCACGATGGGTCCCAATCCGTTGCGGTGGCTTCCTTGCCGTCGGCCGTCTGGACGGTGTAGCCCTGTGCGTGTGGCTCCGGGAATGCGTTGTCGGAGGGAAAGCTGGTGTGGCTCATACCCAATGGCTTCAGAATGCGGTCCCGGACGTAATCGCGCAGCGGTTGTCCGCCGACCTTTTCCACCACCAGGCCAAGCAGGATGTAGTTGGTGTTGCAGTATAGAAAGCCCTCACCGGGTGGGAACACGTTCGGTTCGGAGAACGCGAAGCCGAGCAATTCCTGTGGAGTGAAGGGATGCCGTGGATCAGCAAAAAGCGCCTGCTGGAAACCCTTTGCCTCGGAATAGTTGAACAGTCCGCTTTGCATCCGTGCCAGCTGTCGGAGCGTGATCTTGTCGCCCTGCGGTACACCATCGACATATTTGGCGATGGGATCGTTGAGCCCGAGCTTGCCCTCATCGGCGAGCTGGAGGACGGCGGTGGCCGTGAATGTCTTTGTCTGGCTGCCGATTCGGCTGTAGAAGTCGGTCTTCATTGGGGACCGGGTGGCTTTGTCGGCCAAGCCAAAGGCGCGGACGTAGGTGCCGTCGGGTCCCCAGACACCGATGATCGCTCCCGGGACATTGGCCGCCGTCATGGCCTGGTTTACGGCGGCGTCGAGCCGCTGCGCGACCGCGTCGTTCATCGGCTTGGCGGATTCCGCGGTCGACGAGGTCGGCGGAGCCGTGGCCGAGGGCTGCTGTGATGTCGGCTCGTCGGCGCAGCCCGATATCGCCAGCAGCAGCACCGTCATCACGGCGAGTGCGCTTACCCGTGCAGTCATCGTCGCAGAGTATTCGCAAGGAGCCGGTCGCCGAACGACATTTCGCGTTAACTCTCAGATGTGACCGACTGGAGCGGCGGTTGCTGCACCGCTAGCGCTCAGCGGATTCGTCCTCCGGCAGGTCATGCCTGACGACGCGCACCTCGCCATGAGCCAGGCAGGCCGCATAGCCGTGGTGCTTGCCGTAAAGCTCCCACGCCGTGCGGCGC
>Ga0126307_10003640_pt1 | contig 10572 bp, 8 predicted proteins | sample Plot28_FD_89955 | JGI IMG/M metagenome (GOLD analysis project Ga0126307, IMG submission 89955) | Serpentine soil microbial communities from UC McLaughlin Reserve, CA, USA - Plot28 | ecosystem: Environmental > Terrestrial > Soil > Grasslands | place: USA: UC McLaughlin Reserve, Lake County...
ACCCAGTGCTCGGCCGAGTCGAACCGCCACGGGTTGCGGCCGCGGGCGAACTCGAGTTCGACCGGGGCGTCCGCGAATAGCTCGCGCACGTGCTCCTCGTCGCCCCAGCGCGGCGGCGGCGAGGCGTAGTCGGGCGGCGCGGGGAGGTAGCGGCCCATGATCTTGAACAGCTCGCCGATCAGTCCGCTGGGGGTCCAGTTCACGAGCCCGATCCGGCCACCCGGCCGTGTCACGCGGGCGAGCTCCTCGGCCACCACCTCGTGCCGCGGCGCGAACTGCACGCCGAACACGGACAGCACCGCGTCGAAGCTCTCGTCGTCGAAGGGCAGCGCCTCGGCGTCCCCCTCGAGCCACTCCACGTTCACGCCCTGCTCGGCCGCACGCAGGCGCGCGGTGTCGAACAGCTCCGGAGTGATGTCGAGCCCGATCACCTGCGCTCCGGCCGCGGCGGCCGGCAGGGCGACATTGCCCGTGCCGGTCGCGACGTCGAGCACTTCCTCTCCGGGCCGGACCGCAACGCGCTCCAGCAGGTCGCGCGGCGGCACCTCGTTGATCTGCTCAGCCACGGCGGCGTAGTCGCCCGCGGCCCAGGTCGCACGGTGCGTGCGCTTCAGGTCCTCTACTGCGATTGTCATGTCAGCTCCTCTTCCTTCCAGAAGACGTAGTCGGCGGTGTAGGGGATTTCGGCCACGTTGCCGGCCGTCTCCGCGTTGCAGGTGGAGGCGGCGGGCGCGAGGCCACCGGTAGTTGCGATTCGCTGGATGTACTTCGTCCCGGCCAGACGGTCGCCGTCAGGGCCGGCCGTCGCCGAGGTCGGCTCGAGCAGCAGCCATGGGATTGCGTTGGGGACGGTCACGGGGTCGGCGGCGCGCCGCGCGATGACCTTGCTGCCGTCCTTCGCCTGCCACGACGGCCCAGCGAAGTGCGTGGCGCTCAACTGGCCGTTGTCGCCGTACAGGTCGGCGCGCGGAGCGATCGGGCTCCAGCTCACGCCGTTGCACCCGTAGATCTGCACGCCAACGGCGTGGCCGATCAGGTACGGCTTGTAGCCCTCGCCCACGGCGATGCCGTCGGGGACGTCGGGGGCGGTGGGCGCCGCCGTCGCCACGCCGGCGAGCGGCACGACGGCGGCGATGGCACACAGCCCGGTTACGAGCAACTTCATTCGCGTCTCCTTGATTGGGGTATTCACTACGGGCACCGCACGCGGTCGCGGCCGGGCCCTCCGAGGCAGATGTCGCGTCCCGGGCCGCCGAGCAGGCGGTCGCGTCCGGCGCCGCCCACGAGGCGGTCGCGGCCACGGCCGCCGCAGACGAGGTCGTTGCCGCCGCGGGCACGGACGGCGTCGTTGCCTCGTCCGGCGAAGATCACGTCGCGGCGCCGAGTGCCGGTGAGCCTGTCGGCGCGGCGGGTGCCGACGATCGTGGCCGTCACGCCGGCGCACTTCGGACGGTCGTCCGCGCCGGGTCCGCCGCCGCCGGGATCGGCCGTGCGCGCGGTCACGTTGATCGTGACCGTCCCGCTGTCGGTGCCGAAGCCGAAGGCGTCGAAGCTCGAGTAGACGATGCGGTCCGTGCCGCTGAATCCGGCGTTCGGCGTGTACTTGACGGTCGACGGGTTGGCTGCGGGCGCGTCGTCGCTTGTGGTGCCGTTCTGCGGCGCGCCGCCGTTCGCCACGAACCCGCTCGGGTCGGTGCGCTCGTACTCCGGCCCAGTGTCCGTGCACTCGAGCAGGATCGTGACGGGCGTGTCCTGCGGGGTCGTGACGGTGGTGTCGGGACAGTCCGGGCTCCCGTCGGGCGCCCAGTCGGCGTTGCCGTCGAAGTTGTTCGAGCCGATGTCGTCGGCCAGCTCCGTCGGCTCCCCCAAGTCGCCGACACGCTTCATCACGAGGCGCCCCTGGCCGAAGGTGCCGTTCGTGTAGACGAGCTTCGTGCCGTCGGGCGAGAACGCGCAGTTGATGTCGCCCTTCGTGTTGTCGGGCGAGTGCGTCTGCCCACCGTCGAGCGAAGGCAGATCAGCGACCATGATGTTCGCCGTGGTGCTGTCCTGCCTGATCGTCTGCCGCGTCCAGCAGATCTTGGATCCGTCGGGCGCGATCGCCGGCTGGTACTCGTCCACCCCTTGGTCGGTGAGCACAGGCGCTTCGGCGCCCCCCGCGGCGGGCCGCTTCACGATGTCGAAGTTCACGACCTGGCCCGGGCCGGTGCCGCTCGTCTTCGCGTAGTAGATCTCGGCGGAGTCGGGCGTCCACGCCGGCTTGAACTCGATCGGCCCGCCCGTCGTCAGGCTCATCGCGGGCTGCGCGCTGGGATACGTCTTGACCATGATGTCCCGCTCGGCGCTGTCGTCGGTCTTCTGCTGCTCGTAGGCGATCTTCGTGCCGTCCGGCGACCACGCCGGATGGTCGGAGCTGAGGTCGTCGTTGAGCTGCGTGCCGTCGAGCGGGGTGATCGTGTTCGCCACGAAGTCCCGGACGAAGAGGTCGAACTCCTCCGTGGTGGGAGCCCCGGGCGTGCCGGCGGCGAACACCACCTTCGTGCGGTCCGGCGAAAAGCTCGCATGCCGGTTCTGCGTGCCCGGGATGCTGAAGGGCTGGCTCAGCTGGCCCGGAAGCAGCGTGTTGACGAAGTACAGCTGGGCCTGGTCGTCGTTCGCGCCCTCGCGGCCGCTGGTGAACGCGATCCGCCCGTTCCGGCCTTCGAGCACGGCCTCCGCCGGCACCGCCGCGACGAGCGACGCGCAGACGCAGATGAATGTGATCGTGATCCTCCTCATGGCTATGCGCTCCTCTCGCGCTCGCAGGTGGCTGTGTCGCGGCCCTTGCCGCCGAGGCAGCGGTCGCGTCCGCGGCCGCCGATCAGGCGGTCCTTGCCCGCGCCGCCGCAGATCAGGTCGTTGCCGCGGAGGCCCTCGATCCGGTCGTTGCCGGCGAGGGCGGCGATCACGTCCGCGCGGCGAGTGCCGCGCAGGACGTCGCGGCGCGCCGTGCCGACGATCGTGGCGCGCTTGGTGGCGCAGCGCTTGGCTGCGGCCGGCCGCGCCGAAGGGGTGATGGTCACCTCCGCGCGTGCCGCCGAGTCGAGTGCCGCGTCGCCACCGGGCTCGCTCAGGACGACCGAGAAGATCTCGTCCGGCTGCGGCCAGGGCAGCAAGGGCGAGGACGATGAGTTTGCGAGCCATGCGGCGAAACTAGGCGCGCAGCGGGTCCCCCACATCGGTGCCGCCTACCTATGTTTGACCGCTCGGGTACCTAGGTGTCTACTGTCCGCGTGGAGCTGCTCGAGCGTGATGCCGCGCTGACCGCGCTGGGCGAGTCCCACGCCGCCGCCGCAGGCGGCCGGGGCAGGGTGGTGTGCATCAGCGGCGAGCCAGGGATCGGCAAGACGTCGCTCGTGCGGCACTTCCTGGAGACCCTCGAGGACGGGTCGCGCGTGTTGCTCGGCACGTGCGACGACCTCTCCATTCCGCGCCCGCTTGGGCCCCTGCGCGACCTGGCGGGGAGCGTGTCAGGCGAGCTCGAGGACGCGCTCGCCGCCGGCGCGCCGGCGCACGACATCCAGGACCTGCTGATCGCGGAGCTCGAGCGCCCTCCGCGGCCGACGGTGCTCGTGCTGGAGGATGTGCACTGGGCCGACGACGCCACGATGGACTCGATCGCGGTCCTGGGCCGGCGGATCGGCTCCCTGCCCGCACTGCTGGTCATGACCTTTCGCGGCGGCGAGGTGCCGCCGCGTCACCCCCTCCGCTCCGCGCTCGGGGCGATCGACGCCGACAAATCCGTGCTGTTGGAGCTGAATCCCCTGTCGCGCGAGGGTGTGTCCTCGCTCGCGGGCGGCGACGGCGACGCGCTCTACGCGGCGACAGGCGGCAACCCCTTCTACGTCTCGGAGCTGCTCGCCTCCGGCGACACCATGGAACTGCCGCCCTCGGTCGCCAACGCGGTCGTCGGGCGCGTGTCGAGGCTCGGCGACGAGGCGCGCCGCCTCGTGGAGCTGGTCTCTGTCGTGCCGAACCGCGTTGCGATTGAGCTGCTCGAGACGGTGATGCCGGACTGGACCGGCGCGGCCGAGGAGCCGGAGCGCCGCGAGCTGCTCGAGATCGACGGCACGCATGTGCACTTCCGCCACGAGCTGGCCCGCAACGCGGTGCGCGCGAGCATTCCGGCGTCCACACGGCGGCGCCTCCACGCGGACGTGCTGGAGGCGCTGCTGGCCGGGACACCCGACCCCGCCGACGTGGTCCACCACGCCGAGTGCGCGGGCGCCACGGACGTGGTCAGGGAGTACGCCCTGATCGCCGCCCGGAGGGCGGCCGCGTTCGAGTCGAACCGCGAGGCCTACTCGCACTACCGCCGCGCCTCGGACTTCGCCGACGAGCTCGACGAGCTCGACCGCGCCGACCTGCTGGAGGAGCTGGCCACGGCCGCCTATCTCGTCGGACGGCTCGACCACGCCTTCGAGGCGATCGAGGCCGCCATCGCGCTTCATCGCCGACTCGGCGACCGGGCGGCGCTCGGGCGCTGCGTCCGGGTGCTGTCGCGGTTCCACTGGTTCGCCGGCGACGGCGCGCCGGCCCGCAAGAAGGCGCTCGAGGCGATCACGATCCTCGAGCCGCTCGGGGAGTCAATCGAACTGGCTCGTGCCTACAGCGGCGTCTCGCAGCTCGCGATGCTCGCGGACGAAGGCGGTCAGGCGCTTAGCTGGGGCCAGTCGGCGCTCGACCTCGCGACGAAGCTCGGCGACGAGGCCACGCGCGCCCACGCCCTCGTGAACATCGGCTGCGCCAAGGTCCAGATGGACGCCGACGAAACCGAACCGCTCCTCGCGGCGCATGACGCGGCCGACGCCGCCGGCGAGCGCGAGGACGCGACGCGCGCGCTTGGGAACCTCGGCTTCGTGCAGCTCTCGTGGGCCCGGCCCGCGCCGGCCCGGTCCTACGCGCGGCGGGCGCTCGCGTATGCCCAGAGCCACGAGGTGCACACCTACGTCTCCTACGGGACCACGGCGCTCGCCTGGCTCCGGCTGAAGGAGGGCGACTGGGACGAGGCCGAGCGCATCACCCAGGGCGAGGTCGAGCGTGGGATGAGCATCGTCCAGCTGCTCGCGCAGACGGTTCTGACGGAGCTCGCGGTCCGGCGCGGTGACCCGGATGCGTCCGAGCGGCTCGCGGAGCTGACGGTGCACGCCGACCGCGCCGGCGAGCCGCAGCGCGTCGTGCCGGTGATCGAGCTGATGGCCGAGACGGCGCTGACGAACGGCGAGCCGATCCCGGCGGAGCGCTTCGAGGAGCTGGCCGAGCTGATCCGGGCGCCGGACGGCCTGCGCGGGCGCTACGCGCTCCGGCTGGCGGCGTGGGCGGCGGTGGCGGGACTCGACATCGAGCTCGATCAGCCCGCGTCGGGACCCTACGCCGCGATGCGTGCACGCGACTGGTCCGGAGCGGCTGACGCGTTCAGCGAGCTCGACTGGGTGTATGACCGCGCGCTGATGCTGTCGCTGCTCGACGACGAGGCCGCGCTCGTGGAGGCCATGGAGATCGCGCGACGGCTCGGCGCCGAGCCGCTGACGCGGCGGCTCACGGTCCGGATGCGCGAACTCGGGATGCGCGTTCCCACGGGCCCGCGCAGGACGACCCGCGAGAACGCGGCGGGCCTGACCGCACGCCAGCTCGAGGTGGTCGAGCTGATCGTTGAGGGCCTCACGAACGCGGAGATCGCCGAACGTCTCGTCGTCTCCCAGCGCACCGCCGAGCATCACGTGGCGGCGGTGCTGACGAAACTGGGCGCGACGACGCGGCGCGAGGCCGCGCGCCGGGCCGCCCAGCTGCGGCTTGTGGGCTAGCCGGTACGGGCAAATCATCTTGCAGCGCCGTCCGATCGCCGTTACGGTCGGTCTAGCCACTCCGCCCCGAACGGTGCACCGCCGGCGCTGGCCCGCCGGGCGCTGCACGAGGCTCCGATATGCCGCGCTGGACCCGCTTCCTCAACCGGATTCGCACGCGACACCTGCATCCCGGTGCCGCGCTCCACATATGTCGCGTGTGCACAGGGGCGTTCGCATATCCGGTGACGTGGACCGAGTCCGGCCCGGACCACTGGTGGCTCCTCCTTCGATGCGGCGCGTGCGACACCTGGCGCGATGCGATTTCTACGGACGCCGCGGTCGCCGCGTTCGATCGCTTCCTCGATGAGGGAACCGCCTCGATCAGCGCCGAGCTCGAGCGGCTGGAAAGGCAGCTGCTTCGCGAGGACATCGAGACGCTCGGAACGGCCCTCGAGCTGGACCTGCTCAGCGCCGACGACTTCCGCTGACGTAGGCGTGGGCAACTGCCCCACCTTGGCCTATGGTGTCGTTCGTGACCCTTCGCCGGGCCATTGGGCTGTCGCTCGCGCTCCTGGTCAGCGCTGCGTTGACGGCTCCTGCACTTGTTTCCGCGCAGGACGTCGAGACCCGGATCGTGGGTGGGACCACGGCCGAGGCGGGCGATTATCCGTGGCAGGTGACAGTGCTGAAGAAGCAAGGTCAGTCTCTGTATTTCATCTGCGGCGGCACGCTGATCGCCGATCAGCGTGTGGTGACAGCCGCCCATTGCACGAGCGGCTCCGCCGGCAGCCTCAAGGTGCTTGTTGGAACCCAACGGCTCAGCACGGGCGGATCGATCCTCGACGTCTCGAGCTACGCCGACCACCCGAGCTACAGCTCGAGCACCGACCGCTTCGACGCGGCTGTGCTCGAGCTCGCGACGTCCGGCATCGCGGCGGGCGGCCAGGCACTCTCGCTCATCGGCGAAGAGGGGTCAGGCGACGACGCGCTATGGGCGCCCGGCAAGCTGCTCGCGATCTCGGGCTGGGGCGCGACGTCGGAGGGTGGAAGCGTCAGCGACCAGCTGCGGGAGGCTCAGGTGCCGCGCGTAGCTGACAGCACGTGTGGTCAGAGCGACTACTACGGCAGTGCCTTCGACCCCGCGACGATGGTCTGTGCCGGCCCCGCCGCGGGCGGCGTCGATACCTGCCAGGGCGACTCCGGCGGTCCGCTTGCCGCGTCCACGCAGGATCCGCTCCCCGCCAGCCAGAACAACCCGTCGCAGTGGCGGCTCGCGGGGATCACCTCGTGGGGCCAGGGCTGCGCGCGCGCGAAGAAACCCGGCGTATACACGCGCGTCGCAGCACCCGCGATCCGTAACTGGATCCTCGGCACCACGCCGCTCTTCCCGCTGAGCGTCTCGCTCAACGGCACGGGCAGCGGCACGGTGACGAGCGATCCGGGCGGCATCAACTGCCTACCCGACTGCTCGTTCGGGTACACGAGCGGCACGGACGTCACGCTGACGGCGACCGCCGACAGCGGCTCGACCTTCGCCGGCTGGACCGGGCCCGGCTGTTCCGGGACCGGGACCTGCACGGTGTCGATGGATCAGGCACGCAGCGTTGTAGCGGAGTTCACGAACACGTCGCCGACGCCGACGACGCGCACCCTCACCGTCGTCAAGTCGGGCGGGGGCAACGGCACGGTTACGAGCGATCCGTCCGGCATCAACTGCGGACCCGAGTGCTCGGCGGGCTTCCCGCACGGCACCGACGTGACGCTCACCGCGACGCCCGCGTCCGGGTCGACGTTCGCCGGCTGGGAGGGTGAGGGCTGCTCGGGCACGGGCGCGTGCGAGGTCGCGATGGACCGGGTGCGCGAGGTGACCGCCACGTTCGGCCTACAGGCCGCGATCCCTACGCCGTTGCCGGCGGTCGAGCCGAGCCTGACGCCGACCCTTACTCCAGGCTCGGAGCCCAATACGGCTGACACCTCGGCGCCGCTGGCGGCGATTGCCAGCAACAAGCTGCTCATGAGCCGGCGCGGCTACGTGCGCGTCCGCATCGACTGCAGCGCCTCGCCCGAAAACTGCCTCGGCTTCGTTCGCCTGCGGCTGCGCTTCCCGACGGATGCCACTGCTGCTCTCCGGACTGTCGGTCGCGCGTCGTTCCAAATCACGGCAGGCGAGAGCGAGCGCGTCAGGCTCCGCCTGACGAGGCGTGCTCGTCGCCTGGTGCGGCGCAACGGGCGTGTGCGGGTCCGCGTGGTGGCCGTGGTTCACGATGCCGCGGGCAACCGGCGCACGCTTCGCAAGAGGCTCACGCTCCGCGCCGCGCGGTAGGTCACGCGTGCCACGTGGGCGCCCGGCTCATATCTAGCCAAGCCTTGACTCGACCCGGCCGCAGGCGGAGGATCTGCAGTGGACATGGCCATCGACTACTTCCTGAAGATCGACGGGATCTCAGGCGAGAGCCTCGATTCGAAGCACAAGGGCGAGATCGAGGTCGAGTCGTGGTCCTGGGGTGAGTCGAATCCGGCTCAGCCGGGCGGGGGCGGGGGCGGGGGCGCCGCCGGGAAGGTGCAGATTCAGGATCTCGCCTTCACCACGAGGTTCTCGAAGGCAAGCCCTCAGCTCATCCTCGCGTGTGCGTCCGGCAAGCACTTCAAGGACGCGGTGCTGACCGCCCGCAAGGCCGGCAAGGGGCAGCAGGAATTCCTCACCTTCTCCCTTTCCGACGTGCTCGTGTCGGCCTACCAGACGGGTGGGGCGGGCGGCGACGTGTTCCCCGGGGACTCGGTCTCGCTCAACTTCTCGAAGATCCGGGTGGAGTACAAGCCGCAGAACCCGGACGGCAGCCTCGGGTCATCAATCAAGGCGGGCTGGGACGTCAAGCAGAACAAGCAGTTCTGAGCCGCCTGACCCGGCGTCGCCGTATGACCTCGTGCCGTATCCGGGCCATCCGTTCGTCCAGACCCACCCGGACCGGCTTGCCGCCCTCGGCACCCTGTTCCGGATCGGCCCTCCGCCGCCGGAGGAATCCCGGGTGCTGGAGCTCGGCTGTGGCGACGGCGGCAACCTCGTGCCGATGGCGCTGGCGCTCCCGGGCGCGCGGTTCCTCGGGGTAGACGCCGCGGAGGGGGCCGTCGCGCGCGGCCGCGCTCTCGTCGAGGCGCTCGATCTCACCAACGTGACGCTCGAGGCGAGGCAGATCGAGGAGCTGGAGCCGCGATCGGAGGCGTTCGACTACGTGATCGCGCACGGGGTCTACTCCTGGGTCGGGCCCACGGTGCGGGATCGCCTGCTCGAGCTCTGCCGTTCGGCTCTCTCGGAACGCGGAATCGCGTACGTCAGCTACAACGTGCTGCCCGGGGGCCGGGTGGCCGGCGCGCTGCGGGACATGCTCGTCTTCCACACGGCCGGGATCGAGGACCCGGCGGAGCGGATCGAAGGGGCGCGGGCGCTGCTGCGCCTCCTCGCCGCCGGCTGGTCGGACGACCACGAATTCGGCGCGGTCATGCGGCGCCAGAGCGAGCGCCTTCTCCAGCGAAGCGACGAGACGCTCTTCCACGACGAGCTTGCCGCGGTCAACGAGCCGGTGTACTTCCACGAGTTCGTCTCGCATGCGTTGCGCTACGGGCTGCGGTACCTCGCGGAGGCCGACTTCTTCGAGATGCAGACGGGCGTGCTGCCCGAGCCGGTAGCGCACGAGCTGCTCGAGGTCGAGGACCCGATCCGTCGCGAGCAGTACCTCGACTTCGTCAAGGGGCGGATGTTCCGGCAGACGTTGCTCTGCCGCGCGGAGCTCGAGCCCGACCGCAGCCCGCGGCCGCTGGTCGTGGAGGAGCTCGCCGTCTCCTCCCCGGCGCGGCCGGCCGGTCCTCCCGACGGGCAGGGCCGCGTCACCTTCGAAGGACCCATGGGCTCCGCGCTGACGACCGATCATCCGCTCGTGAGCCGCGCCCTCGAGCAGGTGGGCGGCAGCTGGCCGGGCGCCATCCGGGTGCGCGACCTCCTCCCGCGGGACGCGAGCGAAGCGGACCGCATGGCGCTCTGCGACGCGATCCTGCGCTGCTACGCCGCGAACCTCGTCCAGTTGCATGCCGCGCCACCGCCGCTGACCACTTCGATCAGCGAACGACCCGAGGCCAGCCCGCTCGCCCGCCACCAAGCGCGCTCAGGGCAGCTCGTGACCAACCTGCGCCACACGACCGTACGGCTGGAGGACGACCTCGGCAGGCGGCTGGTAGCGCTGCTCGACGGGACGCGCGACCGCGCTCAGCTCGTGGATGAGCTGAGAAGCTTCCTGAGCGAAACAGGCCAGGACGTGCCTGAGCCCCTCGAGGCAGGCCTCGAGCGCAGCCTGGAGGGAATCGCCGGCCTCGCGCTGTTCCGCGCATAGGCACTTGCGGGCAAATGGGCATGGGCGCGCGGGCGTAGCGTTGGGGTACGGTGGCAGCGATGAGGTTTCGACTCGTCCGGGCCGCTGAACCGGCGAAGTCGCTTCGCACGCTCGGATGATCGCCCTCTGCGGGCTTGTTGCCGCGCCGGCATCGGAGCCGGGGGCGGCTGCGGCGCCAGAGCCTTCGCCTTCGCCGGGAACGAGCCTGCTCAGTCGCGAGGGGGAGCCTCCTGGAACGACTGGTCGTGGGTATGCGCCTGCCGTCTCGGCCGACGGGCGCTTCGTCGCGTTCTGGGATGGCTTCGTGCTACTGGTGCGTGAGCGGCAGACTGGGAGGACGGTGGTGGCGAGCCGCGCGTCGGGTC
>Ga0126307_10003641_pt1 | contig 10572 bp, 10 predicted proteins | sample Plot28_FD_89955 | JGI IMG/M metagenome (GOLD analysis project Ga0126307, IMG submission 89955) | Serpentine soil microbial communities from UC McLaughlin Reserve, CA, USA - Plot28 | ecosystem: Environmental > Terrestrial > Soil > Grasslands | place: USA: UC McLaughlin Reserve, Lake County...
AGCACGGGGTTCCGCTGAGCTCGTCGTCTCAGCCGGCGATCATGGCTCTGATGCTCGAGCAGCTCGAGCTCATGGACGGCATGCGGGTGCTCGAGGTCGGCGCCGGGACCGGCTACAACGCGGCACTGGTGTCATTGCTCATCGGGAGGCGCGGGCAGGTGGTGACTGTTGATGTCGACGGACAGATCGCGGCGCAGGCGCGGCGCGCACTCCGGCACGGCGGCTATCCGGTCCGCGTCGTTCACGCCGATGGCCGCGCCGGCTTCTCCCGGGCGGCGCCGTACGACCGGATCGTGGTCACGGCAAGCGCCGACGCGGTCCCCTGGGCTTGGTTCGAGCAGCTGGCAGACGATGGGTTGCTCGAGGTGCCGCTTCGCCTGAACAAGGGCGGCGCGCAGGCGATTCCTGTTCTCTGCAAGTCGCGTGGCGGCTTCCGCTCGCTGCGCGCGGTGTGCGGCGGGTTCATGCCGCTTCGCGGCGCCGACGAGGACGGCGGGGGCGAGCCCCCGCGGGAGCCGTGCCTCGTCGTCTCCGATCTCGGCCGGGACGGGCGTAAGCCCCTCTTGCAGCTGAGCGGCGCTGCGCTCGCGACGCTCTCGCAGACAGCCACGAGGCGGCTGCTCGTGACCGCGCTTGGCGAGCCTCGCAGGCGGCGGCTCGGCCTCCGCGCAGACCGCGGTGCGCTCGGCCTCTATCTCTCGCTGACCCTGCCCAAGAGCCGGCTCGTCGGCAGCTTCCCCAACTTCGGGATCGGCGCGATCGGCCGCGACGGGCGCAGCCTTGCGCTGATCGAATTGGCGCAGCCCGACCGACGCAAGATCGAGACGCTGAAGGCGCACGGCGGCGGTGAGGCCGAACGGTTCCTCCTCGAACGCGTGCGCGAATGGGATCGTCGCGGCCGCCCATCGGAGTCCAACGTCAGGATCACCGTCACCTACAAGGGGAACCAATCACGGCTTGCGCTGCGCTGGCCTCCGGTCGCTCGCGAGCCTCGGTAGCGAGCTTCAAGATCATTGCGCGGCGGCGCACGGAGTCCGCTCTAGTCGGTTGTGCGGCAAGAGGAGTTCGCCGATGCCAGACGGTGCACGGTCCGGCGTAGCCTCGTACCCGCCGCGGATCCGCCCGTTCGCCGCGCAATGCGCTCGAGGCGCGTCGTCGAGGAGTTGCGGCGGTGCTTCAGAGTGGCTTCGATCGTGGCGCGTTGGCGGGAGACACTCTCAGGCAGTGTCTCTGGAGCCGGAGCCCTGACCGAGGCGCGCGAGCAGCGCTTCGCTCAGCGCGACTTCGTGGGGCAGCCGCTTCAACTCGCCCGCTCCCACGACGACGCCATGCGCGTGGAGCTTCTCGGCGAGCGTCTTCCAGTGGCCGATCTCCATGTCGTCCCGTGTAAGTCCACCGAACGGCTCGTCGGGCCCGACAACCGTGCGGGCCGTCTCGGCGATTTCTTGTTCCGACGAGAGAGCCCAGATGTCGGCGACCTCGTTCGCGCCGGCGCCGCGCAGTTCCTCACTCCAGCCGCGGTCGTCGAGGAGCACGACCCGGCGACCATCTTCGAGGACGGCCTCATGTCGCGCCGACACCGACATGCGAGCGTCATCACCATCATCAACATCCGCCAGGGTCAAGAGACGAACCACACGTGGCACTGGGACATCATCGGTGATCTGCCCGGCCACGTCGAGATGGCTTGGGAGGAGGTGACCCATCGCACCTGCCGCGAGTTCGGAGGCTTCGAGCCTGACATCCGCCACCGGACGAACGACGCAAACGTCAGCCTCGCGCTCGTCGCGCGCGGACTCGCCGTGACGATGCTGCCCGATCTCGTCGTCCCCGGCAGCCACCCCGGCGTCACGCTGCGCGCGATCGCCGAAGATTGGTCAGCCGCACGATCTATGCCGCGGCGCGCATCGCGGACGCCGCCCGCCCCCTCGACGCAGGCGCTCCTAGCTGCCATCCGCAAAGCGGTGGCGGCACTGCCCCGAAATTGACCCAGGGCACCGCGCTAGGCGATGCGGTCTTCCGCCCACGTAGCCCACACGGACAACAGAGGATGGAGTCTTTCGAGCCCCGTGGTTGAAACCGGTGGCAACCGATCGCAAATCGCGCTGCAGAACGGAGCCGCGGATGCCCAACCATGCCCCCTATTCCGCTCGAACGGCTGAACGACGCTAGGGCTGCGTCGGGAATCTCAGGCCAGAGCTCTTGGACAGACCCCCCGCGCGGCGAGGTCATCGACGAGCGCTGACGAGTCGCCTTGCCAATCCGATGGCGGCTGCCAGCGGCCAGAGGTTCGCCGCTGAGTTCCGCAGCAGGATGCCGTGGCTCGTTGCCGGCACGAGGAGAGTCGAGGCAAGCCTGATGTTTTCGTGCCTTGGCTCTACCAGTCGCCGGTGCTGCGCCTCGTAACGGCGGAATGCGGCCGCGAGGTCGCCGGCATCTCCGGCGAGGTGCCCGGCGAACGTGAACGCGGCGACGATCGCCAGGCTCGACCCACCGCCGAACAACGAGACCGAGCTGGCTGCGTCGCCGACGAGCGTGATTCGCGCGGTCGACCAGCGGTCAAGCGTGACCTGGCTGACCGAGTCGAAGTAGATGTCGTCGGCGTCCTTCACCCGTCGAGGAGCTCCGGAACGCGCCAGCGGTCGTTCGCGAACGTGTCGACGAGCAGGCGCTTCTGTTGCGCGGTTCCCCGCAAGTCGATCCCGGCTAGCGGGGGACTCCGGAATACGAAGAAGGCCATTTCGCCTTCGCGAGTCGGCGAAATGGTGGCCAGCCGACCCGGAGCGTTGTACATGACCACGTCACGGCCGAGGCCGCGGGTGCCGGGAAGGGGGGTTGACGCGACGTAGAGCCCAAGGTGCGTGACGAATTGCGACTCGGGCCGAAGGCGAGACGTCCGACGTTGGAGTGCAGCCCGTCCGCGCCGACGACGAGGTCGAAGCGCTCTTGGTCTCCGCCGTCGAAGCTCACGTCGACCCCGCGCCGGTCCTCCGCGAGCGAGGCAATTGCGTCGCCGAAACGGATATCGGCGTCATCGCGCACCGCCCGGTAGAGGACCGATGCGAGATCGGCGCGTCCGAGTTCGATGCTTCGGCTTGCAGTCGCGCGCGTGATTGCCTGCAGGTTGATCCTCCCGACGCGCCGGCCGGCGCCGTTCACAAACGTGATTCCGCTCGACCCGGTTGCCGCAGCGCGAAGCTGAGGGATGATGCCCATCTGTGCGGCGACCTCGATTCCCGAGCCTTCGACGTCGACCGGGTTGCCGCTTGAACGAAGCTGCCCTCCCCGCTCGACGACCGTGGGCTCGAAGCCGTGGCGGGCGAGCCAGTAAGCGAGCGTCGTGGCTGCGATCCCGCCACCGGATATCAGAGTCTTCGGCTGCCTCATCGTCGGCCCCGCCGGCGGTTTTCGAGAATCAGCTTCAGCGTCGTGAGGTTGTCGTCGATCCCGTGCTTGACCACCCGCCGTGCGAGCTGTGGCACGAGCTCCCCGACTGCTGGCAGCTCGACGTGCCCGTCGAGCTCAACGACGGTCTGGTTGTCCTTCCCAGCGAATCGGTAACGGTAGAGAAACGGGGTCGGCCCTTCGATCGTTCGTATCGCGAACTCGCACGGGTGCCCGCGAACGACAATCTCCAGTCTGTTCGTAGCGCGACCGGTTGGCAGCTGCCGGTCCATCCAGTAGGTCGAACCAACGCCACTGGCGCCGGCGGATGTCGGTCGCACGACCTGAACGGCTGAGTTCCAGGAGGGGAAGTTGACCGGGTCGGAGACGTAGGCGAACACCTGCTCAAGCGGGCGGTCGATCGCGATGCATGCCCGGACGGCGATCATGCCGCGACTTTCGCTGCGACCGGCTGGATGAGCTGACGGTCGGCCAGTCGAACGCCCGTGTCCGGGTCGTGGGCGACGAGGTAGACGGTCGGATGTTGGGTGGCGAACACGCGGATGCGTTCGTGGGTGAGCCGTTCCGCTTCGTCGTCGGCGCCGACGCCGTCGGCCTTGCCGCGCAGCATCAGGTCCTGGGTGTAGGAGCTGTCGCCAGCTAGGAAGACGATCTGATCTTCCTCGTCGACGAGCACGCCGATCTGGCCGGGAGTGTGGCCGGGGACGGGTACGAGCGTGACGTCGCCTGCGTCGGTCAGTCGCAGGCTCTGTGGGAACGGACCCAGCGGCTCCGGCTCGAGCTCGAGCAAGGTTGGCCTGAACCAGGCCGGCCAGTGCGTATTCGCAACATAGCCGCGCAGGCGGCCGCGCAGGCCCGATGCGAAGTCGAGTTCCGTGCGCGTGACGAGGATCTCGTTGTCGGGGAAGTGGTGCAGGCCGCCGGCGTGATCGGTGTGGAGATGGGTCATCACCAGCCAACGCACATCGCCCGGGCTGATGCCAAGCCGCTCAAGCTGGGGGCCGATCTCCTGCTCGGGCTCGACCCATTCACGGAAAGCGCGCACGCCCGGATGCCAGCTTGGGAAGTAGCCCGGCTCGGAAGCGGCGGCGCACTCGCCCGTATCGACGACGATCACGCCTTCCGGGTGTTCGATCGCGAAGGCGTAGATCGGCAGCGGCTCCGTCCACTCGCGGTCGCGAATCGTGTTCACTAGGCGCCGCTTGCCATTTCCGACGCCCTCACGCCAAGACCTCGTGACGGCGACGGTTCCTGTCTGGATTGCGTGGATCTTCATCATGAGTGCTCCTTTGCTGTTAGCTTGGACTTGGCGCGGCCCGGCCTGTCCGGTGCGAAGGCGCGCAGGATCAGTTCCGTCACGCCTTCGGCGAGCTGTTCGTCGATCGCGCCGCCGGTGATCAGCAGCCGGTAGAAGAGCGGCCCGCCGAGGACATCGAGGACAAGCTCAAGATCGAGGTCGGGATGCAGGTCACCGCGCTCGACGCCGCGGCGCACCACCTCGGCCAGCGCCGATCGCCGCCGGATCAGGAACCCGCCGCGGACGACCCGCGCCAGCTCCGGTCTTTCGGCCATTGCGCTGACGAGGTTCGGCATCAGCCGCCCCGGCAGCGAGCCGCGATAGAGCTCGACCGCCTCGCGCATCAGCGTCAGCAGATCGACCCGCGTCGAGCCCGTGTCCGGCACGAGGATCTCCTCGTCGACGAGCGCGGCTACCGCGGCCATCACGAGGTCGTCCTTCGACGGGTGGCGCCGGTAGATCGCCCCCTTCCCAACCTTCGCCCGGGTAGCGACGTCGTCCGTGCGGAACCCGTGCACTCCACGCTCGGCGATCAGCTCTAGCGTCGCCTGCAGGATTGCCCGGTCCGCCCGCTCGTCCCGCGGTCTGCCGATCGGACGCGCACTCATCATGCCCCCGCTCCGGAACAGCGCCTCCGACGACAGGGACGCCCGCTTGCATCACCAATCTTCATCTGCCTCCTTTATGGAACTGATTAGTGTCGGATTGCACCGTAGCACAATTCTGGTACTCACGCGTCTCATAACTACGAAAGCTGCTGTTCAGGCCCGAGACCGAGTTACCAGCTGCCCGTGCTCCACCGCCTCTGGCCGGGCGGAAGCCTCACGGAGTTCGCGGAAGAAGGCGAAGAGGTCGACGATCAGAAGCGGACGCCGGGGATCTTCGGCAGCGCGTCGCGGACACCGATCGCGACCAGGATCCGCCGCGGCTCTAACAAGCGGCACCGGAGAGGCGAACGATGAACCCCGGGGCTCGATCGCGACGACGCTGGGGGCGTTCCGCGGCGCTACGCGCGTCGCTCACGGCTACCCGACGTCGTGCCCGGCGGAGCACGAGAGCCGCACTCGAGCCCGCCGCGCCGCCGCGGGGCCCCACCACGTCATAGCACCTCCACAAGCCCGAGCGTGATCGCCCTCGCCGTCGAGTTGAACGCCTGGCGCGCATTTACTCAAAGCAGCACCACCGATGATGAGGCCGCCGAACTCGTCGCCCGGCTCGCGGCCTGCGTCGCGGCGCCAAGCACCCGCGGCTAACCCGAGGTATGGAGCGTTTTGGAGCCGAGCCGTCGCAACCGGTGGCAACTGGTGGCAAATCGGATGGGCGTCAGAACGGATCAGAGAGGCGCGTCGACGAGCGCGCGGACGAGTTCGTCGAGCTTGTTCCGGATCGCCAATTTTGGCGATGCCGATCATGTCGGAATGCGCTCCTAATGCCGACTTGACCAAGCGAGCGCATCGAAGGATGATCGTTCAGTCGGCAGCGGGAGGAACCGCGATGCAGAAATCCGAGCGTGAGCTCCGTGGTGCGGACAGCGCGACAGCCGCCGAAGAGCGTGTGCGTCGGTTTCCGCACCTCCTCGGCGGCAGCCGCGCCTTTCGCTCGTTGAGCCCCGAGCGCCGGATTGCCCACCTACAGGGGGAGAGCGCGAGTCGGCAGCGGCGGATGCTTTCCGTGAAGCCGGCCAAGCCCGTGCGGGCGCAGCCGTTCCGCATCGAGCTCAAGCTGCCCAGCGGGGCCCGCAAAGCAGATCTCGTGCGCCTCGAGGTGCGACTTCCTTCGGGCAAGACGCAAGCGCTGGAGCACGCGCCCTCACCAGCCGAGCTTGGCGCGCGCCTCATTCGGCTTGAGGGGTTTCGCAGCGGCTCAGCCGGCGAGCTCTACGTCTCCAGTCGCGTGTATTTCGAAGACGGATCGACGGTGTCCGATGCCACGCTCGCCTCCGTCTTCTCGCCCAACCCCGACCAGCTCGTGGTCACGCCGCGAGCGTGGCTCGTGTCCGGCCGGGCGGGCAGGGTCGAGTACGACTGGGATACAGATGAGTTCCACTGCCGGGCGTACGGCTCGATCACGAACGGGTCCACAGGCTCGCGCACGTTCCGCACGTGCCGTGTGCGCGTGACCGACGGTGGCGTGAGTGGAACGCTGATCTCCGAGTTTGCGTTCGCAGTCGGACCCTTCACCGTTCAACCGGGCGCAAGCGCGTATCGAACGATCGACACCTGGTATCCACGAGGAGGGAGCGTTTGGGACAAGTTCAACCAGCGCTGGGACCTGACCGTGCGTTTCACATATGAGGCCGACGGCGGAGCGCAAGTATCTGACGCGGCCGTCTACCGCCCGATGTCGACGGTACCGCTGAATCCGATCAAGACGACCGACTTCACCGCTGGACAGACCACCGCCGAGCGAAACGCCGTGGCGATCGCGGCCGAACTCCTGGAAGATCGCGATGTAACGCTCTTCGGCCCCAATTGGCAGATTCTGAGCAACCAGGCCGATAAGGACCGCTTCGGAATCATCGACATCGACTGGGCGAGCAACTACTGGGACTTCGACGAGGCGCAGGATATGTACGAGCAGATCTCGGGGCCCGAGCAAGATCGTCTGGACATGTTCGTCCCGCTCGGCTTCGCCTATACGGCGGACGTTCCCGCGGATAAGCGAAACGTCGGAGGATTCTCGACGGAGAACGGCCCCTACCCTAAGGACGGCGCGCCGCGTCGAAGTGCCTGCCTCGTCCTGCTCGACGAGAACGACCAAGAGTTCTTCGGCGTTGCCGTCGCGCACGAGCTCTGCCACTACCTGGGTCTCGGACACGTGGAGTCCACGGATAACCTCATGCACAGGAATGGCGGGACGACGGGACACAAGCTGACATGGCAGCAGTGGGACACGATTCGCCAGCACGGCATGATGAAGTGGCTGGCGCCGGACATCTAGCGAGGCCGAAGCTCTGGCAATCGAGCCCATAGGCGTCTACAACGAGCCGGTCGTGGCGAGGCGAGGCGACCGTCTACCGTCGCCGGCGACGGTCCCGGTCGCTCGTCTCAGCGCGGTCGTGAAGGCGAGGCTGGAATTGGAGCGACATTTGCGCGTTTGCGCGAACGGGCCGCTCGGGCCGCAGTTCCGCTTTACCGTTACTCACGCCCGAGTCCTGATCCAGATGCTGTCCGAGCTGGACTCACCGCTCTCGGCCGCGCTGCGCGCGCGAGCTGCGGGCGTCGTCGGCGCGTTGAGGCTCGAGCGGGCCGTCCCACTCTTGCGGAGGATCGCCCTCGACGAGAAGGACGACATTCAGACCCGGCTCAACGCGGTAACCTCCCTGATCCTCCTGCACCCGCGCGGCATTGCGCGAGATGTGGCGAAGCTTCTGGAGTCGACGGACGCGCACCTCCGGGCGACGGTGTACGTCGCGGCGGTGAGAAGTGATGACGCACGCCTGCGGAAGCTCGCAGAAGAGCGTTACGCAAAGGAGAAAGATCGCACCGTGCTTCGTCACGTGGCGTTGCGCGCCCCCTGGTTGCAATCGGTAAGCCAGACGCGCGACGACTCCTGACGTCGAGGACCCGCACGCTCGTGCGATCGCTGCTTACGCCGATAGCCGGTTTCGGCGGGCGGACTGATGTGTCGCGGGCGATGCGCTCGACACACACCGCGCAGCGTTCGGTGGAGCGGCTGCCGCACCGCGCCGCTGCCGGCCTCTGGCGAGCGTGTGGGATTCCGCGCGCGGTATGGCTCGTGTGGCGATGGCGGCGACGCGGGCGTGCCGTCGTCGCCGTCGGCGTTCACGGGTACGCACCCGCCATCGGAGGCAGCGAACTGCACGCGCAGTGTGTCGCGGAAGGTCTGCGTGACCGCGGCTACGGCACGCTGGTCCTCGCGCGAGCGTGTCGGCTGTCTCGGACTCGCTCGCGATCATGGCGCCGAAGAGCGTGACTGAAAGCTCCTCGAGCGTGGCGGGTGCGGTGAGGAGAAGGCGACGGCGAACTGCCCGCCCCCTGCCCCCCGCAGCGCCCACCTCGATTGCGGCCGCGAGCGTCGCGAGCCCGGGGAGGCGAGCGGATGCCGGGTGGCCCTCCCGCGACCCATCATCTCGGCGCCGGCCCGCTCGCGTCAATCGCCGTCGAGGACGATGCTGCCGTCCGGTGCGAGCCCGAAGCCCGGGTTGTGCGCAACCTCCCAGGCGTGGCCGTCGAGGTCGCGGAAGACACCGGCATAGCCGCCGTAGAACGTCTCGCCGGGCTCGCGCGTGATCGTCGCCCCGTTGCGGCGCGCCTGCTCGATCACCTCGTCGACCGCCTGCCGTGATGCCACGTTGTGCGCGAGGGTGATGCCGCTCCAGCGAGCGCCGTCGTCCGCGATTCCGCTGTCCGCGGCGAGCTTCTCGCGCGCCCAGAGCACGAGGACGACGCCGTTGGCCCGGTAGAACGCCGTCTCCTGGATCTCGCGCGCCGGCGACCAGCCGAGCGCGGCGTAGAACGAGGCCGCGCGCTCGTAGTCTGCGACGCCGAGCGTGATCAAGGAGATGCTCTGCCTCATCCCGAGTGCAAGTGTCTCTGCTTCGCGCGCTTTCACGCGCGGTACTCGTCGTGGCGGCGCACCCACATCTCGTCGCCCTCGTCGCGGCCTTTCGGCATCCGGTCGAGGATCGCGTAGTAGCCCATCAGGAACTCCGTGCCGCGGGCGTAGCTGGAGTAGCAGTGGTAGATGCTGTCGCCGTCGCGCGCGAAGGTGCTGACGCCGTGGCCCTCGGTGAAGTAGCCGGTGACGTCGGTGCCGGTTGCGGCGGCGTTCTGCGTGACAGCGGGCGGCAGGCTATCGCGGAACCGCTGGTCGCCCAGCAGCGGCAGGGCAGCGACCTCGTTGGCCTCGAGCAGCGGCACGAACTCGTGCGCCGCCTCGGCGGCGGAGACGCCGAAGTCGAAGTTGAAGTCGCTCTTGTGGCTGGACACCCAGTTGAAGCTCCAGCCCATCCGCCGGCGGTAGGCGAGCAGCTTCTCGAGCGGGGCGCGTGAGATGCAGATCATCGTCACGTCGCGGGCCTGCAGGTGCGGGAGCAGGCCGTTGAAGCTGTCCGCGGTCGCCGAGCAGGTCGCACAGCCCGCGGTGTAGTCGGGCCCAAACATGAAGTGGTAGACGACGAGCTGCGATCGGCCCTCGAACAGCTCCGCCAGCGTACGCGTGCCGTCCTCCGTGTCGAAGTGGTACCCCTTCTCCAGCGGCACCCACGGGAGCTCGCGACGCTGCCGCGCGAGCTCGTCGCCGAGGCGCGTGTGTTCTTTCTCACGCGCGAGGAGCGCCTCTCGCGCCGCGAGCCACTCTTCCCGACTTCCGATCGTGTGATCCGTCATCGTCTTCATTTCCTTTCCTCGTCAGAGGACAGTCTCGATTCCGAGCCGACGATCGCCAGCGCAAGCGGCACGTCGACCGCGGCTCGCGGCGGCACGAGCTTCTGGACGAGCACGAGGCCGCCGACCACCGCCATCCACATAACGCTCATCGGCCCAAGCGCCACCAGCACGAGCATCAGCCCGACGCTCGACCCGACGCAGAACACCCCAAAGCCGAATCCGGAGCGACCACTCTCGCGGCAGCGACGGCGGCAGGCACGCTTCAGCGGCGTGAACTCGTAGATGCCGGCAGCGATCGTCAGCGCGCCGGCAGCCGAGGCGCCGTAAGGCCGGTAGAGGACGTAGACGACAAGCCCCACCACTGTCCAGACCGCCAAGTACGCGGCCGCGAACAGAGGCACGGCCCGAAGCCGGCCGCGAGCGCGTAGCGAGGCCGCCGGCGCCGCGCCCGGCAGCATCATCGCCGCCATCATCGAGACCCAGACGGCGACGAAAGACCAGAGCGATCCGAGCCTGGTC
>Ga0126307_10003642_pt1 | contig 10571 bp, 10 predicted proteins | sample Plot28_FD_89955 | JGI IMG/M metagenome (GOLD analysis project Ga0126307, IMG submission 89955) | Serpentine soil microbial communities from UC McLaughlin Reserve, CA, USA - Plot28 | ecosystem: Environmental > Terrestrial > Soil > Grasslands | place: USA: UC McLaughlin Reserve, Lake County...
TCGCAGACGGAGAACGCCGCTTCCACGAATGGCTCGGCACCAGCTGCGGGTTCCTGTTCTCCCACCCCGCAGACTTCACGCCCGTGTGCACCACCGAGCTCGGCGCCGTCGCTCGGCTGCGCGACCGGTTCGCCGCGCGTGACACCAAGGTCGCCGCCATCTCCGTCGATCCGGCGACCGCACACCGCGCCTGGTCCGCCGACATCGCCGAGACGCAGGGCGCCGAGGGCGACTTCCCGCTGATCGCCGATCCCGACCGCCGCGTGGCCACGCTGTACGGGATGATGCACCCGCACCACGACGACACCGCCAGCACGGGGCGGCACTTCGGCGAGATCCTGCGCGTCCTCGACTCGCTGCAGCTCACCGCCGCCCACCAGCTCGCGACGCCCGCCGACTGGCAGATGGGCGAAGACGTGATCATCACCCCGGCCGTCTCGAACGAGGAGGCCGCGCGACGGTTCCCGCACCACCGCGCCATCAAGCCGTACCTGCGGCTCACACCGCAGCCGCTGCCCGACGACGCGGAAATGCTCCTCAGGAACGACATCTAGACCGCGCCCTGGCGTGTGTAGAGCCACTCGGGCAGCCCGCCCGTCGGGTTCCACGGCTTGCGCTGCGTGTACCAGCGCCACCAGCCGCCGGGCGACATCGCGCCGTAGTCGCGCACCCACCAGACGCGGAACGGGAACTTGCGCCCGTCGTAGCCCGCGAGCTCGCCGAGCAGGCGGTCGCGGTTCGCCTCGGTGAGCAGCGCGACGTCGGTGCCCGACGGCAGCGTGCCCGTCGTCAGGTCGACGTAGGAGACCGGCAGGTGGCGGAGGTACCACGCCCACGGGAACGTCGCGCCGTCGGCGGCGTCGACGACGATGCCCGGCCGGCGACCCTCGCGCTCCGCCTTCGCGGCGACCGCCTCGATCTCGTCCCGGACGCCCTTGACCGCCGTCGAGGACTGCGTGGTGACGAGGAACTCGCGCGGGTCGGCTCCGTGCTCGGCGTTCGCCGTCCAGGACGCGTAGATCCCGTAGGCGGCCGCGACGACGACGAGCGCCACGCCGAGCCGGCCGGCGAGCCGGCCGCGGGCGTCCCAGATCGCCTGCACTGCGAGCCCGGCCAGCAGCAGCAGCGGCACGAGCGGGTGCATGACGAGCCAGGTGAAGCGCTCGTTGGCCCAGCTGTAGACGGCGAGGCTGAGCAGCAAGTCCCAGATGAGGAACAGGCGCAGGAGGGTGGGGCGGCGCAGGGCGACGACCGCGCCGGCCAGACCGAGCAGCAGCACCGGCCACTCCTCCGCCACGAGGACGACGAGGTAGAAGTACCACTCCTTCTCGCCGCGGCCCGGGCCGTGCTGGGCGAGCCAGTACGCGAGGCCGTCGTGGATCCCGTCCCACAGCCCGCCCGGGTCGGTGAGGAAGACCGTGAAGAGCAGGGTGAAGACGAGCGCGAAGGCGGCGAGGCACCAGACCCAGGCCTCCCAGCCGACGCCCACCACGGCGCGCACGATCGGAGCCTCACGGAACCCGACCGCCCGCGACTGCGCGACCAGGGCGACGATCAGGAAGGTCCCGAAGACGAAGACGGAGATGAACGTCGTCTCCTTCGTCGCGAAGCTGAGGGCGAGCAGCGCGCCGATCAGCGCCGGCTGGTGGCGCCGCGGCCGGTCGAGGAAGCGGAACGTGACCGCCAGCAGCGCGAGCGTGAGGCACGCGAAGTAGATGTCCTCACGCGCGAAGCGGCTGTAGTAGAGGAACGTCGGGCCGAACGCGAGCGCGGCGGCCGCCGCGAACGCGCCGACGCGTCCGATCTGACCGCGCAGCAGCGCGGGCAGCGGGACCATCAGCGTGCCCATCAGCGCCGGGGCGAGGCGCGCCGTGAAGTCGCTGTCCCCGAAGACGAGGTACATCGACGCCGTCAGGTAGAAGCGCAGCGGACCGTGGAGGATCGGCTGGTACGTGTAGTCGCCCTGCGTGCGGAACAGCCAGGAGAAGTACGCGTCCTGGCTCTCGTCGTGGTGGAACGGGCGGTCCGAGAGCCCGATCAGCCGGACCGCGAGCGCGGCCGCCACAAGCAGGACGTAGCCGGTGATCTCCCAGCCGCGGTGCTTCATCGGGCGGGACGGAGGCGCCGCAGACCGCCGTAGCGCGCGGTCAGCAGCGCGAGCCCCGCGATCGTGATCGGCACCGCGAGCACGAAGCGGATCAGGATCACGTAGGTGACGGCGACCGAATGGGTGCCGCCGAGCGCGACGATGCCGGTGATCGCCGCGGCGTCCTGCGTCCCGGCGTAGCCGGGCCCGGACGGGATGAGCGCGAAGACGCTCGCCAGCGCGACGATGTAGCAGCCTTCGATCGGGTCCATCGGGAAGCCGGACGCGGCGCCGACACTCATCCACACGCCCGCCTCGAGCGCCCAGATCCCCAGCGTGATCGCAAGCAGCGTCACGCCGTGGCCGCCGCGCAGCTGGAGCGTGGAGGAGAGGATCGGATCCGCGAACTCCCGCAGCCGGTGGTTGCGGCGGACGAGCACCACGGCGGTGACCGCGAGCCCCGCGACGACGGTGGTGGCGAGCAGGATCCACTGCAGGTCGCCGGCGCCCGCCTCGCCGAGCAGGCCGTAGCCGACGACCACCAGCAGGACCAGGATCACGACGACGTCGAGCAGCCGCTCGGCGAGCAGCGTGCCGAGCACTGACTTCTTCGACAGGCCGGCGCGCGGCGCCATCAGGAACACGCGCACCGCGTCGCCCGCGCGCGCGGGAAGGACGTTGTTGGCCGCGTAGCCGACCACGTTGAGGCCCTGCGAGTCGGCACGCGACGGATGCCCGCCCTCGGCGCGCAGCAGCGCGTGCCAGCGTTCGCCGCGGACGAGCGTGGCGATCCCGTAGAGCGCGACGGCCGCGGCCAGCGCGGCCCACTCGCCGGGCGTGTCGGGGAACTGCGGCGGCTCCTGGTGCAGCGCCCAGTAGACGACGCCGCCGACGGCGACGACGCTGACCGCCAGCCCGATCAGCGAGAGCCGCGAGAGCCCCTTGGCCGGGCGCCGGTCGTCGCCGCCCGCGTCGGCGGGCGTCCCACCCGCGACGGGGCGGGTGTCCTCCATCTCGTCAGGCGGGTGCGTCAGAGTGCTGATCGGTGTCGCCCAGCGGCGTGTCGTCGTCCTTGTCGGGCACCGGCGGCGGCGTCTGCGCCGACCCGCCCGACCCGCCCTCGGCGCCGCTCTCGTCCGGCTGGTCCTCCGGCGCGCGGCGCGGATCCTCCTCGTCGGCCATGCGGCTCTCCTCCTCGGGCTTCACGGTCCGCTCAGGGTGGCAGACGCGTCCGGCGCGAACGGGATTCGAACCCGATCCGGTCCGCGGGCGCGGTTCGACAAGCGCCCTTCCGTCGCGTATGTTGGGTGGCCTGATGAGCGCCCGCTCCCGGATCGCGTACCGCAAGCAGCCCGCCCACGCGGGCTCGCAGTGGTTCGGTCGCGGCGTGGACGCGCTCATGCCGGCCAACGCCACGCGCGGCTAGCGGACGAGGTCCCTCATGACCCCGTCCGCGCAGGTCGCGGACGGGCGTCGAGTCAGGCGCTGGACCCGCGACACCATCATCGAGAAGCTCCGGGAGTGGAACGACCGGTACGGCGAGCCGCCGTGCTCGGCCGACTGGAACCCCTCACTCGCGCGCTGGCGTGCGCAGGAGTGGCGCGCCGAGCGTTACCGCGAGGGCTCGTGGCCGTCCACCAACGCCGCGAAGCGCCCGTTCGGCGGGAGCTTCGACGCCGCCGTGCGTGCGGCGGGGCTGGAGCCGCACCGCCCCGGCCCGCGCCGCCGTGCCGCGGGCGTCGCGCGCCCCGACTTCGAGCAGCGCGCGCCGCGGGCGCCGCGCAGCGTCGACGACGAGCTGACCGCCGCGGCCGACCGCCTCGCCGAGGCGGAGGCGTGCGCCGCGCGTCTCGAGCGCCGGCTGCGCGCGGCCGAGCGCCGCGCGGAGCGGGCCGAGGACCGGATCGGCGAGGCGCGCCGGCGTGCGCGGCGCGCGACCGAGCGCGAGGGCCGTGCCCGCCGGGCGCGCGACCGCGTGCAGGTCGCACAGGCGCGCACGAGCGAGCTCGGCGCCGAGCGGCTCGAGGAGCTCGTCGCCGACGGCGAGGCGCGGACCCGTGCCATCTCCGATCAGGCCGACGCGGCGACGCGCGACATGGTCGATGCGCGGCGCGCGCAGCACCGCGCCGAGTCGCGGGCGGCCGACGCCGAGCAGCGCGCCGCGGCCGCGGAGCGGCTCGGGGCGGCGGCCCGCGCGGAGCTCGCGACCCAGGGCGCCGGCGCCGCCTGGAAGGCGGCCGCCGCAGCCGAGGACCGTGCCGCCGCGGCCGAGCGCCGCGCGCGCGAGCTCGCGGTGCTCGTGACCGGCGAGGCGCGCCGCCTCACCGCGGACGAGCTCGCGGCGCTCCGCTCCGGCGGCGCCTCCGGCCCGGCGGTGCTCGCCGCCGCGCTGCGCGAGATCGCCCGCGCCCGCGCGAGCGGGAACGGCCCGGCCATCGACGCTGCGCTCACGGCGCTCGCGTCCGCGGCGGTGCGCTGGCGCGACCGGCTCTAGGGCCGGTCGCGCCACGCGGCGACGCTCGTCGAACGACGCGGTCATGGCCGGCGGCGTATCTTGACGCTGTGTCACTGACCGGCCCACCGCCCGTCTCGACCAACCCGCTCCGGCGCGTCGCGTACGACCTCCGCGCCGAGCTGCAGTCGCCCGCGCCGTTCCCGCCCGGCGACGTGATCCCGAGCGTTCGCCGCACCCACCGCGTCGTCACCGATCCGCTCGGGCTGTTGCGCGACGCCTACGAGCGCCACGGCCCGGTCTTCAGCCTCCGCGTGCTCTCCACGCGCGTGGTCTTCATGCTCGGCCCGGCGGCCAACCACCGGATCCTCGTGTCGCACGCGGCCGACTTCACCTGGCGCGACGGGGCGTTCTCCGACCTCATCCCGCTGCTCGGCGACGGCCTGCTGACCATCGACGGCGAGTTCCACCGCCGTTCGCGCCGCATCATGCTGCCCGCCTTCCAGCGCGAGCGGATCGCCGCCGCGCTCACCACCATGGAGGCGGAGATCGGGCGCGCCGTGGAGCCGTGGCGCGCCGGGGACCGGATCGACGTCTACGCCTGGGCGCGCCGGCTCGCGCTCCGCGTGGCGATGCGGGCGCTCTTCGGCCTCGATCCCGACGCCCGCCGCGACGGCCTCGACCCGGCGCTCGAGTTCGAGCGCGCGCTGTCCTTCTACGGCGCGGAGTACTGGCTGCAGGTGCTGCGCGGCCCGCGCACGCCGTTCGCCCGCCTGCTCGACGCGCGCCGCCGGCTCGACGGGCTGATCTTCGGCGAGATCAGGCGCCGCCGCCGGACCGGCGCGCGCGGGGAGGACCTGCTCTCCCTGCTGCTCGACGCGGAGGACGACGACGGGTCGCGGCTGTCGGACGCGCACATCCGCGACGAGGTCATGACGCTGCTCTTCGCGGGCCACGACACGACCACCGCCACCGTCGCCTTCCTCTTCCACGCGCTCGCACACCATCCGGACACGGCCGCCGCGATCGCCGCCGAGCTGCCGGCCCGGCCCGGGTACGAGGACCTGATGGACGGCCGCCTGGTTGCGCTCGACCGCGCGGTCGACGAGACGCTGCGGCTCTATCCGCCGGCCTGGATTGGGCCGCGCCGCGCGGTCCGCACGTTCACGTTCGCGGGCGTCACCGTCCCGGCGGGTGCGCCCGTCAACTACTCGTCCTACGTCAGCCACCGGCTCCCGGACGTCTGGGACGCACCGGACGCCTTCCGGCCCGAGCGGTTCGCCGATCGCGCCGCCTGGCCGAAGGGCGCGTACGTGCCGTTCGGCGCCGGCTCGCGCCAGTGCCTCGGCATGCGCTTCGGCCAGCTCGAGATCAAGGCGATCGCCGCGCGGATCCTGTCCGCCCACCGGCTCGAGCTCGAGCCCGGATACCGGCTCGAGATCCGCCAGACGCCGACGCTCGGCCCGCGCGGGGGGATGCCGATGCGCGTGCGCGACGCCTGACCGGCGGGTACGCCGAGGGACATGATCCATGCCGCGTCGCGGCCGTCTGCCGCCCGGAATACCATCGCGTCCTTGGAGCCGCTCGGGGACCGGATGGAGGGCGCACACGGATGAGCACGGGGATCCTGCTGGCCGCGGGGGAGGGCCGCCGCTTCGGCGGTTCCAAGCAGCTCGCGCGGGTCGGCGGCCGGCCGCTGATCGAGCACGCGCTGGCGGCGCTCGGGGACCTCGACCGCCGGATCGTCGTGCTCGGCGCGCGCGCCGCCGAGGTGCAAGCGGGCGCGGACCTCAGCGGCGCCGAGGTCGTCGTCTGCGCGGACTGGCCGGAGGGGATGGGCGCGTCGCTGCGGAGCGGCCTGGAGGCCGCGGGCGACACGGACGAGGTCGTCGTGATGCTGGCCGACCAGCCGTTCCTGACTGCCGCGGTGGTCGCGCGCGTGCGCGCCGCGCAGGGGCCGGCGGCGCGCGCGACGTTCGCCGGCGCCCCGGGGCATCCGGTCGTGCTCCGCCGCGCGCTCCTGGCCCGTGCCGGCGAGTTGCACGGCGACCGCGGGTTCCGCGGGCGCCTCGACGAGGCCACGGAGGTCGAGTGCGGGGATCTCGCGGACCCGCGCGACATCGACACGCGAGCCGATCTGGAGGTGGTGCGGCTGTGAGGCTGGAGCAGTCGTTCGAGGTGGACGCGCCCGTCGAGCAGGTGTGGGCCGCCCTGATGGATGTGGAGAAGGTGGCCCCGTGCCTGCCGGGCGCGGCGATCACCGGGCACGAGCAGGACGGGACGTACCACGGCGAGTTCGAGGTCGAGCTGGGGCCGACGACGGCGTCCTACCGCGGGACGATCCGGATCGAGTCGGCGGACGCCGGGACGCACACGGCGACGCTCGCCGCCCGCGGCAGCGACGAGCGCGGGCAGGGCGACGCGACCGCGACGATCGTCAACACGCTGCACGCGACCGACGGCGGCGGGACGCGGGTCGAGGCGGCGACGGACTTCACGCTCACCGGCCCGGTCGCGTCGTTCGGGGACGGCGGGACGATCCAGGATGTCTCCAACCGGCTGCTGGGTGATTTCGCGTCCTGCCTGCAGCAGCGGCTGGCGGCCGAGCCCGCGGGGACGATGACCGGCGAAGAGGCCGCCGCCAGCGCGGGCGCCGCAGCCGCTGCCGAGCCGGAGATCGCACCGGACGGGCCGCCCGACGCCCCCGGGCCGGCGCCCGGCGCGCCGCCGGACGCCCCCGCCGTTCCGTCGGGGCCGCCGCCGCCGACGTCCGCGGCGGAGCCGGCCAACGGCGCGTCGCGGTTCCTCTCCGTGCTGCCCGAGCGGATCCGCAACCTGTTCAAGCGGTCGTCGTGACCGGGATCTGCATCGCGGGGATCACCGGCTGGACCGGCTCGGCCATCGCCGAGGGGGTCGCCGCGGCCGGCGACCTCGAGCTGCGGTCGGGCGTCTCGCGCTCGGGCGCGGGCGGCACGGTCGCCGGCGCGCCGGTGCTCGCGCGCGTCACCGAGGCGCTCGACGGGGTCGACGTCCTGATCGACTTTACCTCGCACCACGTCGCGCGCGAGCACGCGCTGACCGCGATCGCCGCGGGCGTGGCGGTCGTGATCGGCACGTCCGGGCTGGTCGCGGACGACTTCGCGGCGATCGACGCGGCGGCGCGGGCGGCCGGCGTCGGCGTCGTCGCGTCCGGCAACTTCTCGCTGACCGCGGCGATGATGGCGGCGGGCGCGCTGCTGGCCGCCCGCCACCTGCCGCACTGGGAGATCATCGACTACGCGGGTGCCGCGAAGCCCGACGTCCCGAGCGGGACCGCCCGCGAGCTCGCCGAGCGGCTGGGCGCCTCGCGGATCGGGCGCCCCCTGGACGAGATCGCGGGGCCGGTCGAGGCGCGCGGCGCCGCGGTCGCCGGGACCCAGGTCCACTCGGTCCGGCTGCCCTCCTTCGTCGTCTCGACCGAGGTCGTCTTCGGGCTGCCGGACGAGCGGCTCTCGATCCGCCACGACGCCGGGGGGTCCCCGGTGCCCTACGTCGCGGGCGCGCTGCTGGCGGCGCGCGCCGCGGGTGAGCGCGCCGGGCTCACCCGCGGGCTCGACACCCTGCTGGCCGGGGGTTAGGCCGCAGGGGCCGGCGCCTCCAGCTCCGCGCGCGGGACCACCCGGTCCAGCCAGCGCGGCATCCACCAGCTGCGGTCGCCGAGGATCTGCATCACCGCGGGCACGAGGACCATCCGCACGATCGTGGCGTCGACGAACACGGCGGTCGCGAGGCCGAGGCCGATCAGCTTCAGCGACACGTCCGGGCTCAGCGCGAAGGCCCCGAACACGGCGACCATGATCAGCGCCGCGGCGGTGATGACCCGGGCGGTCCGAGCCAGGCCCTCGGTCACCGCGCGGGCGGTGTCGCCGCGGGCGAGGTACTCCTCTCGCACGCGCGAGAGCAGGAACACCTCGTAGTCCATGCTCAGCCCGAAGAGCACGGCGAACATGATCACCGGGATGAAGGGCGGCACCGGCGTCGGGCTGTCGATCCCGACCAGCTGGCCCGCCCAGCCGCCCTCGGCCAGGTACGCGACCATCCCGTAGGCGGCGCCGATCGAGAGCAGGTTCATCGCCGCCGCCTTGATCGACACGACGACCGAGCGGAAGGCGACGAGCAGGAGCACGAACGACAGCGCCACCACGCCGCCGATGAACAGCGGCAGCCGGCTCGCGGTCGCCTCGCTCTGGTCGACGAGCGCGGCGGTCGCGCCGCCGACGTCCGCGTGCACGCCGGCCCGCGGGACCACGTCGTCGCGCAGCCGGTGCACGAGGTCCTCCGTCGCGCTGTCCTGCGGCGAGGTCGCCGGGACGACGGTGAGGATCGAGGCACTGCCGTCGGCGCTCGCGACCGGCCCGCTCACCGCGGCGACGCCGGGCGTGTCGCGGACCGCGTCCGCCAGGCGGGTCATGCCGGGGCCGTCGCCGGTCTGCGCGGCGATCAGCAGCGGCCCGTTCGCGCCCGGCCCGAAGCCGCGCGACACGAGGTCGTAGGCCTGGCGCGTCGTCGTGTCGGCGGCGTCGTTGCCGCGGTCCGGGAAGCCGAGATGCAGCCCGGTGACCGGCGCCGCGAGGACCAGCAGCACCGCCGCGCCGGCGATCGCGGCCACCCACGGACGGCGCTGGACCGCGCGTCCCCAGCGGGCGGCGGGCGCCTGCGCGGGGTCGGCCGGCGTCCGGTTCGCCCCGGGGATCCGCAGGCGGTCGATCCGGCTGCCCGCCGTCGCGAGCAGGGCCGGCACGAGCGTCACGGAGGCGGCCATGACGATGACCACGGCGGCGATCGCGGCCAGCGCGGCGCCGTAGAGGTAGGGGAGACCCATGAGGAACAGGCCGAGCAGCGAGATCACGACGGTCGTCCCCGCGATCAGGACGGAGCGGCCGGCGGTCGTCATCGCCTCCGCCACCGCAGCGCGCGGGTCCCGCCCGGCGGCCAGCGCCGCGCGGTAGCGGGTGACGATGAGCAGCGCGTAGTCGATCCCGACGCCGATCCCGAGCATCGAGGCGAGCGCCGGCGCCCAGTCCGGGACGTCGATCAGGGCGGCCAGCAGGCCGATCACGCCGCTGGAGATCCCGAGCCCGAACAGCGCCGTCGCGAACGGGAGCCCCGCCGCGATCATCGAGCCGAAGGTGAGCAGGAGGACGAGGCCGGCGATCGCGAGGCCGACGACCTCGGACGAGATCGCGCCGCCCTGCGCGTTGGCGATCAGGATCCCCCCGAGCTCGACCCGCACGCCGTCGCCGCTCGCACGCTGCGCGAGGTCGATCAGCGTCGTGCCGGTGTGGTCGGGGATGGCGCCGGGCAGCTCGGTCAGCGGGATTCGCAGCACGCCGATGGTCCCGTCGCGCGAGACGTCGGCGTCGCTCGCAGGAGCGGCTTTGCCCACGCCCTCGAGCCCGGCGGCCTGCGTTGCGAGCCGGTCGATGACCGGCGCGGCGGCGACGGCGTCGCCTGCCTGCCAGACGACGTCGACCGTGTCGGGGCTGGACTGCGGGAAGCGCTCGTTCAGGAGCTGCGCCGCGGCGCGGGATTCGGAGCCGGGCGTCGAGTAGTCGGCGGACCAGTCGCCGGCGAACCCGGCGCTGGCGAAGGCGGCGATCAGGGCGACGACCCAGGTGGCGACGACCGCCCGGCGGCGCCGGAAGGCCAGATCGGCCAGGCGCGCCAGGCGGCCGCGGGCAGCGGGAGGAGCGGACACTGGGGAGGACCTCCGAGGGAGTTCGTTTGGGGCGCGGCCGGCGTGAATTAGACGATTGCCGGACTAACCATTGACTCGACAACGGTAGCCCGTATAGGATTGCGTTGTCAAGCGTTCTTCTCACAATCGTCCCGCGACCGTCCTAGACTGCTGACCGCTCATGGGTATGCAGGACTTCGATCCCCGCTTCGCCGCCTTCTACGGCCTCCTGGTCGTCGAGTGGCGGCTCGGCGAGCGCCTGGAGGCCGAGCTGCAGGCCAAGGCCGGCGTCTCGCTCAGCCGGCTCGAGCTGCTCA
>Ga0126307_10003643_pt1 | contig 10571 bp, 15 predicted proteins | sample Plot28_FD_89955 | JGI IMG/M metagenome (GOLD analysis project Ga0126307, IMG submission 89955) | Serpentine soil microbial communities from UC McLaughlin Reserve, CA, USA - Plot28 | ecosystem: Environmental > Terrestrial > Soil > Grasslands | place: USA: UC McLaughlin Reserve, Lake County...
CTTCACGTCGATCGCCGTGCTCAACACGCTGGCGATGATCGCCCTCCGCCGCGGGCGCGAGCTCGGGCTGCTGCGGCTCGTCGGCGCCACCAACCGCCAGGTGCGGTCGATGGCGCGCTGGGAGGCCATGCTGATCATCGCCATCGGGCTGGGGCTGGGACTGGCCATCACGGCCACGGCGCTGCTGCCGCTCAGCCACGCGCTCACCGGCAGCCTCCGGCCGTTCGTCCCGGCCGGCCAGCTCGCGGCCATCCTCGGCGGCTCGGCGCTCCTCGCGCTGCTCGCGCTGGCGCTGCCGACGCGCCGGGCGCTGCGCTCGCGGCCGGTCGAGGCGATCGGGGTCGGCGAGTAGCGGTGCGTCTACTGGGTCAAGAGCCCCTGAGGCTGGGCGTGGCAGTCGTTGGAGCCGGCCGGTGCACCGTCGCGACCTCGATCGACAGGACGCCGAACGCGCCCTGGGCCTGGATGTGGAACGACTCGCCGGCCGCGGCGGCGGTGTGGGTGACGAAGCGGCCGCCGCCCGCCAGCTGGAGGAAGTCTGGGTTGGCCGTCCGTGGGGACGTCTGGTCAGCCCAGCGTCCCAGCGGGCGGCCCGCCGAGCAAGTCGATCAGCCGGCGCCCTCGAGCGCCGGCTTCACAACCATGCGTGCGGCGCGCGGGCGCGTCCGCCACGCCTCGAGAGCCACGACCAGGGCCAGCGCGGCGACCACGGTGCCGAAGATCTCGAACGTCGGCGCCAGTCCGAGCGGCGTGACGACGACGCCGGCCAGCACGGCGGGGAGCGAGAGCGAGGCGTACGCGACGACGTAGAAGGCGGACATCACGGAGGCGCGGTGCTCGTTCGGGATCGCGGCGGAGAGCGTGCGCAGGCCGCCGAGGAAGGCGACGCCCCAGCCGGACCCGCCGATGACGGCGCCGGCGAGGAAGAGCCCGCTCGAGTCGGTCGCGGCGGCCAGCACGATCATGGCCATCCCCGCCGCGAGCGCCACGGAGCCGCCCGCGGCGCCGGCCCACGGCGCGCTGCGCCCGAACGCGAGCTGGGCGAGCGCCCCGGAGAGCGCGAGCACGAACACGCCGATCCCGGCCACGAAGTGGTCGCTCGTGTGGAAGAGGTCGGCCGACAGCTGCGGGCCGAGGGAGAGGAAGAGCCCGGCGATCGACCACGAGGAGATCACGCCCAGCGCCGCGAGGAAGAACGGCCGGCGGACGATGGCGGGCACCCGCGGGCGCTGGGGCGTCAGCCGCGGTCGCGAGCGGCCGGCCACCGGCTCGGGCATGGCCAGCGCGCCGGCGAAGGCGATCGCGAACAGCACGAACAGCGCCACGTAGGGCAGTACGCGCGGGGCGGGCAGGAGCTCCACGAAGGCCGACGACATCAGCACCCCGAGGCCCATGCCGCCGGCGCTCACGACGCCGTTGGTGAGCCCCACGCCGGCCGGGTCGCGACGCGGGTGCAGGTCGAGCAGCGCCGCGCTGGCCGCGCCCAGGGCGACGCCGGTGGCCACACCCTGCAGGCCGCGGGCGGCGAACAGCCACACGACGGAGTCGGCGACCATGAAAAGCACGGTCGCGACCATCAGCGTGGCCAGGGCGGCGAGCAGGACCGGCCGGCGACCGATCTCGTCGGACAGCCGCCCGGCCAGCAGCAGCGCGGCGAGGACGCCGAAGGCATACGTCGCGTACACGAGCGTCAGGACGACGGGCGAGAAGCCCCACAGCTCCTGGTAGGAGCCGTAGAGGGCGGAGGGCGTGCCCGACGCGAAGAGGGCGAGGCCGATGACGGCGGCGACGAGCGCGTAGGCAAGGGAGGGCGAGAGGTGACGTCTCATTCCATAGTTCCAAGTATTTGGAAGTACGGTATCATGGCCGGGATGCCGGCGCCAGCCCTCGGCCGCGACAAGATCCCCCACCCGCCCGCCTCCTCGCTGGAGCTCGCGACGATCATGCGCACCGTCGGCGACCCCGTGCGGCTCGAGATCGTGCGGATGCTGGCGGGCGAGCCGGCGCTGAGCTGCGGCGACATCGCCGGCGCGCTCGGGCTTCCGGACTCGACGTGCTCGTACCACCTGCGCCTGCTCCGCGAGGCCGGTGTCACGCGCAGCCGCGCCGCCGGCACGCAGCGGCTGATCTCCCTGCGCCGCGACGACCTCGAGCAGCGCTTCCCGGGGCTCGTCGGCGTGCTCACGCGCCCGGCCTGAACGGCGGAGCCGCGACTCGGCACCCGCGGGGCTTGCACCGTCCGAAACGCGAGCTATGCTGCGGGAAGGTCCGAGCACGGGTACGCGGCGAGGACTCGAGCGTTGGAAGGGAGCGGTACGCGCCTCTGATCGGGGGCTCGGACGGCGCCACGGTCGCAGACCATGGAGGCAGGATCATGGTGCACCGGCGTTCCCGTCTCGCCGGTTCCGTGGTGAAGGAGGCTCCGCCGGCATGGCGGTAGTCGCGCATCCACGCGCGGCCGAGGCCCCGCGGGGCTCGAGCCCGCGCTCGCGCGTCGTCTCGCTCCTCGACGCGGATCCGGATCTCGGCACCGAGCTGACGCCCGGGCGGTTCGCCCTGGCGCGGACGCATCTGCTTGTCCGGTGCGTGACGCTGCCCCGCGGCGAATGGCACGGGGCCGACAAGGCGACGCTCGGCGGCACCCACGTCGGCCTGCTGATCCTCGACGGCGTGATCGCGCGCGAGGTCATCCTCGAGGACACGGTCAGCACCGAGCTGCTCGGCGCGGGCGACGTGATCCGGCCGTGGGCCAGCCACGGAGCGCCCGCACTGCTGCAGCAGCAGCTCCGGTGGCAGGTGCTGGCCCGTGCGCAGGTGGCGGTGCTGGGGCGCAACTTCGCGGCCGCGGTGCAGGCCTTCCCGGAGGTCAACGCGGCCGTCACCGACCGCCTGTGCGCCCGTGCGGAGCGCCTGGCGACGTCGCAGGCCATCAGCCAGCTGAACTCGGTCGAGCGGCGTCTCGTCGCGCTGTTCTGGCACCTGGCCGAGCGCTGGGGGCGCATGACGCCGGACGGCGTCGTCGTGCCGCTGACGCTCTCGCACCGGCTCATCGGCGAGCTGGTGGGGGCGCGGCGCCCGACGGTCTCGACGGCGCTGCGCGGACTGGAACGCCAGGGCCGGCTGATTCGCAGGGCCGATGCGACGTGGGTGATCGCCGGCGAGCCCTCCGGCGCGCCCGCCGGGAGCACGCAGCGGCTCATCCCGCACCGCCGGCGACTGCTGGCGCCGGAGCCCGAGCTGGCGGGCGCCGAGGCGCACTAGCTCGGGCCGGACGCACACGAAGCGCCGCACGTCGCTACGCTTGACGATGTACGGCCGAGCCATGAGCTCGGCACAAGAGTGTTCCGCGCCGCGTCGTTGCGTTTCTGAAGGTCAGCACCTCCGCGTTCGCAGTTCACAGACGCCGTGGAGGTATGACATGGCTATCGGCACCGTGAAGTGGTTCAACGACGACAAGGGCTACGGTTTCATCACGCCCGAGGACGGAGGCAAGGACCTCTTCGTCCACCATTCCGGCATCGCCGGCGAGGGCTTCAAGTCGCTCACCGAGGGCGCGAAGGTCTCCTACGACGCCGAGCAGGGCCCCAAGGGCCCCAGCGCCGCGAACGTCACGCCGGCCTAGCCGCCGGCATGCGTGACCGCCTGCGGGCGGCGCTTCGGCGCCGCCCGGCGGCCGCGGCTGCGGCCGACCCGAGAATCGACCTCATCCTCGACCGCCTCGAGCGCCTCGAGACCGTCGTCGAGGGTCTGCAGGACGCCGTCTATCGCGAGTCGCAGCGTCACGACGAGAGCATCGAGGACCTGCGGGCGCGGACGGAGCCCGGGGAGATGGCGCGCGCGCTCAGCGAGGACGCGCGCAGGCGCGGGCTCTAGCTCCCGGGCGACGGCGCTCGCCGTCACGGCAGAGGAGTAGGGTGGACGTACCCGCTCGATGCTGGTGCTCCCGCACCGGCGGGTGACCGCACTCGTCCGGGAGCAGGTTAGGAGCCGGCAGTGAGCGACAAGGGCTCGACCGCCCCGCGTGGCGAGGCCGCGTGGAAGGCGGCCAAGCAGGAGATCTCCGACAAGAACGAGGCGGCGTATGCCCGCGCCCGGCGCAAGCGCACCGAGCGCGACGCCGAGGCCGCGCAGCGCCGGCGCGAGGACGAGCGGCGCGACGCCGCGAGCCTCCGCGCCCAGCACGGCCCGCGCGGCGGGTAGGGCCGCTACCGCGGCGCCAGCAGCTGGGCCCACGCGAGATCGGCGCACCACCGCTCCTGTTGCGCGAAGCGGTCGACGGCATCCGCCGGCTCCACGAGGCGGCCGTGCCCTACCGCACGCCCGCGGGGCTCGCCTTCGGAGGCGTCGCGCTGGTCGCAGCGGCTACCCGGTCGCCGTGACCGACGACCCGATCTCGTGGCGCCCATCCGCCGGACCGGGGGCGAGTAGGCGTGGATGGTGACCGCGGGCTCGCCGGACACGTGGGAGACGCGATGGATGTCGGCCACCGAGACGGTGAACGCGTCGCCCGCGCCGGCGACCCGTGCGACCGTGGGGCCGTCGAGCGTGAGCCGCTCCTCGAGGACCTGGCCCTCGACGACCGCGACGGCGCCCGCCGCGAGGTCGTGGTCGTGGAAGCCCGTGTCGTCGCCGTCGCGCCAGCGCACGAGCCACACGGCCACGTGCTCGGTGCGCATCAGCTCCTCGTGGCGCGGCCCTTCGGGCGGCGCGCCGCCGAAGCGCCCGGCGCGGCCGTCGTCGCGCCGCCTAGGCCGCGACCTGCGCCTGCATCGCGCCGTCGCGGTAGGCGGGGTGCCCGCCGAGCGAGCGCGTGAGCCGCAGCATCACGTCGTTGTCGGGGTGGATGTCCATGAGGAACCGGTGCACGCCCCGGCGCGCGGCGACAGCGCGGATGACCTCGATCAGCGCGCGGCCGAGTCCGCGGCCCTGGAAGGCGTCAACGACGCTGATCGCGAAGTCGGCCGACGCGGGGTCGGCGGGGTCCCGGACGTAGCGCACGACGCCGATGGCGCGGCCCTCGTGGAGGGCGACCATGGCGACGTGGCGGTCGTGGTCGACGGCCATCAGCGCATCGAGCGTCCGCTTGGGGAGCCTCGGCAGCGGCGAGAGGAAGCGCAGGAAGCGCGACTGCGGGGAGAGCCGCTCGAACGCGTCGGCCACGAGCTCGCGATCCTCGGGCACGAGCGCGCGGACGTGCACCGTCTCGCCGGTCCGAAGCCGCACGTCGACCGGATCGGGGAGGCAGGCGAGGCAGGCGCGGGACGGCACGCCGGCAACGATGGCGCCCGCACGTACGGATCGTAAGCGAGCCACCACTACGCGCGCGGTGCGGGTGGCGCGATCATGTGGTCATGCCGCTCGCCCGCTTCGGACTGCTGAAGGCCCGGCTGGTCGACCGCCAGCCGGCCAGCGACCAGACCGGCCACTACCAGCTGCTGTGCGGCGTGGCCGACGAGCGCTGGCGGATCGCCATCAACGCCCGCTCGGCCGTCGCGCCGTCGGAGGTCGCGTACGCGGTGCTCGAGGGGTTCGCGCACCCGCTGCTCGCCGAGCTGGAGCCGCTGGGCGACGGCTGGGTCGGCCGCGGCGGGCTCGACTACATCCGCGGCAACCTCTGCCAGCCCGAGCAGTTCCGGCCGCTGCCCCTCTCGCAGACCGGGCCCGACAACGACCTCAACGAGCTCTTCGACTTCCACCTCGGGTCGCTGGCCGGCGACGCCGCCGCGCGCGTCTACGCCTTCGGCCAGGCCTGGGGACCCGAACCCGAGGCCGACCGCTACTTCGGCTTCACGCCCGGGCGCGGCGTGCACGACATCCACCAGAACCAGGGCAACGTGGGCCGCTTCGTGTCCGACGACGGCGTCTGGCAGGACGGCGGGCTGATCACCCGCTCGGCGGCAGGGTGGACGGCGATCCTGCTGCGCTTCCAGTCGCAGGCGTGGCACACCGACGATCGCACCGGGCACACGATCGGCGGGGGAGACGAGGACGCGCCGCTGCGGATCGTCGCCGCGGCGGTCAACCCGCCGGGGCCCGCGCCGGAGGCCGAGCGCGTGCACGTGCTCAACCGGACCTACGACGCCATCGACCTGACGGGCTGGCGGCTCGCGACCGACGCCGGCGCCGGCGCGCTGGGGGGATCGGCGCCGGCCGCCTCGGTCGTCGAGCTGGCCGTGCCGGCGAGCGCGCCGCTCTCGAACCGCGGCGGGCGGATCACGCTGCTGGACCCCGACGGGCTGAAGGCGCACGGCGTGGCCTACACCGCGGACGACGCCGCGCGCGAGGACCGGCTCGTGGTTTTCGGGTAGGGGTGACCGTCATGCCGCGCAGAGACGCAAGCCACCTCTATGGCGCAGAGCACGTCCGCAGCTACCGCGAGACCGACGGCGAGCTCGGCCACGACTGGAAGGGCACGCAGACGCTGCTGCTGACCACGAAGGGCCGGCGGTCGGGCGAGCTGCGCACGACGCCGCTCATCTACGGCCGCCGCGGCGACGACCACCTGATCGTGGCCTCCGACGGCGGCTCGCCCGAGCCGCCGACCTGGTACCTGAACCTCAGCGCGAACCCGGAGGTGGAGGTCCAGGTCCTGGCCGACCGCTTCCGCGCGCGGGCGCGCACGGCGACGCCGGAGGAGAAGCCGGCGCTGTGGCGGGAGATGGTGAGCCACTGGCCGGCGTACGACCGCTACCAGCAGCGGACCGACCGCGAGATCCCGGTCGTGGTGCTCGAGCGGATCGAGTGAGCCGGACGCATCGCTACGCGCCGCGCCTGCGCTGGACCGGCGACCTCGGCGCGGGCACCGCGACGTTCCGCGGGTACGCGCGCGCCCACGAGGTCCTCGCGGACGGCAAGCCGCCGATCGCGGGGTCGTCCGACCCGGCGTTCCGGGGCGACGCGGCGCGCTGGAACCCGGAGGAGCTGCTCGTCGCCTCGCTGAGCCAGTGCCACATGCTCTGGTACCTGCACCTGTGCGCCGACGCCGGCGTGGTGGTCACGGGCTACGAGGACAGCCCGGTGGGCGTGATGGAGGAGGACGCCGACGGCGGCGGGCGCTTCGTCGAGGTCGTGTTGCGGCCCAAGGTCGTCGTGGCCAAGGCGGGCATGGCCGAGCCTGCCGGCGTGCTGCACGACGGAGCGCACGCCAAGTGCTTCATCGCCAGCTCCGTGGCCTTCCCGGTGCGCCACGAGCCGTCGGTGCGGGTGGGGGACTAGCGCTCGAGCGCGACAGCGGCGGCCGCGCGCAGGCGCTCGGCGACGGCCGTGCCGCCGGCCACCTGCTCGGCGACGACGTCGGCGGCCAGCTCGAGGTTGCCCGCGAGGTGGTCGAGCGGGAAGCCGCGGGCGTCGAGCACGCCGGCCAGCCAGCGCACCTGGGCGTCGAGGTCGACCCAGCCCTCGACGTCGCCGACCGCCCAGTTGAGCAGGTGCTGGGTGTCGTGGCGCTCCCATGCGCGGGCCGCGTCGCCGTAGCGGTCGAGGTCCTCCGGGTAGCGCTCGAAGTACCGCTCGGCGACCGCCTCGGCGAGGGCGGGGAGGTCGAGCGCCGTGCCGGCGAGCGAGGCGGTCTGCGGGGGCGGCCAGCCCGACGGCGGCTCGACGCGCCGGCTCACTCGGCGACGACCTCGTAAGTGTGCAGGTGGTCGAGCCGCTGGAGGTCGATGTCGGCCTGGAGCCCGGCGTCGATGCGGCCGTGGGAGACCTTGTGCGCGGGCGAGCGCATGTAGGCCGTGAACGCGGCGCGGTCGCGCCAGCGCGAGACCATGATCAGCTCGGTGCGGTCGCGGTCGCTGCGCCAGACCTGCAGGTCGACGAAGCCGTCCGCGTCCTCCACGAGCCGGGCGCGGTCGCGGAACGCGGCGACGAGCTCGTCGGAGCGGTCCTCCGGCACGCGCAGGCGTGACATCGAGACGTACATGGCGCCGGCCAAGGTAGCGCCGGCGCGCCGGTTAGAGGCCGGGCGGGTGGCGCGCGATGTACCCGAGCGTGGGGCGCGGGACGTCGTACCAGAGCGGCCCGCGGCCGTTGGTGCCCGTGGAGTCGAAGCGCCGGCCGTCGACGACCATGAACATGTGCCCGGAGTTGGCGTAGATCGTCACCCGCCGGCCGGGGCCGGGCGCGCCGTAGCTCGTGAACGCGCCGCTCGGCATGGGGCTGGCGAGCAGGCCGGCGCCGTGCAGCGCGTAGGAGACGGCGCCGGAGCAGTCGTAGCCGGAGTCCTCGAAGCTCGCGTGCCCACCGCCGAAGCGGTACGGCTTGCCGACGATGCGGTTGGCCGCCGCGATGATCCGGCCGACCTTGCCGCCACCACCGCCCCCCCCGCGGCGGCGCAGGATGCGACTGCGGCCCGGCTCGCCGAGCGCGGCCCACGTCGCGGGGCCGACGATGCCGTCGGAGATCAGCCCGTGGTCGCGCTGGAAGGCCGTGACCGCCGCCTCGGTCTGCGGCCCGAAGACGCCGTCGGCCGCGATGCCGAGCCGGCGCTGGACGAGCGCGACGGCGCTGCGGCGGCTGCCGCCGCCACCTCCTCCGTTCGCCTTGTGCGCGCGCCGGGCGAGCGCGCGGTACGTCGCCGGCCCGACGACCCCGTCGACCGCCAGCCCGTGCCGGCGCTGGAAGCGCTTGACCGCGCGCTTGGTCCCCGGCCCGAAGATGCCGTCGGCGGGGATGCCGAGCCAGCGCTGCACGCGCTCCACCCGATAGCCGCGGTCGCCCTTCTTCAGGGGCGTGGCGTACGCCGACGCCGAGGCGGGCACGGCGAGCCCCGCCGCGGGCACCGCGACGAGCGCCGCCAGCACGGCGACCACGAGCCATCCCGCACGGCGACCTCCGCGCCGGTTGTGCGCCACGTCCCTCTCCATCCTCGATTGGGTCTCGCCTGCGAGGTGAGCTGTCGGGCTCGCGCGATGCGCTACGCCGCTGGTACGGCGATTCGCCCCTGACGGTCCCCACACCGCCTTCGGTTCCCCCGCTCGCCGGACCCTGGAGCCCGGCGACTCGGCGGCCGTCGTTCTATCAACGACGATCCCTTCCGCGTGCACGATTTTTTGCAGCCGCGGCCTATAACGAGCAGTGCACGCCGCCGCCACCCGCCAGGCCGCTCTCGACCTCATTGCCACCGGTCTGAACGACTGCGCCGTCGCCCGCCGGCTCGGGGTTCCGAGGACGACCGTCCGCGACTGGCGTCGTCGCCCGCCGCGCCGTTCGCCGGGATTGCTGTGCGCGCGTTGCTGGCGCCCGGCGCGCCCGTGCCGCTTCACGCCCGCGGACTACGCCGAGCTGCTCGGGCTGTATCTCGGCGATGGCCGCATCTCGCAGTTCGCGCGTACGCAGCGGTTACGGCTGTCGCTCGACGCGCGGTACCCCGGCGTGATCGCGGACGCGGAAGCGCTGCTCCGTCGCTGCTTCCCGCACAACCGCGTCATGCGCGTCCTCGCCGACCGCGACCACACCATCGTGCTGGCGGTCTACTCCCAGCACCTCGCCTGCCTCTTCCCGCAGCACGGGACCGGCAAGAAGCACGACCGGCGGGTCGCGCTAGAGCCCTGGCAGGACGAAGTCGTGGCGTCGGCGCCGTGGGCGTTCCTGCGGGGGTGCATCCGTTCGGACGGCTGCGTCTTCGTCAACCGCACCGGACGCTACGAGTATCTGAGTTACGACTTCAGGAACCTCTCGGCCGACATCCTCGATCTCTTCGAACGGACCTGCGTGCTGGTCGGCTTAAGGCCGCGGCGATACGCCCGCCGAATCCGGCTGTATCGACGTTCCGACGTCGCCGCGCTGTCCGAGTACGTCGGGGGAAAAGCGTGACCTGCACGCGCTAGCATGCGCCGACCCGCGGCTGTGGCGAAATTGGCATACGCGCAGGCTTCAGGTGCCTGTGGGGGCAACCCCGTGGAGGTTCGAGTCCTCTCAGCCGCACTCGCCGTTGCTACCCTGGCGGCGTACCCTCGCCGCTATCGTCTAGGGGACTAGGACGCCGCCCTCTCACGGCGGAAACCGGGGTTCGAATCCCCGTAGCGGTACCTTCGCGAGCCCGCCCGCAGGCGGGTTTTGTCGTTCTCCGGGGCGCCCACTGAACGCCCGGTGGCCGGCGCGATCGATCGCTCGATCCCGCCGGCCACGCGCGCGTCAGCCCGTCGGCTCGACCTCGTCGGCGTTGACGTAGCCGCCCTGGCTGCGGACGAGCTCCGCGTCGGCCGCGTTGAGGTTCAGCCTTTGCTCCGGGTTCTCAGGCGCCGGTCGCACGGGGCCGCTGAGCTGCACCTTCTCGCCGACCTTCGGCGTGTAGCTGGCTTCGTCGGAGCCGACGTCGCCGCCCCCACTCGACATAGACGCGGTCCTGGCGCCCGAGCCCACCCAGAAGCCCTCGAGGGCGTCCGGGTCCTTCTGGCCGCGCACGACGGACTGCACGACGACGTCACGTCCCTGCACGTCCTTGCCGACGAGCGAGCCCAGCCCGTCGCTTGGCACGGGGAGCAGCTGGGTTCCGCCCGCGCTCAGGTTGCCGGCGCCGCGGCCGGCGTCCCCGTCGTCGTCGCCGCCCAGCGCGGCGATGAGGGCGATGATGC
>Ga0126307_10003644_pt1 | contig 10567 bp, 9 predicted proteins | sample Plot28_FD_89955 | JGI IMG/M metagenome (GOLD analysis project Ga0126307, IMG submission 89955) | Serpentine soil microbial communities from UC McLaughlin Reserve, CA, USA - Plot28 | ecosystem: Environmental > Terrestrial > Soil > Grasslands | place: USA: UC McLaughlin Reserve, Lake County...
TGGGGTCGTGTGCACGGGCAACTATATGCAGTTCTGTCCACGTCGGGTCTATTCGTACTGGCGAGAGATCTGGCTCGACCGCATCGAGTAGCCGTCCGCACGGGCACGCTACCCGATGCAAACCGGGGGCGTGCTCGGTCAATCGCGACGATGGGCCTCAGCCGAGAGCGGCGGGAGGCGCCCCCGCAAGACGTCGGCGATTCCCTCGGAGACGCCTCGCAGGCCCGCCCAATCCGCATTGAAAACACGGTGGATTGCGAGCAGGCCGATGAAAGCCGCGAATTCGAGCTTTGCACGCGGCGTTTGTGCGAAGTTTTTGCGAAAGAGGTAGGTCCTGTTCACAACCAACGCTCGATCGGTTTCGCGGAAGTCTCGCGGCCCAAAGGGCTCGTGTTCAACGACGATGCCGGGGATATATCGGATTCGTCCGCGACGCGAGAGCCGATAGCCGAAGTCCTGGTCTTCCGCGATTGCGTAGCCGGTGAGGCTCTCGTCGAACCCTACCTCTCGTGCGAGGTCTCGGCGCACACACATGCAGCCTCCGGACATGTACTCGACGTCGACCTCGGACTGGGTGTCGCGCAGGTACTGCGGGTAGCCGAAGCGTGTGACGCTCCCCTCGTTGCGCTCGCCGAAGAAAAGCCGGCGGATGCGTGACTGCCTATGTCCATAGCGGCGGGGTTCATCGGCCAGGACGAGACCCGTCACGCCAACGACGTCGCTTTCCGCGAAGGCTCGCTCGATACGCCGAAAGAGGTCGGGCGTCACGCTGAAGCGCATGTCGTCGTCGACGAAGACTGCGATGGAAGAGCTGGCCGCAGCCAGTCCTCGGTTTCGCTGCCTGGTCAACCCCGGCGCGCTCGGAACGTAAACGATGCGCACATTCGGGTTGGTTGCGCCAAGCTGCCCCGCCACCATCCGCGTCGCTTCGGATGCCTCGCCGTCGACGACGACGATCTCATCAGGCTGCGGATTGCATTCGAGCAGACTCTCGAGCGTCTCGCGTAACCGCTCGGTGCGACCTATGGTCGGGACGATGACCGAGAATTGCACGGAGCTCGCGATCGAGTACTCCGCTTCGGCCGTGCGGTACTCCGAGCTCGCGAGTGGCAACTCGTTCATCAGCGCTTGACGCGTGCGCTTGCGGTGTTGTTCCCAGTGTTCGGGTCGGAGGTCGAGCTTGAAACCTGCGCAGTGTTCGTTACCCAGCCACTGCCCTTGCTCGGCGCCGAGGTGGTGATCGTGATCGAGGCTGTGGCGCCCGCGCCGAGCGAGGCGATCTCGCATCGCACGGTGCGGTTAGAGCCGCTGGACGTGCAGCCCGGCGCGGACACGAACGACGTTCGGGAAGGCAGCGTGTCGGTCACAACGACGTTTTGGGCTTGACTCGGTCCCTGGTTCGTGACGCTCAGGCTCCAGACCGCGCTCGAACTGGTGAGCGAGCCGCTCTTCAACAGGGCGAGATCCGCGCTCGCCGACGGCGGCACCGCCTGATACACCGCTGCATACGTCGCCGCCGCGCTCGCGACGATGTTGTGAGCCTGCGCTCCTCCGTCCGACCAGGCGGACCAGGCGTAGTCGGTAGTGCCGAGCGTCTGTGGCGAGGGCGCGGAGATACCGTTGTTCGAGCCCTCGATCACCTCCCTTGTAAACGGTGTGGTGCTGCTCGAACTCCCGACTGTGAGCTGGAGTCCCGCCGGCGAGGTCTCGAAGGTCAGCACGACCGTCCGCGGATCGAGCCGGACAGTCTTCGTGTCGGTGAGCCCACCGGCGTCGGTTGCCGTCAGACGGAGCTCCAGGTAGGACGGGTACTCGTGATCAGGCGCCGAGAACGAGCCGCTCGCGCCAGTCCAGGTTTGGATCGAATGTTGATGGCAGTTCGACGGACAGTGCTGCAGGATCAGCTCCCACGAGAGGGCTGATGCGGGAAGCGCTCCCTGCTGCGTGTCGGTCGCCGAGCCCGAGAACGAGATCACGTCGCCCACCTTCCAGGTCGTCCCCGCCGCCGGTGTCTCGATCGTCGCGGTCGGCGGCGTGTTGCTCGCGGTAATCGCGATCGCGGCGCTGGTGGAGCTCTGGTTCGCCGAGTCGGTGACTCGCAGCCGCGCGCTATACGTTCCCGGGTTGGTGTAGGTGTAGGTCGGGCTCACCGCCGTGGAGTCGCCGAAGGTCCCGTCACCGTTGAGATCCCAGGAGTACGTCAACGGCCCGCCTTCCGGGTCGCTTGACCCGCTTCCGTTGAAGGTGACCGCCAGCGGCGCCGGCCCGTTCGTCGGGGATGCGGTCGCCGAGGCGACCGGCGGCTGGTTCAGCGACCACGCGATCCTCCGGATCGTCCCGCCGTCGAAGTCGGCGTAGTAAAGCGCGCCGTCGGGGCCGATCTGGAGATCGACCGGATTCGCCGCGGGCGCCTGGAAGGTCGCCCGGTTGCTGGCGTTGGGGAGGCCGTTCGTGCCGGCGAACATGACCCAGATGCAGTCACGCGAGTAGTCGGCGAAGAAGAGCGCGCCGTCGTACGAATCGGGGAAGGGGCCACCCGAATAGAAGGCGACGCCGGCCAGCGAGGAGCTTCCGGTTGGACACGTCTCGCCGGCGACGACCTGCGCGCCGTGGTTGTACGTGAAGTAGGGGCTGACGACACCGCCGGGCTGCGCGTAAAGGTTCTCGCAAATGTTCAGGTTCGCGCTGTCGTACCCGGATTGGGTTCCGTTCCCCTCGTAGCAGGGCCAGCCGAAGTTCTCGACTGATCCCAACGGGTCGGCGATGCGGTTGATCTCCTCCCACGTGTTCCAGCCGACGTCGCCGAGCCAAACCTCGTTCGTCCCCGGCCTGATCGTGAGGCGAAATGGGTTGCGTGTGCCGTACGCGATGATCCTGCGGGCGTTCGCGTCCGTGCTGAACGCGAGCGGATTGTCCGGCATCGCAGCGCCGGTGTCGGGATTGACGCGCAGGATGGCGCCGTCAAGCGACGTCGGGTCCGACGTGGTGCGGAGATCCTGGCTGCGCAGGGCGCCGCCCTCCGCCGTCGGCGGCGTCAGGGTTGCGCCGACCCCTCCGGGCGGATCGCCGCAGGGGTTGAGCGGGTTGCCGTCCTGACCCCAGTCGGCGAAATTGAAGCTGGCGCCGTCACCGCCGGAGACGTAAAGGGCACCGTCGGCGCCGAACGCGAGCGAGCCGATCGAGTGGCTCGGGTACTGCTGGCACCAGTCGTTGATCAACACCTGCTCCGGGCCTGTCATGAAGTTGCCCGAGGCCGTGAGGCGGGAGAGGCGGGCGCTGACGACGCAGCCGTCGCCCGTTGCACCGGGTGGTGTGGGGCACGCGTCGCCCCACGTCGGCGGGAAGCCTCCAATCGGAGCGTCGTAGGTATAGAGGACGTAGACGTACGGCCGGCCCGTCGTAAACGCCGGGTCGAGCGCGAAACCGAGCATCCCGCGATCCCAGAAGTTATGCACGTTCGTCGAGAGGTCGCCAAAGACGTCGGGCGAGCTGTCAGTGAGGCTGTCGAAGACCTTGATCCGGCCACTCTTCTCGGCGACGAAGACACGGCCGTCTGAGGCGAACTCGATTGCGGAGGGATTGGTGAGCCCGCTGAAGACTGTCGTTTCCTGGAAGCCGGTCGGCAGCGCACTTGCTCCGGATCCGCCACCGATCACGAGCAGCGCGAGCAAGGCTGCCGAAATAAAGAAGGCCTGCCTCTTGATCGGCAGGCGCCGTTCGCGCCGCAGGTTCATGGTTTCCTCCGCAGAAGTACTTTGCCGCAACTGACTGATTTGTAGACCTCTCGCGGCGCTCAGTCAACCCGCTTATAACGAACGTCCTCGCTGAAAAGGCGACGCGGTGAGCCTGCGCGCAAGCAGTAGAGGCGTGCGGCTCGCCGGCGGCGGAGGCGAGTGTGTTCCTCGAGCGCGCACGAACGAATGGCGTCGCAGACCAGAAACCAGCTTTTCGCGTGGCAGCCGCCCCGTGCATCCGGCACGCAGACTTGGCCATGCCCCGAGTGCTCGCTAGTGTGTGGCTAAGCGGCCCGCGAACTACGCTGCCAGAGGGAGGGAGACACGGAGATGGGAACGGTCTATGTCGATTCGCCACTGAGTGAAGACGAGCGCCGGCAGCGGCTTTATGCCGGAGATCTATTCGTCCACTCACCGGCGAAGAGCTCGATGGAACTCTGCACCCTCGCTCGGGAGATGAGCGAGGAGGCGTTCGCTCCATACGACCCACCTCTCGCGCAGGACCACATGCCTGCCGAGGAGTACGCCCAGATCCTGGCCGACCTGAAGCCGCGGTTCATCCATCACCCTCGGGCGAAGGAGCTGATCGGCGGAATGCTCGCTGAGGGCGGTTTCGACGTCGAGAAGACCTACTTCGACGTGCCCCGTCTGCGAACGATGGCCCATGGGGAGTACATGAAGGCGGGACTCGCACTTCAGTTTCACCCGCACCGAGACACATGGTTCTCCGCTCCGTACGCTCAGCTGAACTGGTGGCTCCCCGTATACGAGGTCGAGTCCGAGAACTCCATGGCCTTTCACCTACGCTACTTCGACCAGCCGGTCAAGAACAGCTCCGCCGTGTACGACTACGACGAGTGGAACCGGACAGGTCGGCAGCAGGCAGCTCAGCAGATCAAGAAGGAGACGAGGAAGCAGCCGGAGCCTGAGGAGGAACTCGAGCTCGCACCGGATGTCCGGGTCGTAACCCCGGTCGGCGGGACCCTCATCTTCTCCGGCGCACAGATGCACTCGACGGTCCCGAACACGACTCGGCGAACGCGGTTCAGCATCGACTTTCGCACGGTCAACTTGGACGACCTCATGAACGGAAATGCGGCGCCCAACGTCGATTCGGAGTGCACCGGGACGACGCTCGGTGATTTTCTGCGGGTGAGCGACCTTGCGCCACTGCCCGAGGAGATCATTGGCCGCTACCGAGCAGGAGCGGCTGCGTTGCTTTCGTCGCACGGCTGACGCCGCCCGTTCCCGAGCGAATCTCAGGCGCCGGCTTGGAGCTGTCGCACGTACCAGGCTGTCGTTTTTCGCAATCCTTCGTCCTGGCTGGTCGACGCCGTCCAGCCAAGAAGCCGTGCCGCAGGCTCCGTATCGACCACGATCGCCTGCTCGAAGGGTCGCTCGGGCACTGCACCGAACACCGGCGGCGGGCAGTCCGGCCCGAGCATCTCCAAAGCTGCAGCGACGAAATCGCGAACTCGTGTCGCCGCGCCTGAGCCGATATCGATGGTCTCGCCTTCGATCGCGGGTGCCGTCGCGGCGGCCACGTAGGCCCGTCCCACGTCCTCCGCAAAGACGAAATCCATCCGGCGCTCGCCCGACGCCAGCTCCGGGCGCCCGCCTCGTAGCGCCGTCCTGATCACATAGGGCAGAAGCTTCGTCGAGTCCTGCCCGGGACCGTAAACGTACGAGGGCCGAAGAATCGTCACAGGCGCCTCGAAGAGCGAGTGGAACATTCGGGCGTACGACGTGGACGCCCACCGCGACGCTCCATAGGGAGACGGCGGCACGACATTCGCCCCTTCACCGGAAGGCTCCTCGAGAAGCGAGCCGCTGACCACGATTCTGTCCAGCCTCACGCGAGTTGCAGCTTCGAGGAGTTCGACGGTGGCGACCAGGTTCGCTGTCAGGGTCGGGTACACAGCATCAAGCGATCGGTCGCCTCGAACCGCACCGGCGAGATGGAGCAAGACGGCCGGCTCAACTCTCTCGATGAGGTTCCGTGCCGCGCCGCGTTCTGTGAGATCGCAGGTAAGCCAGTTGACTCGATCGCCTGACGACTTCTGCGATCGGCTGACGGCGTAGACCTCGACCCGGCCTTCGAGCAGCGAGACCACGTGCCTGCCAATCAGTCCCGTGGCACCGGTGACGAGGACGCGTTTGTCAGTCGGCAGGCTCACGAGAGACCGATCAAGGATCTGCTCTCACCGCGGGCTAGTCGCAAGCGATTGTCAAATCCGCAGGAGAGCCTCCTCGGGTTCGCCATCCGCCCTTTCGCTAGGCGGTTGTCGGCGAGGGTTTCCAGCGAAGCTCGGCGTCGAGCGCGTGCGCGTCCAGGAGCCGCTTGAGCTGGCCGAGACGGATATAGCGATGCCCGACGAAATCGTCGAACGTCAGTCCGGCTTCCGCATAGGCTCGGGCCAGCTCGTCAGCGCCGCGCTCGGCCGTCCACTCCAACCGGCAATGTGGGAACGTCGATTCGAATTTCGAGAAATCCACGCGATAGCTCCGCGGATCTGCAGAAGCACCCTCTGCCAACGTGACCTTGCAGTGCGGGAGCCTGTCACGGACGATCTCGGCGAGTTCACTGATGCGGTAGTTCTGCTCGTCAGAGCCGATGTTGAATGCTTCACCGCGCACGGCCTCTTCGGGCGCATCGAGTAGGGCGAGCGCGGCACGCGCCACGTCGCGGACGTGAATGAGGGGACGCCAAGAGGAGCCGTCGCTTTCAAGCCGGATCGCTCCCGTTGTGTGAGCCCAGGCGACGAGGTTGTTCAGGACGATGTCGAGACGCAAACGTGGCGAGACGCCGTAGACCGTCGCGTTCCGCATCGACACCGGCGCGAAGTCGTTTCCGGCGAGCCGGCCTAAAGCTTCCTCTGCGGCCACCTTCGACTCGGCATACGGGGTCAGGGGCCGAAGCGGGGCGGCCTCGGTGAGCGCCGCGTCCCCCTCTGCCGCGCCATACATGCTGCAGGACGACGCGAACACGAACCGCCGCACGCCGGCCTCCTTTGCCGCGGTGGCAAGCGCCATCGTGCCGTCACGGTTGATGTCGTACGTCCAGGTCGGATTGAAGTCACCCAGCGGGTCGTTCGACAGCGCCGCGAGATGCACGACTGCGTCGAAGCCCTCGAGGTCGGCGGGCTGGACGTCACGCACGTCGCGCTCGAGCACCGGCTCGAACTCTGAACCGTCGCCGAAGTCGCAGCCGCGGTAGTAGAACGTGTCGAACCCGACGACCTCATGGCCAGCCTCCTGCATGGCAGCCGCAAGCACCGACCCGACGTAGCCGTGGTGACCCGTGACAAGGACTTTCACGCGGCGATGTCCACGGCGGCCAGCAGCCCCCCTGCAAGCAGCCGCTCCGCGGCGACGCGGAGATCGGAGATCCATAGGCCGGACCGTTCCGCGATGTCGAGCAGAGACTTTTGCCCATCCGACTGGTTCAGTACCCAGAGGAGTGCCAGCTGTTCTCGCTCGGCGGCCGGCCCGCCCACCTGTGGATAGAGCCCCCTCTTCCCGAGCTGGGGTTCTCCTTTCGGAGCGAGATTCACATAAGAGCGGTCGCTCTCCAGCACTTCGATTATCTCGCAGACGGTTTCGAACGCCTCCTCGAGCGACCTCGGGCTGATGAGCTCGAGATTGTCCGCGGACGAGTGGTACTCCTCATACTCACCCTCACGTGACCGGTTCAGCGAACCCACCGGAAGGTCGAACCCGGGTGAGTTGAATTGACGCTCGTCCCATCCCCACGGAATGAAGTCGACGACCTGATCTTCCGTGTCGCGGCGCCCCAACACGTACGCCGCCGCACGGTCGATGATCGCTCCGCCGCGTCGACTCCGCTTGTACGTGAGGGGAGCGGAATCACCGACGCAGGCGAGCACGAGTCCCGCAACGATCCTGGAGAGCTGCCCGTCGTTTCGAGCGAGCCAGGTGATTGACCCGATCGTCCCCGGGATGAATAAGAGGCGGTACGAGAGCGAACGCCTCACAGCGTGGAGGCGCGTACCCAGCTCGGTCAGGAGAGCGATTCCGGAGAGGTTGTCGTTGGCGAGCGACGGGTGGCAGACGTGCGTCGTCAGCAGCACCTCATCGTCCCGCTCGCCCTGCAGAAAGCATTCGCCGTAGGTCAGCGAGCCGGGCTCGAGTGTGCTGTCGATCACAACCTCGTAATCGCCGTCAGCGAGCTCGTCGAGCTGTCGCTGGGCGAGACAGAAACCCCAGGTCCTCGAGTAGTACGACGTGCGGTACGGGATCCATTCGGCGTGCTCGGGGAGAGTGTGCAGGTGCGGCCTGAGGTCGGCGAGCGGCATGACCGCTCGGACGGGCTCGCTGTAGCTCACGACGTGGAGGTTCGACTCGCGGAAGTCGACCACCCGGTGCCCGTCCTTAGCGATGTACGCGTCCCTGATGTTCCACTCATCGGGCACGATCCAGTCAAGGACCGCAGCGCCGGTCGGAACCTCGCGGAGTTCGAGCGGGATTCGACGTCCGACAGCGGTGAGTGTCTCTCGCACACCCGCGCCGGTGATGCTGCGACAGATCGGGAAGAGCTCGCGCATGAATGCGTGCATGGATTCGCCCGTGCCGGTCGCGGCGGAAACCGTCAGGGAGGCGGAGCTCATGCTTGCCCTGCGCGTTCGTGGCGCAAGTCCCGATCGGGGCGGCCCCGCTCGTCAAGCGTCAAGAAAGCTTGCGCGCACATCTCCAAAACATAGAGGGCGAGCCGTGTCTTCGCGAGAAGGCGACGCCGTAGCAGCCTCTGAAGGTAGCTGCGCCGACAATCTCTACGGGAAACCGGACACCGCTGTCTGTTCCGGGTTTGCGGCTCCATCGCGGACAAGCGCCCGTGCGGCCGGTTTTACCGGACGATCGCGGAACGCTACGGCAAGGCCGAGTTGTGCGCGCCACGCTTGTCATCAGCGTGGCTCGGGAGATGCAGCACGCGCCTGCGAAAGGCGAGTGCGATCGCATGGGGAAGGTTCCGGGCGCCGAGCTTTGTCTGAATCGCGCGACGTTGAGCGATCACAGTGTGCTCCGACTTGATCAGCTTTTCCCCGGTTTCCTTCGCGGAGAGACCTTCTGCGGCCGCATGCAGCACTTCGAGTTCCGGCGCCGAGAGTGGCTTTCCTTCTGGCCGCGGCGACAGCATTAGGCCGCCGTACGCTCTTCCAACCGAAAACGTGCCTGCACGAGCAACTGGGACGCTCGTGACTCGCTACAACCGTAGAACCCGGCTATCTCCGCCACGGTGTGCCCAGCCGCCGAGCACCCCAGCATCTCGCGTTCGCGGCGTGGGAGATGTCGGATTGCCTCGAACAAGTCGCTGAGTTCCGCGGCTTGCTGCGGCTCAGTCGCGAACGGGTCGGCCGTCACGTCTATCAGCGTCAGGTCACTCTCGGCGAGGATCGGCGCCTCGAGGGACAGCGGCTCTGCGTACGGATCGCCGGAAAACCGGTTGCTGGATGCCGGCACACGCCGAATCTCGTCGATGATCGCACCCCTGATTCGGCTATACGCAAAGTTCGCGAACGGCACGCCGCGCTTCTCGTCGTAGCGTTCGACGGCCTCGATCAAACCCACCGTGCCGGCCGAAACCAGATCGTCGACTTCAACTTGCCGAACGCGCGCGCACGTGCGACTGGCGATGCTCCTCACAAGTGGGAGATGGCGCACTACCCACTTATCGCGGTTCCTTCGGCTACGCGGCCTCTGGTCAGGGGGGGACATAAGGTTTGGATGACGCTGGGGTCGTCTTCCGTTCGTCCGCTGGGTAATGCTTACACACACGGCGGACGGGAGGCTTCGCGAAGCGTCGCCCGCTCAAGCGGGTTCGCGGAGCGCAACGTCGGCCCGCGCAGCAATCCCCGCACCTCGACCAGCGGCTTGCGAAGCGCCCGAGCGCCTGATCGAGCAGCTCGTGGGAGCCGTGGCGTTGAGGATTGAACCGCAGCAGGCCGGCCTCGGCTGCGTACGCCGGCGGAGGCGTCGAAGGTGCTCGTCGAGGCTCTGACTGATCCGCGAGATGCGCAGCTCCCGGTGCTCATTTAGCAAGAACGAGGGATGGAGGAAGGCCGGCTGCCTCCGACTATGAACGACGAGGACTGGCCGAGCCGGTCTATGCGGCTCCGAGCATCGGCCATTGCTGGAATCGACAGCGATGGGAGTACCGATGCCAAATCGAGCACGCGCAAGGTTTTCTTCCGGCGCCGGAACTTCGCGAGCAGCGCGCACCCTCGTCCGAGGGTCACAGCGGCTCGCCTTTGCGCCGATCAAGGGCCTCGCAATGTGGAATGCCGCACCCACGCGCGACCGCCGCCAAACCGTGCTCGCGCTTGCCGTGCTCGCTGCCGCCCTGACCGTTGTGCCACTCCCTCAAGCTTCAGGGGGAGTCCGCAAGCCAAAGGCGCCGAGCAACCCTCGGGTCACAGCCGTCACTGCGTCGAGCATCTCACTCGCGTGGGGTTCATCGCGAAGGACACGACCTGCGTCGAGCGCGCAAACGTACGCCGTCTATCGAAACGGCTCGCGCATCGCGACGACGACTGAGACGAACTACACCTTCGGTGGACTCGTGTGCGGCATGAGCTACACGCTCGGGGTCGAGGCCTACGACGCGGTGGGCAACCGCTCGGCGCAAAGCTCAGTGGTCGCGGCCACGAGCCCGTGTCTCGCCGCGCCGACGGCCGACACGCAGCCCCCGACGCCGCCGACCAACCTGCACACGACTGGCACGACGGGAACCTCCGTGGCCGTTGCGTGGGACGCTTCAACCGACAACACCGGCGTCCGCGGCTACGGCGTCTACCGGAACGGCGCCCTCGTCACCA